>WNGB01024006.1_pt1 | contig 12343 bp, 16 predicted proteins | sample 5400681 | NCBI WGS metagenome assembly WNGB01 (sample SAMN13153367, study PRJNA577476) | soil metagenome | isolation source: 115 cm soil or saprolite under grassland replicate 2 | place: USA:California | collected 2016-06-15 | reverse complement strand
CTATGCCAGAGCGGCGAAAGCCGAGCGAACCGCGTTCCGGCTGCTCATCCGGCACGCCTTGGAGCGGCCGCGGCTCGCGGGGGTCCTCTGGCTGCTCGACATCCGCCGCGAACCCTCGCCGGACGACCGGGCGATGCAGGACCTGTTCGCCGCGCGCCAGACGCGCGTGCTTGCGGCGCTCACCAAGAGCGACAAGCTTCCCCGGGGACAGCGGGGCGAGCGGGAACGGGAGCTGCGCGAGGCGCTCGCGCTCGACGCGGATCAGGCGATCGTGACGAGCGCGCGGGCGGGAGTGGGCGTGGCCGAGCTGCGGGAGGCGGTAGCGGAGCTCGTTCGGGGGACGGCGGCATGACCAAAGCGGTTAGGCGGTTAGGCGGTTGGGCGGTTAGTGAAATCGCGCTCAGCGTGCTTTTACTAACCGGCTATCCGCCTAACCGCCTAACCGCCCAGGACACGCTGCCCGTGGGTTACGGGACGCTGAAACGCGACGACATCGTCGTCAAGTTCGCGACCGACCAGCTGCAGATTCAGGTGCTGCCGCTCGCGGAGTCCGTGATCCGCCTGCTCGCCCCCGACACCTACGCGTCGCTCGAGCAGCTCATGAAGAGCAAGCGGGCGGAGATCGAGCTCGCGACGCAGCGCGCCGGCATTGCGCGCCCCACACTCGTGATGGTGACCTTCTTCGGTGTCATGCCGCAGGCGCGGTTCAGCCCCGAGGACGTGAACATCACGAGCCAGAGCCGGCTGTTCCGCCCCGTGGGCATCGTGCCGCTCTCGCCGCGCTGGAGCTCCTACCAGCTCGACGCGCGCGAGCAGGCCATCGCCATCTACGTCTTCGAAGAGGGGATCAACTTCCGCGAGAGCGTGGGCGTCAGCTACCAGGACGCGACCAACGACGTGTGGCGCACCATCCTGCCCCTGCTCGACCGCGAGCGCTCCAGGGTGCTGGCGAGGGCGAGACTAGGCGGTTAGGCGGTTGGGCGGTTAGTAGACTGGTGCTTTTCTAACCGCCTAACCGTCTAACCGCCTAACCGTCCAACTCTGCAGTACGCCAGGGGGCTCGCGTCCGGAGACCAGCATCGCCGTCGACAGCGCATCCGCGTCCGTCGCGGTCCGCGACCGACGCCTGACGCAGCGCCCGGGCCGGCCATCCGGTCGCGGGGTCCATCACGTGCCCCGCGACCAGCGCGCCGTAGCGCACCAGCGAGACGGTGTTCGCGGCGGTGGCGAGCGCCCCGTTATTGAGCCGCACGGCGGCGACGCTCCGCCCCCGGCGGTCCGGATCGGCGATCCCCACGAGCCAGCCGTCCTCTCCCGGCGGCGCGCCGAGCGCGCCGATGTCGCCGCTGACGTCGAGCAACGCGCGGCGAATCCCGCGGACGCGCAGCACGCCGAGCGCGCGGTCGATCCCGTACCCGACCCCGATCGACCCAAAGTCGAGCTGGGTGTGGCCGTTGGGGAGCCGTGCGACGTCGCCGTCGAGCTCCACGACGGCCGTGGCGACCGCCGCGCGCGCCTCGGCGACCTCGGCGGCCGACGGCGCCGTCCGGCGCGGCCGGTGGAACCCCCAGGCGCGCATCAGCGGCTCGACGGCCACGTCGAACGCGCCGCCGCTGTGCCGCTTGAGCCGCTGCGCCAGCGCCAGCACGGCCTGCAGATCCTCGTCCACGCGCATCGCTCGGCGCCCCGCGCGGCGGTTCAGCTCGCACAGGTCGCTCGCGTCGTCGAACAGGGTGAGCCGGCCCTCGACGCGCCGCAGCTCCGCGAGCGCGGCGGCGCAGGCGTCGAGCCCCTCCCCCTCCGAGCCCGCGAACACCATCACGTGCACCGGCTGCCCCATCGCCCACGACCAGCGCTCGACGAACACGTCCTCACGAGAGCGGATCCGGGGAACGGCACCCCCTATCCCCAAGCACCCTGCACCCAGCACCTGCACAAAGTCACGCCGCTTCACGAGCCCAGCTCCCGCAGGATGAGGTACGACTGCAGGTAGAACGTCAGCGCCAGCACCGCGCTCGAGGCCTCGAGCAGCCAGCTGAAGCGCGGGTCCACGTAGCGCATCAGCCACATCGCGGAGAACGACACCAGCAGGGCGACGAACGGCTCCGCGATGAGGAGGCGCTTCCAGCGCTCCGACGGGCGCGCGCACAGCGCGAGCCCGAGCCCCGTGAGCACGAAGATCACCGCCATGGAGAGGAGATGCGTGTGGGTGATCGTGAGCATCTGGGAAAACGACTTCGGGAACTGCATCTCCGCCGTGGCGGGCAGGGCCTCGGGATCGGTGCCGCGGTAGCGCCCCTCGATGCCGGGCGGCGTGAGGCGGGTGGTGTGCCACACGAACACGAGCGACGTGGTGTAGCCGACGAGCTGAACGATCACGGTCCAGCGCGCGAGCGTCCGCAGGGCGGCGGGCACGTCCCGCCAGGTCGGGGGGGCGGGGGGGCTCATCGGATCACCCCGCCCCGGTGCCATGCCGTGAGCTCGGCGAGCAGGAGCTTCACGCCCAGCGTCACCGCGTGCACGCTGATCGTGGCGCCCGAGATGTTGCGGATCTCCCTGCCGACCCGCAGAGAATCCTGGACGGTCCTTCCGCGGAACTGCCGCCGCCACGGCTCGTACGCCACTTCGCCGCCGTACGGCTCGCGGTACACCAGGATGTCCACGTCCTTCAATCGGTCGGCGGGATCGATCGCCACGAGGAAGGTAATCGGCTGGTCCTTGCCGAGCACGTTCCCCAGCGCGGCGAACCCGAGCAGCGAGTCGCCGCGGGACACCCGCAGCACCGTCGCGGTGTCCACCAGCACGGTGTCCACGCGGGCGCCCGGGCCGAACACCCGGGCGATCGAGGCAGCGAGCTTGCCCGGCGGCGCGGCCGGGTGTTGTGTCGCGAGCAGGAGGAGCGCGAGCGTGACCGTCACGTCAAAACTGGTACCCCACACCGAGGGCCAGCACCTCGTACTCGCCCACGCCGGCCTTGTTGCGGAGCAGCTGGTAGTCCCCCTTGAATGCCGTATTCCACGTGGGCTTGTACGTGAGGCCGAACGTGGTGATGCGCCGGGCGAGCGTCTCGTCCTGCGTGACGCCGGCGGGCACGGCCGCCTGCGTGTCGTACCGCTCGTGGCGCACGAAGCCGTTGAGCTTCTGGGACGACGCCGGGGCGAGCGTGGCGAGGACGTCGTAGGCGGCCTCGAGGTAGCCGCCCGCGATCCGGCTGCCCACGGACTGCCCGTACGCCGCGTTGATCGCCTGCGCGTCGCTCACGCTGATGTTCGCGACCACGGCCCGGAGTGCGAACGGCCCGGTGTCGTAGCGCGCGTCCGCCGAGATGAGGGTCAGGGGAGCGGCGAAAGTCCCCGTCCCCACGGCGGCGTTCGTGTCGGCCGTGCCGCCGTACCAGAACGAGCCACCGACCTTGAGGCCCCCGCCCGGACGGGCCCACTCGAGCCGCCCCGTGAGCGAGGGGTTCGCGAAGCTCGCCTCCCGCCCCTCCTGGCGCCCCTGCCGGATCCCTTCGTCGGCGGAGAAGCCCTCGGCCTTGAGCCCGTTCACCAGGTACACCCGGTACGACAGGCCCTTCACCCACGGCACGCTCCCCAGCGCGCCCACCCCGATCTCGCGCCATGTGGTGGGAATGACGTCGTGGTCGAACGCCGGCCGCGCCACGCCGTTGAACGTGGGCGGCTCGTGCGTCTCGTTGACGATGCCGACCGGGGGGAGGACGAGCCCGGTGCGCACGGTGAGCCAGTCCTTCAGGCGGTAGTCGAGGTACGCTTGCTCCAGGGCCACCTCGCCCCCCGACTGGCCGCCCTCGATCCGGGCGTCCTCCACCTCGAGCTCCGAGCGGAAGACGAGCTGGTCGCTGAAGCTGTGGGCGAGATAGATCACGAACCGCTTGAGGTTCACTGCAGCCGGGGTGTTGGGCCCGGTCGGATTGGTGTAATGGACCTCGCCGTAGCCGCCGAGCGTCGTGCGCTCCTGGGCGAGGAGGGGGGTGGGAGCCGCCAGGGCAAAAAAAAGGCTCCACCCGAGGAGTTTCCGCATGCGCGCTCCGGCGTGAGACTAGTTGAAAATGGTTCTCAACAAGACGGATAGCCGAATCTATGACTCGGGATTCTCCCGGTCAAGCGCATTATTGTTGTGCCTTCAGGAGGCACCGCGTTGTGGACCGAGTGATCCCCACCATCGTGCTGCTGCTGCTCGGGCTCGCCGCCGCCGGGCTCGGGTGGGGCGCGGTCCGCCTCAAACGGCGCCTCGAGCAGAGCGAGCGCGACCGGCGCCGCGCCGCGGACGAGCTGAACCGTCGGCTCTCCGAGCTGTTCTCCCTGCAGGAGCTGTCCTACATCCTCTCGGGCTCGATCCAGCTCGACCGCGTGGTGGAGCAGGTGGTTGGCTACGCCATGCGGTTCCTCGACGCCCAGGGCGCGCTGGTGGCGCTCGCGGCGGACGGCGAGGCCGACGGCGAGCGTCGGCGGCTGCATGTGGCGGCGGCGCAGGGCACGCTGGCGCCCCTCGCGCGGCGCGCCATCCCGCCCGACGATCCGGGTCTCGTGGCGCGTTCGCTCACCAGTGACCGCCTCGAGCTGGTGCGCAACCCGACCGGCGAGCAGACCGCGCTCGTCGCGGGGCTCTCGGTCGAGGCCGCGGCCGCCGTGCCGCTGCGCGCGCACGGCGCGCTCGTGGGCACCCTGGTGATCGCGAATCCGCGGGACGGGGCGTTCGCGCCTGAGGACATCCGGCTCTTGTCCACGGTGGCGACGCACGCCGCCGTCGTGATCGCCAACGCCCGATCCCCGGGGTCATCGGCCTCGATCTGGGCGCCGCGCTGCTCGGGCCGTCTTCCGCCCTCGCCGATCTGCTCGCCGCCGTGCGGGAAGGGGCGGGAGACCGCATCCAGCCGATCGTGGTGCGGTCGGCGACTCTCGGGGGGGGCCGGACGATCCGGGTGAACGCCGCGCGCATTCCCACCCCCGCGGACGACCAGAGCGTGGTCGTGCTGGTCGAGGACGTGACCGACCAGCAGGCGATGGAGGCGCAGCTGATCCAGAGCGAGAAGCTCGCGGCGGTGGGGCAGCTCGTGTCGGGCGTGGCGCACGAGCTCAACAACCCGCTCACCTCGATCGCCGGGCTGTCGGAGTTCCTGCTCGAGCAGAAGGAGCTGGGCACGAAGGACCGCGGGCACCTGCGGGTGATCCACGAGCAGGCAGACCGGGCGGGGCGGATCGTGCGCAACCTCCTCACCTTCGCCCGCAAGGGCCCTCCGGAGCAGGCGGCGGTGGATCTGAACGACGTGATCCAACGCACCCTGCTCCTGATGAGCTACGACTTGAAGCTCAAGGACGTCACGATCGAGAAGGATCTGGCGACGGTGCCGCCGGTGCTCGGCGACCGCCACGCGCTGCAGCAGGTGGTGCTGAACCTGCTGAACAACGCCGCGCAGGCGGTGGCGGCGAATCCCCCCGCGCGCCCGCGGGCCATCCACTTGAGCACCTGGTTCGACGACCGGGTGCGGCTGCGGGTCGCCGACACGGGCCCCGGGATCCCCGACGACGTCGTGCCGCATCTGTTCACGCCCTTCTTCACGACCAAGGAGCCGGGCCATGGCACGGGGCTCGGGCTCTCGATCACGTACTCGATCGTGGAGGCGCACGGCGGTCGCATCACCCTCGAGCGGCCCGCGGACGGCGGCGCGGCGTTCCTCGTGGACCTCCCGCCGGCTCCGGCCGACGCGCCACGGGGGGGTGGGGGGGGCCGCGACACACCCGAGCCCCAGGCGACCCCCGTCTCACCGCCGGCGAAGCGTACCATCCTCCTCGTGGACGACGACCCGGCGGTACGCCGCATGGTCAAGGCGCTGTTCGGGCGTGAGGGCCACGCCGTGGAAGTCGCGCGTAACCCGCAGCACGCGCTCGACCTCGCACGCACGCGCAGCTACGACCTGATCCTGGCGGACGCGCAGGCGATGGCGCACGAGCACCTGTTCATCGAGCAGCTGCTGGAGATCGACCCGCGCTTGAAGGAGCGGGTGCTCGTTGCGACAGGGGACGTGCGGGCGTCGACCGAGGAGGCGCTGGCGCGCCTGAGCCTGCGCTACGTCCGCAAGCCTTTCAACCTGCGCGACCTGCGGGACGAGGCGGCGCGGCTGTGGGCGGCGGGGATCGCCTCATGACCATGATCCCTGCCCTGCCCGGTGCCGAGCTGGTCGAGCACGGGCTCAAGGACGCGGCGCGCGGCGTCGAGTCCGTCGCCGCCCTTCTGGTCTGGATCGGCGCGCCGCGGCTGCGCCGGCTAGGCTATGACGTGCCGCCCGGACCGGCCGCTCCCGAGCACCGTCTTTACGAGCTGCTGCGCCGCGAGGACCCCGACGCCGCCCATGCACGCTACAACGCGCTGGTGCGTCGACTCGTGAGCTTCACGCGCGCCGCGGCATGCGCGCGCTAGCCAACGCCGAGCGCATTCAGCGGTTCATGAACGGTCTCGCCGACGCGGCCCGCGCCGACGGGCGCGTGTACTTCACGGGCGGCGCGACCGCGGTGTTATTCGGCTGGCGGCCGACCACGATCGACGTCGATCTCCGCTTCGCGCCCGAACAGGAATCGCTGCTCAGGGCCATCCCGGCCCTCAAGGAGAGCCTCGAGATCAACGTGGAACTCGCCAGTCCGGTCGACTTCATCCCGGTGCGGCCGGACTGGGAGGAGCGGAGCCCGTTCATCGCGCGCATCGGGCGGCTCTCGTTTCATCACTTCGATCTGTATGGGCAGGCGCTGGCCAAAGTAGAGCGCGGGCACGCCCAAGATCTGGCGGACGTGCGCGAGATGGTGGCCCGCCGCCTCGTGGAGCCGGCGGCCGCCCGGGCGTACTTCACGGCGATCGAGCCGCAACTGTACCGCTATCCGGCCGTGGATCCCGTGAGCTTTCGGCGCGCGGTGATGGAGACGTTCCCTGCCGCGTAATTCGCTGACTATCGCAGTCGCTTGACCTTGAAGTCGATGGGCACCTGCACGCAGACCCGAACGGCTCGGCCACCGATCCGGCCAGGCTGGAACACCGCCTTCTCCAGGTAGCGGCGGGCTTCCCACGCGAAATCCTCATGGGGGCTGTCGATGATCTTGATCGAGCCCGGCTCGACCCGCCCGGCCGTATCGACGATCGCCGCCAGGAGGACCCGGCCGCTGAGGTGAGCTCGCCGGAGGTTCTCAGGGTAGCGGGGGATGGGACCCTGCAAGATCCGCGGTTTCTCTTCCACAACTTGCGCGTCGTGGCTCAGCGCGGTGGACTCCGCGGCCTCTCGCGCCGCGGAGCCGCACATCGCGCGTCCGCGCTCACGCTGCCAGATCGCGCCTAGCGAAGAATCGAGGCGAGCCAACCACTCGCCCCGTAACGCGAGCGAGAGGGCGAGGGACGCGCGAAAGTCGGTCGCCGCCGTGGAGTCCCGGTTGCGATAGAAGTCGATGACCCCGCGGAGCATCAAGGCAGTCGCCTGCTCCACGGACGTCGCGCGCACCGTGGAGTCGAGGATGGGGCGCAGCATCGCGTCGGCGCCGGCGAGGTTGTGAGCGTCGAGGTGTGCAAAGGCAGAATCCACGAGTCGTGAGGCAGGTGTCTGCGCCGCGGCGAGGGGGGCGGCCGTTATGGCGGCGGCGAGTGCGATGAGGGGGATGCGTCTCACCGGGTCCGAAAGCTCTTCACGAGCCGCAGGAGGGCCTTTACGTCCGCAAGCCTTTCAACCTGCGCGACCTGCGGGACGAGGCGGCGCTGGTGTGGGCCGCCACGGCGCTGTCGTAGGCCTCCGCCGGCCAGCCGAACACCGCGAGATTGACGGCGCCGCCGGGCGCGAACTTCACTCCTTCGCGGAGCAGCAGCGCCCGCTGCACGACCGAGCCGTGATCGGCGCCCGACAGGGAGATGCGGCCCGCCGCGTTCAGCACGCGCCACCATGGGACATCGGAGTCGTCCGGGAGCGCCGACAGCGCCCAGCCCACCGTGCGCGCCGCGCCGGGCCGGCCCGCGAGCCGCGCCACCACGCCGTAGGTCGCCACGCAGCCCTTGGGAATGTGCCGCACTACGCGGTAGATCCGATGATAGAACGGGTTCACGGCCGCACCGGATAGCCGCGCGCGGCGAGGTAGGAGCGGGCCTCGGGAAGCGTCGTGCCGCGAAAGTGGAACAGCGTGGCGGCGAGCACGCCGTGCGCCCCGGCGTCGAGCGCGTCGGCGAGATGCTCGAGCGTGCCGGCGCCGCCCGACGCGATCACTGGGATCGGCAACGCCTGGGCGACGGCGCGTGTGAGGGGAAGGTCGTAGCCGCTCTGGGTGCCGTCGGTGTCCATCGAGGTCAAGAGGATCTCCCCCGCGCCGAGCCGTTCCAGCCGGACCGCCCAGTCGACCGCGTCGAGCCCGGTGGGCTCGCGGCCGCCCCGCACCATCACCTCGAACCTATCCGCGTTGCGCTTGGCGTCCAGCGCGGCCACCACGCACTGCCGGCCGAACTGGTCGGCGAGCCGGGTGACCAACTCCGGGTCGCGTACCGCCGCCGTGTTCACCGTAATCTTGTCCGCGCCCGCGCGGAGTACCTGCTGCGCGTCCGCGACGCTCCGGATCCCACCCCCTACAGTAAACGGTACGAACAGCGTGTCTGCGACGTGGCTCACCAACTCTATGAGCGTCCCGCGGTCCTCGTGGCTCGCCGTGATGTCGAGCAACACGAGCTCGTCGGCTCCGTCGGCGTCGTAGCGCGCCGCCTGCTCCACCGGATCGCCCGCGTCGCGCAACTGCTCGAACTGGATGCCCTTCACCACCCGGCCCCCCGCCACGTCCAGGCAGGGAATCAGCCGTCGGGCTAGCATACCCTCAGCACGTCTTCCAGCAAGCCGGCGTCCCCGGACCCCAGGATTGACAAAACGTCTTCCAGTGCTCTGCGCTCCCGGGGCCAAGAGAACCGCTGCGGCGCCTCGGAGCCCGCGAGCCACTCGGCGCGGTCGTGCTCCGCCGACGGCCGCGCCGCGCTCCCCTCGTCCACGAGCGCCACGAACACGGGGATCAACGCCACTTCGTCCGCGCCGTGCCGGTAGAACGCTTCCACGCGCGACGCGTTGTACAGTCTGCGCGGCGCGAGCCCCGTCTCCTCCGCCAGCTCGCGCAGCGCCGCCTGCACCGGCGTCTCGCCCGGCTCGATCGTGCCGTGTACCGTCTCCCACGAGCCGGGGCAGCGCCCGCTCGGACCGCGCCGCAGCGCCAGCGCCTCGAGCCCTCCCCCCGGTCCCCGCCGCAGCACGTACACGTCGACGAATGCGACGCGCGCGTTCGTCACGGCGCCCACGTCGTGAACTCGCGCAGCAGCGCGAGCCCCGCGGCCTGCGACTTCTCCGGGTGGAACTGTACGCCCAGCACGTTGGCCTTTCCCACCACGGTCGCGAACGGCGCGCTCCCCCCCCCGCCGTACTCGGCCTCGGCGAGATCGCTCTCCGGCGCCACGCGGGCGGGATGGTAGCTGTGTACGTGATAGAAGAAACCCGCGTCGCCGTGGAACGCGCGCGCCAGCGCGGGATGGGACCTCCCCGCCGGGGTGAGCGCGACGCGCGCCCAACCCACGTGGGGCACGGGGAGCGATGTCCGGAAGCGCGTGACCGCCCCCGGCAAGAGGCCGAGCCCGGGGACGCCGGGCGCCTCCTCGCTCTCCTCGAGAAACAGCTGCAGCCCGAGGCAGATGCCGAGCAGCGGGCGGCCTGCCCGCGCCACGTCGCCGATCGCGTCCGCGAGCCCCGTCTCGTCGAGCCGCCGCCGGGCGGGCGCGAAATGCCCCACGCCGGGTACGACCACGCGCTCCGCCGCCCGCACGCGGTCGGGATCGGCGGTGAGCTCCGCCGTCTCCCCCACCGCGCGCAAGGCGCGCAGCACGCTCTGCACGTTCGAGGCGCCGTAATCGACGACCGCGATCACCTACAGCGCCCCCTTGGTGGAGGGCACGTCCGTGACGCGTGGGTCGAGCCCCGTCGCCTCGCCCAGTGCGCGCGCGGCCGCCTTGAACACCGCCTCCACGCAGTGGTGCGCGTTCTGGCCCCGCAACAGGTCCACGTGCAGCGTGAGCCCCGCGTGCGTGGCGAGCGCCCGGAAGAACTCGGGCGTGAGTGCCGGGTCGTAATCGCCGAGCTTCTGGAGCACCGGCGGCTCGGCGTGATACGCGAGGTAGGGGCGCCCGCTCACGTCCGCCACCACGCGGGCCAGGGCGTCGTCGAGCGGCACCGTGGCGTCGCCGTAGCGGCGGATGCCGCGCCGCTCGCCCAGCGCCTGCGACAGCGCCTGCCCCAGGACGATCCCTACGTCCTCCACGGTGTGGTGCTGATCCACGTGCAGGTCCCCCGCCGCCCGCACCTCGAGGTCGTAGAGCGCGTGGCGCGCCAGTGCCTCGAGCATGTGGTCGAAGAAGCCGATCCCCGTCTTCGCCTGCGCCCGGCCCGCGCCGTCGAGACTCACGCGCACGCGGACCTCGGTCTCCTTCGTCTTGCGCGTCACTTCCCCACTGCGGTTCATGCGAAGATCTCCCCGAGCGCTCCGACCACCGCGGTCACGTCGTCCTCGGTGCCGGCCGTGATCCGCAGGCACCCCTCGAGTCCCGCTCCGCCGGACACGTCGCGCACCAGGATCCCGTGGTCGCGGACCAGCCGGGTGAACACTTCGGCCGCCGGGCGCGCCTCGCAGCGGATCAGCACGAAGTTCGCGGCCGTGGGGAAGGCGCGGAGCCCGCGGATCGTGGCGAGCCGCTCGTATAGAAGATCGCGGCTCCGCCGCACGCGCCGGGCGCATTCGGCGAGCGCGTCGCCGGCGTCGAGCGCGGCGCCCGCCGCGGCGAGGGTCACCCGGTTCACGTTGTAGGGCAGCTTCGCCTTCACGATCTCCGCGGCCACGGCGGGGTGCGCGAGCGCGTAGCCGAACCGCAGCCCGGCGAGCGACATCGCCTTGCTGAAGGTGCGGAGCACGACCACCCGCGGCTCTCCCTTGAGGAGCGGGATCGCGGTCGGGCCGCCGAAGTCCTGGTACGCCTCGTCCACGACGACCAGGGCGTCGGTCTGGGCGAGCAGGCGCCCGACCCCGTCGTCGGGGAGCGGCGTCCCTGTGGGATTGTTGGGGGAGTTCACTACCACGACGGAGGCGCGGGCCTCGCGGGCGGCGCGCGCCAGCGCGTCCACGTCGAAGGCGAAGTCCGGCCCGAGCGGGACCGGCACGTGGCGGCCGCCGAACACCGCCACGAGCAGCCGGTACAGGCTGAACGTCGGCACCGGCGTCACGACCCGCGTCCCCGCGCCCACCGTCACCGCCAGCGTGGCCTGGATCAGCTCGTTCGACCCGTTTCCGACCAGCACGCCCTCAGGCACCCAGCCGTGGCACGCGGCGAGCCGCGCCAGCAGCTCCGCCGGTGCGAACGGCGGGTAGCGGTTCCACGGCTCGTCCCGCATCGCGGCGAGCACCGCTTCCTTCACCGCCGGCGGCGCGTCGAACGGGCTCTCGTTCTGGTTCAGTTTACGCGGTGCGGCGGGGGCGTCGAGGGTGTACGCGGCCTGGGCGCGGACGGAGGGCTTGATCAGGGCAAGAGCGGCGGCCGTGGCGTCGGATGTCATGCCGAGAGCGGGGAGCGGTTCGTCCGGGTGCTGCGACTACCGCCGGCGCCCCAACACGGCTTCCAGCCGCGCCGACAGCGCCCGCGCGCGAAACGGCTTCGTGAGAAAGTCGTCGGCGCCGAGCTCGAAGACCCGGACTTCGTTATCCTCGTCGCCCTTGGCCGTCAGCACGATCACCGGGATGTCGGCCGTCGCGGGGCGCGAGCGCAGGTGGGACAGCACACCATAGCCGTCCAGCCCCGGCATGTTGAGATCCAGCACGATGATGTCCGGGCCGACCCGGTCGACCTGATCGAGCGCCTGCACGCCGTCGCGGGCCTCGGTGACGATGTAACCGTCTCGCTCCAGCAGATCCTTCACGACCTTGCGCAGGCTGTCCTCGTCGTCCACCAGCAGCACCTTGGGGGCGATTTCGCCGTGCGGCCCCGAACGCCGCGGCGGTGCCGGCTCCTCGAGCAGCTCGAAGTGGGTGCCGAGCGGCTCGGCGGCGGGGGCGGGCTCGGAGATGAGCGACCCGGCCGTGGAGCGTGGCTGGGGCACCGTCCCGGACGACCGCCCTCCCCCCGCGGGCCTCGCGTGCGGTGCCGGAGGGTCGCCGTCGTCCTCCTGGGGGATGTCCACGACGCGGGTCAGCTCGTCGATCGTCGATTCTCCCCGCAGGACGTGCGCGAGCCCCGAGTCCCACATGCCTTTCATGCCCGCCCGCCGCGCCGCAGTCGCGATGTGCTCGGC
>WNGB01023961.1_pt1 | contig 12343 bp, 9 predicted proteins | sample 5400681 | NCBI WGS metagenome assembly WNGB01 (sample SAMN13153367, study PRJNA577476) | soil metagenome | isolation source: 115 cm soil or saprolite under grassland replicate 2 | place: USA:California | collected 2016-06-15 | reverse complement strand
TGAGGGGCCGGTGGAGGGAGCGGTGCAGGTGATCGACCCGGCGGCGATGAAGGTCACCAAAACGGTGAAAGTGCCGACCGAGCCGCACGATTTCGACGTCAGCAATCAGGGTGTGGCGTTCGTCAGTGGGACTGGCGGCAAGGGGAGCGAGATCCTGGTGGTGGATTTGAGCCAGGAAAAGAGTGTGCTGGCCAGCTGGAAGGGAGTGCCGCCCGGTACGTGCGTGAAGCTGTCCGCGGACGGTCGGAGGCTGTACGCGAGCGCCTGGAAATTGTCGCCGGCGCGGGTCGCATCGCTGGGGCTGCCCGAACCGCTGGCGGACAGCGAACTGCCAAAGGCCGATTGGACGCCGGCGCCGCCCGTGGCCGTACGCGGCGAGGTGTTGATTGCTCCAGATGGGCAGTTCTTGCTGTGTGAGTCGGGGGTGGTATTCGCCCTCGGCGAAGCGGGGAAAAAGTAACTGACTCGATCCTCCCTCATCCATGATCCAGTCGAGAATGTCCTATCCGGTATGGAGGGCGAGGCTCCTGCCGAGCCACTCTCCTTAGTGGCTCGGCAGGAGCCTCGCCCTCCATACCGGATAGGCTCAAGCGGATCAAGTATGAGGCACCTTCGCGCTGACATCGGGAGCTTGCTCTCATGGTAGAAGACTTCGATTTTCTTCTGTGGCTCCTGACGTTCATTCCAGCCTATTACTTTGGCGTGCCGTTGCTCATTCGCCGGCAGCAGCGATTCCCCGCCCATCCGAAGGTGCTGGAACTTGACTTTTACAAGATGGATCCGGCCCTTGCCAGGTTCCTCATGTCCCAAACGACGGCTCTCTTCGCCCTTGGCTTCGAGGAGCCAACCCTGGTGCAACTCCCCAATCCCGCTCCCAACGTGACGACCTATCTGATCATGCTGGTCAACCGGCACACCGGGGACAAGGTCATGGTGACAGCAATCCTCGGTCATGGGCTCGTGCCCTTGCAGACGCTGTACGTCGAGTTCAGCACGCGGTTCGAGACCGGCGAGATGTTCGATACCTCAAACTGTGCGGAACTCGGGGCGTTTCGCCTGAGCCCCAAGACGGTTCGCACCAAGGTGCCGAGCGTGACCGATCCCGCCGAGCTGTATCGGATTCACAAGTTCGTCATGAACAAGCACAGCGCTCACGGAAACAAGGTTGTGTACGAACCAGGGCAGGCGCTCGACTACCTGATCCGCGTTGTCCATGTCGGCTGTTACGAGGAACAGGTGCAACGCGGTTGGCTGTTCTACGACGAGGAAAACGATCTAGATAACGCCGCGGTGCTCCGGTCGCTCACGCCTCCCGGCTCGCCACATTCCAGAGGGGCACCCCCACGCCGCCTTGGCGCTGACTTCGGGTCGCGATTCTGGTACGGTGAAGAGGTATTTTAGACCCTCGGAGGTTCTCCCATGTCACCAACTCTCCAGTCCCTGGGGATCGACCGGCTCACCCGCGAGCAGCGTATCGCCCTCGTCCAGGAAATCTGGGCTACGATCGCCGCGGAGCCTGCCGAATCCTTACTGACCGACGCGCAGCGGCGGGAACTGCAGCGGCGAGTCGCCGAAGACGAGGCGAACCCAGATGATGTCGTGCCCTGGGAGCAGGTCAAGGCCCAAACTCTTTCCCGGTTGAAACCATGAGTTTGCCGCTTGTCTTTCGCACGGTCGCGCAGACCGAGTTCGACGACGCAGCGGTGTGGTATGAGAATCAGCAGCCTGGTTTGGGTGCTGACTTCGTCGCGGAGGTTCAGCAGGTGCTCGATACCATCGCGGCCCACCCGGAGCGCTACGCGGTTGCCTCCGGAGATGTGCGCGAAGCCCTCGTGTCCCGCTTCCCCTACTGCGTTTACTACCGCGTCAAACCGGACCGGATAGTGATTATCGCGGTGTTCCATACGTCGCGCGATCCATCAATCTGGCAAGGACGGAACTGATGGACGGCCACAAGGAGGTGCAAGGTGGGCAAGTACCTGTTCGCGGTCGTGCTCCTTGGTGCGTTGATCGGTTGTGGAGAGGTCGCGCTCCCCAACCCGGAGCCGACCTTTTTGGTCGGAGACATCATCCTCAATGGCAATGTGACGATTCAGGACTACTTCATTCGCGAGCGCCTGGAATTCTATCCAAGTCAGCGCATCTCGCCTCTGGCACTCCGCGCCTCGGAGAAAAGGCTCGCAATGGTCGGCATTGACGCTCGCATCATCGTTGAAGAGCCCTTGGATCCCGACGACCCGTTCAAGACCATCCAAGTCGTGGTCACAGAGACGCCGTGGGCGCAACTTGCCTTCCGGATCAGTCACGCTTTTAGGTCGCTGAATCCACTGTGGGAACCTTGACGCCTGGGTTGAGCCTTGTCGGCCCATTGCCTCAAATCACGGTTCCATCGGGGACGATCGCCCCGTTGGGCAACACCACGATGCCGTCGCGAATGACGTAATTGTCGCCCGTCGCTTCCTGCAGCCGACGCTCGTTGACGATCCGCACCCCGCGGCCGATGCGGCAATTCTTGTCAACGATCACCCGCTCCAGGATCGAGTCGTCGCCCACCCCCAGCGCCGGAACCCCGCTTCCCTGGCTTGGCGGCGAGCCGTCCTGGCCCTCGTAGTAGTTCGCCCCGAGGAGGATCGCTTCACGAAGGGTCACATTGCGGCCGATCTGGCTGCGCACGCCGACCACCGAACGCTCCAGGCGCGTCCCCCTGCCGATCGTGCAGCCGTCAGTGAGCAGGGAATGCCGCACCTCGGCGGCGGTGACGCGCGCGGCCGGCAGGTTCCGCATGTGCGTGTAGATGACCCCCTCGGCGCTGTGGAAGTCGAACGGCGGCGCGTCGCCCGCCAGCGCCAGGTGGACTTCGTGATACGCCTTGATCGTCCCCAGGTCCGCCCAGAAGCCGTCGCACAGGTGCGCCTGCACGTGAAGGCTGCGCAGGCCCCGCGGCACTACCTCCGTCGCCAGGCACAGCGCCAGCGGACTCGTGTTGAGCGACTCGAAGAGGGCCTCGCGGTGGAACAGGTAGATGCCCATGTTCGCCAGGTACGGCCGCTCCTCCGGCACGCCCCACCGCTCCAGCCAACCGCGATCCGTGCGCACCTGGCGCAGTTGCTCCTCGGTCGTCGGCTTCTCGGCAAAGGCCACGATGCGGCCGCTGCCGTCCAGGCGCGCCACGCCGACCTGGGACGCCTGTTCCGCCGTCACCGGGACCACGGCAAGAGTCACGTCGGCCCGCGTGGTGCGATGGGTCTTGAGGAACTGGGCAAAATCCATGCGATAGATCTGGTCGCCCGAGAGGATTAGCACATCGCGGCAGGCATCTTCGTGGACATAACGGATATTCTGACGGACCGCGTCGGCGGTGCCGCGATACCAGTCGGCGCTCTCGTTGGTCTGCTGGGCGGCGAGCACCTCGACAAAGCCCTGGCTAAACGGGTCGAACTCGTAGGTATTGGCGATGTGGCGATGCAGGCTGACACTGAGATATTGCGTCAGCACATAGACGCGCGTCAGGCCGCTGTTGATGCAGTTGCTGACAGGAATGTCGATCAGACGGTACTTGCCGGCGATCGGCACGGCCGGCTCGCTGCGCGTCTTGGTGAGCGGGTACAGCCCGGCCCCGCGACCGCCGCCCAGGATCAGGCTGAGGACGTCTTGCACAGGGCGTCTCCTCTTGCATCGTCGTGTCAGGGAAGAAGGCCAGCGCGGAGCCCGGTGGCGGATCCGGGGCCTCTCTGGCTATGGTATCGGATCGGGCCAGCGCCGGGGACAGGAGATTCGGCAGGGGTGCTCAGCGGCTGAGCGAAACCCCTCCCCCCGACCCCCTCCCCCAAAGGGAGAGGGGGAGCAAACCAGACGGCATCTCTTCTTCTCCCCCTCTCCTTTTAGGGGAGGGGGCTGGGGGGAGGGGTTTCGCACACGCACTCAGAGTTGCCCGTTCTTGACCGGCGCCGTCCAGCGGCGTACGTCCTTGCTGCTCATCGTCCCCTCGGGACCAAGGCGCGCATCGTGATACCCCCACGTTTCGATGTCCTTCAGATACTGCGCTCGCGACAGCAGCGTACCCTGGCACAGATGCTCGTCGGGAGGTGGTGTTTGTACCTCCGCACCCAAGCGATCCATTAACTCTTCCATGACCCACGCCGGCACCTTCGCCGATTCGCCGGGATAGACGAAGCCGAACAGCACCAGATGGCTCAGCAGGACGCGCCAGTGCGGCCCGAAGCGGGCGAGCAAGCGCCGCCAGTCCAGGCGGTCGCCGTACGATCGCAGGATGTGGCAGATGTCGGCGCCATCGTAGCGTTCGCGCTCGATGACGTAGCCCTTGGACCAGATCATCTCCACCGCGGGGACGAGGCGCACCGACTCGCCCAGGATCTCCGCGGGTTCGGCGTACTCGAGCCACGACTCATCGACCACGCAGAAGCCATTACCAGAGCTGAAAATGATGTCACAGAAATCGTCGCCGTGATACGCCTTGCCGAGCCAGTGCGGGAAGGTCAACTCGGTGCGATACCCCAGGCCGGCGAGCAGGTCGAGGATGCGCCGGGCGTCTTGCGGCAGGACGAAGAAGTCGAAGTCCTTGGTGTGGCGGACGATGCCGGTATAGTGCGCCAGTGCATAGGCGCCGCCGACGAGGAACGGCACCTCAGCGGCAGCCAGCGCCTGGATCGCGCGGCGATAAAAGGCGGACGTTTCCGGGCTGAGAACGTCGTCGCCTGTGGAAAGGGTCGCGGCCATGATTGCCTCTCGGTTTCCGGGGCGGCCGCCCAGCACGGGGCTCACGCCCTCGCGCGACGGCGAGCGGCAGAAACCAATCTCCCCTCTCCCCTGGCGGGAGAGGGGAGAATATCACCTGCCTGTCGCCTTACGCCCTCGCGGGCTTGGGATCCTTCACGACCAACGAGTACAGGCACGGCACCACGAACAGCGTGGTGACAAGACCTGCCAGCAGGCCGCCGATCACCGCCCGCCCCAGCGGAGCATTAGCCTCGCTGCCACGGGCCAGACCCAGGGCCATCGGCACCAGCGCGAACAACGCCGCCAGCGCCGTCATCACCACCGGCCGCACCCGCACCGCCGCCGCCTTGAGGATCGCGTCGGTCGGACTGAGGCCCTCGCGCCGCCGCAGGTTCTGCGCAAAGTCGACCATCAGCACCGTGTTGGACACCACGATGCCCACCATGAAGATCACCCCCAGCAGCGACTGCACGTTGATCGCCGTCCCCGTCACGAACAGCATCCCGATCACGCCGACGAGCCCGACCGGCACCGCCGACAGGATCACCAGCGGCGTCACCCACGACATGAACAGGGCGACCATCAGGAAGTACACCAACAGGGTCGCCACGACAAGGCCCACCCCCAGGTTGCGGAACGTGTCCTGCATGCGCGCGTACTCCCCGCTCAGGACGATCCTGCTCCCCGTCAGGGGTGTCCGGTTGCCGGCAGACGGGTCGTAGGGTATCCAGGAGCCACGGCCCTTGGGGATCCCGAATTTGTCGATGACGGCGGCGACGTCGTCGGCGACGTGGCCGAGGTCGCGCCCATGCACGCCCATCGTCAGGTCGATGGTTGGCTGCAGGGTCGTGTGGGTAATCTCGGCGGGGACGTTGGTGCGGGGCAACTCACCGTCGACAATGACGTTGCGCAGCGGAATGGACTTCTTCTGCGCCGTGCTGGTGATCGGCACGTCCAGCAACGTGTTGATCGACTCGATCTCCTCCTCCGGGTACTGCACGCCGACGAAGTACTGGTTGTGGCTGACCGGGTCGATCCAGAAGTTCCGCTTGTTGAACTGGATGCTGGAACTGAGGGCCGCCACGAGGTTCTTCATCACGTCCACCTGCGTCAGGCCGAGGTCCGCCGCCTTGGCCTGGTCCACATTGACGACGTATTGTGGGTAGTTGAGGCGCTGCAGGATGCGGCAGTCCACGACGCCGTCGACGTGCTTCACCTCTTCCCGGATGGCCTCGGCCACTTTGTGGGCCTCCTTCAGTTCCTTGCCGGTGATGCGGATGTTGATGGGCGTCGATTTGCCCTCGTTCATGGCACCGCGGATCATGCCGCCGGCGTCGAAGGCGAATTCCAGGTCGCCGAAGGCCGCCGACGCCGCGAACCCCTGGCGCAGGAGATGGACGCACTCCTGGGCGGACCGGTCGCGTTCTTCCTTGAGTTGGACCTTGACGACCGCGTCCATCGGCCCGGAGTTGGGCGTGTAAGCCGCCGACCAGTCCGCGACGACGCCGATTTCACTGATGAGCAACTCCAGGTCGGCGCCGACTCGCGACCGCACGAACTGCTCGACCTGGGCGACCCGTCGTTCGGTTTCTTCGATGCGCGTGCCGGGGCGAGCCCGCACGTAGATCTCGAACGCCCCGGCGTCCACCTCCGGGAAGAACTCACGGCGCAACTGTGTGCCGAGGCCAACTACCACCACAACGAGCAGGCCGGCGGCGCCCAGCACGGTCAGCAGCCGCCGCTGCATGACCCGCTGCAGCAGGGCGACGTAGCCGGCGATGGCGCCATTGAGCGTCGTCTCCCAGCGGGCGAAGGCACGGCCGAGCAGGCCGCGCGACTCGCCGAGTTCGTGCGGGTTGCGGTGCCCATAATCCTTGCCGTGATGGATCTCCGGCTGCGGGCCGTGGCCGCGCAGCCAGAGCATGCACAAGGCGGGGACGAACGACATCGCCATCACGAAGGCCGCCATCATGGCGAAGCCCACGGCCAGGGCCATCGGGCGGAACAGGAACGCGCCCAGGCCGGGCATCAGCGCCAGCGGGGCGAGCACCAACAGGGTACACAGGCTGGCCACCAGAGCCGGCAGGGCGACCTCGCTGGCGCCGACAAAGGCCGCCTCGCACGGCTTGACGCCCAGGCCCAAGTGCCGGTGCGTGTTCTCCAGGCAGATGATGGCGATGTCCACGAGCGGGCCGATGGCCAGGGCGAGGCCCGCCAGCGTCATCACATTGATGGTGTTCCCGGTGGCGTTCAGCAAGATCAGGGCCGTCACCACCGCGATGGGGATGGTCAGCACAGCGATCAGCGTCATGCGCCACTCGCCCAGGAAGAGCAGGATGACCAGTGAGCACAGCACGGCCCCCAGGATGCCCTCCTCCGCCAGGCTGTGAATGGATTGGCGCACGTAGACCGACTGGTCCATGACCACCTTGAGGTCGATGTCGCCGCGGACCAACTTGGCCTTCATCTCCGGCACGCTCGCGCGCAGGCCGTCAACGACATTGAGCGTGCTGGTGCCCATCTGACGGTAGACCGGGATGTAGACCTGGCGGCGACCGTTGACCCGCACCACGTTGGTCTGGATCATGCTCGCGTCCTTGGGCGTCGCCACATCGCGCAGGAACACCGTCCGGCCCCTGTCCGTCTTGACCGGGATCTCGCCCATGCGCTCGATCAACTTGTACATCGAGTTCGAGTCGAGGGCGTAGTCGGTATTGCCGAAGCGCGCCGCCCCGGTCGGCAGGAAGATGTTGTACTGGTCGATGGCGTTCATCAGGTCGAGGGGAGACAGGTTGCGGGCCTGCATCTGCTCGCGTTTCATGTAGGCCAGCACCGCCCGCAACTTGCCGCCGTAGACGACCGGGGCGACGGCCCCGGGCACGGCCATGATCATGTTGCGGACCTCGTAGCGCCCGGTGTCGTAAAGGATGGACTCCGAATGCGTCTGGCTGTCCAGGGCCACCAGGCACACCGGCGTGGTGCCGGTCGGGTCGAACGGCAGGATCACCGGCGGCAGCGTGCCGGGCGGGAGGTTGGGGATGGCGGCGGAGGCCAGCGAATTGACCTGAGTGAGAGCGCCATTAGGGTCGATGTCGTCGCGATAATAGTTGCGGACGATGCTGCAACCGATGATCGAGCGCGACTCCTGGCGGGCGGTGCCGGCGGCCTGGCCCGTCCAGCGCTCCATGCGGTTGGTGATGTCCTTTTCGACGTTGTCCGCGGGCATGCCCCCGTAGAAGGTGAGCACCTGCACGGCCGGGCTCTTGAAGGCCGGGAGGATATCGACCGGGATCGACCCGAGTGCCAGAGCGCCGACCACGAGGACGGTCAACACCATGACGATGACGGCGTAGTGGTTGCCGAGCGAAAAGCGGATCAGCGCATTCATAGAGGATCGAGGATAGAGGATCGAGGGTCGTGAACCGTGAACCGTGAAGAGAGGGCAACTCCCTGGTTTCGCGGTTCACGGTTCACGATTCTCAGTGACCGGCCCGGCCCTGGTTGCGGCCAGCGGAGTTCTCGAAGGTCACCGCTGCGCCGTCGGGCAGGTTGGCGGGGGGATGGTGGATGACCTGGTCGTCGCCCTTCAGGCCCTGCACAACGCCGACCTGCAGGCCGTCATCGGCTCCGAGTTCCACGGGAGTCAGGCGAGCCCGGCCGTTGCGGACGACGTAGACGGCGCCCTTGCCGAACTCGGCCTTGCCGACCAGACACGATGACGGCACCGACAACAACTCGGCAGACCTCTCCAGCAGGATCGTCACCCGGCCATACATGCCCTGGCGAATCTTCCCGGTCGGGTTGGGCAGGTCGATCTCGACGCGCATCAGGCGCGTCTGCGGATCTTCGGAGCCGGCGATGCGGGAGATCTTGGCGGCGAACTTCTTGCCCGGCAGGGCGTCGATCTCCACAACCGCCGCATCGCCTGGGTCCGCGTAGGGGACATCGCGGTCAGGGATCTGCACGATCACGCGCATCCGGTCCGTGCGTTCCACGGTCAACAGGGGACCCTGGGCGCTGCTGCCGGTGGCGGAGCGGACGAAGTCGCCGAGAAACAGGCTGCGCTGCGTGATGATGCCGTCGTAGGGCGACGTGATCGTGGCGAAGCGCACCAGAACCTGCGCCCGCTCGACATCGGCCCTGGCGATCTCGACCTGGGCCTCGGCCTCGAGGATGTCGGCCCGGGCCTGCTCGATCTTGGCGTCGGTTGCGGCCACCTGGGCGTTCGCGGTGGCGACGGACGCATGCGCCGAGCGCACCGATTCCATCGCGGCTTCAAAGCGTTCCTGCGTCTCGTCGACCAGGCGCTCGTCGATGCTCTTGAGGGCGAACAGATCCTGCATGCGGCTGAGTTGCTTTTCGCGGAAACGCTTCCATGCTTCCGCACTCTTGGCGTTGGCCTGGGCCTGGGTCACCGCCGCCAGGGCCGCGTCGCGATCCGCCTTCGCACTGGCGACCCGGGCGTTCATCTGGTGGACGCGAGCAGTGGCCTGCTTCACGACCGCCTCGTTGCGCTGCACCTGTTTCTCCAGTTCCGGCACGTCGATGGTCGCCACCACCTGGCCGCGCTTCACCCGATCCCCAATGTCCACGGTCTGCGTCTTCAGGTAGCCCGAAACCTCCGCGAACAGTTGGGCCGACTCGTAGGACTGCACCGTACCCGTCTGCACCGTGCTGCGGTCCATGCCCCCCTTTTTGGGGCGAACCACTTCGACGCGCACCTCCGAGCCGCGCGGCGGGGCCGTTTCCGTTTCCGTGCCCGGTTCCTGGGCATGGGCTTCTGCTGGCGAGACGCGCGTCAGGTAGTACCCGCCCGCGACCACGATCCCACCCGCGATCAAGCCGCACACAATCCACCATTCCCGCTCAAGGCCCCGTCGGGTCATCGTCACGTCTCACCTCTTGGAAGAATAAGGAGAGGAGTCCGCTTCCATCCTCGTTGTCGCGGGAGGCCGCAGGAAGGCGCCGTAGAGGGCCCCCAGGAATCCCAGACCAAAGCAACCGAGGACGGCGCCATCTAGCCCCAGGCCAACATCGCCGAGGAAGGCTCCGTAAGCGACCCCCAGAAGACATCCCAGGAAAATCCCTAGAAAGCTACCAAGGATTCCCCCTCCAACAGCTGGCGCCATTGCCTGACGAATTCTAGCGGCCATGATAGCCTCACGCGACCCCAACGGAAATGGTAAGCGGACCAGCCGTTCCCCAGACCCGTCGGTTAGTTCTCTGTTGCGCGTCTTGTCCGGTGGTTGATGGTGAGGAAAAGCAAGTACCGTACCGCTGCCTGATTGGGCGGAAGAATGAGACGCAAGTCACTGATTTGCAAGATCTTGAGATAACAGTCTTGGAACAGGAAGCGTGGGCCAACAGCCTGTGGGGAAGGGGAGCGGGGCGCGGTTTCGTTCGGCGCGGTGGAAAAACGTCCGCGCGAAATTTGTCCGGGGATGCTTTCACCGCCGATCAGAGAAATCCGTATCTTCCCGGGCGCTGGTCGGGGTTGTCCGGTCCGGCAGGGCGCTCGCCTGGGCGTGGTGAAACAGGGGCAAGTCGCGGCGAAGAAAACGAAACCGCGCGCTTTTGTCCTTGCATTGAGGGCGGTCGGCGCGTTCTGATGATGACAGCACGACCGATGCCTATCGATCCTTGAGACCTGGCGGCCGCGCGCACCAACTCAGCGCGGGAGCCTGCCCGTGCAAGCGCATTTGTTCCTCGATCCAGCATTCCCCGGAAAGGAGATCGCCATGCGTTCCGTGCGAGTGCCGTTGATCGTCCTCGCCTGCGCCTGTCTGCTGGTTCCCCACTCTCCGCTCTGGTCCCAGTCCGGGCAAGCGGATCTCCAGCGGGTTCTTCGGGATATCAAATGTCTTGATGGCTTTGTAGGTTTCGAGGATGCCAGCCAGGCAACTCCCCGAGTGGTGTACCTGTTTGGCCCGGAAATCAATGATGCCGTGGTCGGCGACCTGAAGATCTTGACCCAACTCCACGACTTGAAGGTGGAGAATACCAGGGTCACCGACAGGGGGCTGGGGTTCCTGAAGGGGATGCTCGAACTCCGCGCAGTCAGTTTCAGCCGAAACGCGCTTGGCGACGCCAGCCTGATCCATGTCGGCGCGTTGAGCCGCCTGGAAAAGCTGGATCTGGCGGAAACGAAAATTGGCGACGCAGGTCTGGCCCACCTCCGGGGCCTGACCCGGCTGCGCAACCTCGAAGCGAGCGGAACTCAGGTCAGCAACGCGGGCCTCGCGGAGCTGGCGAAATCCTTGCCGGAACTCAAGGAACTTGGCCTGAATGCCACGAAAATTAGCGGCCAGGGACTGGCTCAGGTCAAGCGCTTGACCCGGCTCGAACGGCTGTCCCTCGCCAACACCCCGATCACCGACCGGGGCCTGGCTCACTTGCGCACCCTGACTTCTCTCCGTGAACTCACGTTGGCCGGCACGAAGATCAGTGATGCCGGCCTGGCCCATTTGCAGGGGCTCACGAACCTGCAGCGTCTGGACCTTTCCAACACGCCCATCACGGGCGCCGGCCTGGCCCACCTCGCCGGTCTGGCTCGGTTACAAACCTTGAACCTGTCCGATACACAGGTCAATGATGCCAACCTGGCCGATCTCAAGGGGTTGACCGGCCTGCGTCAGCTGGTCGTCGAAGGTGCCCGTGTTACCCCGACGGGGGCGAAAACCCTGCAACAGGTGTTGCCCAAACTCAGGATTGTGCGCTAAATAGGAGCACGCAGAAGGGAAAACGAGCGGCGGGGTTTATCCCCGCCGACCAGACGGCGGGGATAAACCCCGCCGCTCGTCCGTCTGTGTCTTTCCAAAAGTCGAACGCAGGAGGCCGCCCCTGACCAGCCGGCTTACGCCGGCCGTTCGCCAGGTTGGTCCGCTGGCTCATCATTTCTTGCTTTTCAGGGAATCGGGCACCGGCGTCGTCACCCGGCCAGTGGCCGCCCACTCCACGCCGCGCACCAGCAGCGCCTTGAAGCCGTCGCTGCTCTGCATCGCCTCGACGTCGTGTCCCAGCGCATTGTGGTAGACGCGGCCCTTGCCGTAGCTCGCCACCCACACCATCGGCTCGTGCTTGCCGGTGTTCTTGGGATCCTTGGCGGCGTCGCTGTACGCGGTCACCAGCACTTCGCTGCCGGGGAGTATCAGCGAGTTCTGATACAACTCATCGCGGCCGTGCTTGAACTCCGTCATCCCTGCCGTGATCGGGTGTTGCTTGCGAACGGTCACGACGAACTCGTGCATCTTGCCGTGGAAGCCCTGCTTCCGCCACCCACCGGCGATGACCTTCTCGAATTCCTTCTCGAACTCCGAGCCGCCGGTGAACGCCGACGAGGCGTGGTGGTAGACAACCAGCCCCTTGCCGCCCTTGACCGCGTCGGTGAACGCCTGCTTGTTCGCATCGCTCCAGACGCTGGCGGCGTTTTCCTTGGCCCCCTTGGGCGTGTTGCGGTAATTCAGCAGCAGCACATCGTAGCGGGCGAGGGTGTCGGCAGTCAGTTCCTTGCCGGGCGACTCGGTGACGTCCACCTGATGGCCTGCCTTCTGCAGCAGTTCCTTGAGGAACGGCGTGGTCTGGCGCCAATTGTGGCCGTGGTCCCCAG
>WNGB01021762.1_pt1 | contig 12343 bp, 10 predicted proteins | sample 5400681 | NCBI WGS metagenome assembly WNGB01 (sample SAMN13153367, study PRJNA577476) | soil metagenome | isolation source: 115 cm soil or saprolite under grassland replicate 2 | place: USA:California | collected 2016-06-15 | reverse complement strand
CCGCCGGTCTACGTGCGGCACGAGATCGTGCACAACGTCCACGTCGTCCGCGACCTCGAGGCTCGCGGCGCCGTCTTCGTCGACTCGGAGGACGACGTTCCGGAGGGCGCTCTGGTCGTCCTCTCGGCCCATGGCGTGGCTCCTCAGGTGTACGAGCGTTGCGCCGAGCGCGGCTTGAAAGTCGTGGACGCGGTTTGCCCGCTCGTCTCCAAGGTGCACGCCGAGGCGCGCCGCTACGGGGGCCGCGGTCTCAAGATCGCCCTCGTCGGTCACGCAGGGCATGTCGAGGTCGAAGGGACGATGGGCGAGGCGCCCGAGGCGATGGTGCTCGTGGAGACAGCGGAGGACGCGCGGAACCTCGAGCTCGAGAACGGCGAGCAGCTCGCGTACCTGACCCAGACGACGCTGTCCCTCGACGACACGGCCGATGTCGTGGACGCCCTCCGCGATCGCTTCCCCGACCTGGTCGGACCGCCTTCCGCGGACATCTGCTACGCGACGCAGAACCGCCAGGACGCGGTGAAGAAGATCTGCGAAGAGGCGAGTCTCGTTCTCGTTGTCGGGTCGCAGACGAGCTCGAACGCGAATCGGCTCGTCGAGGTCGCCCACTCGGTCGGCGCGGAGGCTCACCTGATCGACGACGAGCACGATCTCGACTCGGCCTGGTTGGAGGGGCATGAAACCGTCGGGTTGACCGCGGGCGCCTCCTCTCCGGACCTGCTCGTCGATCGCGTCTTCGCTCGCCTCGCCGAGCTCGGTTTCACCGAGCGCGAAGAGGTCGAGATCGCCCGCGAGGACGTCTTTTTCAGGCTTCCGGCCGAGCTTCGTTAGCGCAGCGGCGACCCGAACCGCGTCTTTCCTCGCGTCCGATCTAGTGGGACAATCGAAAACGGCCTAAGGGGCCCACCATGCTCGATCTCCCAAGCGGTACTGTCACCTTCCTCTTCACAGACATCGAGGGCTCGACGCGTCTGCTCCACGAGCTCCGCGACCGCTACGGCGACGTGCTCGAGGCCCACGCCCGGCTCCTGCGTGCTGCCTTCGAGGAGCACGACGGAAGAGAGATCGACACCCAAGGCGACTCGTTCTTCATCGCGTTCAAGACGGCCAAGGACGCGTTGGCAGCGGCCGTTGCGGCGCAGAGGAACCTTGCAGCCGAGCCCTGGCCCGACGGGATCCGCCCTGCCGTCCGGATGGGCATGCACACCGGCGAGCCGTCCGTTGCCGGGGAGCGCTATCTCGGTCTCGCCGTGCACCGCGCTTCACGAATTTGCTCGGCGGCGCATGGCGGTCAGATCCTACTTTCCGGCACAACCGCGGACCTCGTCGCCGACGAGCTGCCACGGGGAATGTCGCTCCGCACGCTCGGCGAGCACAACCTGAAGGACTTCGAGCGTGCGGAGCGGATCTTTCAGGTCGGCGCCGAAGGACTTCCCACCGAGTTTCCGCCGCTCGCGAGCGCCCGCGCGTCGGAAGATCTGGACGCCTTCCGGGGCCGCGAGAAGGAGCTGGCCGAGGCCGCGGAGGCCGCCGTCGTCGACGTGCCGGTTCGGCGGCGCATGCGTGGTCCCGTCAGGCTTGCGTCGGTAGCAGGCATCGTCGCGCTCGCCGTCGCAGTCTCCGTCATCGCCGTCCTGGCAGGGAGAGGGGGCGCCGGTGATTCGAACGTGTCGGGGACCTTGCCGTCCAGATCCGTTGTGCTCATCGACCCTACGCGAAACGAGGTCAGCGACTCGATCGCGCTCGATGCCTCGCCCTCGTTGCTCCTCGGCCGAGGGCGTGATCTGTGGATCACGAACGCCGCGGACAAGATCCTGCTGCGCGTCGACGCCAGGACGCGAAAGGTCGTGAAGACGATCGGTCTCGGCATGACTCCGCAGGCTGTGGCCACCACCGCGGACGCGGTCTGGATCCTCGGCGACGGCTATCCCTCGGCTCCGCTCGTTCGAGTGACGCCGGCCACAGGCGATGTGGCGGAGATTGCTCGGCCAGGCTGTTGCGACGGCGCGGCGCTCCTCGCCGGCGACGAGAAAAGGCTCTGGATCAGCGCCAACGACAGCGTAACGCTTCAACGCTTCGATACGGAAAGCGGGCGCCTCGGTCCAACCATTTGCTGCGACGTGGGGGCCGATGCGCTCGCGGTCGGCGGAGACGCCCTCTGGGCCGTCGAGCGGTACGACCAGCAAATCGTCCGATTGGATCCTGACACAGGCGCAATTCAGGCCAAGGTTCCGTTTGGTGCTCCCCTCCCGCCGGGGCGCAACTTTCTCGGCACGGAGGTGCTTTCTGCCGCCGTGGCCAGCGAAGCAGGGGCTTGGATCGTCGATTCGGTCAAGGGTCAGGTCTGGCAAATCGACCCCGTGCAAGACACCGTCGTCCGAACGATCTCGGTTGGAGCCGGCGCGAAAGCGATTGCACTGGGCTTCGGCTCGGTTTGGGTGGCGAACCCGGTCACGCAGACTGTTCTTCGCATCGATCCGTCGTCGGGTCGCGTCATCGGGCGAATCAAGGTCGCGGCGCGGTTGGCCGGCATTGCCACCGCCGGAGGAGCGGTCTGGGTCGCCGTACGCTGACGAAGACCATCGCCACGTCGCCGTGTTCCCCCTTCCGCACGCGGACTGCGGTAATTTCCGTTGATGGGAGTAAATGTGGCCTACCCGGGCCGCGACGGCGCACACTCCGCCGCCGCGTGCGACTCGCTCTTTCCCGATGGTGCGGAGCTGGTCCCGCTGCCAAGCTTCACGGCCGTCGTCGAAGCCGCCTCGGACGGGACCGTTGAGTTCGGTGTGCTCCCGATCGAGAGCTCGCTCACGGGCCCGGTCGCGGAGACGCACGACCTCCTCTACGACTCGCCGCTCTCAATCAACGGCGAGACGATCCTGCCGATCCGGCACTGCCTCGTCGGCCCGGAAAGCATCACTCTGGAAGAGATCCGAGTGGTTCGCTCTCACCCGGCCGCCCTGGACCAATGCCGACGCCTGCTGGCCGCCATGCCGTGGGCGACCGCGATCGCCGCGGCGACGACCGCCGACGCGGCACACCAGGTGTCCGAACACGGAGACCCGCACGAGGTTGCGATCGCGAGCGAGCGCGCGGCCAAGGCCTACGGCCTTGCCGTCATCGCCGGCGACGTCGGCGACCACCCCGAGGCGTACACGCGCTTTGTATCCGTCGCTCCCTACACGCGGCTCGACCGGGAGAGCGAGGCGTGGCGCACCGCGTTCTCGTTCATCACGGACCACAAGCCGGGAGCGTTGCACCGGGCGATCGAGCCCTTCGGCCGCCACTCGCTCGACATGGTGCAGCTCGTCTCACGCCCGATCCCGCAGACGCCGTGGCGCTATCGCTTCGACGCCGTCCTCGCCGGCCATCCGCTCGATTCGGTGGTCGCCGAGACGCTGGCAGAGGTCGCCCGCCTCACGCGCGAGCTACGGGTCTTCGGGTCTTACCCGGCCCACAGTTAGGAGGGCTTGACGAAACATCATCTGTGCCGCCGGAGGCGCGCCGCTCGCCCCCAGGCTGTGTCCTCGGTCGCCCCCAACGCATCCGCGTTCAGAATGACACGGGGCTCCCTGCGTCCTTGCCTCGGAACGACCAGCGCGTCCCGGCGACGAGTGACGTTCCGCCAAACCCTCCTAGTCAGGAACCCGCGCTAGCGTCCACTCCGCACCGGTCGGGATGTCGCAACCCTCCTCGAGGAAGACGATGTGAAGTCGTCCTCGAGCCGATCTTTGGCCTTCTTGATGCCCGTCTGCCACTCCCAGATATCCGCGCACTCGGGCCGACTCGTCGCGAACGCAACCGTGGATCCGTCCAGCTCGTACGTTCCCTCGGCGTAGTAGGGGACGCCGAGTCTGTGCGTGTCCACGGCGAAGGTGCCGTCCGCGTTGAACCGGAACAAGGTCGAGCTGCCTGTCCGGCTCCAGGTGCCGACGAGGCGCTTCGCCGTCGGCGGCGGCTCTTCGATCTCCGGCAGTGGAACGGTGGTCGTGCCGCCGGGAGACGTCGAGGCCTGTGTGGCGGCTTCCTCTCCTTCGCCGCCGCAGGCCGCGAGAACGAGAGTCATCCCAGCCAGAGTGGCGACGCGTCGGACGGGCACAGGCCGAGAATGCTCCGGCTAGGGGACTCGGAGCTCCTTCTCGAAGCGCGTGTGCTCGCGCTTGACCCTCATGCCCGCGCGCTCGTAAAAGCGCTTCGCGCCCGTCCGATTCCAGGAATCGACGACGAGCGCGACGTGTGGGCGGCCCCGGCGGTGGAACTCGACGAACGCCTGGTGGAGGAGCGCGAGACCCAGCCCCCGCCCACGCCAGCCGCGGGCGACGGCGAGCTGGCGAACCCAGCCCTCGCTCTCGTAGTCCGGGCAGACGATGCACCCCGCCAGCTCGTCCCCGGCGAAGGCGAGGAACCAGAGGGAGGGGTCGAACGCCCCGCGCTTGATGTTGTGAGCCTCCCACTGCTCGAAGGGCTCGAACGGCCGACCGCGCTGGTTGTCCGCGAAGGAGCGCGCGATCACCCCGTACACGGCTTGGGCATCGCGCTCGGGGTCGAACGTGCGCACCGTGATTCCCTCAGGCCACTCGGGTTCCGGCGGCGGCTTGTCCAGCGGAAGCACCATCCGCCAGTACGTGCGCATCGAGCGATAGCCGGCCCGCCGGAGCAGCTCGCGGCCGGACTGGTTGGCCGTGCTGAGAGCCTGGCCGAGGACGATCGTCGTCCCGGGCGCCGCGCGCTCGAGCGCCCGGCGCTCGACGCGCTCGAGCAGCCTGGAGCCGATCCCCTGCCCGCGGTGCTGGGGGTGCACGAACACGTCGGTGTCCCCGTCGAAGCGGAGCAGCGCGTAGCCCGCGAGAGCTCCCTCGGGCGTTTCCGCCACCCACGCGTCCCGCTCGAGGTCAAAGCCTGGGCTGCCCCAATCCGCGAGGAGGTCATCGAGCTCGAAGTCCGGCGCGCCGAATTCGTCGACGTCGAACGCGACGACGAGATCGGTCACCGCCTGCGCGTCGGCCTGGACCGGGGGCCGGATCCTCATCAAAGCTCCTGAGCGACCGCTCCCACGAAGCCGGGCAAGGTCTCGAGCGTGTAGCCGCCCTCCAGGACGAGAGCGACGCGCTCGCAGAGCCCGCTGGCCCGGCGGGCAAGGTCCGCGAAGCCGGCCTCCGTCACTTGCATTCCGCCGAGCAGGTCGCCCGCGCCTGCGTCGAATCCCGCCGACACGAGGAGGAGGTCAGGCTCGAAGGCGCCGATCGCCGGCTCGACGATCTCTTCCATCGCCCCAACGTACTCGTCGTCTCCCGAGCCCGCGTCCAGCGGCACGTTGATCGTCGTCTCGTTGCCCTCCCCCGGCCCTCCGGAGCCCGGCCAGAAGGGCCACTGATGGAGCGAGACGAAGAGGACAGACGGGTCGCTCCAGAAGATGTCCTGCGTGCCGTTGCCGTGATGCACGTCCCAGTCGAGAATGGCGATGCGCTCGGCAACCAGCTCGATCTGGGCCCAGCGAGCCGCGACGGCGACGTTCGCGAAGAGGCAGAAGCCCATCGCGCGTGCCGGGAGGGCGTGGTGGCCGGGAGGGCGGACGAGTGCGAACCCGCCGCGCTCGACGGCAGTGATCGCCGCGCCGGCCGCAAGCCGCGCCGTCTCGTATGAGGACGGCGTGCAGATGGTGTCCTCATCGAGACTGACGGTTCGGCCGCTCTCCGACGTCTCTCGGATGAAGCGGATGTAGTCGGGATCGTGGCAGTACGCGAGCTCGGCCTCGCTCGCTCGCCGCGGCTCTTCGAAGTCGGGAAAGGCCTCGTGGAGGACGCGAATGCGCTCCTGCCGCTCGGGGTGGTCGCCGGTGGGGTGCAGGCGGGCGAAGTCGCCGTGGCTGATGAAGGGGATCAAGCCGAAATCCGGTCGCGGAGCCGCTTCGCCAGCGCGCCATGCCCCCACTGCTCGACGAGCTCGGCGGCGCGCTTCCAGGTTGGCTGCGCGTCGGGGAGATCCGGCACCGGAGCCTCGTACTGCAAGCGCGTCATCCGCAGATACGTACGCAGATCGTCTGCGATCGTCGGGAAGCCGCCGTCCTGGAGCGCCGCATCGAGCGAGCCGTACTTCTTCAGGACCGCCGCCGCTCGGCCCGGTCCGACCCCAGGGGCGCCGGGGATCCGGTCGGATGGGTCTCCGCGCAGGGCGACGAAGTCCGGCACCTGCTGGGGATCGACCCCGTAGCGCTCACGCACCTCGTCCGGCCCGACGCGGTCGAGCTCGCTCACGCCTCTGCGCGGCTGCAGGACGGTCGTCTTCGGGCTTGCGAGCTGGAAGAGGTCGCGGTCGTTGGTGAGGACGAGAGAGGTGCCGCCGCGCGCCTCCTCGGCGGCCACCGCGGCCGCGAGGAAGTCGTCCGCCTCGTAGCCGGCTCCCTTCGCCCACGCGAAGCCGAGCGCTTCGACGAGCTCCGGCAGCCGGTCGAGCTGGTCGGTGAGCTCCTTGGGGAAATCGCGCCCCGCTTGGTATTGAGGGAGGAGCTCGTTTCGGTACGTGGGCACGCCGACGGTGTCGAAAGCGACAAAAACGGCACGCGGACGCTCGGCCTCCCAGACCCGTAGCAGCATGTTCATGAACCCGACGACCGCGTTGTCCGGCTGCCCGTCAGCGCCCTTGATGGACTTCGGAAGGGCGTGCCAGGCGCGGTGCGCGAGATTGTCTCCGTCGACTGCGAGTAAAGGTGGAGGTGCCATTCGGCCGAATAATGGCCTGTTTCCCCCTCTTCGCTATCTTGAATTCGTGGGCAAGACACTCGTCATAGCCGAAAAGCCGTCCGTCGGCCGCGATCTCGCGGGCGCGCTTCCGGGTACCTTCAAGCAGAGCCAGGACAAGACGCACCTCGTCGGCGACGACTACATCGTCTCCTGGGCGGTCGGCCATCTCGTCGGCCTCGCTGCTCCCGAGGAATACGACGACCGGCTGAAGAAGTGGCGCTTCGCCGACCTGCCGATCGTGCCGGAGAAGTTCAAGCTCGTCCCCAACGACGACAAGGCGAAGAAGCAGCTCAAGGCCGTCCACAAGCTCATGAAGAACGACGAGGTCGATCTGATCGTCAACGCCTGCGACGCCGGCCGCGAAGGCGAGCTCATCTTCGCCTACCTCTACGAGACCTCCGGGGTGCGCAAACCGGTCAAGCGCCTCTGGCTCAACTCGATGACGAAGAAGGCCATCGAGGAAGCCTTCACGGCTCTTCGAGACGGCGAGCAGATGAAGCTGCTCGAGGAAGCGGCTCGCTCGCGCTCGGAGGCCGACTGGCTCGTCGGGATGAATGCGACCCGCGCCGCGTCGATCCGCCTGCGTGCAGCCTTCGACGGAGCCGTGTCGCTCGGCCGCGTGCAGACGCCGACGCTGGCGCTCGTCGTCCGCCGCGAGCTCGAGATCCGTGCCTTCAAGCCGGAGCCCTACTGGCTCGTGGAAGCGAGCTTCGCCGCTCCCGAGGAGCGCCTCTACAGCGGCCGCTATCTCGGCGGCAAGCGCATTCCCGAGGACGACGCGACCAAGGTCGTCGAGGAGACTCGCGGCAAGCCCGGGCTGATCACGAAGCTCGAGAAGAAGGAGGAGCGCGAGAAGCCCGAGCTCCTCTACGACCTCACCTCGCTCCAGCGCAACGCAAATGTCCTTTTTGGCTTCTCCGCGCGCCGCACCCTCGGGGCTGCGCAGAAGCTCTACGAGGAGCACAAGGCGCTCACGTACCCGCGCACCAACTCGCGCTTCCTGACGAGCGACATGATCGGCGAGATCAAGCCGACGGCCGATCTCGTCGGGCGTAGGATCTACGACTTGGTCGCCAAGCGCTTCCTGGCCGTGTTCCATCCGGAGGCGGTCTTCGAGCGCACGCGCGTCGAGACGACCGTCGAGGAGCACGTCTTCCGCACGAGCGGTCGCGTCCTGCTCGAGGCAGGCTGGAAAAGCGTCTACGGCGCGGAGGCGAACGGAAAGGCCAGGGAGGAAGACTCCGGCGGCGACCAACTCCTGCCGGTCCTCCGCGAGGGCGAGCAGGTGGATACGCGCTCGGTGGAGTCGCTGCGCAAGGAGACCCAGCCGCCGCGGCGCTTCAGCGAGGCCTCGCTCCTCGCCGCCATGGAGACGGCCGGCAAGGACATCGAGGACGCCGAGCTGCGAGAGGCCATGAAGGACTCCGGGATCGGGACTCCCGCCACGCGCGCCTCCATCATCGAGCGGCTCATTCAGGTCGGCTACATCGAACGCGAGGGCCGTGCGCTCCACGCAACCGAGAAGGGCGTGCAGGTGATCTCGCTGCTCGGGCCCCATCCGCTGACGTCGGCCGAGATGACCGGAGACTGGGAACGACGGCTCGCGCTGATCGAGCAGGGCGAGGACACCCGTCCGGCCTTCATGTCCGACATCCAGAAGTTCACGACCGAGACCGTCGCCGAGCTCGACAAGCTCAAAGGGGTCAAGATCGAGCGCGCCAACCTCGGCCCCTGCCCGATTTGTGGCCGCGACGTGATCGAGAACCGCAAGGGCTACTCGTGCTGGTCAAAGGACGATCCCGGCTGCGGCTTCGTCATCTGGAAGAAGAAGGCGAGCAAGATCCTCCCGACCGCCGTCGTCAAGGAATTGATGGAGACGAAGCGCACGGCGAAGCCCGTAACCGGCTTCAAAGGCCGCTCCGGACGCACGTTCAGCGCGAAATTGGCGCTCGAGCAGGGTGACGACGGCAAGTGGCGCGTCGAGTTCGACGAGGAATGGGCTCGCAACGGCGCCAACCGAACGGCCGAGCCGACGTCTGAAGCTGTAGAAGCCTGAACTCAGCGCAACAGCTCCGTAACAACGACGTTAGGACCCAGTTAAGGGGCCGGTTCGAGTGTAGCCGAACGAGGGAATTCGTCCTACAGTCAGAACGTTGGATTGGGTTGGAACCATCCGTCCAGCTTCGTTTACCGAAAGGAATTTCAGAAACCACGTGACCCAGAACTCCTCGATGCATGAGCTTCTTGACACGGTCCAGGGTCGAACCCTGGTTGAAAGCGCTGAAGAGCGCGGCTACGTCGAGCCTGCAGAGCTCGAGGCGCTCGCGCTCGAGCTTGACCTCGGCGATGACGAAATCGCCGAGTTCACGCACGAGCTGGAGTCGATCGGGCTCGAGATCGGTCCGCCCGTCGACGAAGCGCCCGAGGAGGTCGAGATTGCAGCCGGCCCAGTCCAGGGGGCGGGCGACAGCCTGCAGCTCTTCCTCGCCGACGTCGGCCGCCACAAGCTTCTGACCGCCTCGGAGGAGGTCACGCTCGCGAAGCGGATCGAGAAGGGCGACGTGCGCGCCAAGCGGATCATGATCGAGTCGAACCTCCGCCTGGTCGTCTCGATCGCCAAGGGCTATCGGGGCCTCGGCGTTCCGTTCCTCGATCTGATCCAGGAGGGAACCCTCGGCCTCAACCGCGCAGTCGAGAAGTTCGACTGGCGCCGGGGCTTCAAGTTCTCCACGTACGCGACCTGGTGGATTCGCCAGTCGGTGCAGCGAGCCGTCGCCAACAACGCACGCACAATCCGCGTGCCCGTCCACGTCGTCGAGCGCCAGCAGAAGCTCGGCCGCGCCGCGCGCCGGCTCGAAGTCGAGCTCGGGCGCGAGGCGACAAAGCACGAGCTTGCGGAGGCGACCGGCCTCCCGATCCAGCACGTCGACGAGGCGCTCGGAGCCGCGCAGGCGTCCGTCTCGCTCAACCAGTCCGTGGGCGCCGATGACGAGGGTGAGCTGGGCGATCTCTTCGCCGACCGCGAGGCCGTCGACCCGTTCGACGAGGCCGAGGAGTCGCTGCGCAAGCAGGGCGTGCGGCGGGCTCTCGACGCTCTTCCCGAGCGCGAGCGGCGCATCCTCGAGCTGCGCTTCGGCTTCGAAGGCGATCCGTGGACGCTCGAGGCGATCGGCCACGAGCTCGGTCTCACGCGCGAGCGTGTGCGCCAGCTCGAAGGCCAGGCTCTCCATCGCCTCGCTGCGATCCGCGACCTCGCCTCGGTCGCCAGCTCCAACTAGCTAATAGCCTTGTAGGGGCGACTACTAGCCCTGTAGGGGCGACGCATGCGTCGCCCGTGAGTCCGGTTGCCGGGCGGGGCATGCCCCGCCCCTACGCCGGGCCCGCCCCTACGAAAAGGCGTAGAGCTCGGCTTCTGAGTCGCAGGGATTCCCGCGGCCGTACATGACGGTGCGGGCGGTCACGTCCGCCACGCACCAGAATGCGGTCTGCGCGTCACCCGCGAAGCTGCCGTGGCGGCAGAGCGCCTCCGACCCCTCGTGGTCGGAGAGGATCTCGCGCAGGCGCGTGCGGGTGATGGCCTCCGCGCGCGACTCCTTGAGGAGCTCCCGGGCGCGCTGGAGGCGAGCCGACGAACCTTCCACGGACGGGCTCGCCTCGTAGTCGAGCATGTCGGGGTGCACGTAGTGGTTGGTGTGGGTTAGCGTCCCGTCCTCGGCCGGGGCAATCCCTTCCGCGGTCGTCGCCGAGCCTTCGACTGAGACGACGAAGTCGTCCTGTGCCAGCACCCAGTTGTAGGAGGAGGCCCGCGCCGGATTGAGGATCGCCCGCGTGGCCTCGGGAAGCGTCGTACGGGTGAGGACGTCTCGAACCTGCAGGAGGCGCGGGATGCCGATGCCCTCGTCCTTCGGGGCCACCTCATTCCCGGTGATCGAAAGACCGCTCTCGTTCCACCCGACGCTGATCCAGGGACCCACGCCGAGCGTGAAGATCGTGGGCTCGTCCTCGACGCGCCACTCGATCGCCACCACGTCCTTCTCATCCCCGAACGCGAGGTCGTTGTTGTGTGCGACCAGCAGATGGCCGTCCGCCGTTCGCGTTGCCGCAGCCGCGATGTCCGTGCAGCGCGCCGGGACGGCCTCCGGCGAAAAGGCACTCAGCTCGAGGACGGCCTCGGCGAAGAGGACGAGCGGATCCACCCCGGCGGCCTCGGCGGCCGCGTCCAGCTCTTCCACGATCGAGGGCAGGTACTTGACACTCGCCCCGCGGTAGCGGGTCACGAGCTCGCGGTCGAACTCAAGGCCCTCGGTCGCGCGCTGGATCGTCTCGCGTGTGGACTCTCCGATCGCGGCACCGGCCTGGGCATGAGAGCCCGCGGCGCGGATCAAGGGGATCACTGCAGCGACTCCTGGGGCTCGCGCCGTTCGGGAAGCGGCTTTTCGAGCAACTCGCGCACGTAGGCAACACACTCTCTCACAGCCGCGTCCAGCAGGGCGCGTCCCTTTTCCGCGGTGGCCTTGGTCGCGTCACCCTGCACGCCCGTACGGGAGAAGGACGACCACCACGGCATGATCTTCAGCGGCCCGTCCGACCAGTCCATCCACGAGTGCTCGCCGGCCGGGTAGCCCCGCTCGTCGACTGCCTTCTCCATGTCGACTGCATCCGGGTCGATTGCCAGGTACATGGACGTCTCCAGCTCGCATGCGTGCGCCATTCCGCCGCGCTCGGAGTCGCGCAGTTCTGCGATCAGGCGTGCGGCTTCGGGCCCGGAGGTGTGGAAGGCGGCCGCGGCGAACACGTCCGGGTGCTCGACCGCCACAAGCCTTGCCGCAGCCTCGACGAAGTTCTGGTTCGATCCGTGTCCGTTCAGGTAGAGCATGCGCTTGAAGCCGTGGCGCGCGAGGGAAGTGCCAACGTCGGTCAGGTAGCGCGTGAACGTGTCCCACGCGATCGTGATCGGGCCGGGAAAGTCCATGTGATGCGGGGAATAACCGTGGGGAATCGGCGGCAGGAGGAGGATCTCGTGCGGCGCCGCTTCCGCGGCGCGGCGGCAGATTTCGGCCGTCAGGCGCAGATCGGTGTCGATCGGGAGGTGGGGGCCGTGATCCTCGAGCGTCGCCACCGGGATCAAGCAGACCAGATCCTCGCCGGCGGCTTCCCTCACCTCAGGCCAGGTCAGGCGCTCGTAGAGGGTCGGAACGGTGCGCATTTCTGGCCTGCGATCCTACTCCCCGCCTAACACCCGGGCTTGCCCGAACGTCGTAGCTCTTACATACTCCCTGCCGGTCCGCCGTGGCGGCGGTCGCTTTTCGAAAGGAGAACACGTGAGGGGAAAGTTGTTCAAGTTTGCCCTCCTGCTCGTCGCAATCGTTGCCCTGGCCGCGGCGGGCTGTGGGGGCGGTGAAGAAGGAGCGGGTACAGGCACAGGCACGGGTGGAGGAACTGAAGGTGGCACGCTCGTGTTCGGCTCGTCCGCCGATCCAGTCGTGCTCGATTTCGCACTCATCTCCGACGGTGAGTCCTACCGGCCGATGCTCCAGATGTACGAGACGCTGATCAAGCTCAAGCCGGGCACGACGGAGCTCGAGCCTGGTCTGGCAAAGAGC
>WNGB01011142.1_pt1 | contig 12343 bp, 10 predicted proteins | sample 5400681 | NCBI WGS metagenome assembly WNGB01 (sample SAMN13153367, study PRJNA577476) | soil metagenome | isolation source: 115 cm soil or saprolite under grassland replicate 2 | place: USA:California | collected 2016-06-15 | reverse complement strand
GGCCGGCCTCACGGAGGTGATCCTCCCCGAGCGCAACGCGCCCGACCTGGACGACGTGCCGTCGGATGTCCGCGAGCACATGCAGTTCCATCCGGTGAAGTCGGCGGACGAAATGCTCGCGCTCGCGCTGGAGCCGCGCCCGCTCGCGATGGCGGCCTAGTCGAGGGGGCTGGCGTATAGACGGCGCCCCTTCCGATCAATCGTCCTTGGCGGTGCGTAGAATATGCCGGCAGGTGGGCGATGAACGGGGCGGGGAACACGCCGGCCGTGGAGTGAGGTGACGCCCGGCCCGAATGGTGACGGGAGCGGCGGAGGCTCGTACGTTCGGTCGACCGTTCCGGCAGGCCTCGCCCTCCTGTTGTTGGTGGCCGCGTTCCATTCTCTTCCGCGATACAGCATCACCTGGGACGAGGCCCTCGGCGACCTCTTCTTCGGGGAGCGCTATTTCTCCTTCTTCTCCTCCTTCGACCCGACGTACCTCGATTTCCGCCGCGACGTCTATCCGGTGGGGCGCGTGCCTGACCTCTCGGCCACTCCCTTCCGAGGCGAGCCTCGGCTCTTCTATCCGGTCGCCAACACCCTCGCGGCGGGGACGTCGGCGCTCCTGTCGCGGCGCCTGCGCCTCCTCGACCCGTTCGACGGCTTTCACGCGCTGAACCTGTTCCTCGGCGCGATCCTCGTCGTCGCGGTGCATCGCTTCGTGGTCCCGCTCTTCGGACGCGCTGCGGCCGCGGCGTCCGTGATCGCGCTCTTCCTGTGCCCGCGTACCGTCGCCGACCTCTTCGCCAACATCAAGGACTTTCCGGAGATGGTCTTCTTCTCATTGGCCGCCATGGCCTTCGCCACGGGCCTGGACTCCGGGTCCCAGCGGACCGTCGCAGGCGCCGGGATCCTGTGGGGACTTGCGCTCGGCACGAAGGCGAACGCGCTCTTCCTTCCGATCATCCCCGCCCTCACGCTGCTCGGCGGGGTGCCCGACCCGTGGCGGGGCCGACGCCGAGCGATCCTCCTGAGCGGATTCGCCGCCTTCCTCCTGGGCCTGGCCGTCTGGCTGATGAGCTGGCCGTGGCTGTGGACGGACCCCGTCGGGCGGCTGTCTCGTCACCTTTCGTATTTCATCCTCCGCGGGACGGGCGGCGGGGTCACCGCTGCCCACACCGAGCCCGCCCTGGAAGCGCTGGTCCTCACCACGCCCGTGCCCTTCCTGGCCTTGTTCGCTTTCGGAATGCCGGAAACGGTCACCCGTGCCCGGCGCGAGTTGCGACCGCGAATCCTATTGGTATGGATCGGGGTCGTCGTGGCGCGGCTGTTGGTGCCCGGCGCCCTCAACTTCGATGGCGTGCGCCATTTCCTCGAGATCTTTCCCCCGATGGCCATCGTCGTCGGCGCGGGACTGTCGCGTTTGGCGGGGGCGGCGGCGGAACAGGCGCACCGCGCCCTTTCCGCCTCCGCGGCCCCGTTCCTGGCCGCCACGCTTGCGTTCGTTCTGCCGCTGGGCGCGATGGCGGCGAGCCTCGCCGGCGCTCATCCGTTCGAGACCGCATACTGGAATTTCCTCGGAGGAGGGCTGGCCGGCGCGCGCCAGCGCGGAACGGCCCAGGCCGGCGACTACTACGCCGCGAGCTACCGCGTGGGCCTGCGCTGGCTCGACGCCAACGCGCCCCCCGGATCCTTCGTCGCCGTACCCATCGCCGAGCACGTCGTGCGGCTGACCGCGCCGCTGTGGCTGCGGCCGGACATCCATCTCGTGCACACCACCGAGCCCGTCAGCGGTCGGGTGAGCCCGGAGTCCCTGAGGCAACTCGCGCGGCTCTCGCGACGACAGGCCGTCTTCGTCCTCTTCGCGCGTCGTTCGGACTGGATGAACGAGCTCACGGACGAGTGCATCGCGCGCCTTCGCCCGGAGGTGGAATGGAAGCGCGACGGAGAGGCCGTCCTGGAGATCTACAGGCTTCCGCCGTCCGCCCCGGCCGGGGAGCGCTGAATCGGAATGGACTCTTCCATCCTCCTCGCCGCGGTGCTCGCCACCCCACCTCTCGAATGCGTGGCTCTTGTCCCGGGCCGTGGATCTTCGCGGGGACGACCGGTTCTGGGGCGTGATACTGGGGACCTTTCGCGCAATGGGGCACCCTCGCGACCGTGTTGTCGCTGGGGCACGCGCTCACCAGGAACGGATGGCTCGCCGGCCTCGCCGTGATCACTATCGCCACGGTGACGGTGGCCGCGGTGACCTCGGCGCGTAGTCGGAGCGGGTAGAAGGTACGCCTGAGCCGCGCCGATCGCTTCGCGGTCGCGCCGGCCCGGCGCGCGCGCGTGATTGACGCCCTCGCGAGCGGCCTCCTGTACTGGCTGACGGCGATATTCGCAATCGATGCGTCTCTGGGCCCGTGATCCGGCAATCCCTTCGGACACCGAGCCGTCGGCTCCGGGCCCGGCCGCCCTCATCGCCTCACCAAACCGCGCGTACTGATATTTTCGAACGCGACGAGTGCACCAATCGAGCGGATCGAGCGGGTCGAGCGACAGCCCGCGATTCCGTTCTTTCGCCCGGCTTCCCGGGTACGTCGATTGCACTCCGGCAACGGCGTCAGGCTCTTGCAGGAGGCCACGATGTCTTCCATGAAAGACCGCGCGGAGTTCGATCGACGCGACTTCGTTCGATTGGCCGGAGGCGCGGCCGCCGCCACCGGGCTGGCCTGGATCGGTCTCGACCCCTCCCGTTCGACGGCGCTGGCGGCGGGACCCAAGACGGCGGTGACGCGCTACCCGCTGAGGATTCCGCCCGTCGTCTCCCCCGGGAACCTCACGCTGACGGAGGCCCCCTCGCTCGTGGACCTGGGTGGAGGCGCGAACTCGAAGGCATGGACCTACAACAGCATGATGCCCGGCCCGACCATCGCCGCCCGCCGAGGCGACGTCGCCACCATCGAGCTCGTCAACGGGCTTCCGGAAGAGACGATCACGCACTGGCACGGGATGCTCGTGGACGATCTCAACGACGGCCATCCCCGCTTCGCGGTGGCCCCCGGCGACAGGTACTTCTATCAATTCCCCATCGCACAGCGGGCGGCTCTCAACTGGTACCACCCCCATCCGCACATGCTGACGGGCAAGCAGGTCAACCTCGGCCTGGCCGGCGCCTTCGTGGTGAAGGACGACGAGGAGGACGCGCTCCACCTTCCCTCCGGCCCGTACGAGATCCCGCTCATCGTGCGCGACGCCACCCTCGACAAGACGGGCAACCTGCAATACAGGTCCTCGAGCGGGGGCTTCGACGGCAAGCTGTCGCTCGTCAATGGGACGCGAAACCCGTTCCTCGCCGTGGACACCGCCCTCTACCGCTTCCGCGTGCTCAATGGATCCAACGCCCGGATCTTCCGGTTCGCCCTCGGCAACGGCGCGCCGTTCATCCTGATCGGCAACGACGGCGGCCTGCTCCGTGCGCCCGCCTCCCTCACCACGATCGACGTGGCTCCCGCCGAACGGTTGGACGTCCTCGTCGACTTCCGGGGCGCGCAGGTGGGCGACCGCGTGATGCTCCGCGACCTTCTCGCCGGCTGGGACCTGATGGAATTCCGCGTCGCCAGCCAGGTGAGCGTGGCGGCAACGATTCCTTCCACGCTGTCCTCCATCTCCATGCTCTCGGCCTCGGACGTCCAGGCCGTTCGCGACTTCAGCTTCGACGGCATGAGCAAGATCAACGGCCAGGTCTATGACATGAACCGGATCGACTTCCGCGTGCCGTTGGGCCAGGTCGAGCGTTGGCGCTTCCACACCAACGGCAACGCGCCGCATCCGGTCCACGTCCACGGGGCCTCGTTCCAGGTCGTCTCGAGGACGGGGGGCCGCGCCCGTCTGTTCCCCTGGGAAACCGGCTGGAAGGACACGGTGTTGCTCAACGACGGGGAGCTGGTGGAGGTCCTCATCCGTTTCGAGGCCTACCGCGGGATCTATCTCATCCACTGCCACAAGCTGGAGCACGAGGACATGGGGATGATGGCGAACTTCGAGGTCTACTGACCGTCACCTCGCTGCGCGGCGGGGCCAGGGCCGCGTTCGTGATTCTGCCGCCAGCCGCGCGTCCAGGCCTGCGCGCGCCACCATGGCTTCGCTCTGCGCGGCGTCGAGCATCCGATCGAGAGCGGGGTGGAGGATCTGCTTGGCCGAGGTTCGCGACTCCTGAGGACTGAAGCTGCAGGGCCCACGTGGGAATGACTGACGAGGGTCTCAATCCTCTGGGCATCGGGGTCCGCGACTCCATCCTGCGCGCTCATCAGGATTGGGCCGACTACGTCGGCGTCCTCCCGAGCGGTGACCTCGAGATTGCCGTCCCGGCACCACGGGGCTCTCGTGCGGGGCATCTGGTGATATCCGAGCACGCGGCTCGCCCACGACGGCCAAATCCGATAGGATCGGCCCCGCGACCGCAAGGAGGCCCCATGGCGGAACCGCCTTCCGGGAAGGATCCGACCTCGCCCCCCACCGACGCGTCCGGGCCCGTGGAGACGGGACACCCGCGCGGCACGCTCGCCATCGTCGGCCTCTACGGACTGCTGCTCGCGCTCGGCTGGATTGCCATGTACTTCGCGTTCCTCGAGCGCGGCGCGCCGCGGTAGGACGGCCATGCACGTCGATCTCTACGAGCGGATCTGGATGTGGGCGGCCGCGGGGCTGGTCGTCCTCTTCCTGGGCACCATCGTCTCCACGGCGGCTCTGCAGGCCGCGCACCCGCCGAGCCATCTGGAGACGGTCGATCCCACGACGCTGTCGAGCGACCCGGAGTTCGGCGAGCCCCGCGTGACGCCGCACGAGGACGGCACGGTCACGGTGTCCGTGCGCGCCGAGACCTTCTCGTTCACGCCCGATCCCATCGAGGTACCCGCGAACCGGCCCGTCACCTTCCGCATCACCAGCGCCGACGTCATGCACGGTTTCGAGGTCGTGGGGACCAACGCGAACGCGATGGCCATTCCAGGTTACGTGAGCCAGTTCACCGTCACCTTCCCGCGCGCGGGCGAGTACGTCATCGCCTGCAACGAGTACTGCGGCGTGATGCACCACGGCATGGTGGGCAAGCTGATCGTGAAGGAGACGACGCCGTGACGACCGCCGAAGGCTCCCCGCACCGGCTGGCCGCGGCGCACATCGGCGTGGCCGTGGCCGCGTTCGGACTGGCCGCGGCCATGGGGCTCCTCCAGGCCTTGTCGATCGCGGACGTCGCGTTCCCGGGGCGGAGCGAGTCGCTCTACTACATCGCGGTCACGGCCCACGGCGTGCTGATGGCGCTGGTCTTCACCACCTTCTTCATCATGGGGCTCGGCTACACGCTGGCCCAGGTCGAGCTGGGCCGCATCGTCGGACGCAGCGCCGCGTGGGTCGCGTTCTGGCTGGGCGCGGCCGGGAGCGCGGCCGCGGCCGTGACCATCCTCCGCGGCCAGAGCACCGTCCTCTACACGTTCTACCCGCCGCTGCGCGCGCACCCGCTCTTCTACATCGGCGCCACCCTGCTCGTCGTCGCCTCCTGGATCTGGGCCGGGGTGATGGTCGCGAGCTATCGCGCGTGGCGCCGCGAGCACCCCGGGGTGGCCGCGCCGCTGTCGATCCACGGCATGCTGGCGGCGGTCATCATCTGGTACCTCGCCACCGCCGGCCTGGCCGCCGAGGTCGTGGGGATGCTGATCCCGTGGTCTCTCGGCTGGGTCGAGACGGTGGACCCGCTGGTGGCGCGGACGCTGTTCTGGTGGTTCGGGCATCCGCTCGTCTACTTCTGGCTGCTGCCCGCCTACGTGCTCTGGTACACCGTACTGCCGCGCGTGGCCGGCGGCCGGCTCTTCAGCGATCCGCTCGCGCGCATGGCCTTCATCCTGTTCGTCCTGCTCTCCACGCCCGTCGGTTTCCACCACCAGTTCGCGGACCCCGGCATCAGCTCCGGGTGGAAGCTCGCGCATACGTTCACGACCTACGCCGTCGTGTACCCGAGCCTGGTGACGGCTTTCACGGTGGTGGCGTCGCTGGAGGTCGCCGGGCGCATGAAGGGAGCGCGCGGCCTGCTCGACTGGACGCTCCGCCTGCCCTGGGGCGATCCCTTCTTCGCTTGCGTTGCGCTCTCGATGATCGCGTTCCTGTTCGGAGGCTTCGGCGGCCTCATCAACGCCGCCTATGCCATGAACGGCATGGTCCACAACACGGCCTGGATACAGGGCCACTTCCACGTCACGCTGGGGACCACGGTCGCGCTCACGTTCATGGGCGGGACGTACTGGCTGCTGCCGCGGCTGATCGCGCGTGAGCTACGCTTCGCTACCTTGGCGCGCCTGCAGCCGTATGCGTGGTTGGCGGGCATGGTCCTGTTCAGCACGTCGTACCACCTCGCCGGCCTGCGCGGCCTCCCGCGGCGCGTCTACAGCGGCGCGCTCTCCGGCGGCGAGGGCGCGAGCTGGCACGGGCTGACCGTCGTGGCCGCGCTCGGCGCCGTGGTCCTCTTCCTGAGCGCGCTGTCCTTCGTGATCGTCGCCGCCGGGACGTGGCTCGGCGGCCGGCGGATCGCGGCGCCGGCGTTCGAGTTCGCGGTCCCGCTTCGCCCCGTCACTGCTCCCGGGGTCTGGGACCGCTTCGGCATGTGGACGGTCGCGGCGGTGGTCCTCGTCGCGCTCGCGTACGGGTACCCGCTGCTCCACCTCCTGTCCCATCCGCGCTTCGGCTCGCCCGGCTTCCAGCCGTTCTGAGCCGGTGCTCGGCCTGGGCTGATAGGGTCATGCTCAGAGAGGTCTTCCCGTCGACCAGGACCATCGCTAGCCAAGGGGGAGTCCGCGCGGTCAACGCCGCCGAAAGAGATTGCGCGTGCTCACCGCCGTCCGGTCACTCGCCACCGAAGAGGTAGAAGGCGCCCAGGGCCAGGAACGCCGCCCCCGCGGCGCGCCGCAGCCAGATCGGCGGAATGACGCGCGAGATCGCTTCCCCCGCGATCGCCGCGATGGCGCTGGTCAGGACGAGAGCACTGGCCGCGCCCAGGAAGACGAGAAACTTCGACTTGCCCGAGGCCGCGAGAGTCAGGGTCGCGAGCTGGGTCTTGTCGCCCAGTTCCGCCAAGAAGACGAGGCCGAATGCGGAGCCGAACAGCTTCCAATCCAAGGGCCCTCCTCTGACATCGCAGCATCGTACGCCCGAGGAGCCGAGCGCGCATCACGCCCGGGCCGGCCACGCGTACCATGGCGGGATGACCCGTCACGCTGGACCACCCGCGGGCACAACCGCACCCGCCGTCCCGGAACCCTCGTACGCCGAACGCGCGCGCACCCTGGCCCATCTCGGCCGCACGGGCACGCTGGCGACCCTGTCGCGCAAGCATCCCGGGCACCCGTTCGCCTCCGTCATGCCGTATGCGCTGGACGAGCGCGGACGCCCCCTCATGCTCATCAGCTCGATGGCGATGCACACCCAGAACCTGGCGGGGGATGCCCGCGCCAGCCTGCTCGTCGCGCAACCGACCGCCGGCGATCCCCTGGCCGCGGCACGTCTCACCCTCATGGGCGAGGCGCGTGCGCTCCCGCGGGCCGAGAGCGACGGCGCACGGGCCGCCTACCTCGCGCGACACGCAAGCGCGAGCTACTGGGTCGACTTCGATGACTTCGGGTTCTGGCGCCTCGAGCCCGGCGATCTCTATTTCGTCGGCGGCTTCGGGGCCATGGACTGGGTCTCTGCCGCGGAGTACATGGCGGCGGAGCCGGATCCTCTCGCCGACGTGTCGGAATCGGTCCTCCAGCACGTGAACGGGGATCATGCCGGCGCGCTCCTCGCGTATCTCCGTGGGCGCGGCGGCGATTCCCCAGAAGGCGCCCCTCCTCCTGACGAAGCCACGATGGTGGCGGTCGATCGGCTCGGCTTCAAGGTGCGGCTGCGGACGGGCGAGCGTGTCCACGGCATCCGCGTCCCCTTCCCGCACGAGGTCACCACGGCGGAAGAGTGCGGCGAGGCCCTGATCGAGATGTTCCGCCGGTGATATAGTCCCGCTCGCCCAAGCCGTTTCTGCCGTGTCCAGTGCTGCAAGGCAGGCGAGCGCATGTCCGTTCACCGTCGTGCGCGGATCGTCCGAACCGTCCGCGTCTCCACGAGCGTCTTCGCCGTCGTTCTTTCCCGCGCGGCGGCTGCGATGGGCCACGCGCCCGGCGATCTCACCTCCGGCGTCGATACGGGTGGCCCGCCGGCGTTCTCTCCGCTGTTCGAGACCTCCAAGCTGGTGTTCGCGGCCGCGATCGGCGCCGTGGTCATGGCGGTCCATCGGCGCTACCCCGGGGACAAGCCGATCTCCCGCTCGCTCGCCCAGGCTCAGGTCCTGCTGTGCGTGGCGGGGGCGCTGATGATGATCATCATCGGCAATTCGCTGGCACGCGCTCTAGGGATCGCGGGCGGCGCGACCATCGTCCGCTTCCGTACCCCGGTGGAGGATCCCAAGGACACCACCGTGCTGTTTCTCCTGCTGGGCCTCGGGATGGCTTCCGGCCTCGGGTCCTTCGCGGTGGCGGGACTGGGAGCGGCGTTCCTCTGTGCCTGCCTGGCGCTCCTCGACTTCGTGGGCGAGCGCAAGCCGAGATCCATGATCCTGGAGCTGGTCGCCTCCGGCAGCGAGTTCCCCACGGAGTACGTCAATCGGCTTCTGTCCGCCTACCGCATCCGCTGCGAGCCTCGCGAGGTCGACGCCGGCAAGAAGGCGACCGTCCGGTACCTCTGCCACCTGGATCCGGACACGCCGTTGCAGCGGCTCAGCGAGCAGCTCATGGATCCGCAAGCGAGCGGGCTCAAGTCCGTCGTCTGGGAGTCGCCCAAGAGGGAGTGACACGACCAATGAGCGTGCGCGCGATCCCGCGAGCCGTGCTGACGTTCCTCGCCCTGGCCTGTCTCGCGCCGAGTGCGCGTCCCGCCGACCCCACGGCGGGCGATGCCACCGCGCGCGTGGAGGCGATCTTCGCGAGCTACACGGCCGACACGCCCGGCTGCGCCGTCGGCGTCAGCAAGGACGGCAAGGAGGTCCTGGCCCGCGCTTACGGATCGGCCGATCTCGAGCACGGCGTCGCGAACACCCCGGACACGATCTTCGAGGCAGGGTCCGTGTCCAAGCAGTTCACCGCCGCCGCCATCCTGCTCCTGGCCCAGGCGGGCAAGCTCAAGCTCGACGACCCCGTCGACCAGTACGTCCCCGAGCTGCCCGACTACGGCACCCCCATCACCCTGCGCCATCTCCTCCATCACACCAGCGGCCTTCGCGACTGGGGCACCGTCACCTCTGCCGCGGGCTGGCCGCGCGGCTCGCGCGTGCACACGCACGCGCACGTGCTCGACGTCGTCTCCCGCCAGAAGGCGCTCAACTTCCCGCCCGGGAGCGAATACAGCTACAGCAACACCGGCTACAACCTCCTCGCCATCATCGTGGAGCGCGTGAGCGGGAAGACGTTCGCCCAGTACACGCGCGACGTGATCTTCGAGCCGCTGGGGATGACGCATACGCAGTGGCGCGACGACTACACGCGGATCGTCAAGGGGCGCGCCGTCGCCTATGGCAAGGCGCCGGACGGCTTCCACCTGCAGATGCCGTTCGAGAACGTGCACGGCAACGGCGGGCTGCTGACCACGGTGGGCGACCTCCTGAAGTGGAACCGCAACTTCACCAGCGAGCGCGTGGGTGGCCGCGCCCTCATCACGGAGCTGCAACGGCGGGGGAGGCTGAGCGACGGGCTGGAGATCTCGTACGCCCGCGGGCTGGTGGTCTCCCGCTACCGGGGCCTGCCCGAGATCAGCCACGCCGGCTCGACCGCGGGCTACCGCGCGTTCCTGACCCGCTTCCCCGATCGGGCGCTGTCGGTGGCCGTCCTGTGCAACGACGGCAACGCGGAGGCCAGCGACCTCGCCCACCAGGTGGCGGCGGCCTTCCTCGGCGACGCGCTCGCGCCCGCCGTGAGCCCTTCCCCGGCCGCGGTGGATGCCGCCGTCCTCGATCGCTGGGCCGGGCTCTATCGCAACGTCCGCACCGGCGAGCCGCTTCGGATGACGGTGGAGGGCGGCGCGCTGCGGGCCGAGGGCCGCGGCGCCCTCGTGCCGCAATCCGAATCGCTCTTCATGCTCGGCGACGGCTCCGTGCGCGTGCAGTTCCGCGGCGAAGGCGTCGGCCGATCCTTCGACGTGATCGGGACGGATGGCGACACGACGCACTACGCGGTGTCCGTGCCTTTCACGCCCAGCGCCGCCGACCTCGCCCGCTACGCGGGCACCTACGTCAGCGACGAAGCGGAGGTCACGTACACGATCAAGGTGGAGAACGGCGCGCTGTTCGCGCTCCGCCGGCCCGACGCGCGGTTCGCCCTCACGCCGTCCTACAAGGACGCGTTCACGAACGCGCAGCTCCCGCTGGTGCTGTTCCGCCGGGATGCAAACAACGGTCAGATCGTAGGGCTGAGCCTGGGTCTGGGGAGGGTGAGGGACTTGAGGTTCAGGAAGACGGACGAGAAGGCGATCGACTCGGTTAACAGATAAGACGCTGTGGTCAGGTCGGCCAGCCATCAGGTGCGGTAGGAGGGGCCTGCGGGTTCTAACCGCGCGCCAGATCCTCCACGACCTCCTCGAAGGTGTGCAGTCCTGTCCGCTGCGATATCCACTCCGCACCCAACACGGATCCGAGCGCGAATCCTCGCCTGGTCCGTGCGCGGTGCTCCAGCAGCACCTCGTCCCCGCCGGAGTCGAAGCCCACGGTGTGCTCGCCGACGATCCCGCCCGCGCGCACCGCGGCCACGTGGAACTGACCGTCGGGGATCGCGCCCGCGAACGAGGTGGCGGCCTGCCGACGAGGCCCGGGCGCGGCTTCCAGGATCTTGGCCAGCGCGCGCGCCGTGCCCGAGGGCGCGTCCTTCTTCTGGCGGTGGTGCTTCTCCAGGATGTACGGGTCGTAGTCCGGAAAGCGCGCGAAGAGGTGCGCCGCGTCGCGGACCACCTTGTAGAACAGGTTCACGCCCAGCGAGAAGTTCGCGGCATGGACGACGCCACCCTTGGTCTGCGCGACCAGCTTCGCCAGGTCGGGGAGCTGCTTGTCCCAGCCCGTGGTGCCGATCACGTAGCGCGCGCCCGTCTTCAAGGCGGCGGTCGCGTTCGTGATCACGGCGTCGGGCTGCGTGAAGTCGATGCCGACGGGGCAGCCGGCGGGGAAGTCGGATCCCCGCAGGGTCATCACCGGCTCGTGGTGCCGGTCGCGCAGCACCGCCGCCACCTCGCGGCCCATCTTGCCGTAGCCCACCACCGCCACCCTCATCGGCGCTCCTCGAAGAACTCGTGGTGGAGCAGCCGCACGGCGCGCTCCGCGTCCGCCTCCGCCACCACGAAGGAGAAGTTCACGTCGGACGCGCCGAACGAGATCATGACCACGTTCACCTCACGCAGGGTCTGGAAGACGCGCGCGGCCAGGCCGGGATGCCGGCAGAAGCCGCGGCCGACGACGCTGACGATGGCCATCCCGCGCAGCACCTCGACCTCGCCCAGGCGGGCCAGCTCGTCCTCCACCGCCGGCACCGCGTCCGGATGGTCCACGGTCAGCGAGATCGACACCTCGGAAGTGGCGATGAGGTCCACCGCCGTGCGGTGGCGGTCGAACACCTCGAACACGCGGGCCACGAACCCGTAGGCCATGAGCATGCGCGGCTGGGCGATGAGGATGACCGCGATGCCCTTCTTGAAGGCGATGGCGCGCGGCTCGCCGCGCTCGTCACCGCCGAGCCGGCCCGCGATCAGCGTCCCCGGTGCGGACGGGTTCAACGAATTCAGGATGCGCACCGGGATCCCGCGCTCGACCGCGGGCTTGATGGTGGCGGGATGGAGGACCTTGGCCCCGAAGTAGGCGAGCTCGGCCGCCTCGTCGAAGCTGACCTCCGAGATCACGCGCGCCGACGGCACCAGCCGCGGATCCACCGTCATCATCCCGTCCACGTCCGTCCAGATCTGGATCTCGTCGGCGTCCAGGGCCGCGCCGACCACCGCGGCCGACCAGTCGCTCCCGCCGCGGCCGAGCGTCGTGGCCACGCCCTTGCGGGTGCTGCCGATGAAGCCGGGCAGGACGGGCACCGTGCGCGCGTCGATCAGGGGTTGGACCATACGCGCCGCCGCCACCCGCGTCTCATCGACCAGCGGCATGGCGCGGCCGAAGGTCTCGTCGGTGACGATTACGCCGCGCGCGTCCACGCCCTGGGCGGGAATGCCGGCCGCGTCCAGGGCCGCCGCCACCATCTCGTAGGAGAGCCGCTCGCCGATGCCCGAGATCGCGTCCAGCGTGCGCGCCGTCAGCTCGGCGAGGTGGTAGACGCCGGTG
>WNGB01011141.1_pt1 | contig 12344 bp, 12 predicted proteins | sample 5400681 | NCBI WGS metagenome assembly WNGB01 (sample SAMN13153367, study PRJNA577476) | soil metagenome | isolation source: 115 cm soil or saprolite under grassland replicate 2 | place: USA:California | collected 2016-06-15 | reverse complement strand
GCGACGGCAAACCAATACATCTACAACTGGGGGAGCCCGAGCACGAAGAACGCCTGCTACCGGATGACGATCACGACACCCGACGGACAGGCGCACATCGCCCTGTTCCAGATGAAGTAAGGATCTCTACGGCACGACTAAGGGGAGCGCCGCGCCGGCGCTCCCCTTGTCAGTTCAGGACGGAGCAAAACGTGAGGGAGACGAAGATGAAGCGTAAGTCGAAGCTCACGGTCCTAGTCACTGTCGCGATCTTCGCCGTCGCGGCCCTGCCGCTCTCCGCCCAGGCCTCAAAACCAAGAGCGATCTCGCTCACCTTCACGATGCACTTCACGAGCGCGACGACGGCCACCGGAACCTGGACGTCGACGAGCGACCTGACCGTCCTGAACGGCAAGTCCGGAACCGTCGTCCAGACGACGAAGATCACCGGCAAGGGCAAAGGCAAGGGCGAGAAGACCGGACAGGTCGTCCACGGCCACAAGGTCGTCACCGCGTCCGACGGAACGTTCGTGATCCAGTTCAATGGCGGACTCAAGCCCACAGGTGCAACCACCTCCGAAGTGAACGGACGCTTCGTCCTCAAGAAAGGCACCGGCGCCTACAAGGGTCTGCACGGCAACGGCAAGATCCACGCGACCCTCGACTCGTCGAGTGGCGCGATCACTGCCGTCTACACCGGCAAGGCGCACGTCCAGAACAAGACCTAGGTAGGAGTAGGGGAGCTTCTCCAGAAGGGGAGCGCAGGCGGCAGCGCTCCCCTTCAACCGCTGTCACTCAAATGGACGCAAACGGCGCACGCGAACTCAGCAAGCGGCTCGAGGCCCAGGCGCACTGGCGGCAGGCAGCCGCGGTGGAGACGGGCGAGCAGCCGGCCTCGGATCCGGACGCACAGGATCTCGAGGAGCTCGGAGACGGCGTCCGCCGTTACGGGATCGAGACGCAGCGCACGATTGTCGAAGGTCGGCCGGCCCTCGTTACCTATCGACTCTGCAAGCGGCTGCGCGAAGGTCGCTGGGAGGTCACGCTCGACGTCGAGCGAGTCGACTACCTGGAGGACACCGTAGCCTTGTAGGACGCACGGCAATCGATCGGGGGGATCGAATGCGGGGGGGACCGGGGTCGCTCGGCGATCAAGCGGCGGTGCGATCCTGCAACCGTCGGACTTGGGAAGACACCGCCGCCCGAGGCGTATTCGTGGGCGGCGCTCGCCTCCCTGCTGCGTCAGCTGAGGACGGCCCGGAGGGCTTCCACGCAGCCCGGGTCGAACTGGTGGCCCGACTCCGAGGCGATCTCCTCGAAAGCGGAAGCCTGCGTCCGCGGCTGGCGGTAGGGCCGCGGCTCGATCATGGCCTGGAAGGCATCCGCGACGGCCACGATGCGCGCTGCGAGCGGGATTTCCTCGCCCCGCTTGCCGTCGGGATAGCCGCGTCCGTCCCACCGTTCATGGTGCGATCGCACCACCGCCAAGACGTCCGGCTGCTGCACAATACGGGCGAGCAAACGCTCGCCGAGGGCGGCGTGGCGTCGCATCGCCTCCCATTCGAGCTCGTTGAGAGGAGCAGGCTTGGTGAGAACCCGATCGGGAATCGAAAGCTTGCCCACGTCATGAAGGAGAGCTCCCAGCTCGACACAGCGGTGCTCGGGCGCCGACAGCTTGAGCTCGGTGGCGATCGCAACGGCCAACTGGCTGACCGCGGCCGTGTGCTCCCCTGTGTACCCCTCCTTGAGCTCGAGCCGGTCGACGAGCCCGGCCAGGCGGAGATAGGCCCGGCCGTCCCTCGGGTCCTCGAGCTCACGCAGCTTGGCGACGACGGCATTCATCGTTCGTCTACCCCTTTCGGGGGATGAGCCAGGGATCCTACGTAGGGAGGATCGGGTCCTTGTCAGTTCACCCGCGGGGGAGCGGGGCTGCGGTGTCCGGCCTACTCGTACTGGGAGCGCTACTGGTGCTGCTCGTCGCGGCGTGGGCGGTTGCCCTCGGCACCGGGGCGTCCGAGCTGGACCGGGCGGACGCCCGGCTCGCGAGCGAGGTCCGGGCCGCGGCCGCCGGCTTCAGCGGTCTCGTAGGTGTGGCCGACGCCCGTGCCGGCTCGCTCGCGGCCTCGCCGGCGCTGCAGCGGGCGGTTCTGCGACGCGACCGGGGCGCCGTCAGGCGCCTGCTGCGTGGCCGACCGGACCTCGCCGTCTATTCGGGAACGAAGCTTCTGGCCGGGCGTGTGCCGGCCGCGTCCGTCACGCGAACCGTCCGTGTAGTTGCTCGCTCACGCTCGATCGGCCGCGTCGTCGCGGTCATCCCGGCGGACAGCACGCTGCTCGAGCGCCTCGGCAAAGCGGCCGACGTTGAGTCGCCCGACCGGCTCTGGGTGCGCATCGGGAGCGAGGCACGGGACGCACCCGCCGGTAAGGCCTTCGACCTCGTCCAGGGCCGGAAGTACCGCGTCTTCGCTGCGAGGCTCGTGGCCACGCCGCAGCCCGTCGTGCTCGAGGCCGCGACACCACGGTCGGCGATCGGGGAGGGCGCACGCAGGCGGACCCTGTGGCTGATCCTTGCGACTCTGGTATCGCTCGGGACGGTCGCCGTCGCGATCCGGGGTCTGTATTTGCTGACCGGGCGCCCGCGGAGCCGGCCGCGTCGCCGAGACGTCCGGCAGGTGGTCGCCCTGCTCGGAGACGCACTGGCCTACACGCACGAGCCCGACCGACTTTTGCCGGTCATCCTGCACGCCGCGATGGAAGCGACAGGAGCGGTCGCCGGCGTCGCGATCCGGGGCGGTGAGGAGGTCGCGCGGGAGGGGAGCTTCGAGCGAACCGGAGCTCCGCTTCGACTCGAGCTCGCGAGCGCGGATGTTGCCGGCGAAGAGCTCGCCCTGATCCTGCACCCGCTTCCCACCGGGTTCGACGAGCGGACGATCGCGCTTGCGCATTCGCTCGTCGCGCAGGCCGCAGTGGCGCTCGACAACGCGCGGCTGCACGGAATTGTCAAGCGCCAGGCTGTGACAGACGAGCTGACGGGCCTTGCGAATCGCCGTTCCTTCCGTGAGTCCCTCGACACGGAGCTCCTGCGCGCAGAGCGTTTCGGCAACGGACTCGCGTTGATCGTCGCCGACCTCGACGATTTCAAGGACGTCAACGACCTCTTTGGGCACCAGGCCGGTGACGAGGTGCTGCGTGCCTTCTCCGAGGTCCTGCAGGGGAGGATCCGAGGCATCGACCTGGCGGCGCGACTGGGTGGGGAGGAGTTCGCGATCCTGCTGCCCGAGACCGATGCGCCGGGTGCGGAGGGGCTTGCGGAGAATCTTCGTGTCGCCGTCGCAGAGCTCGCCGTCCAGGTAGGCGAAGCCCAGATTCACGTCACCGCGAGCTTCGGTGTCGCGGCCTTCCCGGAGGCCCACAGCGCGGACGAGCTGATGACCGCAGCGGACCTCGCTCTCTACAGCGCAAAGCGCCAGGGCAAGGATCGCGTGGTCGCGGTCAACCCGGAGATGCCATGAGCGGTTCGGTGTCTGGTCCTGCGGCAATACTTAGGGCATGAGGCGCATCCTCATCGGGGGGAGCTACGTCGGCGCGCTCGCTGCGGGTGCAGTGGCGTCCGTCCAGCTGTGGATGCAGGCCCTGACGGTTGACGAGCGCTCCGCGATTCGTGAGCTCGCTCTACCCGGCACGCAGGAACGGAGCGTGCCGGCGCTCGTCGAGCCGGCACGACCACGCATCGCGCGGCCGACGGTCTCGCCGTCGCCGTTTGCGGGTTTCATCCCGATCTTCGCTTCGAGCAGCTCAGGCCCGCTTGGGGGCGGCATTCCGGTTGCGGCTCCGGCAGGCGGTGGTGGGGGAGGGGCTCCTGCGCCGCCGGGCGCACCCATCCCCGGCGCACCCGTCCCTGGGGCACCCGTCCCCGGCTCGCCGGTGCCCGGCCAGCCGGCCGCCGGTGGTGGCAGCACGCCGTCCGCGACGTCGACCGCAGCCGGACAGACGCCTACGGCTTCAGCGGCTTCAGCGGCTTCCGCGGCCCCCGCGCCTCCGACCTCGAACGGACCCGGCACCGCTAAGCCCGCGCCTAAGACCAAGGTGAAGACGCACGGCTCGCACGCGCGCGCCGTCCCGGCCGTGCCCGCGCAGTCCGCCCAACCTCCGGCGCCCCGTCCTGCAACGCCTGCCACTCCCGCGGTTCCGCCCGGACATGCAAAACCGGAAAAACCGGCGAAGCCGGAAAAACCGACCAAGCCTGGCAAGCCTCCGAAGCAGAACGACACATCCTCAGCCCCGGCCGCACAGAGCGCCGGCCCGTCTGCGCCGCCGCCTTCAAACCCGTCCGATCACGGTAACGGCGGTGGCAACGGTCAAGGCAACGGGAAGGGCAACGGCAAGAAGTAAGCCGGTCCGCTCAGGCGGGTAGCTGCCGAGCTACGTGGCGGCGAAGGCGGCGAACCCGGCATCGTCGCCAGCCTGCTCGACGCCAATGGGTCGCCAGCGCGGCAGGCTCAGCGAGACCGTCGTCGGTCCGCCCGGTTCGCTGCGAACGTCGAAGCGTCCGCCGAGCAGTCGAACACGTTCGCTGCTTCCGACGAGCCCGAGGCGTCCTCTCTGGGCGCCGTCGATCAGGGTGCGTGCCACGTGGAAGCCGACACCGTCGTCCTCGACTTGCGCATCCACGCGACCCCTGCGGGCCGTGATCATGATTCGGACCTGAGCTGCGTTCGCGTGCTCCCGGATGTTGGTGAGCGCTTCCTGCACGACGCGGATGAGCGCGATCTTCTGCGAGACGGTCATGCCCGCGAAGTCTCCCTGGATGCGTTGCTGCACCTGTATGCCGGTGCGCTCGGTGAACGCTGCGGCCTCGTCGGCGATCACCCGTGGAAGCGGCCGCCGGACAAGGCTGCCGGGCTCGAGCGAGTGCGCCAGCTCCCGGAGCACACGGTCGAGCTCCCAGATCCGTGCCTCGAGGTCGTTGATCCGGGCGATGCCGAGGGCCTCGTTCTCGGCCGGCAGGAGCTCCGTGAGTTGCCGCCGGACGAGGAACAGGTCAGCGCCGAACGCCGCGATGTGCTGGAGCGCGCCGTCGTGCAGGTCGAAAGCCAGGCGACCCAGTCGACGCTCGCTTGCGCTGACGAGCGAGCGTTCTCGCGTTGCGCTCCGCTCGAGGACGACCTCACGCTCGACAACTGGGCTCATCGCGGCAGCTGCTTCCTCGAGATAGATGCCGACGGTCTCGTGGCTCTCGGCACGTGCGCGTGCGACGAGCGAGGCCCACGGCGTCTCCCAGCGCTGCACCGGGACACCCAGGATTGTCCCTCGGGATCCGCTTCGGGCCGGAACGCCCTCGAGAGCTCGCGCGGCGACGATGCGAAATCTCCGCGTCTGCGTCGTCGAGCCATCCTCGGCCAGGCAGACCGCGCGGCCGTCCAAGCCCTTCGTCCACAAAGAGATCTCCGTGACGGGTGCGAGCGCGAGCGTCAGCCTGAGCTGCGTCTCCAACGCCAATCCAGGCGGGAGGTCGTGCAGCTGAGGGGCCCTGATCGCGTCAAGGAAAAGCTGTAGCGAGACGGAGTCGGCGGGGAGGTCGAGCAGCAGGGCGAGCCTCGAAACCACTCGCTGCGCCTCGCCGCGATGCCAACGCCGCTCGATCGTGCAGAGGACGAACAGGTCGCCCGCATACGCCATTGCCACCGCCGTCGACATGCTGCCCCCGGCCATGACGAGCCGATCGGCGCGTACGCGGCATCGCTCGATCTCGGCCTCGATGTTGCTGCCTTCGAGTCTTGTGCCGAATATGCGCGCGACGGCGTCGAGCGTCTCATTGCGAGGCGCCCCGGAGCCGACCGCGCGCACGTGGCCGAGCAACTCGTGATCTAGACATGCCCCGTCCGCAGCGGAGTTTCCCCCTCGTACAAGATCGTTCCTCTGCTTCGGAGGCGAGACCGCAGAAACCTCCACTCGCCTTTCCCTCCCTCGTCCAGAAGTGTCGTTGAGTTAGACGCGACAGACAATGGGCCGGGAGGCCTATCTTTGCGTTCAGACGAGTGAACGTTCGGGGCTAAAGGAACAACAAGACGACGATCGCCCCGGCTGCGAGGAACGGGCCGAGCGGGATCGCGCGTTTCCTCGCGGCCGAACCTTCTTTGAAAAGCATGACGGCGGCAACTATCCCGGCCGCAAGTGTCCCGAGGAAGAGCGCGGTCACCACCGCGTAGCCGAGGGCGGCGCCTATGAGTAGCGCCAGCTTCACGTCGCCCATGCCCATTCCGGCGGGATAGGCGAGGACGACGGCGAGGAAGAAGATCCCTGCGCCGAAGCTGCTGACAAGCCACTCGACCCAGTGGTGGGGATGAAGCGCGAGGTGGGCGAGCAGGACTGCGATCCAGGCCGGAACGACGATGCGGTTCGGGATGACGCGCCGCTCGAGATCGTGGCGAGAGATCACCACCAGCGTGCAGATCGCGAAGATGACGGTCAGCGTCTCGGCATGGATGCCGTAGCGGACCGCGCCGAGCAGCGAGAGAAAAACAGCGCCGGCGATCGTCGCGATGCGTGCGACGTCAGGACGACGTGTCTCGCCGGAGTCACTAGCCACAATGCCGTCGCTCGTCAAAGGTACGCCCTCTCGCTCTCGGTCAGGGGCGCGGGACGGGCGCGCGCAGCCGCCTCGATCTGCTCGACCAGGATGTCGATCGGCGTCCACTTTTTGATTGCCAACAGACCCGGCCATGGCTCGTGCTCGTCGTCGTAGACGAGGAGCACGCTTGGCGCCACTGACAGTGCCTGCAGGGCAGCGATCTTGCGGGCGGCCATGGTCCGTGAGTCGTTGGTCTCGAGTAGGACCACGTCCGCGCGATGCCTTTCGACGCTTTCGAGAGTCTTCCTCGGGCTGGACTCCTGGATGTCGTAGCCGCGCTGCGCCAACAGGAACGACGTCACACGTAGGAACCTCCGGTCGCGTCCGGATAGGAGGACGCGTAGCGGCTGTAGGCGGCGGACGGTGCGCTCGCCCTCGGTGTTCGGAACTACGTTCACGTCGCCTCGGCCTTGTCGATGTGATCCCCGACGGTGATTCCGCGCAGTTCCGCCTCGCCTGCCGCCAGTTCGAGGACGGCGTAGGCGCGGCGACACGACCGCATGCGCCAGGGCCCGACGTTCGGCGCGACCTTCAGCACATCTCCGTTCTTTGCGAGGAACACGACGTCGATGGGGAAACGCATGAACAATGTGTGGATCGACGGCGCGGGTTGAATCAGGAGACCCTCGCCGGCGCTGAGCTCGCGTTTCCCCAGGAGTCCCTTCATGCGCGGGAGCATTCGATCTGCGACGACGCAGCGCTCGCAGACGACCGAGCCGTCGTCCCGCGTCAACACGACGACGCCTCGAGCGCTGCGCAAGCTCGATGACCCAGCCAACTCGGCGGGGGCGCCCGATCTCATTTGCCGATGCCGCCCAGCGCCTGGAGGAACATGGCTAGGGCCGGGCCGAGCAAGATCACGAACATGGCCGGGAAGATGAGGAGGATGAGCGGGAACAGGATCTTGATCGGAGCTTTCTGCGCCTTCTCCTGCGCCACCGCACGGCGCCGCCTTCGCATCTCCCCGGCGAGATCGCGCATGATCTGCCCGATCGACACGCCAAGCGCCTCGCCCTGGACGATCGAGCGGACGAACGACCGCATCGAGGCGGTGTCGGTGCGAGCCAGCATGTTCAGCATGGCCTCCTGAATCGACAGGCCCATGCTCTGCTCCTGAAGGGTCAATTGGATCTCCTGACCAAGAGGCGGGCCTACGCGACCCGAGGCCATCTGCATCGCGCCGACGAAGCCGAGACCGGCTTCAATCGTGACGACGAGCAGATCGATGAGCTCCGGAAGTTGGTAGTCGATTTCGTTCAGCCGCTGGTTTGCTCGCTCCCGGATGATTCGCGCGGGCAGCCACCAGCCCACGAACCCGATGATCGCCGCCAACAAGGCCAGCTGAACGGGCTTGACCCCGATACTGGCGCCTAGCCAGATCCACAGGAGCGGGAATGCAACGGTGCAAAGGACGCGGTACCCGAGGAAGCGGCCAGGCGTGACGTGGTACATGCCTGCCGCTATGAGGTTTCTCTTGGTCTGTTGGTCCGACCGGCCCCCGGACCGCCCGCCGATCGCGGCCCCGAGCGTTGTCGCGACGTCGTCGAGCTTTTCGCGCACGCCGCCCGAGCTCTCTTCGCCATGCTCTCGTTTCGTGAAGCCGTACTCCTCGACGCGTCTGGGCACGCCGGCGGAGCGCACATGTCCTCCACGCGGCCAGACGGTCACGCGTGCGAGGCTGCCGATTGCGAGGCCCGTCAGGAGGATGCCGATGATTACCAGGATGATCATCTGTCAGACCTTGATGTTCACGATGCGTTTGATGACGAGAGAGCCGCAGATGACCGAGATGCCGGAGAGCACCAGGGCCGCCTTGCCGCCGGTTGACTCGTACATGACGCTCATGTAGCCCGGGTTGATGAGCGTGATGGCAAAGAGAAGAAAGATCGGGAGGGCGGTCAGGACCCACCTGGACATCCGACCCTGCGCGGTCAGGGTCTGCACCGTCCGCTGAAGCTCGAATCGCTCCCGGATCGTGTCAGTTACCTGGTCGAGCACCTCGGCCGTGTTGCCCCCAGTCTCCCGCTGGAGCGCTCCGACCAGGGCGACCTGCTCTAGCTCTCGGCTCTGCATTCGCTCCACGACCACGCGCAGTGCGTCGTCGATCGGTACGCCCAGCTGCTCGTCTGCCACGACCCGCTGGAATTCCGACCGGGCAGGCTCGGGTGCGTCGTTCACCACGACCGAGAGAGCGCCGATAAAGCTGTGGCCGGCCCGAAGAGCCGAAGCGAGCACCTGGAGGTTGTCCGGAAGCTGTTCGCTGAACAGCTTCCGCTGCCGAGCAAGTTGCCGCTTCAGAACGAAGCGCACGCAAAACGGGATGGCGAGGGCGATGATGATCCCGAGGAGAAGCGAGCCCGAGACGAACTTGATCAACAGCAGAGCAAGGAAGGAACCGACACCCGTCAGCACCATGATCTGTTCCGGGGGCATGCTGACCTTCGCGATCTCGTTCTCCCACTTGAACTTCTGCCACCAGCCGCTTGCGCGCAGCATCGAGTCGGTGCCCTCGAGCATCTTCTCGGTGATTTGCGCCGTGGGCCTTCGACTCGAATCACGCATGGCAGTCGGTACCGATACGAATTCCGACATCCGTCTGCGCACAGTTCCCTTCTGCGGGCCTGACATGAGCACGTAGACGCCCACGCCGATCAGTCCTGCAATCAGGAGCGCGACCAGGCTCATCGTCATCGTCGCCTTCGAGAAGCGGCTGAACTTCGACGGCTTGTACGGAGGAGTGGCCCCCTTCGTCGCCACCGGCAATGAGGGCGTGCGGTATTCCGTTGCGGCAGCGGTCCTCAGACCGTCGACTCGCACAGTTACTCTGATGTGCTTGTCCGGGCCGGCGACAGAGGCGTAGCGCAACAGGTACTCGCTGGCGAGGCTCGAGCCCAGTTGACGGTAGATCTTCTGCAGCTGGGTGATCGACGTCGTCTCGATGTAGCGGCCTCCAGTGTCACGCGCGAGCTTCTTCAGCGCCTGAAGCTTCGAGAGGCGCGAACGAAGTCCGACGGCGAAGATCCGGACGTGCGCTGAGCGTGCTGCAGCGGCTGCACCTTCCAGGGTCTCGTGCTTTGCGCTGTCCCCGGGGGCACGATGTTCCTGGCCGTCGGACAGGAGGATCATCGTTCCCGCTTTGATCTGGGCGTCTCGAATGAGTTTCAGTGAGTGGCTGACCGCGTCGTAGATGTGCGTGCCGAACAGGAACGCCGGCTGTTTGGCGAGGGCTTCGTCGATCTTCGCCTGGTCGGTTGTAAACGCAAGAGCAACCGTGGGTGTGACGTTGTACGTCACAAGGGCAAGCTGCTCCTGTCCTTTCCGCTCGGCTGCGAAGGCCCGCGCTGCGGAAAACGCTGCCTGCTCGGGCTTCCCTTCCATGCTCGTGCTCGCGTCGATCGCGAGTACGACCCCGAATTGCTGGGTCGTGCTTTCACTTACAGGCGTGACGACGAGATCGCTTACGGATGTGCCGTTCTCGAAAGCCTGAACGGAGCCGGGCTTCAGCTTCATCCCATGCGGGAGACTCAGAATGTAGGACCGGCTGGGGAAGCCCGACCCGGCGGCCTCGGTGAGCCGGGCACGTTCGCCGGCTCCCATCGCCGTAAGCGTCGCAGCGAGGCCGACCAGCGCGACGAGCCCGGTGACGAGGAAGCGCCGCCTCACTGCAGCGCCGCTCTCGTCGTTGCGAGCTCGGGAAGATCCGGTGACCTCATTGCGAATAGTTCGTTCGGCATGCTGACCCCGCGCTTCTCGAACTTGTAGAGGAAGGTCGGCCGCAGTCCCGTCGTCTCGAGTTTCCCGATCACCGTTCGATCAGCCTGAACTCGCTCGAGCTTGAAGGCGAAGATCTCCTGCAGCGTGATGACCTCCGACTCCATCCGCTGTACCTCCGTGATCGCGGTTACGCGGCGACCACCGTCCTCCATTCGCTCGAGATGCACGATCAGGTCGAGAGCAGAGGCGACCTGTTGTCGGATCGCCCGCAGCGGAAGGTCGTAGCCGGCCATCATCACCATGGTCTCGATGCGGGCCAGCGCGTCACGAGGCGCGTTCGCATGGACAGTGGTCAGCGATCCATCGTGCCCCGTATTCATCGCCTGGAGCATGTCCAGCGCCTCTGCACCGCGGACCTCGCCCACGATGATTCGGTCGGGCCGCATCCGCAGAGCGTTGCGCACGAGATCGCGAATCGAGATCTCTCCCATCCCCTCGATGTTCTTCGGCCGCCCCTCGAGGCGAAGGACGTGTGCCTGCTTCAACTGAAGCTCTGCGGCGTCCTCGATCGTCACGATGCGCTCTGAATCAGGGACGGCTTGCGACAGCGCGTTCAGCAGAGTGGTCTTACCGGTACCCGTGCCGCCGGAGATGAGGATGTTGAGCTCCGCCGCGATGCAGCGCTGCAGAAAGTCGACGGTCTCCTCTGACAGCGTCCCGAGCCGGATCATCTCGCGAAGGTCGAGTCGCTTGTTCGCAAACTTTCGGATCGTGATGAGTGGCCCGCTCAGGGAGAGCGGTGGAATGACGGCGTTGACTCGGCTCCCGTCAGGCAGCCGTGCGTCCACCATCGGAGAGGACTCGTCGATGCGTCGCCCGACCTGCGCGACCATTTTGTTGATGATGCGGCGCAGGTGCGAGTCGTCGTTGAACCGCACAGTCGTCTGGTAGAGACGGCCTTGCCGCTCGACCCAGATATCGAAGGGCCCGTTCACCATGATCTCCGTCACGCTGTCATCGGCCAGGAGGCGCTCGATCGGCCCGTGGCCGAGGATGTCGTCCGAGATCTCCGCAACGAGCCGTTCGCGATCGTCCTTCGAGATCCCGGCCTCTATGGCGAGTTGGGTACGGATATCGTCGTTGACCCGGTCACGCAGTGCGAATGGATCCATGCTGGTGCTGAAGAGCTGAGGGCCCAGCTCGCCGATGACCGCGAGGTGAATTCTGTTCTTGACCTCGGCGAATGGATCTGGCCCCGACGATGCGGCAAGAGGGCGAGACGTGGAAAGACGTTCGTGTAGCTCCATCATGACCTCCAAGCAAAGCGGCGCTTTTGCCCGCGTTCGCTGATTACTGGCTCGGGTGCCGGCGCCAACTGTTCGTGTTCTTTGTTCATGTAGCTCTCAGCAAGTTTCTGAAAAGCACGGGCAGCGTCGGATCGGTCGTCCCTCATGACGATTGGAACGCCGTCGTTGATAGAGATCGGAATCTGCCGGTCGCTCGGGACCAACACATCGGGCGAGCGGCCGATGATCGCGTCGACGTCTTCGTGAGTGATTCCGACACGCGTGTCCGCGCGGTTCAAGACGAGAGAGATCTGCTCGGGGTTGTAGCCCATCAGCTCCAGTGTCTCCAACCCGAGCTTCGTGTTCTTCAGTGAGAGTGAATCGAGCATCCCGACAATGCATACGTTTGAAGATGCGTCGATCGCCGCAATCACTTCTGGAGTGAAGCCCGGCGGAGTGTCGACGATGACATAGTCGGACATCGACCGCAGGGTCGTGAACACGTCGCGGAGGAAGTCGACGGTCACGGAGCTTGCCTGATCCGGCCGAGTCGGGGCCAGAAGCACCTTGAGACCAGACGTGTGTCTGACCAGGTAGGCGTCGAGCTTCTCCTCGTCGAGCGATCCGCCAGACCGAGCGAGGTCGTAGATGGTCTTGTCCGGCCGCAGACCCAGTGCCAGCCCGATGTCGCCGAACTGCAAGTCCAGATCGACGATGACCGCCCGGTTGCCCGA
>WNGB01050886.1_pt1 | contig 12345 bp, 14 predicted proteins | sample 5400681 | NCBI WGS metagenome assembly WNGB01 (sample SAMN13153367, study PRJNA577476) | soil metagenome | isolation source: 115 cm soil or saprolite under grassland replicate 2 | place: USA:California | collected 2016-06-15 | reverse complement strand
CGAGCGGAAGGACGCGACGATGACGCAGTTGTGGAAGGGCGAGACCGAGAAGGCGGTCCGCAATTTCCCGATCTCGGGTGAGCGGGTGCCAGGCGAGGTGATCCACATGCTGGCGCGCCTCAAGGCCGAGGCCGCCAGGGTCAACGCCGAGCTCGGCGGGCTGGACCAGGACCGGGCGGCGCGCATCGCCGGCGCGGCCGAGGCTGTCGCCGCTGGCCAGCACGACGACCAGTTCCCGATCGACGTGTTCCAGACCGGCTCCGGCACCTCGACCAACATGAACGTCAACGAGGTCGTCGCCACCCTGGCCGGCGAGGACGTCCACGCCAACGACCACGTCAACATGAGCCAGTCCTCCAACGACCTGTTCCCGAGCGCCGTGCACATCGCCGTCCTCGACGCCGCCCAGAACGTCCTGCTGCCGGCGCTCGACACCCTCGGCCGCTCGCTGGCGTCCAAGGCCGAGGAGTTCGCCCACGTCGTCAAGCCCGGCCGCACCCACCTGATGGACGCGGTCCCCGTCTCGCTCGGCCAGGAGTTCGGCGGCTACGCGACCCAGATCCGCGAGGGCGCCGAGCGCGTGCGGGGCACCCTCCCGCGCGTCGGCCAGCTCCCGCTCGGTGGGAGCGCCGTCGGCACCGGGCTCAACGCGCACCCCGAGTTCGCGACCAAGGTCCGCGAGCGGGTCGCCGCCGCGACCGGCCTGCGGCTGTCGCCGCCCGCGCACCCCTTCGAGGCCCAAGGCGCCAGGGACGCGCTGGTCGAGTTGAGCGGAGCGCTCAAGACGGTCGCGGTGAGCTGCACCAAGATCGCCAACGACATCCGTTGGATGGGCTCCGGCCCGCGCGCCGGCCTCGGCGAGATCAACCTGCCGGAGCTCCAGAAGGGCTCGTCGATCATGCCGGGCAAGGTCAACCCGGTCATGTGCGAGGTCCTGACCCAGGTGTCCGCGCAGGTGATCGGGAACGACGCCGCGGTCACCATCGGTGGGCTGTCCGGCAACTTCGAGCTGAACGTCTACGTCCCGCTGATGGCCCGTAACCTTCTCCAGTCGGTCCTGTACCTGGCGGCGGCGTGCCGTGAATTCGCCGCCAAGTGCGTCGACGGGATCACCGCCAACACCGACCGCGCCAGGCAGCTCGCGGAGTCCACGCTGGTGCTGGTCACCGCCCTCAACCCGGTGGTCGGCTACGATGAGGCCGCGGAGATCTCCAAGGAGGCGGCCGCCACCGGCCGCTCGCTCCGCGAGGTCGCGCTCGACCGCGGCGTTCCCGCCGACCTTCTCGACAAGGCCCTCGACCTGCGCGCCATGGCCCACGGCAATGGCTTCGCCGGCACCGTCCCGAGGCCCGAGTAGCGGCGAGAAGGCGTGGCCCGAAGGTGGCGGGGCGGGAGGCGCGGCCCGAGGTGGGGCGGGCAGGCGCGGTGAGGTCGCCGGCGCCGGGTCAGGCGGCGCATTCGCCGACGCCCACGGGGGCGCGGCTGGAGCCGACCTGGTTCAGGACGGCCCGGAGCTCGGCGTTGGTGAGCGCGTAGCCCTCTTCCGGGTCGACCGTCGAGGCCGCGAACACCACGCCCATGGGGTGGCCGGACCGGTCCACCACCGGCCCGCCGCTGTCGCCCTTGCGGACCTTGGCGCGTAGCACGTAGATCTCGCGCCGGACCAGCGACGACGAGTAGATGTCGCGGCCCACCGCCGTGGTCCTGGCCACGATGCGGGCGCCCACGACCGTCTGTGCGCCCCCGCCCGGATAGCCGATCACCGCCCCCGTGGTACCGGACGGCACCGCGCTGTCCAGCCGCAACGGGTCCAGCGTGAGCCCGGGGACGTTGAGCAGGGCGAGGTCGCGCCTGGGGTCGAACCAGACCACCGTGGCGGTCGCGCGGGCGCCGCCGGTGGTGATCACCCGATGCCGCCCGGTGCCGGCGACCACGTGGGCGTTGGTCACGACCAGGTGCTGCTCGACCGGGAAGCCGCTGCCGAACAGCAACCCGCCGCAGCCCTGGCTCTCGATCTGGACCGTGGCGGCGGCGGCGTGCTTGACGCCGGCGGTCGCCAGCGCGGCCGGCGGTGCTCCCGCGGCCGCCGGCGGCCGCAGGTTGGCGAAGGCGTCGGGGAAGGGCGAGCGGGCCAGCAGGCCGCGGAGCTGCGAGAGCGCCGCCGGCGGCCGCGGCGCGATCCGGTCGATGGTGCGCAGCACGCTGGAGTCCGTCAGCGCCCTGGCGAGCGGCGAGAAGGGCACGCTCCCCAGTGTCAGCGCCACGAACCACAGGGCGATCGCGGTCACCCCGACGGCGACCACCGCGCCACCGACCGCGTCCACGTTGCCCCCGACGCGGCCGGTGATGGTGGACCGGAGCTGCATGCCGAAGCGCGTTGCCAGCGAGTGGCAGACGACGGCCACCAGGAAGAACACGACGATGCCGACCAGCAGCCGGCGCAACGAGTCCTCGGCCGAGATGAACAGGCCGACCCGCGCCGCAGCCCAGGCCCCGAGCGCGAGGCCGACCAGCAGCCCGGCGTAGCCGAGCGTGACCACCGCGAAGCCCCGCCGCCAGCCGCTCACCGCGGTGGCCGCCAGGATCAGCAGCAGCAGCAGGTCGATCGCATGGAGGTTGAACAGCATCGCGCGTCAGTCCCTCTCGCCCAGGAGAAGCGTCGAGGCAGGCGATCGCGCGGATCGCATCGCCGGCCCGGGGAACAGGCCACGCCTCACATTCACCCTAACCGACACCCTAACCGAGGCTGGCCCGGAACGTACGACCCCGGGCGTATTTGTGGATAACCAGTCCGCAACGTCAGTGCGGCCGAATGCAAACAGCCCTAATCTGCCGACCCCTTGGTGCCGATCACAGCCATCGAGGCACTTCCGACCGGCGGTCCCGGTTGCGTGATGGGGCCGCGCTGGGGGGCTCGATGGCGATGGACCCAGAACGGGATGGTCCAGGCGCCCCGCTGTCGCTGGCGGCGGCGCGGGCGATGTTCCGTGCGCCGCAGGCGTCCAACGTGTGCTGGGCCGACGTGGAGCTTCCCGACGGCAGTGTGCGCGCCTGCGGTCGTCCGGAGGCGACCAGCCTCGGCCTGTGCCCGGAGCACCGCCTCGAGCTGTTCGGACTGGAGACGCTGCCCCCGAGCCCGTAGGGCGAAGCGGGCGAGCCTCCCCTTGCCGAGGCGTCCGGGCTGGCGGGAATCTCCGTTCGCGTCCCACCGGTTATACCCTGGGACGTCCACCGAAACGTGACATGAGGAGAGAGACATGGCGACCGAGAAGGCCATGTTCGCCGCTGGGTGCTTCTGGGGGATCGAGGCGGCGTTCCGCCAGGTCGAAGGCGTCGTGGAGGTCACCTCCGGCTACTCCGGCGGCCACACGGAGCGCCCCACCTACCGCGCGGTCTGCAGCGACCGCACCGGCCACGCCGAGGTCGTGCAGGTCGAGTTCGACCCGGCCAAGGTCTCCTACGACCGGCTGCTCGACGTCTTCTGGCAGGTCCACGACCCCACCCAGGTCAACCGCCAGGGGCCGGACGTCGGCACGCAGTACCGCTCGGCGATCTTCTACCTGACGCCTGAGCAGGAGACGGCGGCCAAGGCGTCCAGGGAGCAGGCGCAGGACGGGCTGTCGCGGCCGATCGCCACCGAGATCACCCAGGCGACGACCTTCTGGCCGGCTGAGGAGTACCACCAGCGCTACTTCGAGAAGCACGGCTTCGTCGGCTGCCACATCCCGGAATTCAGGTAGAGCCCGGCCATGGCGCGGCAGCTTTTCCACTGCACCCACGGGCGCGAGGATCCCGAGCGGGCGATCGTCCCGTTCATCGCCGCCAACGTCGCCCTGGCCTCCGGCCAGGAGGCGATCGTGCTGCTCACCATCGAGGGCGCCTGGCTCTGCAAGCGCGGCTACGCCGAGGAGATCGAGCTGGAGGGCTTCCCCAGGCTCGCCCAGCTGATGATGGATTTCGCCGACTCCGGCGGCGAGATCTGGGGGTGCAGCGCCTGCACCACCCCTCGCGGCATCACCGAGGACGACCTGATCCTCGGCGCCAAGATCGTGGGCGCCGCCGCCATCGTCGAGGCCATCGCGCAGGGCGCGACCCCGGTCGCCCTCGGATAGCACCCCGGCCCTCGGCCGCTACACCCGGAATGGAGGGCGGTCGCCGAGGACGGCGTGGCGTAGTGCCGCAGGCCCCAGGCGGCCAGGCTCGCCAGCACCGGGGCCAGCTCGCGGCCCTTGGGGGTCAGCCGGTAGGCGCGCTCGGCGTCCCGCTCGGCGATCCGCTCGACCTCGAGCAGCCGCAGCCGCTCGGCGAGCAGGTTCGAGGGAATGCCAGGCAGCGCCCGCTCCAGCTCGCCATAGCGGGCGCCGCCGAGCAGCAGCTCGCGGACGACCAGCAGCGTCCAGCGGTCGCCGATCACTTCCAGCGCCCGGGCCACCGGCCCGGACACGCCATATGGCTTGGGCACCTTGGCACCGTATCACCTGTTCGCGGAGAACCCCGAGGCGCGGCTCCCGCCCCGGATCGCGCAAGATTTTACTTGACTTTCTGAAGTTACTGGGCCGACCCTGGCTGGCATGTCGATGATCACGGTCGCCCCGTCCACGTCCGGAACCCGGATCACCTACTCGCCCAAGGTCTTCATCCCCCTCACGATGCTGTGCAGCGACCACTGCGGCTACTGCACCTTCGCCAAGCCGCCGGCCAAGCTGGCCAGCGCCTACCTCGACCCCGACCAGGTCCTGGAGATCGCCCGGGCGGGCGCGGCCGCCGGCTGCCACGAGGCCCTGTTCACCCTCGGCGAGCGGCCGGAGGAGCGTTACCCGCGGGCGCGCCACGCGCTCGACGCCATGGGATATCGGTCGACCGTGGACTACCTGGCGGAGGCGTGCCGGCTGGTAGTCGCCGAGACCGGGCTGCTGCCGCACGCCAACGCCGGCGCGCTGTCGCCCGACGAGCTGGCCAGGCTCCGCCCGGTCACCGCGAGCCAGGGCATGATGGTCGAGTCGCTCTCCGAGCGCCTGCTGGAGCGCGGCGGCCCGCATTTCCACTGCGACACCAAGCTGCCCGCTCGCCGGCTCGCCACCCTGGAGGCGGCCGGCGAGCTCCAGATCCCCTTCACCACCGGCATCCTGGTCGGCATCGGCGAGACCCGCGCCGAGCGGCTGGAGGCGCTCGCCGCGATCGACGCGGCGCACCGTCGCCACGGCCACGTTCAGGAGGTCATCGTCCAGAACTTCCTCCCCAAGCCGGGCACAGCCATGGCCGCCGCGTCGCCGCCCCCCACGGAGGAGACCTCACCGGCGACTTCGGCGCCCTGCTGGAGGCCGGCATCGACGACTGGGGCGGCGTCAGCCCGGTCACCGCCGATCACGTCAACCCCGAGCGCCCATGGCCCGAGCTGGAGCGGCTGCGCCAGGTGACCGAGGCCGCGGGCTTCGCGCTCGCGCCGCGCCTGACGGTCTACCCGGAGACGGCCGCCGTGCCGGAGCGCTGGCTCGACGAGGCCATGCGCTTCCCGGTGCGGGACCGCTCCGATTCCGAGGGCCTGGCGCGCGACAGCCGCTGGAGCGCCGGCGACCTGGAGCCGCCGCCGACGGTGATCCAGGAGGTGCCCGCCGCCGGGATCGGGCTCACCGGTGCCAGCGCGGGCGGCCGGGTGGGCGAGGTGCTCGCCGGAGTGCTGGACGGCCAGGAGCCGGGCGAGGACGAGCTGGTGGCGCTGTTCGCCGCTCGGGGGCCAGAGGTCAGGGCCGTCGCCGAGGTCGCCGACGACCTGCGCAGACGCACCTCCGGCGAGGTCGTGACCTTCGTCCGCAACCGCAACATCAACTACACCAATGTCTGCACCTTCCGCTGCAAGTTCTGCGCCTTCTCGAAGGGCCCGAACAGCCTCAATCTCCGCGGTGCGCCCTACCTGCTGGGCCTCGACGAGGTCGCCGGCCGCGTCGTCGACGCGCATGCCCGCGGCGCCACCGAGGTGACCCTCCAGGGCGGCATCCACCCCAGCTTCGACGGCGACTACTACATCCACGTCGCCCGCGCGGTGAAGGAGGCCGTGCCGGAGATGCACGTCCACGGCTTCACGGCGCTGGAGGTTCACGAGGGTGCGCGGCGCCTCCAGGAGCCACTGCGCGACTACCTGCTACGCCTCAAGGATGCGGGGCTGGCGAGCCTGCCCGGCACCGCCGCCGAGATCCTCGATGACGAGGTCAGGGCCGTGATCTGCCCCGACAAGGTGAACACCGACGAATGGCTGGAGGTGCACCGCACCGCCCACTCGGTGGGCCTTCGCTCGAACGTCACCATCATGTTCGGGCACGTCGAGCACCCCAGGCACTGGGCGAGGCACATCCTGCGGACCCGGGCGCTCCAGAAGGAGACCGGCGGGTTCACCGAGTTCGTGCCGCTGCCGTTCGTGCACATGGGCGCGCCGATCTACCTCAAGCGCCAGTCCCGCCCCGGGCCGACCTTCCGCGAGGCGCTGCTGATCCACGCCGTCGGCCGCATCGCCTACCACGGCGTGATCGACAACATCCAGGTGTCGTGGGTCAAGATGGGCGCCAGCGGGGTCCGGCAGGCGCTGCTGGCCGGCGTCAACGACCTCGGCGGCACGCTGATGGACGAGAACATCAGCCGCGCGGCCGGCGCCAGCCACGGGCAGATGATGGAGGCTGACGACTTCCGCGCGATCGTCGAGCCGCTCGGGCGCCGGCTCGAGCAGCGCACGACCCTTTACGGGCGCACCCACACCGAGCCGGCCGCCCGCGCTGGGCTCAGCCCTGCTTGACCTCGATGCGCTTGGCCTGGCTGCCCTCGCTCTTGGGGATCTCCAGCCGCAGCACGCCGTTGTCGTAGTTCGCCTGGACGCGGGAGGCGTCCACGTCGCGGGGCAGGCTGATCGAGCGGCGGAAGGCGCCGTAGCGGCGCTCGACGCGGTGGTAGGAGCGGTCGCCCTTCTCCTCCTCGGAGCGGCGCTCGCCCTGGACCGTGAGCATGCCCTGGTCGACGGTCACGTTGATGTCCTCGGGCCGGAGCCCGGGCACCTCGACGTCGATGTGGTAGGCGTCCTTCGACTCGGTCACGTCGAGCCCAGCGCCGCGGCGCCGGCTCGTCACCCTCCTCACGGCTGAACCAGCGGTTGAGGGTCCGGTTCATCTCGTCACGGAACGACTGGAGGTCCTGGAACGGGTCCCAGCGGCTCACCGACATGCGCGTACCTCCCTGCTGGCGGGGTCTTCGGCTCCTATTTACCACCCTGCCGCGAGGACAAGCACCGCCGGCGGATCAATCACCGGATTCCAGCTCCGTCACGCGACGTTCCGCCTGGCCCAGCGCCTGCTGGGCGGTCTCGGCGGCGGTCTCGGCGTCCACCGCCTCCTCCGCCGCGTCACGAGCGCGCCGCGCCGCCCGCTGCGACCGTGTCCTGGCGGTGTCGGCCGCCTCCCGAGCCTCGTCGGCGACCCGCCGGGCCTCCTCGGCCGCGCGCCGGGCCTCCTCGGCCGCGCCCGCCGAGCCGCCTCGGTGGTTTCCGCCTCGGCCTCGGCCGCCTGGTCAGCGGCCTCACGAGCCTTGCCGGCCGTCTTGGCCGCCGCGCGGGCCTCCCGCCGTCGCTGGTCGCGCTGCCGCCTGGCCGCCTCCAGCTCGCGGCGTCGGGCGGGGTCGAGCTTGACGCGGCGGCGGGCCGGTCTGGCGGGGCGTTCCGGTGCCTCCGGCTCGGCTGCCGCCGGCTGCACGAGCTGGAGCCCGGCCACCTCGCCGAAGCCGCTCGGCGCGGCCACCTCGCGGTCCAGCACGTCGGCGGCCTCCGCGAGCAACCGCTCGATCGCCACCCGCCGCTCGGCGCCCGCCGTCCGCAGCGCGCCGCCACGCAGCCCCGAAAGCGCGCGGCGCTGCGCCTGCCGCAGCCGCTCGCCCGCCTCGATCAGGTCGGTCACCAGCTCCGGGCGCCGCCGCGCCGCCCGGTTCACCGCCCAGGCCGCCACCGTCGGCCGGCGCAGCCCGGCCACCCGCTTGGCCGCCGCCCCGTCCCCGTCCTTGCGCAGCCGCCGGGCCAGCTCGTCCCTGGCCGCCACGAACTCCTCAGGCGCCAGCCCAAACAGCCGTTCGATCCCCGCCTCCACGTCCATCCCGCAATGGTGACGCCTCCACCCGCCGCAGCCCAGGTTGTCCTCGACCGCAGGTCCCCGGGCTGACCCAGTCGCGGAATTGGCGGGACTCGGTCACACCATTGGGTTACGCTTCGTCAAGCGGCGAGCGGGATGATCGCGTCGGAGGCGGAGTAATGGTGCGAACTGGTGACGAACGATTCAGCGTTCCGCTCTACACGTTGTCCGGAGCGGCCAGGGCGCTTGATGTCCCGACCTCGACCTTCGCTACCTGGGCACTCGGTTACAAGCGCACGCCGCCGGGGCGACCCAAGGTCACCGGTGAGCCGGTCGTGACCGCATTTCGAAACAGGGATGGACGGCGCAGCCCAATCGTCCCCTTCGTGGGCTTGGTGGAAGGCATGGTTCTGGCGGCCATTCGCAAGCGAGGCGTCCCTCTGCAGCGAATCCGTCCAGCATTGAAGGTTCTGACTGAAAATATCGGCCTCGAGCATGCGCTTGCTTCTCGAGCCTTGTACACCGACGGCGCGGAGATTCTCTACGACTACGCCGAGACGATTGGTGACAGTCCTGAAGCCCGCAGCGCGCGCGACCTCGTTGTGGTCCGGCACGGCCAGCGCGTCTTCGCCGAGGTGGTCGAGGATTACCTGCACCGCATCCAGTATGCCTCGGACGGGTATGCCCGCCTGATTCACCTGCCGCAGTACCGGCGCGCCGACGTCCTGGCTGACCCCACCCGATCATTTGGCCAGCCCATCTTCCGTCATGGCGGCGCGCGTGTCGCCGATGCCCTGCAGCGGTTCTGGGCCGGGGAAGACCTCCAGGTCGTGGCACGGGAGTTCGGGATCCAGGTGGCAGACCTCGAGGACGCCCTTCGTGTCGCATCCCGCCGCGCTGCCTGACCTCTTCATCGATCGAAGCCTGGGACGCATCCAAGTGCCGGACCTGCTTCGTGCCGCTGGGCTTCGCCTCGTCACGCTCGCCGAGCACTACGGCATACCCGCCGACGAAGAGGTCGCCGACACGACCTGGCTCGAGGAAGTGGGAAAATGAGCGTGGGCCGCGTTCATGAAGGATGAGAATATTCGCCGGAACGATGCCGAGCGCATGGCTGTGGAGCGATACGCGGTGCGCTGCTTCTGCCTGACCCGACAGGATTTGACGGCGGTCGATATGGCGGATCGCTTCCTTCGAAACCTTTCGGCCATTGAGAAGGCATGCTTGGAGCCAGGGCCCTTCGTGTATGCCGTTTACGAGAAGCGCATTCTCCGGCTTCCCCTCTGACGCGCGTCGCGCCGACGGTGCGGCCGGATGTGGTGGAGCCGGCGGCGTGGCCACGTGGCGCCTGGCCACGCCTGCCGGCTCCCGGGATGGAGGCTTGCCAGATGGCGGCCCGGGGAAACCCCCCGGGGCGCGCAGGTGCGGGGGCGCTCAGCCGCCGGAGGCGGCGGGGAGCAGGGGGAGGAAGCGCTCGCGGATGGCGGCATAGGAGAAGTGCTCGACGCCCACCTGGTAGTTGGTCTCGACGGCTTCCTGGTGGCGCCGCGGGTCCTCGAGCCAGGCGGCGGCCTGCTTGATCGCCTCGCCACTGAGCTCGCCGTCCTCGATCTCGATGCAGCGCACACCCGTCGGGGCGATGTCACGCGCGTAGACGGGGTAGCGGTTGACCAGCACCGGGCAGCGGTAGAAGAACGCCTCCAGCAGGGCGTTGCCGAAGCCTTCGTAGCGGCTGGGGTAGCTGACCAGGTCGGCGGCGGCGTAGGCGTCGGCCAGCAGCGGCTTGCCTGGCTCGTCGACGGGGTCGACGGCGGCCGGCACGAAGCGCAGGTCGACACCGAGCCGCTCGGCCTCGTCGCGCAGGAACTGGCCGTACTGCGGGCCCTCGTCGCCCTCCTCGTGGCTCACGACCACCTTGACGTGCTCGTCGGCCAGCTCATAGGCGAGCTGCAGGGTGGTCTCGATGCCCTTGCGCGGCACCACCCTGGTGGGCTGGAGCAGGAGCAGGTCCTCGGGGTCCAGACCGGCGGCCTGGCGGTAGGCCGCGCCGTCGCCGGGCCTGGCGGGGCCGCGCTCGAAGTCCATGACGTTGGGGAGGATCACGGAGTCCAGGCCCCTGCGGCGCTGCAGCTCGTGCTGAGCGGTCGACTGGATGACGATGTGGCGCAGGTTGTCCAGGGCGGGCGGGAAGGCGCTGGACAGCAGGTGCGGGACGATCGTGCGGCGGAAGCGCGCCCGCTCCCAGGCGAAGTCGTGGTGATGGCCGACGGCGGGCAGGCCGCTCTCGGCCAGTAACTGGCCCACGGCGAGCCCGAGCGGCAGGTTCATCGGCAGGCAGAGGACGTTCTCGGCGATCAGCACGTCGACGTCGAATTCGTCGACGAACCGGCATACGGCCTCCTTCAGCTCGCGCGTGATCGAGTCCATGGCCGCGGGCGTGGCCGGCGACCAGGTCCCCTGGCCGAAGGCGGCCTCGGTGATGCGGAGGACTGCTGGTGCCTTGAAGTGGGCGAGCGGGTGGGTGGTCCCTGGGTGGAACCGTTCCCCCAGCTCGCCGGCGAACCATGCGACGTCATGCCCCGCTTCCTCGATGACGTCAGCGACCTTGGCGGTCTCCAAGCTGACGCCGTCGGTCCCGCGGAAGCGTGTGGACACTACTCCGACGTTCATCGTCCTCCCCAATGATCGATTGACTTGCTGAAGGTGTCGCGCAATGGGGGACTCCTTGGTACAGCTAACCGATTGACTGATCTGCTACACGACCGTCTGACGATCGTTGGATAACAGCCTGGTCTCTGGATCGCGGTCCACATGTCGATACGTGGTCGAGGCGCTAGACGATCCCACCGATCAATGCACCGATGGCGAGGATGAGCACATAGGCGACGATGCCACCACCGATCATGGTGGCACGCAGCCAGCCCGGGATCCTCGGCCGTCCGAGCGCGTGGTAGGCGATCACGCCGAGGAACGGTACCACCAGCACCACGCCGACCCACGCGATGGTGGCGCCGCGGCCGAGGTCGTCGCGACGCGCCAGGTCCCACAGTGCCAGCGAGACCCACGCCGCGAACAGCGCGAAGGGCAGCAGGTAGCCGTAGAGGCCGAAAATCACCTGCCAAGCGGATGAAGCCAGGATCGGGACGCCGAACACGGTGGGCTCCTTGCGGACGGTGGCGCGCTGATCGGCGGGCGGCGCCGGCAGGGCGATCTGGTCGAGGTCGACGCGGTGGTCGTCGTAGATGTCGACGGCCGGGCGCACCGGGGCGGTGCGCCATCTGCGGCTGCGGCGGCGCCGGCGGCGCGTCCTGCGAGCGGTGGTGGGGGAACGCGTCCAGGTTGGCCTCGGCCACCAGGCCGAGGCTCTGCAGGGTGGTGGAAAGGTCCATGCGCATTGGTAGGCGCAGGCCGCCGCAGGACTGGAACGCCTGGAGCCCGACCGGCACGGTGCTGCGCACGGTGTTGCCGCTGAAGCAGTTGCCGGCCCCGGCCGGCCCCGCCAGCGCGAGGTCGGCTCGGCCGGAGCCGGCGATCACGTTGTCGCGGACCTGGTTGCCGGCCGACGTCCAGAAGTGCTCGTCGAGGTTGGGCGTCACCAGGATCCCGTGGTTGGGGTGGTCGAGCACCCGGTTGCGCTGGACCAGGGAGTCGTTGCCGCCGGCGAGCACGATGCCGTTGCCGAACCCCGACCACTCGACGTGCGCGCCGGGCGCGGCCCGGTTGCCGTTGTCCTGCACCAGGTTGCCGACGATCCGCACGTCCCTGAACGGCGGCAGCAGCTCGTAGTCGCCGGTGTTGGGAACGATCCCGGCCCAGTTGTGGCGGAAGACGGATCGGACGATGTCGAGGTCGCTGGCGTTGGTGCCGGAGTAGCCGAGCGCGTTGCCCTCGGAGACGACCCCGTCGATCACCGCGTCGCAGGGGTTGCACTGGCCGATGTAGAAGCCGGCGTCCGGCGACCCGGAGGCGTACGACTGCTCGAAGACGCCGTCGCGGCTGCCGAACGCGTAGATGCCGTAGTCGCCGTTGGCGGACGCGGTCACGTAGGACGCCCGATACCCGGTGACCCCGGTCCAGAACAGCCCGTTGGCGACGGCGTTGCGCACCGTCAGGTTCTCGACGGCCACGCCGTCGGCGGTGACGCTGATGGCGTTGGGGCGGCGGAACTCGCCGTCGACCACCACCTGGTTGCGATCCGTGCCCCGGATCACCAGCGAGGGGATGGTGACCTTGACCTCCTCGCGGT
>WNGB01011138.1_pt1 | contig 12346 bp, 11 predicted proteins | sample 5400681 | NCBI WGS metagenome assembly WNGB01 (sample SAMN13153367, study PRJNA577476) | soil metagenome | isolation source: 115 cm soil or saprolite under grassland replicate 2 | place: USA:California | collected 2016-06-15 | reverse complement strand
CGCCACCATCCAGAAGTTGAAGCTCGCCGACTCCCGGATGCCCCACACGAGCACGATCGTGATCACCGCCACGATCGAGAAGGCCAGGACGTTGAAAACGATCGGGACGCCGAAGAGGTGCGGCGCGGAGGCGACTACCTGCGGCATTCTCTGCGCTGCCGTCGAGTAATCCACGGTCAGCCAGCGCGGCAGGTGAATGCCGAAGCCCTCGACGAGTGTATTGAAGTAATTGGCCCAGGAGATCGCGACGGCCACGTTGCCGATCGCGTATTCGATGATCAGGTCCCAGCCGATGATCCAGGCGAGCAGCTCACCGAGCGTTCCGTAGGCGTAGGTGTAGGCGGACCCCGAGACCGGAACCATCGAGGCGAACTCCGCATAGCAGAGCGCCGTGAAGCCGCAGACGATGGCCGTCAGGACGAAAGAGAGGACGAGCGCGGGGCCTGCGCCCGGACGCACACTGTCTCCCGCGGCTGCCGTGCCGATCGTCGCGAAGATGCCGGCACCGATGATCGCTCCGACGCCCAGAGCAACGATGTTCCAGGGCCCCAGCACCCGCTTCAACTGGTGCCCGGGCTCCACGGTCTCCGCGACGAGCGCGTCGAGCGACTTGGTCCGGAAGAGCCTTTTCGCTAGGGACAAGTTGCGGCGAGGATAGCAAAAGGCGGTCGAGAGTCGAGGTCGAGAGTTCAGAAACGGAGCGGAAGTTCTTGCAGAGATCGGATCCGATCCTCGACATGCGGGTAGCGGTCCGCGCGGTCGAGGAGCAGAGCCTGGAGACCAGCGCGGCGCGCGCCCTCGTAATCCTCAGCGAGCGAGTCTCCGACGTGGAGGGCCTCCGCGGGAGCGACGCCCAAACGAGCGCAGGTGCGGAGGAAGATCTCCGACTGCGGCTTCCCCGTCTCCTCGATGGCCGAGACCGACACGGTGCGGAATCTGCGCCCGAGGCCGAGCCCTTCCAGCAGCGCGGGGAGGTGGGAGTCCCAGTTGGAGACGACGGCGAGAAGGAGCTCTCGTCGGGCGAGCGCGTTGACGGTCGGAAGGACGTCGTCGTAGACGGCCCAGGAGGCGGGATCGCGGAAGTGCGACGCCAGACGATCGAAGGCCTCGACCGAGACATCGCCTCCGTCCAGGAAGCCTCGTACGCGTTTGAGGAAAATCCTCCAGAATTCCGGCTCTCCGCGCACGCCTCCGTAACGGTTCGCCGTCTTCTCGGCGTGGACCTCTTCCCAGGCGCGCGTCAGCGCCCGCGAAAGCTGCTCCGGCGAGAAGCGCGCCCCGTCCGCTTCAAACTCCCTCGCGTAGATCTCTTCCACCGGAACCCGCGGGTAGAGAAGCGTCGCCCCCGCGTCGAAGAAGACCGCCCGAACGTGTGCGGATCTCGTGTCTTCACTCATCGGCGGAGGGCGAAAAGTGCGAGTCCGAGAAGGCCCGCCACGAAGAGTCCCGCGCCCTGCACGACGCCCGGAGCGTGGTACTCGAAGAGAACTCGATGCCGACCCGCCGCCAGACGCACACCCCGAAAGGCGGCGTCCGCCCGGAAGACCTCGGCCCGCTTTCCATCGACGCGGGCGCGCCACCCCTTTTCCCAGGCGTCGAAGAGAACCAGAACGCGATCGGATGGGGCGCTCGTCTCGAGCTCCACGCGCCCGGGCCGCCGCAAGAGCAGGCGCACGCTGCCCGCGTCCTCCTCCTGCCGACCGGGCTCCAGGGCTTCAGAACTCTCGATGAGGACGGATTTCCGCGGATCGAAAGCAGGCGCAAGCACCGCCAAGACGGCGCGATCCGGAGAGACCGGAATCGCCTGTGAGACCAGAATGGCCCTTGGCAGCGGTGCCACCGCGAGAAGGGCCCAGTCGGAGGGAAGGGTCTGCCCCGAAAGTCGGGGAGGGGAGACCACGACGAGACCGGCGTCGGCGAGCATTGCTGAACGGGGCACCAGTTTCGAGAACAGAGCGGTGGTCGCCAGCAAGGGCGAGCCTCCTCCGCCCACCGACTCGAGGCCAAAGCGCATCCCCAGCGCGTCTGTCAGGGGGTCGTATCGCCGGACGATGTCCGTCTTGACTTCATCCGAATACATCGGCAGGAGAACCGGCGCGGCCAGCGGCCAGAACCTCCGCGGGAATCCCACCTCGTCGTGGCCGAGCCGGGCGCGCAGTGTCTTGACGATGTCCGGTTCAACGGAATCGAGTGCCGCAGGCGACGTCGGCGCCGCTCGAAGCGCGTGCCAGGACAGGTCTGCGGAAAGCAGAAGCACGGCGGCTCCTCCCGCGAGGACCGGGCGCGAAACCCGCCTGAGCAAGTGCGACAGAACGAGAGCCGATCCGATCGCGAGCGCCAGCGACCAGGAGATGAGGTAACGAGCCGGAACGCGAAAACCCCGGATCAAAGGAAGGTTGACGAAAAATCGATAGGGACCCGCTTCCCCGAAAGCGAAGACGAGGCCGATGGCCGCTCCCGCCAGAAGCGCGAGAAACAGACCCCGTGAGAAAGCGCGGCTGCCCCGGAGCGCGAGCGCGATTCCCAGGACAAAGAGAATTCCGGTGATCACTCCCGGGTACGCGGCGGCCTCGGGCCAGCGCGGCGCTCCATCCACGGGCAGGAAGACCAGGTCCAGGCCGGACCCGACGCGGATCGGGCTGACATCGCGCCCGGCCCGCGAGAGTCCCGCCGCGCGCGACATCTCCGGGTAGAGGGCCGCGCTCGGCACGAGTGACGGAGCTCCCAGGGTCAGCGCGAAGACCGCTGCAAGCGCGAGGTCCGCGGCCGCTCTCGCGCGGCGCGGTGCCTTGACGAGAGAAAACGCCATGACCGCGCAGATCAGAGGGGCGGCTCCCAGCAATGCCTGCGGGCGCGAGGCGAGGATCGACAGCGCCCCGGCGCCGGCCGTGACGATGACTCCGGAGAATCTGCGCCGTCCGCTCGCGATGCGTATGGTCCCCAGCAACAGCAGCGGAAGAATCGCGGAGACGGCAACCGCATTGGGCCAGATCGCGCTCTGAAGCAGGCGCGCCGACAGCATCCACGCGACCCCTCCGAAGAGCGCGGACAGAGGGTCCGTCTCGAGATCTTCCAACATAAGGAACGCCGCGAATCCCGCGAGCCAGAAGTGGAAGAGGGAAAAGAGATCCGCCAGCCGGGCAACCGGCGCTCCGGTCAGAAGCAGCGGAACCGTCAGCGGATAGAAAAGGGGCGCTTCCTGGGTAAAGAGCAAGGGATGGCCGCAGTACTCGCCGTCGATCCAGAAGGGGTTCTCACCGGCGGCAAGCGCCTTCTGGGTAACGTCCCAGACGGGCAAATGCTCGTTGCGCAGATCGAGGTGAAAAAACGTGCGCCGTGCCGAGACGACCGGCCAGAAGGCCGTCGAGGCCAGAACCGCCAGGAGGATTCCCGCGAGCCACCTGGGCAGACGGGTCCGCGCCGCCGGCGTGTTCAAGAGCGGAGACGGCGCGTCCGAGCCGCCCTTCAGGGCATCACCTGGCCGCCGTCGATCGTGATGGCCTGGCCGGTGATGGACTTTGCCTCGTTGGAGGCAAGGTAGGCCGCCAGACCCGCGACTTCTTCCGGATCGAGCACGCGGCCCAGAGGCGCCATCTTCGCGGCAACGCGCCGCCCTTCCTCCTCACCACCGCCGGTCTGCTCGCCGATTCTGCGGAATCCCTCGCGAGCCATCTCCGTCTCGACCCAGCCGGGCACCAGGGCGTTGACAGTGATCTGGCGTGAAGCGAGCTCCAGGGCGAACGTCCGCGTCAGTCCGATCACGCCGTGCTTGGAGGCGGCATAGGCCGCGAAGCCCGCCACTCCGAAACGCCCGAGCACCGACGAGATATTCAAGACCCGCCCTCCTGCTGGAAGAAAAGGCGCCGCCTCCCGCGTGATGCGGAAGACCGCGGTCAGGTTCGTCGAAAGAATCGCATCCCAGCGCGAGTCATCGGGATCCTCGAGAGGTGTGGGCCCGCCGAGGCCCGCGCCGTTGACCAGGATGTCAATGCGTCCCCACTTCGCCACGACGGCGGCGATGGCATTGGATACGGAGGAACCGAGCGTCACGTCGCAGCCGATTGCGATGGCCTCGCCTCCCTCGCGCCGGATGTCGCCGGCGATCTTCTCGCATGCGACGTCGTTTCTCGCGGCCAGCGCCACGCGGGCGCCCTCCGAGGCGAAACGGCGGGCAATCGCCTCGCCGATCCCGCGTGAGGCCCCCGTGACGAACGCAACTTTCTCTGAGAGCCGCCGCGAGTTGCCGGAGCTCACGAGTGCTTCGGCACCCTGTCCGGGATCATTTCAGCGCGACATTCTATCGCCGCGGGCGTCTCGCTCCTGCCCTCGCGCGTCGCGGTGGAAGAGCGTCCACTCCAGGCCGCAGGAGGCACAGAATTGACTCCCCTCCTCCGCGAGCTTTCCGCACCCTTCGTTGGCGCAGCGCGTTTTTCTCTCCTTCAAGTCTTTCATCGGATTTTCCTCCGTTCTATTTTTCCCGTCACGCCCGTCAGGTAATGGAGCAGCTCCCGCTCGCACCGGTTGCGATACTTCTCGAAAGTCGCCTCCGGGTCCTTCTCCGCCAGCCACTGAAGCATCAGACCGTCGAAGATGGCGCGCAGAGTCGAGGCTGCCTCCCCGGGATCGCGAGCCAGGAAGACTCCCCGCCGCATCCCTTCCTCGACGATGCTGCCGTCCACCTCGCGGCAGCCGGCATAGAAGCGCTCGTCGATGACGCGGAAGGCCTCCCGGCGCGCCGCCAGGCCGCAGAAGTCGATGTAGGCTCGGAAGAAGGCGCGGTTCTTGGAGGGGGACGGAAAAATGAGAGCCACCAGGGCCCGGACCTTCCCGACCGGATCCTCGACGGACGCGACCGCCTCGCGCATGCGCTCGTGGATCGAATCGATCAGCCAGGCGAAGAGCTCGCGGAAGAGGTCTTCCTTGGAAGAAAAGTAGTAGAGGGTGACGCCCTTGGATACGGAGGCGCGCGCCGCGATGCCCTCGAGGGTGACGTTGGAAAATCCCTTCTCGGCAACCTCGCGGAAGGCCGCTTTCAGGAGGGTCAGGCGCCGTTCAGCCTCGTGGTTCGTCGCCAGGCGGGCCATCGCCCATAATCTATCTGACCGGTCGGTCAGAAGTCAAGAGCTTTCGGTCGCGTTTTTCGCTTGGCGAACAGGCGGCCGAGAGAGCTCAAACCAGGGCTCAGCCGAGCCATCCTGTAGTCGAACCACATGGAAGTACACTCCTCACGCGTGCGTGTGAACCTCCTCTACTTCGCCTCCTTTCGCGACGCGGCCGGCCGTGCCGAAGAGACCCGGGAGCTGCCGGACGGCACGCGAGTCAGCCAGCTCTGGGACTCCGTCTCCCGCGAGATTCCCCGCCTGGCCGCCTTTCCCTCAATGCCCCCGGCCGCCGTCAACCATGAGTACGTGGGTGGCGACAGAGTCCTCTGTGACGGTGACGAAGTGACGTTCCTTCCTCCGGTCGCGGGCGGCTGAGGACAATTTTGGATTTTGGATTCCCGATTTTGGATTACCCATCGCCCACTTAATCTCATGAGAATTTCGCGCTCGAATCCAAAATCCAAAATCTAAAATCCAAGATCGTATGTACATCACCTTCAGCCCGATTGACGTGGCGGCGCTGCTGAACGAAGTCCGCCCTTCCGACGGCGGCGTCTGCCTCTTTCTCGGCGTCGTGCGCAACGAGAACGAGGGCAAACCCACCGTCTCGATCCAGTACGAGGCCTATGGCCCGATGGCGGAGGCCGAGATGGCCAGGATCGCCCGCCGGATCGAGGAGGAATGGCCGGGAGCGCGCCTTCGGGCGCAGCACCGCGCGGGAAGACTCGAGGTCGGCGAAGTCTCCGTCGCGATCGTCGCCACGGCGCCCCATCGCGAAGAAGCCTTCGCCGCCTGCCGCGCCGCCATCGACCGCATCAAGCGCTCCGTACCAATCTGGAAAAAGGAGTTCCATCCCGACGGGTCCTCCGAGTGGGTGGACCCCACGAGCAGGTAGTCAACAGTTGTCAGTGATCAGTTTTCAGTGGAGAAAACTGAAAACTGAAAACTGATTACTGATAACTTCTCATCGATGTCTCTTGCCAAAGTCATCGGTCCGGACATCGAGGAGTTGATCCGCGAGAACCCTGCCGAGATCGCGGCGGCGGTCAAGGATCTGCACCCGGCCGACATCGCGGAACTTCTTGACGACCTGCCGCTCGAGGATCGCCTGACGCTCTTCGAGGCGCTGCCGCCCGAGCAGGGAGCGGCGGTTCTCTCGGAGCTGAAGGGCGAAACGCTTCGCCTGATCCTTCACCGCGCCTCGCCCGAGAAACTCGGCCCGCAGCTCGACCGCGTCCCCGGCGACGAGGTCACGTTCCTTCTCGAGCGCCTCCCTCAGCGCAAGCGCGAGGTCTTACTGGAGATGATGTCCCCGCGCGACGCCGCCGAGGCCCAGCGGCTGCTGCGCTATCCGCCGCGCACGGCGGGGCGCCTCATGACGGAGAAGTTCGCGACGATCCGTCCCGAGTGGACGGTCGTCGAGGCCCTGGAGCATTTGAAGAGAGTGGACCCCGAGGTTGAGACGATCCAGAGTCTCTACGCCGTCAACAGCGACGGGCAGCTCGCCGGGGCGGTCTCCCTGCGCAAGCTCTTCCCCGCCTCCCCGGAGAAGAAGATCTCAGACCTGATGAACCGCAACGTCCAGAGTGTGCGCCCCGAGACGCCCCAGGAGGAGGTCGCGCGTCTCGTCTCCAAGTACGACATCCATTCCATCCCCGTAGTGGACGATCACAACCGGCCCCTCGGCATCATCACGGTGGACGACGTCATTGACGTCCTGATTGAGGAGCAGACGGAGGACATGTTGCACCTGGCGGGCATGCCTGCGGAGGAGGAGGTCGCGGAGGGCTACTTCGCGACCAAGCCGTTCCGCAACGTGCGCGCAAGGTTCAACTGGCTGCTCCTCCTCTTTGTCACCGAGACTCTGACGGGCACGGTGCTGCGCCACTTCGAGTCCGAGCTCGCGAAGGTCGTGGCGCTCTCCTTCTTCATCCCGCTGCTCATCGGAACCGGCGGCAACTCCGGCTCCCAGACCGTCACGACGATCGTGCGGGGCCTCGCCGTGGGAGAGATCCGCCTGCGTGATTTCTGGCGCGTCGTCCTGCGCGAGGCGGGCAGCGGCCTGGCCCTGGGAATCCTGCTCGGGGTCGTCGGCTTCGGGCGCGCGCTCCTCTGGGGATCGACGATGCCGCTGGCCATCACGGTCGGCGTTTCGATCCTCGTCATCTGCACCTGGGCCAACGCCGTTGGCGCATCGATTCCGATGCTCGCGACCGCCGTCAGGATCGACCCCACGATCATGTCCGCCCCCCTCATCGCCACCCTGGTGGATGCCACGGGACTCTTTATCTACTTCATGATCGCAAGGAGCATCCTGGGACTGTAGAAGGGTTCCAGGTTTCAGGGGTGTGGCCTTCGTGTCATCCTGAGCGAAGCGAAGGATCTGCTCTTTTGCCGTGGAGAGCAGATTCTTCGTCGCTTCGCTCCTCAGAATGACAGGACGTTTCAGCGAATCGCTTTTGATACGATCTCGCGGTCGAAGATGAGGAGCTTTGCTCCTGAAACCTGAAACTTGAAATCTGAAACTCGCACCGAGGAGGCCTTATGAGCACGACAGCCAAACCGCGCGATTGGACGAGTCCGGAGGTGGACCACCAGGTCATCGAATACCGCGCGGAGAACGGGATCGCCGTCATCGAGATGGACGATCCTCCGGCCAATACCTATACCTACGCCATGATGCGGCAGTTGGACGACGCGGTACTTCAAGCGCGCTTCGACGACGATGTCCACGTCATCATCCTGCGCGGAAAGGGGGACCGCTTCTTCTCGGCGGGAGCGAACATCGGGATGCTCAACGCGGTCACGCCCGGCTTCAAGTACTTCTTCTGCCTGCACGCCAACGAAACACTCCTGCGCCTCGAGCACACGCCCAAGCTCGTCATCGCGGCCCTGAACGGGCACACCGTCGGAGGAGGGCTGGAGATCGCGATGGCCTGCGACCTGCGCATCGCCCGCAAGGACGCCGGCAAGATCGGCCTTCCGGAAGTCACCCTCGGCGTGCTCCCCGGCACGGGCGGCACCGCGCGTCTGTCCAAGCTCATCGGGAAGTCGCGCGCGATCGAGCTGATGATCACCGGCAACACGTTCTCCTTCGAGGAGGCGGCGGACCTGGGCCTCGTCAACCAGGTCATCGAGGCGACCGCCGAGGAGTGGTGGGAGCAGGTCATGGATTATGCCCGCCAGTTCGTGCCGCCGAGCAAGGCCTCGAAGGCCGTCGGCCGCATCAAGCGCTCGGTCCAGAGCGGCTGGGACCTGCCGCTCGAGTCGGCGCTCGCCGTCGAGCGGGAGCTCCAGCAGCTTCTCTTTCAGAGCGAGGACGCCAAGGAAGGCATCGCGGCCAACCAGGAGAAGCGCGTCCCGAAGTTCAAAGGGAGATAGTTCTCAGTTTTCAGTTCACAGTTTTCAGTTTTGAGGACTCGTTGCCACTCGTAAGAACTGAGAACTGACAACCGATAACTGATAACTGATAACTGATAACTGATAACTTGTTCGCAATGGCCGCCGAAGTCCAACCGTCGCTCAACCTCAAGACCGACCTCTTTATCAACGGAGAATTCGTCCCCTCCGCCTCGGGCAAACGATTCTCCACGACCAATCCGGCCACCGGCGAGACCCTCGCCGAGGTCGCCGAAGCGGACACGGAGGACCTCGAACGCGCGGTCGCCGCCGCCCGCGCGGCCTTCGAGAGCGGGCCGTGGGCGCACATGAAGCCGCGAGAGCGCGGCAAGATCCTGATGAAGGCCGCCGAGCTGCTCGCGGCTCGCTCGGAGGAATTCGGCCGCGTTGAGACGCTCGACAACGGCAAACCGATCTTCGAGGCTGCCAGGATCGACATGCCCGCGGCAGCGGATTGCCTCTCCTATTTCGGAGAGTCGGCCGACAAGCTGTACGGCGACACTTACCCCGGCCGGCCCGACGCCATGCTGCTCACGCTGCGAGAGCCGGTGGGCGTCATCGGCGCGATCACGCCCTGGAACTTCCCGCTGCTCCAGGCAATGTGGAAGATCGCGCCCGCTTTGGCTCTCGGCAACGCCGTGGTGCTCAAGCCCGCCTCGGTCACTCCGCTCACATCGCTTCTCTTCGCGGAGCTCCTGGCGGAAGCGGGTCTGCCCCCGGGCGCATTCAACGTCGTGCCCGGACCCGGCGCCGTCATCGGCGCGGCGATGGCGGACCATCCCGGGATCGACAAGATCTCCTTCACGGGAGAGACGGCTACGGGCAAGGCGATCCTGCGGGCCGCGGCGGGAACGGTCAAACGCGTCTCGATGGAACTCGGCGGCAAGTCTCCCAACGTCGTCTTCGCCGACGCGGACCTGGACGCCGCCGCCCGGGGAGCGATCAACGCGATCTTCTACGGCAAGGGGGAGCTCTGCTCGGCAGGGTCGCGGCTCCTTGTCGAGGAGTCCGCGCACGATGCGCTCCTGGAAAAAGTCGTCGAGCGCGCAAAGAAGCTCGTCCCTGCCGACCCGTTGAATCCCAAGACCCGCCTTGGTTCGCTCGTCTCGGAAGCGCAGCGCGAGAGCGTGGAGCGCTACGTCGAGATCGGCAAGAAAGAAGGCGCGAAGCTGCTGGCCGGAGGCAACCGGGTCTCGATCGCGGGGAAGGGAGCCTTCTTCGAGGCCACCGTGTTCGACGCCGTCTCTCCCGAGATGACGATCGCGCGCGAGGAGATCTTCGGGCCGGTGCTCGCGACACTGACGTTCCGGGACGAGAACGAGGCGATCGCGATCGGCAACTCGACGATTTACGGCCTCGCCGCCGCAGTCTGGTCTCGCGACGTCAAGAAGGCTCTCCGCGCGGCCCGGGCGCTCAAGGCCGGCACGGTCTGGGTCAACGCCTACAACCTCTACGATCCCGGCCTCCCCTTCGGCGGCTACAAACAGTCGGGCTTTGGCCGCGAGCGGGGCCATTACGCGCTCGAGGAATACACGCAGGTCAAGAGCGTGTGGGTGGACCTGACGTAGGGCGGGACTCGGGACTCGGGACTCGACTCGAGAGGCAAACAACAGTGAAGACCGTTTTCATTGCCATCCGGACCGCTTTCTACGCTGTTTGCTTCGTGCTCCTTTGGGGATGGCTCGCTTCCGGGGTCCGCGGTTACGACGCGCGTCTCAACATTTCGTTGTCCCCGGCGTGGAAGCCTGTCGGGATGCTCCTCATGGTCCCCGGGGCGGTCCTCGTCCTCGCCTGCCTCGGGAACTTCATCCTCCGAGGGCAGGGCACGCCCGCCCCCTTCGACCCGCCGTTGACTTTCGTTCCTTCGGGTCCCTACCGGTACGTGCGTAACCCGATGTACATCGGGGCCGCTCTGGTCCTGGGGGGATACGGTCTCTGGGAGCGATCGGCGGCCATCGTGATCTTTGCTCTGGTATTTCTCCTCGTCTTCCACCTCTTCGTGGTTCTCGTCGAGGAGCCGGGGCTCGAGCGCCGCTTCGGCGAGAGCTATATCGCCTACAAGAGGGTCGTCCACCGCTGGCTCCCCCGCGCGCCCGCACCGTCATAAACTCACGAGAATGCGAAAGGGAAGAACGCCGTGGGCGACGGCTTTCACTGCGGCGGCGCTACTCGTCGCGGCGGCACCCGTGCGAACCTCCCTGGACGCCGTGCTCGACGCGCTCGAGCAAGTGCGCGGTTTCCGCGCGGCGGCCATCTCGCCCGATGGGAAGAGCGTGGCCTGGGTCGAGAGGATTCGGGGCCGCGACGGATTCGACAACCTGTCCTTCATCGACGTCGCCGGGATCGCTTCGCCGGTTCCCCGCCGGGTGACGGCCGGCACCGACGCGCGAGCGCACCGCGAGCACAGCGCCGCCTGGTCGCCCGATGGCAAGCGCATCGCCTTTCTCTCCGACGCAGCCAAAGAGAGGCAGCTTCAGATCTACGTTTCGGCGGCCTCCGGCGGCCCGGCGCGCCGACTCACCGGCGTCCAGGGCCAGCTCGGACATCTGAAATGGTCCCCCGACGGCAAGGCGATCGCCTTTCTCTTCATCGAAGGATCGGCGCAGGAGCCGGGCGCTCTCGTGGCCTACAAACCCGCCTCCGGCGTCGTCGAGGAAAAAATCGAAGAGCAGCGAATCGCGGTCGTGGACGCCGCTTCCGGCCGCCTGCGCACCGTCAGCCCCGCAGATCTCTACGTCTACGACTACGATTGGTCTCCCGACGGCAGGAGCTTCTGCGCCGAAGCCGCTCCTGGTTCCGGGACGAACAACTACTGGATCGCGCAGCTCTACACGCTTCGCACGGACACAGGCCAGACCCGTTCGGTCTGGAAGCCACCGCTCCAGATCGCCAACCCTCGTTTTTCCCCTGACGGAAAAGCGATTGCGGTGATCCACGGCATCATGAGCGACGAGGGCTCGACGGGAGGCGACATCTTTGTCGTCCCGGCGCAAGGAGGCGACCCCAGAAACCTGACGCCGGGAATGAAAGCCTCGGCCAGCTCGCTCGTCTGGCGCGACTCGGGCGAGATCCTGTTCACGGAGCACGTGGACGGCAACTCGGGACTCGCGAGCCTCGATCCGGCCGGCGGAAAAATCACGACCCTCTGGACCGGAACAAGAGTCCTCGGCAGTTTCAGTGTTGCCCGCCGGGGCACGGCGTCGGCGGCCGTGATCCAGTCGTTTGAGAGCGCACCGGAAGTCTGGGCGGGGCCGATCGGATCCTGGAAGCCGCTGACGAAAGAGAACGCGAGCCAGACGGCTTTCTGGGGCGAGGCGCGGAGCCTCCACTGGGAAAGCGGCGGCTTGCGCATCCAGGGGTGGCTCCTCCCACCCAGGAACGTCGAGCCGGGCAGGCTCTACCCGATGATCGTCGGCGTGCACGGGGGTCCCTCCTCGGCAAGCACGCCCGGCTGGCCTTCGCGCTGGAACGCGGTCCTTCCGAGCCAGGGCTATTTCCTTTTTCTCCCCAACCCGCGCGGCAGCTACGGGCAGGGAGCGGCCTTCACGGAGGCGAACGTCAAGGACTTCGGACACGGCGACTTCGCCGACATCACGAAGGGCGTGGACGAAGTCGTGAGATCAGCTCCTGTGGATCCGGAGCGGATCGGAATCGCCGGCTGGAGCTACGGCGGCTACATGACGATGTGGGCCGTCACGCAGACCGAGCGCTTCAAGGCGGCGGTCGCCGGCGCGGGCATCGTCAACTGGCAGAGCTACTACGGCCAGAACCGGATTGACCGCTGGATGGTCCCGTTCTTCGGCGCGTCGGTGTACGACGACCCCGATGTCTACGCGCGCTCATCT
>WNGB01044631.1_pt1 | contig 12347 bp, 9 predicted proteins | sample 5400681 | NCBI WGS metagenome assembly WNGB01 (sample SAMN13153367, study PRJNA577476) | soil metagenome | isolation source: 115 cm soil or saprolite under grassland replicate 2 | place: USA:California | collected 2016-06-15 | reverse complement strand
GCCGGCCGGCTACTTCGCCGACTTCAGCGACATCTTCTCCGGCTTCGACGCCACCCTGCTCTACATCACCGCGGCCATCGTCATCGTCATCCTGCTGCTGACCTACCGCAGCCCGACACTCTGGTTGCTGCCGCTGACCTGCGTGTTCGTCGCCCTGACCGCCGCCCAGGCGGTGATCTACCTGCTCGCCAAGAACGCCGGCCTGACCGTCAACGCCCAGAGCGCGTTCATCCTGACCGTGCTGGTGTTCGGCGCGGGCACCGACTACGCGCTGCTGCTGACCGCCCGCTACCGCGAGGAGCTGCGCCGCCACGCCGACCGGCACGAGGCGATGGCCGTGGCGCTGCGCCGCGCCGCGCCCGCGATCATCGCCAGCGCCTCCACCGTGATCCTGAGCCTTTTGTGCCTGCTGGTCGCCGAGCTCAACTCCACCAAGAGCCTCGGCCCGGTGATGGCGATCGGCGTCGGGGTCGGCCTGCTCGCCATGATCACGCTGCTGCCGGCGCTGCTGGTCATCTTCGGGCGCTGGATGTTCTGGCCGCTGCGGCCCACGCTGGGCTCGGCCGAGCCGACCGAGCACGGCCTGTGGGCACGCATCGGTGCCCGCATCGCCCCCCGACCGCGGATCGTCTGGGTCGTGACGGCTGTCGTGCTGGCGGCGCTGGCGCTGGGCGTGACCGGGCTGAACGCCGACGGTCTGCAGAGCAAGGACTCCTTCATCACCGAGCCCGAGGCGGTCAGGGGCGAGGTGGTGCTCGCCCGCCACTTCGCGGCCGGCGCCGGCAACCCGTTCCAGGTCATCGGCAAGGCCAGCGCCGCGCAGCAGTTGCAGACCGTCGTGTCGGAGACCCCGGGCGTCACGGGCGTCACCCGTCCGGCCGTCAAGGGCGACACCGCCTACGTCGAAGGGACGCTGACCAGCGCCCCGGACAGCCAGGAGGGCTACGACACCATCGACCGGCTGCGCTCCAGGGTGCACGCGATCGAGGGAGCCGACGGCAAGGTCGGCGGCGGCAGCGCGGTCAACCTCGACATCCTGCGCGCGTCCGAGCACGACCGCAATCTGGTGGTGCCGATCGTGCTGGTCGTGGTGCTCATCATCCTCGGGCTGGTGCTGCGCGCGGTCGTCGCGCCGCTGCTGCTGGTCGCCACGGTCCTGCTGTCGCTCGGGGCGGCGCTGGGCGTGAGCACCCTGGTCTTCAACCACGTGTTCAACTTCGCCGGCGCCGACCCGTCGTTCCCGCTGTGGACGTTCGTGTTCCTGGTCGCCCTGGGCGTGGACTACAACATCTTCCTGATGACCAGGGTCCACGAGGAGTCCAGGCGTCACGGCACCCGCAGGGGAGCGCTCATCGGCCTGGCCGCCACGGGCGGCGTGATCACCTCCGCGGGCGTCGTGCTCGCGGGGACCTTCGGCGCCCTGGGGACGCTGCCGCTGGTCTTCATCGCCGAGATCGGCTTCGCGGTCGCGTTCGGCGTCCTGCTCGACACCTTCATCGTCCGCTCGGTGCTGGTCACCGCGCTCAACCTCGACGTGGGCCGGCACATCTGGTGGCCGAGCAGCCTGGCGCGCAAGGAGGACGTGGACCTCGGCGAGGTGGAGGCGGAGCCGGCGGCGGTCACGCGCTGACCGGCCGCTCCGCCCGCCCGACCTGACCGGACGCCCCCGAGGCCTCTCGGGGGCGTCCGATCTCTCCGACCGCGTTCCGGATTCAGCGCTCCTTGACGCCGGCCGTGGCCGGTCCGTACCTCGCCCGCTCGGCCTCGACCAGCACGCGGCGCAGCAACTTGCCGGTCATCGACCTGGGGACCTGGTCGGTGAGCTCGACCGCGCGGAGCCGCTTGTACGGGGCGACCCGCTCGGCGACCCAGGTCCGCAGCTCGTCGGCGGTGGCCTGGCCCCGAAGGACCACGTGGGCGACCGGGACCTCGCCCGCCTCGGCGTCGGGACGGGCCACCACCGCGGCGTCGGCGACCGCCGGGTGGTGAGGCGGTCGACCACGTACAGGTAGCCGTCCTCGTCGAAGGAGCACAGGTCGCCGGTGTGCAGCCAGCCGTCAGGGTCGATCGTCCTGGCGGTGGCCTCCGGCTGGTCGTGGTAGCCGCGCATGAGCTGCGGGCCTCGAACCCACAGCTCTCCCGTGCGGCCAGGCCCGAGGTCGGCGCCGCCTTCCGGGTCGACGATGCGGGCCTCGGTGCCGGGCAGCAGCCGGCCCACCGACCCGCGCCGGGCCGCCCCCGGCGGGCTGATCGCGACGCAGCAGGTTGCCTCCGTCATGCCGAGGCCCTGGGCGACCTCGCAGCCGAGTCGGTCGGCGCAGTGCTGCTCGACCTCGCCGCTCAAGGGGGCGGCGCCGCAGCCGACCAGCCGCAGGGACGACAGGTCATAGCGGTCCACGACCGGGTGGCCGGCCAGGGCCAGCATGATCGGCGGCGCCACGATCATGGCGGTGACCCGGTGCCGCTGGATCATCTCGAGGAATCCCTCCAGGTCGAAGCGCGGCAGGGTGACCACGGTCGAGCCGGCCCACAGCCCGCACGCCAGGACCGCGTTCAGCCCCATGGCGTGGAACAGCGGCGCCACCGCGAGGACCACGTCGTCGGCGCGGAAGTCGAGCATGGCCTGGGCCTGGCGGACGCTGGTGACCAAGCTCGCGTGGGTCAGCTCGACCCCTTTCGGCAGGCCACTGGTGCCGCTCGAGTACAGCAGCGCGGCCACGTCCCGCTCGGGGTCGACCACGGCCCTGGCCGGCGGGTGGCGGTGCGCGACCAGCTCACGGAACGGGGTGGCGCCGTCAGCCTCGCCGAACACCAGCACCTCGTCGACGTCCGCCTTCTCGGCGGCGGCCAGGGCGCGGTCGAGGAACGGCGGGACGGTGACCAGCACGCTGACGCCGACGTCGGCGAGCTGGCCGGCCAGCTCCTCCGCGGTGAGCAGCGGGTTGGCGGTGGTGACGGTGCCGCCGGCGGCCATGCGCCGTACGCGGCCAGCGGGTACTCCGGCAGGTTCGGGCTGTAGAGACCGAGCACGTCGCCGCGGCCGAAGCCGCGCGCGGCCAGGCCCGCCGCGACCCGCTCGACCCCGGCGGCGAGCTGCCGGTAGGTCAGGGTGCGGCCGGACGCCCGTCGACCATGGCGGCCTTGTCAGCGGGCAGGTCCGCCCGGCCGAGCAGGAACTCCGGGAGGCCGGCGCCACCCACCTCCACCTCGGGGAGGTCGCTGCGCCAGTGCCGTGCGTCGTTCATGGTGGCTCCTCTCCACGGGTCCGACGCTGGACGGCGAGACCGTACGGAGCCAGCGTGTGCGCACCGTTTCCCCGGCGTTACTCGACTCTCGCAATCGAGTCAGGCTCGGCACCAGGGCGCGACCGCGCTAAGGTTCACCAGTACGGCAGCCGGACTTCCCAGCCCTTGGGCAGGCGTGGCCGGCTCGGCATGGTGGCGCGGCCTGCCGACCTGACGCTTCCCAAGGCAAGGCTTGCTGGTCGCGGGCGGGCTCGCGCCGAAGTGCGGCTGCCGTACTGGTGACTGCGGGGGCGACGATGGGGCAGAAGCTTCTCGTCCGTGCACTCGGCCGGGTGGAGCTGGCCGTGGACGGACGCCCACTGGTGGAGCTGGCATCCGCCAAGGCGACGGCGCTGCTCGTCTACCTGGCGATGACCGGCACGGCGCAGTCGCGCTCCTCGCTGGCCGGACTGCTCTGGAGCGACCTGCCCGAGGCGACCGCGCGCGCCAACCTGCGCCTGGTACTCACCAAGCTGCGCCGGGCGCTCCCGGGCCTCCTCGACGCCGACCGCCACGCGGTGGCGCTCGCGCCAGGCCGGCCGGTCTGGGTCGACGCCCTCGAGGTGGAGCGCCTCGCCGCGGCCACGTCCGAGGTCGAGGCCGCCGAGCTGCTGGCCGCGGTGCGGTTCTGCCGCGGCGACCTGCTCGACGGCCTCGAGCTCCCCGGCGCCCCGCTGTTCGACGACTGGCTGGTGGCGCGCCGCGCCGCGTGCAGGTCGGCGATGCTCGCCCTGATGGACCGGGCGGTGCGGCACGCGCGGGACGGCGGCGACGCGGCGACCGGGGTCGAGGTCGCGCGCCGCCTGATCGAGCTGGAGCCGCTGCACGAGGAGGCCCAGCGCGCGCTGATGTGGTTCCTGGCCAAGGGCGGCCAGCGCGGCGCCGCCCTCGCCCAATTCGAGACCTGCCGCTACGTCCTGCGCGAGGAGCTGGCGGCCGAGCCGTCGCCGGCGACGCTGGCCCTGCGCGAGGAGATCGCCCGCGGCGGCGGCTTCGCTGAGCTGGGCGAGCCGCTTGACGGCCCGGAGCGGCCGGCGGGCGGGACGGGCCCGCACCTGCCCCAGCCGCTCACCGCGATGGTCGGCAGGCAGGCGGAGCTGGCACGACTCCGCGACCTGCTCGACGACCCCGCCTGCCGGCTGGTGACCCTGGTCGGCCCAGGCGGGATCGGCAAGACGCGGCTGGCGCTGGAGGTCGCCGCAGCCCGGCAGGGCAGCCACCGCGACGGGGTCACCTTCGTGTCGTTCGTCGGGGCCGAGCCGGGCCGGACCGAGGGACAGCGGGACCTGGTGGTCGCGACCGTCGCCGCCGCCCTCGGGGTTTCGCTCGCGGTGCCGCGCGACCCGCTCGAGCTGCTCGCCGACCACCTCGCCGGGCGCGAGCTGCTGCTCGTGCTCGACAACCTCGAGCAGCTCCGCGACGCCGCCGACATGGTGGCCGAGCTGCTGCGGCGGGCGCCAGGCGTGCAGGTCCTGGCCACCTCGAGGCGGCGCCTCGGCCTCGGCGCGGAGTGGCTGGTCGAGGTGCCCGGCCTGCCCTACCCGGCCGCGGGCACCGCGGACGCGGCCGGCTACGAGGCGGTGCGGCTGTTCGAGGCGAGGGCGAGTCTGGTCCGGCCCGGCTTCGGCCTGGCCGCCGACGCCGACGGTGTCGCCCGCCTCTGCCGGCTGCTCGCCGGGGTGCCGCTCGCCATCGAGCTGGCCGCCCGCTGGGTGCGGTCGGCCTCGCCGTCCGCGATCGCCGACCGGCTCGGCGGCGGGCTGGACCTGCTGGCGACCAGCTCCCCCGACGTCGAGCGACGCCACCGATCTCTCCGAGGGGTGATCGACTGGTCCTGGCAGCTCCTCACCGACCAGGAGCGGCTCGTGCTCGCCCGCCTCTCGGTGCTGCGGGGCGGCTTCGACCTGGACGCGGCGGCCGCCGTGGCCGGCGCCACCCTGCCGCTGCTCGGCGGGCTGGTCGACCAGTCCCTGGTCGAGGTCGGCGAGGACGGTCGCTACGGCATGCACGAGCTGTTGAGCCAGTACGCCGCCGAGCGCCTGGCCGCCGACGCGGCCGACGAACGCGCCACCAGGGAGCGCCACACCGAGTACTTCGCGGCGCTGCTCCCTGACCCGGACGCGGCCGCGGCGGAGCCGGGGGCGGTCGCCGCGACGGGCGACGGGTCCGTAGCGCCCGCTGCGGGTGGGGAGTCAACAAGAGCCGTCCCGGCGGGCGACGGGTCGGTGGAGCCACTGGATGCCGAGGTCGAGAACCTGCGGGCCGCGACCGACTGGCTGGTCGCCCACGCGGAGCCGGCTCGGCTCGACGCGCACCTCGTGCGGCTGTGGCCGCTGCACTACCGCAAGGGCTGGTTCCGCGAGGCGCAGGCGGTCCTGGCCGCCGCCCTCGGACGGGACTGGCTGCCGGTCCTGGAGCGGGCGCGCTGGCACCGGCTGGTCGGCGAGACGCACATGCAGCTCGGCGAGGCGGGCGCAGCCCGCGAGCATTTCGAGCGGGTCCTCGCGCTGCTCGGCGGCCCGGTGCCGGCGTCGCTGCCCGGATGGCTCGACCTGCTGGCCAGCCAGGCGCTCCACCGGTGGGTCAGGCGGCTCCGCCCGGGTGGTCCGGTCGAGCGCCGGCCCGAGCGGCGCGCCCGCGCCGCGGAGCGCGCCGCGGTCTGCTGGCGGCTCACCGAGGCGTACTGGGTGCTCGAGGAGCGGGCGGCGCTGCTGCCCCTGGCGCTCTGGGGGTTCAACCAGGCGGAGCGGTCCGGGCGGCCCGACCTGGTCGCGATCGCCATGGCGGGGTTCGGGATGACCCTCGGCATCGCCGGGCTCAACCGGGCCGGCCATCGCCTCGTGCGCGCGGCGGTGGTCGGCGCCGACCGGTGCGGCGATCCCGTCGCGATCACCTGGACGCAGGTCGTCGGCGGGCTGTACTGGCTCGGGGTGGGTGACTGGGCGGCCCTGGACGCCAGGGTCGCCAAGGCGATGCAGGCCGGCAGCGGCGCGAGGCTGCACCGCTCGGCGGACCAGGTGCTGCTCATCGGCGCCATCCGCTGCTACCTAACCGGCCGCTTCGAGGCGGCGGCCAGGATGGCCGCCGAGGCGACCGTGCCGGCCCGCGAGCGGCGCGACCCGGTCGGGCACCTGTGGGGGCTGGTCATCCAGAGCGAGTCGCGGCTGCGCATGGACCCGGGCGACGGGGCGCTGGCCGGCCTGCTCGACGAGGCCGGCCGGCTCGTGCCGATGAACGTGGCCAGGATCGACGTGGCACGCTACGAGATCGCCGTGGCCCGCCGGCACCTCGCCGCCGGCCGCGCGGCCGACGCGTGGGAGGCGGTCCGCCGCGCCGACGGCATGGTCGGTCAGGACCCCTCGTTCACCCAGTACTCCATCGAGCCCCACGCCGGGGTCCCAGAGATCTGCCTGGCCTTGCTGCGCCAGGGCGACCCCGTCGGCGCCGGCCCGGCCGAGCTGAGGGCGACCGCCGCGAGCGGGTGCCACCTCTGGCTCGAGGGGCGGCGCCGTGCCGCCAGCCGGGCCTGGGCCCGGGCCGCGCGGGAGGCCGAGCGGCTCGCCATGCCGTGGGAGCTGGCCCGCGCCCACCAGGAGCTCGGCGGCCACCTCGCGCCCGGCGAGCGCTCCTCCCTCGGGCTCGACCGGGCGGCCCACCTCGACCGGGCGCGCTCGATCCTGGCGTCGCTCGGTTGCCCCGTCACCGACCTCGACGAGGTCGCCGAGCCGGCGCCGGGCGCCGTGGTGCAATGACCGGCGGCGCCCACCGCCGAGGGGGGCGCGGTGGTCCGGGGAGCTCGAGGAGCGAAGCGGTAGCCCCCGGAGAACAGGGGGTCCGGGGGCTCATGGAGCGAAGCGGTAGCCCCCGGAGAACAGGGGGTCCGGGGGCTCATGGAGCGAAGCGGTAGCCCCCCGGAGAACAGGGTGTCAGCCGGGCTCCCTCCGCGACCATGCCGGGACCACCAGGTAGATCAGCACGACCGCCGCTGCGACCTGCAGGCTGTGCCTGATCCAGTCGATCCCGAAGGTGTGGCGCACCCCAAGCACGATCGCCAGGAAGTTCCCGATCAGCGCACCCGCGATCCCGATCAGTATGGTGAGCCACACCGGGATGTTCTGGCGGCCGGGGACGAACAACTTGGCGATCGAGCCGATGATCAGCCCGGCGATGATCGCCCAGATGATCGTGAACACCGTGCCCAGCCTCCTTCAGCAGAGAGGGCATGCTGGCCGATCGTAGCCCAGGCAATGCCCAGGCCGGGTGCGGGGTCCGGGGGGCTCATGGAGCGCAGCCGTAAGCCCCCCGGAGAACAAGGCTGTCAGGGGTTGCCCTGGCGGAAGTCCTCGGGAAGGAAGTTGTTCTCCCGCCGGAAGGTCCACGGGTGGACCACCAGGCCGGCCTTGTGGGCGTCGCGGACCAGCGTGGTCGGCTGCCTGAGCCGGTTCTGCGCGTCGCGGGGCACGATCAGGTTCTTGCTCGGGCCGAGGCCGTCGGCGTAGCCGGCGATCTCCGCCAGGCCGGCCGGCTTGATGAGGTCGGCGTAGGTGCGCGGGTCGCCGGAGACGACGAAGTCGTAGGGCTTGCCGACCTCGTCGATGAGCTGGACGAGCGGCACGTCGGTCATGCGGTTGAGCCGCTTCAGGTTGCCGACCTCGAACGACTGGATGAACACCTTGGCCTTGGGGCCCCGGTAGCCGTTGGCCCGCAGCGTGGCGACCAGCGGCTCCTCGAGGGGCAGGCCGATACCGCGGAAGTAGGTCGGGTGCTTGGTCTCGGGGTAGATGCCGACGTGGTGGCGCTTGGCCAGGTCGATGACCTCTTGCAGGGTGGGGATCTGGTAGAGGCCGTCGAAGGCGGTGTTGGCGGGGCGGATGGCGGGCAGCCGCTCCTTGGCGCGGAGCGTCCGCAGCTCGGCGAAGGTGAAGTCCTCGGTGAACCAGCCGGTGATCGGGTTGCCGTCGATCGTCTTGGTGGTCCTGCGGTCGGCGAACTCCGGGTGGCTGGCGACGTCGGTGGTGCCGGTGATGTCGTTCTCGTGGCGGGCCACCAGCTGGTGGTCCTTCGTGGAGACGAGGTCGGGCTCGATGTAGTCGGCGCCCATCTCGATCGCCAGCTCGTAGGAGGCGAGCGTGTGCTCGGGCCGGTACCCGCTGGCGCCGCGGTGGCCGACGACGAGCGGCTTGCGTGCATGCCCGCGCTCGCCCGCGTCGCTGGCGCCGCCGAACGAGGCGCCGGCGCCGCCCGGCGCGAGCAGCAACGCGACGACGGCGAGCGTCGCAATGACGGCGGCGGCTCGTGCCCGTCCATCTAGCATGGAGCATCCCTCCCTCGCGGACGTCCCCTAGATCCCTGCTTGTCGGCTGCGTCCGGAAGCAGACGATACGTTATCCCGGTCCGCTGGCCGAGAGGTGGGCGCACGATGTCTGCCCGGTGACCGGGCCGCGGCGAGGGCCGCGGGGCGTCCCGTCAGGCGCGAAGATCGCGTTTGGCCACCGTGTCTGGGGCTATCCCGGCGCGGTGAACGAACAGAGCCCTCGATGGCGACCCAGGCACCGCACGCGCCGGTGTGATGGAAGGCATCCCAACCGGACGCGCGGCCAGCGCCTCGGCGAGCTTGGGCGCCGACACGTCGAGGAGGACCATGATGACTGACATCCCATGGGCCGGCCTGGCCGCCTTGATTGCCATGTTCGTGATCCCGTTCCTGCCCGCCTGGCTGTTCGAGGGACCTCGGACGGTCAGGCACCAACCCATCCGGCACGTCTGCGACGACTGCGGCGCACCCTGGACCCGCGGGCACCTCTGCGCGCCTGAACTGCCCGCGCCGCAGGTGCAGATGCCCGAGGTCGAGCCGCCAGAGCCGCCGCTCCGCGGGGAGCTGCGACGGCTGCGGCCGCGCGGCGAGCTGCGACGGCTGCGCCCGGGCGCCGAGCTCGAGAGACGGCCGGAGCGGATCCCGATGTAGCCATGGCCGAGGAAGCAGCAACGAACTGGGGGCCCACCAGCTGGTGGGCCCCCAGTTCGTTGCCTGCCGTGACGCGCCGTGCGGCGGGGAACGACTTACAGGTGGTCGAATTCCCCGTCGCGCACGCCGCCCAAGAACGCCGTCCACTCGAAGGGTGAAAAGACGAGCACCGGCCCGCTCGGGTTCTTCGAGTCACGGACCGCAACATGGCCGTCGACGAACGCCACTTCGACGCAGCCATTGGTGTAGCTCTGGGTGCTCTTCCGCCACACTGCGCGGGACAGGTCCACCATCCCACATCCCCTTCCTGGGGTCCGTTGCGGGGGAGTTGCATGGACCGACCTGGCCTGGGTGAACCTCGGCCGAGGCAAAAACAGTAACAGGTGGCCCTGACGGAGCAGGAATCGATTGTCCGCTTCAGCGCGAATGTGGGGGAAGTTCCTCGCTACGGTTGCCGGCTGAGCCCCACGACGAGCGCCAGCGAATCGTCCGGTCGCAGCGCCGCGGTCTTCAGCTGGTCGAACACCTCGTTGTAGCGCCGAATCTCCTCGGGATCCTCGAGATAGAGATCCCCGCTGCTGTTGTCGAGGTGCACCACGTCGGAGTCGGCCGACCTCGAGAAGCCGAAGATGGTGAACCCGCCGTCCATGCCGGCGTGCTCGCCGGCCGCGAAGGGCAGCACCTGGAGGGTCACGTTGGGCCGCTCGGAGGCCTCCGCCAGGCGGCGGAGCTGGTCCCGCATGACCTCGGCTCCGCCGACGGGACGGCGCAGCACCGCCTCGTCGAGGATCGTCCACAGCGCCGGCGCGCCGGCGCGGTCCAGCAGCGACTGGCGACGCAGGCGCAGGTCGACCCAGCGCTCGAACTGCTCGGCGTCCAGGGAGGGCTGCAGCGCCCGCAGCACCGCGATGGCGTAGTCGCGGGTCTGCAGGAGGCCGGGGACCAGCAGCGCCGCGTACATGCGCAGTGCCGTGGCCCCCTCCTCCAGGCCGATCGAGGCGGGCACCACGGGCACGTCCCTGTACGCGTGCCACCAGCCTTTCTGCCGCGCCTCCCGGGCGATCTCGATCAGCGCGTCGCGCTGCTGCGCGTCCACCTCGTACAGCTCGAGCATGTCCCGGACGTCGCGGGGCGACGCCCCGACCTGCCCGTTCTCGATGCGGGAGATCTTCGAGTCGGAGCACTCCAGGCTCTTGGCCACGCGCTCGATGGTCAGCCCGGACTCCTCACGCAGGCGGCGCAGCTCGGCGCCAAGCCGCCGGCGCCGCACGGTGGGGCCGTGCCGTGCAGTCGCCACCTGGCCCACCTCCTCCACGGGCTCGTCCGGTGCCGTCCTGTCCCCGGGCGGGCATCGCACGGACTCGTATGATCAGCCTGGTCTACGCGATTGGCGCATGCAAGCCACCATTCCGCAACTTTGCAGACTGCAGTCTTGCATTCCGCCCCGACGCGGTCGCATACTGGAGAGGCGAGAGAGGTCACTCTCTCTTGTCTGGGACGAAGCGGGGAGGACAGATGGGTCTCAGCGAGCCGACCGTGGCGGCCAGGCCACGGGACCGCATCCTCGATGCGGCTACTCGGCTGTTCTACGACAAGGGCATCCAGGCCGTCGGCGTCAACCGCATCATCGCCGAAGCCGACGTCGCGCCGATGACGCTGTACCGCCAGTTCGGCGGCAAGGACGAGCTGGTCGCCGCGACCATCGAGCAGTGGAGCTCGCAGTGGCTGCACTGGCTCAACGAGCAGATCGACCAGCACGGCGACGACCCCCGGGCACGGCTCGCCGCGCTCTGGGACGCGCTCGAGACCTGGTTCGCCGGCGACGAGTTCCGCGGCTCGCTGGTCGACAACGCCGCCTCCGAGCTGCGCAGCGAGCCCGACCACCCCGCCCAGCGCGCGATCACCGCCCACGCCGACCTCGCCGCCCAGCTCCAGGTCATTCTCGACGGCGCGGTGGCGGTCGCCGCCGCCGGCCGCGGCGCCACCGTGGTCCCCAGCGTCCGCACGCTCGCCGAGACCGCCATCACCGCCAGCCAGGCGTAGTCCGCCCGCCCGCAAGCGACCGCGGACCCGAACGGGTCCGCGGTCGTCGCGTTCCGGGGCTCTGAGCTTCAGTTCAGCCCGTCGTGCATGATCGCGACGATCACCCGCAGGGTCAGCACGGTGCTGCAGAACAGGCCGAAGTAGCCGAAGAACTGGAACAGCGAGGTTTCGCCCGTGAACGGCGGGCCGCCGCCGGTGCCGAGCAGGATCACCGAGAGCACTCCGACGATCCCGCCGAGCCCCGCCAGCACCACCCGGTTCACCAGCCTGGTCAGCACCCGCACGTCGTGCTCGTCGCCGAGCAGGCTGATGCCGGCGCGCAGGTCGCCGCGCTCCACCAGGCTCGCGACCCGGTCGAGGTGCCGCGGAGCGCGGCGTAGCAGCGGCGCCAGGCTCAGCAGCTCGTCTCGGGCCAGCTCCTGCAGGCTGCCGGCGGTCAGGCGCTCACCGGCCCACTCGGCGGCCACCTCCTGGGCGGCCTCGATGACGCGGTAGCCGGGCGACAGGGTCACGATCGTGCCCTCGAGCGTCACCAGGGCGCGGAAGAAGGTGCTGAACTCCGGCGGCAGCGTCACGCCGAAGGCGAAGAGCAGCTGCAGCAGGTCGTTGAGCATGGCCGCGCTCGGCGCGGCGCCGCGCGCGAGGTGCCTGGCCATGAAGCGGGCGAGAGCGCGCTCGAACTGGTCGTCGTCGACCCGGTGGCGCAGGGTCGCGACCTGGCTGACCGCGTCGCGCAGCATGGCGCTGTCGCGCCGGCTGACCGCCACCAGCATGGTGCGGACCGAGGCCTGCTCCATCGGGTCCAGCCGGCTCGACGCGCCGAAGTCGATCAGCCCGAGGCGGCCGTCGCGCAGCACCATGACGTTGCCCGGGTGCGGGTCGGCGTGGAACTCCCCGTCGAGCAGCATCTGCTTCAGGAAGCAGCGCAGCAACAGGTCGGCCAGCTTGCGCCGGTCGACGCCGAGCTCGTCGAGCCCCTCGGCGTCGCCGACGCTGACGCCGTCGAGCCACTCCATCACCAGCAGCCGCGAGGTCGACAGGTCGGGGTGGACCTC
>WNGB01013524.1_pt1 | contig 12352 bp, 14 predicted proteins | sample 5400681 | NCBI WGS metagenome assembly WNGB01 (sample SAMN13153367, study PRJNA577476) | soil metagenome | isolation source: 115 cm soil or saprolite under grassland replicate 2 | place: USA:California | collected 2016-06-15 | reverse complement strand
GGCGACCGCGCCGGCAGTCGCACCTTTAACCAAAGCTCTCCGTGAGATAGCTGGAGCCTCCGCATCGTCAGACATGGTCAACTCCTCCGGTTGATGCCTTCGCGAACTCCTTGATCAATGAGTGAGTGCTCCAATCACGGTACGCCTGCGTCATCGCAGGCTCAACGGAAAGCGTGTTTCGTGCACAGCGCGTCGTCATTTCGCGCGCGTTAATGCGCTATTTCGAATTTTCATAGAGCGGAGCCTGCGTTTTCGAAACGACATCACCGTCGCCTCTTCGCTGATAGATTGCTTTTCATGTCTCTGTCGGTTGGCAAATCAGTTTGGTTTCCTCTTCGACCGGAAAAGATTGTCTTTTTGGTCTCGAAGAGATCCGCGTCCGACGAAACGGTATCAGGTGGAGGTAAGCGGACACGTCCTGGGTAATCGGCTATGATCGAGCGCCTGTGCGATCCGAACGGAGAATCCCATGGATGCCGTCACGCCGAAGGACGACCTGCATGCGCATGTGGTGCGCCCCGCCAACATGGAGTGGCAGTCGACGCGCTTTCCGGGCTGCGAGGTCAAGACGCTGCTGTTCGATGCCGCGAGCGGGCTCGTCACCGTGCTGACGCGGTTTGCGCCAGGCGCGGTGCTGCCCGACCATGAGCACGTCAAGATCGAGCAGACCTACGTGATTGAGGGCCGGCTGGTCGACAAGGAAGGCCCCGACGCCGGCCTCGAGGTCGGCCCCGGCGAGTTCGTCTGGCGCCCGGCCGGCAGCCGCCACGTCGCCTTAGCGCCCGAGGGCGGGCTGATGCTCGCCATGTTCCAGCTTCCCAACAAGTTCTACGAGCGCGACGGCCGCGTGACCGACGCCAACGGCGAAGACTGGGAACGCGTCTGGGGACGGCTGTTCAAGGATTGAGCCCAAAGGATTGAGCCCACGTGTGGCGCGCATGGTACAAGCATCGCGCGCGGACGTGGCGAAACGGTAGACGCAAGGGACTTAAAATCCCTTGGGGGCAACCCCGTGCGGGTTCAAGTCCCGCCGTCCGCACCACGAGGCGATTGGTGGTTCGAGGGTACGGGCGACATCCGCCGGCGTTTACGATTGCGGCCCATTGTCGGCACAATTCCAGGGCAAGGCTCCCGGTACCGGAATATTTACGGTGCCTGCCAGAGATGGTTGCGTTGGAAGACATGCGGGATCGGATCGCCACAACCAGACCTGCCGCGCGGGCGATGTGCCTTGCGCCGCTCGCGCTGTGCGCGGCGCTGGCGGGGTGCGCATTCGAGACTCCGCTGATCCTCGCCGACCCAGGCAAATACGCGTACTACAACTGCGAACAACTGGCGGCTGCGGCGAAGACGCAAAACACGCGCGAGCGCGAGCTCAAGGAACTGATCGACAAGGCCGAGCAGGGTGCCGGCGGCGTGGTCGTGAGCGTGCTCGCCTACCGGTCGGACTATCTCGCGGTCAACGAGGACCTGCGCGTGATCGAGTCGACCGCGCGCTCGAAGAATTGCGTGACGCCGTCGACCTGGCAGAGCAACAGCGTCATCCGGTAGCCGTCCTACAGCGGCGTCGACCGCAACCGCAGCGCATTGCCGACCACGCTTACCGACGACAGCGCCATGGCGGCGGCTGCGATTACCGGCGAGAGCAGCAGCCCGAACACCGGATAGAGCGCGCCGGCCGCGACCGGGACGCCAGCGGCGTTGTAGACGAAGGCGAAAAACAGGTTCTGGCGGATGTTGCGCATCACTGCGCCCGAAAGTCGCCGCGCGCGCACGATGCCGCCGAGGTCGCCCTTGACGAGCGTGACGCCGGCGCTCTCGATCGCGACGTCGGTACCGGTACCCATGGCGATGCCGACGTCGGCGGCGGCGAGCGCCGGTGCGTCGTTGACGCCGTCGCCCGCCATCGCCACCACGCGGCCTTCACGGCGCAGGCGCGCGACCACCTCGCTCTTGTGCTCCGGCAGCACCTCCGCCTCAATCTCGGTGATGCCGAGGCGCGCTGCCACCGCGCGCGCGGTCGTGCGATTGTCGCCGGTGAGCATCACGATGCGCACCCCATCCTGCCGCAGCGCCTCGAGCGCCGCCGGCGTCGTCGCCTTGACCGGATCGGCGATGGCGATCACGCCCGCGGCGGCGCCGTCGATCGCCACGAAAATCGCGGTCGCGCCGTCCCCGCGCAGACGCTCCGCCTCGGCATCGAGCGCGGCGATCGCGATGCCGAGCTCGGCGAGGAATTTCGCATTGCCGAGCGCGACGCGCCGGCCCTCGACCATGCCGACGGCGCCCTTGCCGGTCGGCGAGTCGAAGCCCCGCACGCGCGCCAACGCGATGTCGTGTTCCGTCGCGGCGGCGACGATTGCCGCCGCCAGCGGATGCTCGCTGGCGCGCTCGACGCTGGCGGCGAACCGCAGCACGTCGCTTTCCGCGTAGCTTGGCACCGGCACGATGGCGACCACCCGCGGCTTGCCTTCGGTGAGCGTCCCGGTCTTGTCGACCACGAGGGTGTCGACCTTCTCCATGCGTTCGAGCGCCTCGGCGTTCTTGATCAGCACGCCGGCCTGCGCACCGCGCCCGACCCCGACCATGATCGACATCGGCGTCGCCAGCCCGAGCGCACACGGGCAGGCGATGATCAGCACGGTGACCGCAGCCACGAGCCCGTAGGCGAAGCGCGGCTCGGGGCCGAAGCTCGCCCAGGCCGTAAAGGCCGCGATCGCGACCACGATCACCAACGGCACGAACCAGCCCGACACCTGGTCGGCGAGCCGCTGGATCGGCGCGCGCGAGCGCTGCGCCTGCGCCACCATCTGCACGATCTGCGCCAGCATGGTGTCGCTGCCGATTTTCTTCGCGCGCATGATGAAGCTGCCCGACTGGTTGAGCGTGCCGCCGATCACCTTGGCCCCGACCTCCTTGGTCACCGGCAGCGACTCGCCGGTGACCATCGACTCGTCGACCGCCGAGTGCCCTTCGATCACCTCGCCGTCGACCGGCACCTTTTCGCCCGGCCGCACCCGCAGGCGATCTCCAACCACGACGCGGTCGAGCGAGATCACGTCGTCCGATCCGTCCTCTTTCACACGCCGGGCGGTCTTGGGGGCGAGATCGAGCAGCGCACGGATCGCGCCCGAGGTCTGCTCGCGGGCGCGCAGTTCGAGCACTTGCCCGAGCAGCACCAGCACGGTGATCACGGCCGCCGCCTCGAAATAGATTGCGACCGCACCGTCGGCGCTGCGGAACGCGGGCGGGAACAGCCCGGGAATGACGGTCGCGATCACGCTGTAGACCCAGGCGACGCCGGTCCCCATGGCGATCAGCGTGAACATGTTGAGGTTGCGAGTGAGGAGCGACTGCCAGCCGCGCACGAAGAATGGCCAGCCGGCCCACAACACGACCGGCGTGGCGAGTGCGAACTGGAGCCAGTTCGCCGTGACCTGGCCGAGCACCATGTGCAGGCCGGTGAAGTGCCCCCCCATTTCCAGCGCCACGACCGGCAGCGCCAGCACGAGGCCGATCCAGAACCGTCGCGTCATGTCGGCAAGCTCGGGGTTGGGGCCGCTCTCTGCGCTCACGAGTTCGGGCTCGAGCGCCATGCCGCAGATCGGGCAGGAGCCGGGGCCCACCTGCCGGATCTGCGGATGCATCGGGCAGGTGTAGATCGTGCCCTCGGGCACCGGCGCCTTGTCCTTGCCGGCCAGGTACTTCTGCGGATCGGCTGCGAACTTGCTGCGGCAGTCGGCGGAGCAGAAATGGTAGCTGCGGTCCTGATGCTCGGCACGGTGCGGGCTCGTGTGCGGATCGACGGTCATGCCGCAGACCGGATCGATCACGCGATCCGTTGCTGCGGGCCCGCCGTGGGAGTGCGAATGCTGATCCATGACGGCTCTGCCGCTTGCGGCTGATACCCCTAGGGGGTATATAAGGCCCATGCGCAAGGAAGCCAAGTCGTCATGTCTTCGCCGCCTGAGCCGGATCGAAGGCCAGGTGCGCGGGCTCGCCCGCATGGTGGAGCAGGACCGCTATTGCATCGACATCGTCACGCAGATCTCGGCGGTGCGCGCGGCGCTGCGGCGGGCCGAGGAGGAAATTCTGGAGGATCACGTCGCCCATTGCGTCGAGCACGCGATCGCGAGCGGCAACAAGACCGAGCAGCGGCGCAAGGTCAGCGAGCTCATCGACGTGCTGAGCCGCACGGAACGGTAGCTCCTGGACCTGCTGGGTTCTACGCGCTGTCAGGACGCTTCCACCCATAGAGCCAGTCGTAGCGCCGGATGAGCCGGTCGCCGCCCATGGCACGAAGCGCCAACGCCCGCAGAAACGCTTGGGCGCCGCCCATGTGATAGGCGGTGCTGTTGCGGCGCGCCGCGCGCTGCGTCCTGGTGATGCGCGGGATGCGCATGCGCTCATAGGCGCGAAACCCGCCGGCTACATCGTCGGGCGTACGCCCGAGGCACGCGCCCAGCACCGCCGCGTCCTCGATCGCCATGGCGGCGCCCTGCGCGAGATAGGGCAGCATGGGATGCGCGGCGTCGCCGAGCAGCGTGACCGGTCCCTTGCCCCAGCGCGCGAGCGGCGCGCAATCGGCAAGCGCCCATTTCTGCCAACGCTCCGCCGCGCTGAAGAGGTCGCGCACTGGCGCGTGCCAAGCCCCGGCAGAAAAGCGATCGAGCACCTCCGTGCGTGATGCGGGGCCGCTCCAGCCGGGCTCGTGCCAGTCATCGCGCATGATGGCGACGACGTTGATCATGCGCCCGCCCTTGATCGGGTAGTGCACGAGGTGGGCGTGACTGCCGAGCCAGAGATTGACGGCAGGCGCGGCAAAGCCGGTGGGTGCGGCCTCGGCGGGGACGAGCGCGCGCCAGGCCGTATGGCCCGCATAGCGCGGCTGCGCGCTGTGGCCGAGCCGCCGGCGCAGCGCCGACCAGAGGCCGTCCGCCGCCACGAGGGCCGCGCCGTGTTCCTCCAGCGATCGCGTGCCGCGTGCCGCCGCGACGGTGAGGCCGTTCTCGTGCACCGCAAAATCGTCGACCCGGACGCCGAGTTTCAGCTCGATATCCGGCATGGCTGCGACCGAGTCGTAGAGCGCCGCCTGCAGGTCGCTGCGATGGATCACCCAAAAGGGCGCGCCGTAGCGCTGCGCGGCGGCGGCGCCGAGCGGGGCGCGGGCCAGCACGTCGCCGGTGCGCGCGGTGCGGATCGTGAGCTCATCCGGGACGACGGCGTGCGGCTTGAGCCGCGCTTCGAGGCCGAGCGCGATGAGAACGCGCGATGCGTTGGGCGAGAGCTGGATGCCGGCGCCGATCTCTTCCAGCCGCGGCGCGGCCTCGCACACCGTGACCCGAAAGCCGCGCTGCGCAATCGCCAGCGCCGCCGTCAGCCCGCCGATCCCGGCGCCGGCGACGACGACGGTACGGCTGGCGGCCAATGCTTACCTCTCCGGATCAGGCGGTCGCCGTTGCCGGCAGCGCACATTCCGGCGGCCGTGCCGCGTAGGGATCGAGCGTCGGGTCGTAGCGATAGAGTGTCGAGCAATAGGGGCAGATGATCTCGGTGGCGTCGCCCATGTCGAGGAAGACGTGCGGATGGTCGAACGGGGGCGTCTCGCCGACGCACATGAACTCCCTGGCGCCGATCTCGATCACCGGCACGCCCGGGGTGTTGTGGAAATGGGGTACGTAGCTCTCCGCCATGGTCCGGTCCGCTGCTGCACTCGCGCCGACCAGGGAATGCCGCCGAAAACGCTAAATGCCGCCCCGCAAGCGCGCGGCACCATAACCAGCCGCCTCCCGGATTCCTAGGGCAAAGCCACGGCAATCCTTGTTGCCGCAAGGCTTTTTGGCTTGGAGCGCCGCCAGCAGAACCTCGGTCTTGACCGAATTGGAGATACCCTTCTTTGCGGCGGGCATCTTGCTGGCGCAATTGATCGGTACCAATTGAAGGCCGGGTGACGGCAGGAGCATGGACGAGGTATGACCGGATCGCGGATCGCATTGCCGCTGGGCCTTGCCTGCGCCTGCGCGATCGCCGCCCTCACGGTCGTTCCGCGCGGGATCGAGGCGGAATCGCTCCTTTACGCGCAGGATGACCCGGTTCTTCTGGTCGACCACCAGCTCAAGCGCGCATTCAATTCCACGGTCGCGGCGCGTGAGATCGAGGCCGCGCTCGCCGCCGACGATATCGATCTTGCCCAGAGCTTCCTCGACCTCGCCCGCGACCGCAACGTGCCGGTCGATCTGGCCCTCGTGACCCGCATCGAGGCGGCGAAATCGGCCACCGCCACCGCCGCGCGGGCGGCGACCCGGTTCGGGCGCGGACTGATCACCGGCGAGCCCGACGATCTGGTCGGACTGGCGGGCACCGCGGTCGGCGACCTGTTCGTGTTCGGCGATATCCGCGACGCGGTGCGCGAGGGCGCCCGGCTGGCGAAGGGCGAGGAGGCGGACGAACTGATTCTCGGACTTGCCGGCGTCGGTCTGGTGGTCACCGCCGGCACCTACGCCTCGCTCGGTGGCGTCGCGCCGGCGCGGGTCGGCGTCTCGGTGGTGAAGGTCGCGCGCAAGACCGGCCGGATGACGTCGCACATGGCCGAATGGCTTGGCCGTTCGGTGCGGGAGGTGGTGGATGTCGGCAAGCTGCAAGGCGCGGTCCGGGTCGCGTCGCTGACCGAGCCCGCCGTTGCCGTGCGTGCGGCGCGCGAGGCGGTCAAAGTGGGTAAGGCGAACGAGCTCGTGCGCGCGGTCGGCGATGTCGGACGCGTGCAGGCCAAGGCCGGCACGCAGGCCGCGCTCGATGGGCTCAAGATCGCGCAGGGACCGCGCGACCTCTCGCGCATGGCGCGGCTCGCCGAGTCGAAGGGCACGCGCACCCGTGCGATCCTCAAGACGCTGGGACGCGGTGCGATCTTCCTCACCTCGAGCGCATTGAGCCTGTTCTCTTGGCTGTTCAGCGCGGTCATGGCGGTCTGGGGCTTCCTCGCCGCCGTGAAGCGCACGACAGAGCGCGCCACCGAGCGCTATTGCGAGCGCCGCCGCGCGCGCCGCGCCCGCGAGCGGCTGCGCTTCGCCGCCATGACGGCGCGCTGATCGGGACGCCATCTTCGACGCGATGCAGAGCTTCCGGCACGACGGTATCGATATCGCCTTCCTCGACGAAGGCGAGGGCGAGCCGGTGGTGCTCATTCACGGATTTGCCTCGACCGCCGCCGTCAACTGGGTCTATCCCGGCTGGGTGACGACGCTGACGCGGGCCCGCCGCGCCATCGCGCTCGACAACCGCGGCCACGGCGCCTCCTCCAAGCTTTACGACCCGGCCGACTACCACAGCGCCAGCATGGCGCAGGACGTGCGCGCGTTACTCGACCATCTCGGCATCGCCCGCGCCGACGTGATCGGCTACTCGATGGGCGCGCGCATTGCCGCGTTCCTGGCGCTCGCCGATCCGGCGCGCGTGCGCAGCGTTGTGTTCGGCGGTCTTGGCGGACACCTGGTGGACGGGGTCGGCCTGCCGGAATCGATCGCGGACGCGCTCGAAGCGCCGTCGCTCGCCGCGGTTACCGATCTGCAGGGCCGCGCCTTCCGCGCCTTTGCCGAGCAGACCCGCTCCGACTTGAAAGCGCTCGCCGCCTGCATCCGCGGCTCGCGCCAGACGCTGACCCGCGCGGAGGTGGCGGCGATCCGGATGCCCGCCCTGGTCGCGGTCGGCACCAAGGATGAAGTGGCGGGGCCCGCCCGCGACCTTGCGGCGCTGCTTCCGGACGGTCAGGCGCTCGACATTCCCGGCCGCGACCACATGCTGGCGGTCGGCGACAAGGTGTTCAAGGAGGGCGTTCTGGCCTTCCTGGCGGGTCGGCCCTGATCGATGCCGGCCAGCACAAGTTGTTGGTTCGACAACGGCTTGTCCCTATATCCTCCCTTGCCGCCGTCTATGTGCTAAGACAGCGGCGCCCGGTAGAATGCAGTTTCGGGAGAAATGGTATGGCCCGCGAACAGACCAAAGCCGCGAGCGCACTCGACAAGGTCGACCCGGTCTGGGCGCGCATCCGCAGTGAGGCCGAGGAGGTGGTGCGCCGCGAGCCGGAGCTCGCGACTTTCATCTATTCGACCGTCCTCCATCACGGCACGCTCGAGGCCGCGGTCGTCCACCGCATCACCGAGCGGCTCGATCATCCCGATGTATCGGCCGAGTTGATCCGCCAGACCTACAGCGAGGCGCTGGAGAACGAGCCCGCGATCGGGATGGCATTCCGCGCCGACATCGTGGCGACCTTCGACCGCGATCCGGCGACCGATCGCTTTCTCGAGCCGGTGCTCTATTTCAAGGGCTTCCATGCCATCCAGACCCATCGTCTGGCGCACTGGCTGTGGGGCAAGGGCCGCAAGGACTTCGCCTACTACCTGCAGAGCCGCTCCTCGGCGGTGTTCCAGACCGACATTCATCCGGCCGCGCCGATCGGGCGCGGCATCTTCCTCGACCATGCCACCGGCCTCGTCGTCGGCGAGACCGCAGTGATCGAGGACGACGTCTCGATCCTGCACGACGTGACGCTCGGTGGCACTGGCAAGGACCACGGCGACCGCCATCCAAAGATCCGCCACGGGGTCATGCTCGGCGCTGGCGCCAAGATCATCGGCGCCATCGAGATCGGTCATTGCGCCCGCGTCGCCGCCGGCTCGGTCGTGGTGAAGCCGGTGCCGCACAACACCACGGTCGCGGGCGTGCCGGCCAAGGTCATCGGCGAAGCCGGCTGCCCGGAGCCGTCGCGCACCATGGACCAGTTGTTCCATCCCATGGACTTTTGAGCGGGGGTATTGTGGACGTCCAGGAAGTCAGGAAGCTCGACGCCTATCTCAAGAAGCTGTTCGGCAACGCGCGGCTGCGGGTCGTGCCGAAAAAGGCCGATACGGCCGATGTGTTCGTCGGCGAAGAGCGCATTGGCGGCCTGACCGTCGACGACGAGGACGACGAGCGCTCTTACAATTTCGAGATCAAGATCACGATCGGGGAGGCCGCCAGCGTCAAGAACCTCAAGACGCTCGAGGCCTATCTGCGGCGCAAGTTCGACAACGAGCGCATCCGCGTGGTGGCGCGGCCGCGCAAGAACGATTCCGCCGAGGTCTATGTCGGCGAGGAATATATCGGCGTGCTGTTCTTCGACGAGAAGGAGCCGCGGTCCTCCTATTTCGAGATGGCGATCCTCGCGCTCGACCTGGAGGAGGCCGGGCTCGGTCGCAGCGTGTAGCGCGTAGATTGGGTCGAGCACTTCGGAGACCCAACGTCCGTCTATCTCGGCGCCCGCGTTGGGTCTCGCAAGCGCTCGACCCAATCTACGAAATCATCGGCATCAATTTCCCGGCGGCCGCAGACTCCGGATCAGCCGGTCGATGCTGTCGTTGACCAGGCGCCAATCGCCGAGCCAGTCGCGCGGGAAACGCACCACGATATCGGCGGCGTCGATGCGCCGGGTGTAGAGACAGGTGCCGGGCGTGGGACCGGCGCCGTTGCGGCTGCAGCGCACCGTGAAGGCATCGGGCTTCTCTGCATCGTAGATCAGATCCTCGCCTTGATAGGGCGTGCCGTCGCGGAATGCGAGCACGGCAAGGCCGTCGGGACCGGCAACCGATTGGGGCGCGACATAGCGCGGATAGATGATGGTCACGCGCTCGGCTGGCGCCAGCGTGTCGCCGGCGGCGGCGATGGTGACGAACAGGCGTTCGATCGCCCGCGCCGCGGCGGGCGGCGGACGCTGCGTCGCGGCGGCTGGATCGGGCGGGGCGAGCGAAGGCCACAGGAAGGCGAGATCGACCCGCTCGTGCGCGCCCGGGCGGCGCTGCACCGGCACCCGCATGGCGGCCGGCGGCACGTTGAAGGCAACGCCGGCGATGGTGATCGGCAGCGCCGGCGCATCGGCAGCGACCAGCGGCCAGCGCGGCCACAGCACATAGGCGACGAAGCCGGCCGCGCCGCAGGCGAGCACGACGAGCGCAACCAGTGGCAAGGCCAGCATGCCGCCGCCTTGTCGGTGGGCGTCTTGTCGGCCGGCTTGGCGGCTTGCCTTGAACAGGCTTCCCTTGAAGAAATCGGTGGCCGTCATCGCCCGCCGTCTGATCCGCGAATCAATTGCCGAGTATGGCACGTCAGCAAAATCGGGCAGGGCCCGTCCAACGCGGGACAGGGCCCGCCCGAACGGTTGATGTTAACGATTAATTAAGGATGTTCTGGCGCTGCGCGCCGGCGTTTGCGAAGCATCGCCCCGTTATTGTCGGGAGGGCGCGATGTCACCGGACTCGATGCACCTGTTCTTTTCGCTCGCGATCGGATTTGCGTTCGCCGGCACGCTGGCGACGGGCTATCAGCTTGCGACCAGCCGCGCGCTGAGCTTCCGGCTGCTCGAGAGCGGCCCCAAGCCGTCGACCTTGGCGGCTGTTCCGGTCCTCGCCTTCGCCGCGCCCTTCATCATCATGCGCAACACCATCCGCGGCCGCGAGATCGAGGGCCGCAGCATCCAGCTGGTGATGATCTCCACCGTGATCGCCGGGCTCTGGAGCCTGATGTCAGGCACCGTGGCCATGATGGCGCTGGCGGCGGTATTTCGTATCTAAGCCCTCCGGCTCGCCATTCCCGCGATCGCGTGGCAAGGTCGCGCTTCGGCACAACGGAGCGAGCGCGATGGCGATCTATGAACTCGATGGCGAGCGGCCCGACCTGCATGCGCGCTCCTGGATTGCCGACAGCGCGACGGTGATCGGGCGCGTGCGCCTGAAGATGGACGCCAGCGTCTGGTTCGGCTCGGTGCTGCGCGGCGACAACGAGTGGATCGAAGTCGGCGAGCGCTCGCAGATCCAGGACAATGCCACGCTCCACACCGATCCGGGCTTCCCGCTGGTGATCGGCCATGACTGCGTGATCGGTCACAATGTCGGAACTGTCTGGTCGGCGCCGGCGCGCTGGTGACCGAGGGCAAGAGCTTCCCGGATGGCTCCCTGATCGTCGGCGCGCCCGCGCGCGCGGTGCGCACCCTCGACGAGAAGGCGGCGCAGATGATCGCGCACGGAGCCGATGTCTACGTCAAGCGCTGGCAGCGTTATGCCACGGGATTGAAGAAGATCGGTTGATTGTCTCGACCGGCGGATCAGTCAGCTCGGACCCGCGCGTGGACGTCACCTGATTCCGACGAGCGGACCCACGGCCTGCTTCCAGAACGCCGAGCAGCCCGGATCGTGCGTATCGCAAGCTTGTGCCCAGCGTGGGAACGACGCTTCGCGCAGCGCGCGGCGCACCAGCATCTGATCGGCATCGGCAACCGGCACCTTGGTCAGGCCGAACCTTGCTCCGGATTCACAGGGTCGCGCTCCAACGCTGCACTCAATGGCCTGGTCTGCCAGGTCCTCGGAATAGCTCCAGATGTCGTCGGAGAGACGCTGGAGCGCCGATGCCAATGTCGCCTGCTGGGCTGGCGGCAACCGGTTCCAGGCGGAAAGTGCTATGCCGTACGCGTTGATTCCCACTTGAAACGCGATCGGCAGAACGTGAGTGGTTGCTCGGGGCCAACCCGCCGCGACGGCGGCGGTCGGGCTGCCCATGGCACAGTCCACGGCCCCCGTCGAAAGAGCCTGCAACGTTGCGGCGAATGCCAGTTGGACCGGTATTCCTTCCGCCAGTTCGGCGAGCTTCCCAGAATCCGAATCGTAGACGCGAACCTTGCGGCCCCGGATGTCGGACAGCTTCGTGACCGGCTTGCTGCAGAAGAGAACTTCGGGTCCGAAGGGCCAGGGCCCGACCAGCTTCACACCGATCCTTTCCTGAAGCCGTCGATCGAGGGCCGGCGCATAGGCGTCACTCACCTGCCGCGCCATCTTGTAGTCGGTGTTGAGACCGAGGAGATCCAATCCGAGCAGGCTCGGTTCCGCCCGCCCAGCCTGCGACACTCTGAGGGCGGCGATATGCACCAGCCCCGAGCGCAGCGCCGCAAGCGGGTCGGCGTCGGAGAACCCGGAGCTTCCAAGCGGGATATATTCGACGCGCAGCGGCAGTCCGGTCGTCGCGGCCAGGCTCTCGAAAAACGGCTGTTCCTTGTTCTTCTGGATTTGTCCGGCCGCGACCGGTTGCCCCAAGACTTTGAGAACCGCGCCGTCTTGTGCAGACACAACGGTCGTCGCCAGCCCGAAGACAAGGATGCCAGCGAAACGAAAGATGGCGTGCAATCGCTCCTCCACCCCAGCCCGAGCAACCCTCAGCAGGACACCAAGCGCCGGAAACGATACATTCAAAATGCGATGCGGCAAAGGCGCCCAAGGGTTTATCCAGGGTCTGGCGGTAGCGTTGCGGCTCCGAATATAGTGGGGCTGCTACT
>WNGB01011132.1_pt1 | contig 12353 bp, 10 predicted proteins | sample 5400681 | NCBI WGS metagenome assembly WNGB01 (sample SAMN13153367, study PRJNA577476) | soil metagenome | isolation source: 115 cm soil or saprolite under grassland replicate 2 | place: USA:California | collected 2016-06-15 | reverse complement strand
CAGCAGCATCACCGAGAACGCCCGGTGCAGCCGGCCGGGTGCGGTGTGCGCCTCGGCGACCGTGCAGGAGCCGGTGGCGGCACCGTGCGCGTCGACGAGCGCCACCAGCTGCGACTCCCGAGCAACCATGGCGGGTCACTTGCCTCCTGTGATCCGGGCGGCGGCGAGCCGGCCGGAGATGTTCTCAGACACTACTAACGCGCGAAACGCCCGGCGTACACCTGCCAGGTGGCCAGTAAACAGTCAGAAGACACTGACCTCGGGCGTGCCCGCGACGGTGCCGCTGGCCGTCATCTCGTCCGCGATCCGCAGCGCCTCGTCGATCAGCGTCTCCACGATCTGGGACTCCGGCACCGTCCGGATCACCTGGCCGCGGACAAAGATCTTGCCCTTACCGTTGCCGGACGCGACCCCTAGGTCGGCCTCGCGCGCCTCGCCCGGCCCGTTCACCACGCAGCCCATCACCGCGACCCGCAACGGCACCGGCAGCCCCTCCAGGCCGGCGGTCACCTCGTTGGCCAGCCGGTACACGTCGACCTGAGCACGGCCGCAGGACGGGCAGGACACGATCTCCAGGCTGCGCTGGCGCAGGCCCAGCGACTCCAGGATCTGGACGCCGACCTTGACCTCCTCGACCGGCGGCGCGGACAGCGAGACCCGGATGGTGTCCCCGATGCCCTCGGCCAGCAGGGCGCCGAACGCCACGCTCGACTTGACGGTGCCCTGAAACGTCGGCCCGGCCTCGGTCACCCCGAGGTGCAGCGGGTAGTCGCAGGCGGCGGCCAGCTTGCGGTACGCGCTGATCATCACCACCGGGTCGGTGTGCTTAACCGAGATCTTGATATCCCGGAAGCCGTGCTCCTCGAACAGCGAGCACTCCCACAGCGCCGACTCCACCAGAGCGTCCGCGGTCGGCGGGCCGTACTTCTCCAGCAGCCGCTTGTCCAGCGAGCCCGCGTTGACGCCGATCCGGATCGGGATCCCCGCCGCCGACGCGGCCTTGGCAATCTCCCCGACCCGGTCGTCGAACTTCTTGATGTTGCCCGGGTTGACCCGGACCGCCGCGCAGCCCGCGTCGATGGCCACGAAGACGTACCGGGGCTGGAAGTGGATGTCGGCGATGACCGGGATCGTCGACCGGCGGGCAATCTGCGGCAGCGCCTCGGCGTCGTCGGTGTCCGGCACCGCCACCCTGACGATCTGGCACCCGGCCGCGGTCAGCTCGGCGATCTGCTGCAGGGTGGCGTCCACGTCGGCGGTCTTGGTGGTGGTCATGGACTGGACGGAGACCGGCGCGTCGCCGCCGACCAGGACGTCGCCGACCCGCACCTGGCGGGACTTGCGGCGCGGTGCCAGCCGCTTCGGCGGGGCGGTCGGCGGGCCCAGGGAGACGGTCATCGCGGCCTCCTTCGTGGTGTGACGACGTCCCTGATCTGGCGGGTGACCTCCGGCGCGGTCAGGCCGCAGTCGGCCAGCACCTCGGCGCGCTTGCCCTGCTCCAGGAAGCGCTGCGGCAGCCCGATGGTGTGCACCGGCACCGGTACCCCGGCGTCGCGCAGCTCCTGCGCGACGGCCGCGCCGACGCCGCCGACCCGCCCGCCGTCCTCCAGCGTGACCACCGCCCGGTGCCGCCGGGCCAGCCGCACCAGCGCCGGGTTGACCGGCCGGACCCAGCACTGGTCGACGACGGTAACGCCGAGGCCCGCGTCGGCCAGCTCGTCGGCGACCTGCAGGCCCAGCCCGGCCAGCGCGCCGACGCAGACCAGCAGGACGTATTCCGGCTCGCCCGCGCGCAGCACGTCCAGACCGTCCGCCTGGTACACGACGGGCAAGTCGGCGCTAGGCGTGCCCTTGGGGAAACGGACCACGGTCGGGCCGTCCGTCACCTCGACCGCCTCCCGCAGCGCCCGGCGCAGGGTGGCGGCGTCCCGTGGCGCGGCGATTCGCAGGCCGGGCACCACCTGCAGGATGGACAGGTCCCACATGCCGTTGTGCGAGGGCCCGTCCTCGCCGGTGACGCCGGCCCGGTCCAGCACGAACGTCACGGGGCAGGAGTGCAGGGCGACGTCCATCAGCAGCTGGTCGAAGGCGCGGTTCAGGAACGTCGCGTACAGGCAGACCACCGGGTGCACGCCGCCCATGGCCAGGCCGGCGGCGGAGGTGACCGCGTGCTGCTCGGCGATGCCGACGTCGAAGACCCGGTCCGGGAACTTCGCGTGCATCGGCTCCAGCCCGGTGGGTTCGAGCATGGCCGCGGTGATGGCCACGAGCTTGGGGCGCTCGGCGGCCAGCGCGGCCAGCTCCGCGCCGAACACCTCGGTCCAGGTCGGTATGGTCGAGGGGATGCGGCCGCCGGTGACCGGGTCGGTCCGCCGGTAGCTGTGCATCTTGTCCTGCTCATCAGTCTCGGCCGGGGCGTACCCGCGGCCCTTTTCGGTGACGCAGTGCACCAGCACCGGACCGCCGAACCGGCGCGCCCGCTGCAGCGCCGACTCCACCGCGGCCACGTCGTGCCCGTCGACCGGGCCGAGGTACTTCAGGCCCAGCCCGGCGAAGAGCGCCTGCGGGGCAACCAGGTCCTTCAGCCCCGCCTTGACCGCGTGCACCACGTCGTAGACCGGCTGGCCCACCACCGGCGTCTGCCGCACGGTGTTCTTGCCCCAGGCGAGGAAGCGCTCGTACGGCGGGGCGGTACGCAGCGCGGACAGCAGGTCCGCCATCCCGCCCACGGTCGGCGCGTACGAGCGCCCGTTGTCGTTGACCACGATGATCACCGGCCGGTCCTTGGCCGCGGCGATATTGTTCACCGCCTCCCACGCCATGCCACCGGTCAGCGCCCCGTCGCCGATCACGGCGACCACCGCGCGGTCGGTCTGGCCGGTCAGGGCGTACGCTTTGGCGAGCCCGTCGGCGTAGGACAGCGCGGTGGAGGCGTGCGAGTTCTCGATGACATCGTGATCGGACTCGGCCCGGCTCGGGTATCCGGACAGCCCGCCGCGCTGCCGCAGCCGGTCGAACCCGGCGACCCGGTCGGTGAGCACCTTGTGCACGTACGCCTGGTGGCCGGTATCCCAGAGGATCCGGTCGCGCGGCGACTCGAAGACCCGGTGCAGCGCGATGGTCAGCTCGACGACCCCGAGGTTGGGGCCCAGGTGCCCGCCGGTGCGGGACACTGTTCGTACCAGGAACTCGCGGATCTCGGCCGCCAGCGCGGGCAGATCAGCCGCGGGCATACGGCGCAGGTCGTCAGGCCCGCGGATGCTGTTCAGCAATGCCATTGATAGTCCTCTTCTCTCCCGTGCCCCCGCGCGGACCGGCCGAGGCCCGACGATGAGGCTGTGGAACGACGGGTATCTCGCCTCAGTTCTTGCGGTACGCGACCTGGACCGCGAACCGTGCCAGCTCATCCCGCCACCCGGGGTCGAGCGGGGTCGCCGCGATGGCGGCTTGGGCCTGCTCCACTAGGTGGTCGATGCGGCGCTCGACCTCACTGCGCACGTCCAGATCGGCGATGATCTGGGCGAGGGTGGCGCCGTCGGCGCTCTGGCCGGCGAGCAGCCGGGAGATCCTGTCGTCGCGCGGCATCGCCAGGGTGACCAGCAGGGTCATCTTCTGCTGGGCGAAGTCCAGCCCGGTCGGCTTGCCAGACAGGGTGCTGTCGCCGAACGCGTCGATCAGGTCGTCGCGCAGCTGGAATGCCTCGCCGAGCGCTGCCCCGTACCGCGTGAACGCGGGCGCGAGGTCCAGCCGGCCGGCGATGGCCGCGCCGAGGGCAAGCGGCCGGTGCACCGTGTACCGCCCGGACTTGCATACCGCGATCCAGCGGGACAGTTCAGGATCCGCGATCCGCTCGGCCGCCACCCGGATGTCCAGGTACTGGCCGATGATGATTTCGGTGCGCAGTTCTTGCCAGATCTCCCGGGCGGCCGGGGGCAGCGCGCTGACCAGCCGGTCGGCGTAGATGTGCGCCAGGTCCCCGGCCAGGGTCGCCACGCCCTCGCCGAACCGGCGTGGCTCCCCGGCCCAGCCGGCGGCGCGGTGCGCCGAGGCGTGCCGCTCGTGCGCGGTCGGCTTGCCGCGCCGCAGCGGCGAGTCGTCCAGCACGTCATCGTGCAGCAGGGCGAACGCGTGCAATACCTCCAGCGCGGCGGCGGCGTCCACCGCGACCGGCTCCCGCGCCGGGTCGCCGCCGGCTGACAGGAAGCCGTTCAGGCAGAACGCCGGGCGCAGCCGCTTGCCGCCGGCACCTATCAGGGCGGCGGCCGCCTCGACCGGTACCGCCGCGCGGGGGTCCACCGCGGACCACCGGGACGTCTCGGTGGCAAGCAGGCCGTGCAGCCGGTCCTCGACCCGGCTCAGCAGCGCGTCGCGGGCCTGGGCGGGCGCGATGGTGGCCGTGGGGATGGCGCTCATGCCGCGACCTCCTTTTCCGTCTCGGGCATCATTTTTTCTCGGACTCGGTCTCCGCGGCCGGCCTCGTCGCGGCAAGGCGGCGCAGCTCGCGCGGCAGGGCGAAGTGCATGCGTTCCGTGACCGACTCGATCTCTTGCACCTCGTCGTAACCGCGTTCGGCCAGCCAGGTCAGCACGCCTTGGACGAGTTCCTCGGGTACGGAGGCGCCGCTGGTCACACCGACGGTGGTCACACCGTCGAGCCACGACTCGTCGATGTTCGCGGCATAGTCCACGAGGCGGGCGGCGGCGCCGTGCTCCTGCGCGACCTCGACCAGGCGGACGGAGTTGGAGGAAATCGCCGAGCCGACGACGACGACCAGATCCGAGGCCGCGGCTACCTCCTTCACCGCGACCTGGCGGTTCTGGGTGGCATAGCAGATGTCGTCCGACGGCGGATCGAGCAGGCTGGGGAACCGCCGGCGCAAGGCCGCCACCGTGGCGAGAGTCTCGTCCACCGACAGTGTGGTCTGCGACAGCCACGCGACGCGCGCGGGGTCACGCACCCGTACGTTGTCCACGTCGTCCGGGCCGTCGACCAGGTGAATATGGTCCGGAGCCTCGCCGGAAGTGCCGATGACCTCTTCGTGGCCCTCGTGTCCTATCAGCAGGATGTCGTAGTCGTCAGCGGCGAGGCGGACCGCTTCGTTGTGGACCTTGGTGACCAGCGGGCACGTGGCGTCGATCGTCGTCAGGCTCCGGGCCTCGGCCTCCGCGTGTACCGCCGGAGCCACTCCGTGGGCCGAGAAGACGACCATAGCTCCTTCCGGTACCTCGTCGGTCTCGTCAACGAAGATGGCCCCCCGTTCCTCGAGGGTCTTCACGACGTGGATGTTGTGCACGATCTGCTTGCGCACGTAGACGGGGGGTCCGTACTTCTCCAGGCAGACCTCCACAGTCGTTACGGCCCGCTCCACGCCGGCGCAGGAGCTGCGCGGCTTGGCAAGAAGGACTCGGCGCTGGGAAGGCGGCATGATTCCTCTCAGGTGGTTTAGTATGGAGCGTCTCGACGATCTGTTGCCTGGTCACCGGCTTCGCGGGACCTTCCGGCACGGGGGCTGTCCCGCCCCCACATGCCGCCCGCTATCGGCCCATGCCGGAACCCGTCACGCCGGCTTTGCTGGGGCCCTGTTCCTGTAGGTGCTGGCGAATCAGCGTCCGCAGCTTTCCGGCGCAGTCCCGGTAGGCGTCGATGTGCCCTGCCGGTTCGGGTACATCGACGCCGGGATCGATGCAGACCGTGCGCTCGGCGGTTTCGGGCGCCATCGCGATCACCGATTCGCGGTGGTCGCGCGTCATGCAGTAGACCGCGTCGCTGCCGGCGCACATCACCGGTGTGAGCTGCCGCGCCCGGTGATCGAGCGGCGCTTCGATGCCTAGCTCAAGCAGCACCGTCGCGGCTTCGGAGCTGATGGGCGTGCCGGGGGAGTGAACCGAGACGCCGGAGCTGCGGACCTGCCAATGACGGATGGCCGCGTCGGCGTCGAGTTCCGCTCGGGCGATCGCCGCCGCGATGGGAGACCGTGAGGTATTGCCGCCGCAGACGAACAGCAACTGCCGTGCCGCCGTCCGCGGCAGGCGGAGGCGGCGTCGCGCGACGTATGCCCTGATCGTGGGGTAACTCAGGACAAGGGCGGCGCAGATCACCAAGGCCGCCGCGACGTATTGCGCCGCGCTGGGCAGGCGCACGTCGTACCCGCCGTGCAGGATGAACGAGGCTGCGAGGCCGGCCAGCAGGCTGGAACATACGTGCACCGGCACGCCGAAGGAGAACCCCCGCCGGTTGATGAAGATCAAGCTGGTCATGACGTACAGCCCCTCGTAGCACACTCCGATCAGGAGTGCGGGAACCACCGCCCAGGTGACGAGGAACGACGTGAAGCCGAGCCGCAGCGCATGCATCCACGGCCCCTGGTCGATCACCGCCGGTATGCCGACCATCAGCAGGAGCATGAAGGGCGTCGTCATGTGCTCTTCGACGAGGTACTGGCGATCACGCCACAGGTCACCGCTCTTGGCGTGGATATCCATGAGCCGGAACCGGAAGAAGTAACCTATGGCGTACAAGGTGACGCTCATTATCGCGCCGATGGTAAGCGTGTAATTGTCGATGTCGGTCAGCGCGACGATCGCCGACAGCACGCACAGCACCAGGGCCACCGACGAGTACCAGTGGATCCTCCGTCGGCGTATCAGGTCCACGACCGGCGCGGTGACCAGCGTGGTGATGCGCATGAGCACGAGCATGAACACGATGGACGCGCAGGGGAACGTGAAGTTCAGCGTCGTCGTGCCGACAATGAAAGCCATCCAGATCGAGGACTCGGCGGTGTACCGGACCGGAAATGGTACCCGGCGGTCGGCGATCGTCCGCCGTCGCGGATATCGCAGCCACCCGGCCCAGGCGACGAAGAACGGCATGGCCAGAAGCTGACCGAGAATGGTCGCGGGGAGCAGGACCAGACCGCCGACCGGATGACCGACGCCTGGCAGAGGAAGGCCGCTGGAAAGCCCCTTGGTCAGCGCGCTGTACGGGGTATACCACAAAAAGTACCCGGCACCGAGGCCGAACATTCCAAGCCCGATAACGGTCCGTTTGCGCATGCTGCCTCCTTGCCGTCTCTTCCGGGCGGAGATCGTTGACCAGCGTGAATTGCCGCTCGGACGGGGTCAGTCAGCATCTGCAAGCACGTCAATGAGCAATACACCGGTGGCGCGATGGCCACGGCATGATGCTCAGCGATGATGTCTGGCATCAGTGGTGTCCGCCGGACTGGGCTTTGCCGATCGCGCTGCCCCGCTTGAGACCGGGGACGCCTGACCGGATACGGCCGGGCGGGCCGCATTCCGTTAGTTCAGCGAGCGGTGCCGCGCCCGCTTCCCCGGCGGCTGCCTGGGTGCGGGCTCTTCCGGACGGTTGCTGGGGCGCACCGCCGCGTGCGGAACGCCGCGTCAGGACGCGGCGTCGAGCTGCGCCACGATTCCGTCCCAGAGGCGGAGCCGCGCATGGAGAGCGGAGATGACGGTCTGGGAGCATTCGGCCCATTTCGTCGTATCGTCGCCGCAGAGGTCGGCCAGCATGGCCATCGCCATCGGCGTGTGTTCCTCTTCGTCCACCGCGATGTGCCGCGCCAGGTAGTCGCGGAAGGTCGCGAGCCTGCCGTCATGGTCTTCGATCTTGATGACCTGCTCGAACATCTCGGGAATGAGGTCTTCCCGGCCGAAGGCGAACGCAGCGGCCTGACAGTGGACCGGGGCACCCACGATGATGTCCCACGTGGCGCCGACGAACGCGGCCGCCGCCGCCGGGATTGGGGCTTCCGCCAGCGCCGTTCTCACGTCGGTCCCGGCGCGGACGGCCGCCAGGAAGGCGTTGATCGGGCCCGTGTCGGCGCCGGCCTCCGCCATGCCGTTCAGGTACAGCTCGAAGTGGCTGATGAACCCGCCACCGAGCTCGTCGCTCTCCTCGACTAGCACGATGTCGTTGATCAGCCGCCTGCTCTCGACCGAGCCTCGCGGGACCCAGGGCACGTTGACGCACGTCAGCTGACATTGCAGCGTCTTGAGAAGCGACATGAAGTCCCACACGGCGAACACGTGGCTCTCCATGAACGTGGCGACGTCCTGATGAGTCCCGAGCCGGCTGTAGATCGGGTGCTTGACGACCTCCGCACGGGCGCTGTCGATGGTCAGCCGGAGCTCGTCGCAGCGGGCGCTACGCTTTCCCCAGTCAAAGCGGGACATCGCAATTCCTCCTTCGGTTATGGATAAGAGAAAGGGCCGGGCGGTGCCGCCGGCCCTGGTGAATCAGCTATCACGTTCTGCTGCGCCGGGGTCCTTGCCGTCGGCCGGGACCCCGGCCTTCCCGTCCGATCACACCCGGTCCGCGGCGATCAGGAGGTACTGAAGCTCCCGCTGCGTTAGGCGGTCAGGAACGCGTCCTCGATGCCGGTGGCCACCGGGGACTTTGCCCGCAGCTCCCAGTAGGGGATCGTCGCCGAGGTGAGGTCCACGACGGCCGTCGGAACGAGGCGGTTGGCCGCCATCTCGCGGAAGTACGTCGACCGCGGGTGGATGCTGCAGATGTAGTGCGCGTTGATCTGGCTGACGGCGCGGGACGGCAAGCCGTACGTGTCGTTCTGGTAGTCGACCCCGATCATCGCCACGTCATCCAGGCCGTGGCTGGCGAAAAATCAGCATTCTCGCCTACGCTATGGGGCATCGACGAGATGTCGGCAGGCTTTGACACCGCCTGCAGGTCATGGGGGAAGTGCGGATAGATCTTGTTGACGCCGCCAACGACTCCGCAGTCGATGAGGTACTCGCTAACGGAGCATCGCTCCCGGATGTCGGAGAGCAGGCGCCGGCGGGATGGTCCGTGTCCGCGACAAAGCCGTTCGACAGAGCAAGGGCGTATGGATCATCGACCCCTGAAGGCACGGTGATGGTGTAGTCAAGCTCTCGCTAACCGGTCGTAGCGCTGAAAACAATCCCGGCATCCGCTAGTTCGTCCCCCCGAGCGCGGTCAGGATAGGCCAGACCTTGTCGCGCGAGCAGGCCGCACCCACCAGCCGAGCCGATTCCTCGATGGCCGAATACACCTCTTCTACCTTAGTGATCCGGACATTGTCTCCTCCGAGTGTTCATGTACTCTTTGTTCGCGGTTGGAAATCCCGCGATCCATTTCCGCCGGACTTCCTGCTTATCGCGCGATCTTCGTCGCGCACAGGATGGCCTGTACCGGGATGACGTCCGGTGGGACGTCAGCGGGATCCTTGGTGACCACCTTTGTGACCGTGAACCCGCATTCCTCCAGCCAGCTCCGGTACGTCGAAAGCTTCTGTGGCCCGCCCTGGCCCATGGTGCAGCCGAGGAAGAAGGCCGGGAAGAAGTCAACGTTGTAGTTGCTGGCGTCTTTGATGTTCTCGGGATACACCGGTACCAGGATGTTGACCCGCCCGCCGGTGACCAGGGACCTGTTGACGGCCTCGAGGATCTCGAATACCTGGACCTTGTCGAACATGTCCAGGAAGTGCTTGATCAGCACGACATCGAAACCCTCGGGGACTCCATCGAAGACATCACCGCCGATGAATGAGCATTGCTCCGCCACGCCGTGTGTCCTGAAGTTCCGCAGGCACTCCTCTTTTTTTTCGGGCAGGTCGAAGGTTGTCACCCGAAGCCCCGGAGACGCCTTCAGCGTGCAGGCGTGAATCGCCCCGAGACCGGTGTTACCGGCGAGGTCGAGCACCCGTGCGCCGGGTGGTATGTCGATGTTGCCGAAGAACCAGGGATCGATGCGGGCGGTGACGGTGTCCATCAACGTCGCCCAGGACTCGCGCAGGTCCTTGTGCTCGGCTACGGCGCCGTACAGGGTTCCTTCGGATCCGTAGAGCTCCTTCATGCCGATGAGCGTGCTGGTCCGCACGCTGTCGGTGAGATAGAACAGCTGCCTGAGCGCGACGACCTTGATCATGTTCATGTAGGTGAGCGCTCGCTGGACGTCGGCCTTGGCGACATCGGCGAGTGCGTCGAGGGTGTAGCCGCCAGACCCTTCGTCGTACGCGACGAAGCCCTCCTTGACCAGCAGGTGCAGGAGTTGCTCCACGGCATCCGGTTTGGCGCCGACGGCGGCGCCGAGCTTGGCGGCGGTCATGCCGGGGTTTTCCCGGAGCGTGTCAATGATGCCGAGCTCGAAACACGACAACAGGGTCATGAAACGCGAGGGTCCCACCATGTATTCGCGGAGTCGCGCGAGCACGGCTTCTGGTGTCATTGCACTGGTTCCTTTCGAGTCGGTTGTCACGCCTGCTTCTCTAGCTGTTCGTGGAGCCGGCGTGACAGCTCGACGCGCTGTACTTTCAGCGTGGCGGTGCGGGGTAGTTCGGCGAGCGGGATCTGGATGGGGTCGGCGAGCTGGGGGAAGTCGGCGACGGCGGCACGCCAACGGTCGGGGTCCAGCGGCTGGTCCTGGGTGGTGCAGATCACCGGGACCGGCTCGGACCGCGGGCCCGGCACGACGACGAGCTCGTTCAGCTCGGCCAGCCTGCTCATCACGAGGTCTTCGATCTCTAGGGTGCTGCCTACCCCGGGGATCACGTCCAGTTCCCGGTCGAGCATGTGCAGGCAGCCGAGCCTGGTGCGATAGCCGACATCGCCCATCCGCCACCAGCCGGCGTGCAGATTGGCGTCGAATTTGTCCTGCTCGCCGAGGTAGGTGTGCAGCAGTCCCTTCCACCGGACCTCGATGAAGCCGGGATTGGTCCTGGACGGACGCCTGCCGTCCCGGCTCACGACGCGGACCCGCGGGCCGCGCGGCATCTGGTAACCCACGCAGCGCCCGTCCATCCGGTGAGCGGACCTGCGGAAGTACGGCCGGCCGATGGCCGGGCCGACCTCGCTCTGCCCGTAGATCTGGAAGAACAGCGGCGCCCGCCGCTGCGACGACTCGAGCAGCCGGCTGATCGTCCGGGGGTGGATAGCGTCGAACGTGCTGCTGAAGTACTTCACTGACGCGAACGGCTGCCGCGGATCGCTGGTCAGATCCTCCCAGGCCAGGAACGAGTTGGGCAGCGCCTCGATCAATCCCGGCTGGTGCCGGGCGAAAAACCGGGCGACGTGGTCAGGATCAGGGTTGTTCACCAGCAGCACTGGCATCGCCTTGGACAGGCACAGCGCCGTCGCCGCGAAATTCCGCGAATGCCCGAAGGGTATGTGGATGGCGACGGTCTCGCGTTTCCTCATCAACGCCAGGAGGACCAGCTGCGGTCGCAGCCTGATGCGTATGGTCCGCGGCGTGTGCACCACCAGCTTGGGCAGCCCGGTGGTCCCGGACGTGTGGGTAATCAGCGCCGGCTCATCCAGCCCCTGGAAAACCGGCTGAACCGGCGGCGACCCGGCCAGTTCGGCCAGTGACACCGCGCCCGGCCGCGACCCGGTCACGCTGATCACCTGCCGAGTGAGATCCGCCACCGGCACCCCGGCCAGCGCGTCCAGCCTGCCCGCGTCCGCCAGCAGATGCGGGCGGTCCAGCCGGCCAACCAGGGCCCCGATCGTCGCGCCATCCAGATGATGCGACAGCATGACCGGAACCGCCCCGGTACGCGCCGCCGCGGTTGCCAGCACCCAGACGTCGAAATTAGCGGCCTTGCAGATCACGACGTGCTCTCCTGGCCGGACCCCAGCCGCCCGCAGCCGGCCGGCCAGATCATCCACGTGGTCGGCCAGCTCAGCCACCGTCAGCTGCCGCCCCACCTCGGGGAGGACATCCAGATCATGATCAAGAGTGAGCAGCGTCGGACTGTCCCTGGCCGCGGCCATCTCCGGCACCATGCCGAGATAAAGACCACGCTTCCGTATCCGCTTGCGGATCACCGAGCTGTTCATCGAGACTGTCTCCTTTACGGTGTTCAACGGACATTTCGGCGACCTGCTCGGCGCCTTCTATCGGGCGGAGCGCGGCGCTGACGAGGCCGCCGCCGTCGGCGATCGCCGTGACGTCGGCGCGCCCTCGACATCGCGGCGGCACTCAAGGCCTGCCGCGCCACCTGACCCAGGCCAGCCACGGCAGGACACCGCCGGTGGGCGCGGTGTCGCTGGCCTACGGGAGGGCGAGTGCGGCGGCCTCCGGCAGGCGGCTTCGGTGGCCACCGCGAGCACGCCGGCCAGCGGTGTGCGCCTCGGCGACCGTGCAGGAGCCGGTGGCGGCACCGTGCGCGTCGACGAGCGCCACCAGCTGCGACTCCCGAGCAACCATGGCGGGTCACCTGCCTCCTGCGATGAATACCACCGGGCACGCCGACATCCGGCCGCGTGCCCGATCCGAAAAGCCTCTATGTGCCGACGAAAGTGCGGCGGCTTGCGCAGGGCGTCAGCCGCCGCGGCGTTCGCCCAGCTCCCGGT
>WNGB01036878.1_pt1 | contig 12354 bp, 4 predicted proteins | sample 5400681 | NCBI WGS metagenome assembly WNGB01 (sample SAMN13153367, study PRJNA577476) | soil metagenome | isolation source: 115 cm soil or saprolite under grassland replicate 2 | place: USA:California | collected 2016-06-15 | reverse complement strand
CTCTACATGAAAGGCTCGCAAGCGTACTGGCGCGACGGCTCCAAGACGGGCATGCCCACCGGCAGCCAGCCGCAGGGCATCTACATGGTCACGAGCGGCAAGCACTTTAACAGCGGCTGCTGCTTCGACTACGGCAACGGTGAGCTCAGCCGCCATTACGAGGCGGGGCCGACGATGGATGCCATTTATTTCGGCTCGTCGATGCAGTGGGCGCACGGCGCGGGCGCGGGGCCCTGGATCCTGGCCGACATGGAGGACGGGATGATCGCGTGGGGGAGCGGCGGTAATAACCCCAACCTGCTCAGCCAGCCGTTCACCTACGTCACGGCGATGGAGAAGAACGACGGCACGGCCAACTTCGCGCTCAAAGCGGCAGACGCCACCAGCCCGACGTTGAACACGTACTGGTCGGGCTCGTTGCCGGCGAGCAAGAAGCCCATGAAGAAGCAAGGGTCCATCGTGCTCGGTAGCGGCGGCGACTGCTGTTTGACCAACACCAACCTGTCGTTTGGCACCTTCTACGAGGGCGCCATCGTCGCCGGCTATCCGAGCGACGCCACCGACAGCGCCATCCACGCCAACATCGTCGCCGCAGGCTACGGCAAGTAGAGGACGACGGCGGAACCACCCGCGGTTTCGGACGTCGCGGCGCAAACGCCAGACGATCGTTGAAGGCCGAGAGCCTGTCGCTGCACGAAGCGCGCGCCCGGGCGCTCGCCGCCCAAGGCTTCGATCGCAAGCGCGGCACGGTCGCTGCCAAAGCGGTCGAGCGCGTCGTCGCTGCAACCCAGCTGTTCCAGATCGATTCGGTGAGCGTCCTGGTGCGGGCGCATTATCTGCCGCTCTACTCGCGGCTCGGTGTCTACGATCGCGGACTGCTCGACGAAGCGGCGTGGGGCTCGAAACGATCGCTGTTCGAATATTGGGCACATGAGGCCTCGCTCATGCCGTTCGCGATGCAGCCGCTGTTTCGCTGGCGCATGCGGCGCGCGGAGCTTGGTGTCGGCGTCTGGAAGGTCCTCGCCGACTTCGGGCGTGCCCATCAGCCGCTCATCGCCGACATGCTGGCGCGCATCCGGGACGAAGGTCCCAAGGTCGCTGGTGATTTCGAGAAGCGCACCACCAAGAGCTGGTTCTGGGGCTGGAGCAACGCCAAGCGCGGGCTCGAGTGGCTGTTCTGGTCGGGGAAGATCACGACGGCGACGCGTCGCTCGTTCGAGCGCGTCTACGATCTGCCCGAGCGTGTGCTGCCCGCCGGCATCCTCGCGCTGCCGACGCCGAGCGACCACGATGCCCACCTCGAGCTGACCCGCCGGGCCGTGCGGGCCCTCGGTATCGCCAGCCGCCGCGATATCCGCGACTACTTTCGCACCGCACTTGCGGACACCGATCGATGCATCGCCGAGCTCGTCGAAGCCGGCGCGCTCGTGCCGGTGCGCATCGAGGGACTCAGGGACGCTTACTACGTGGCGCGGGCCGCGCGCGCTCCGAGAGCACGTGACTACCAGGCGCTGCTCGCGCCGTTCGATCCCGTGGTCTGGCAACGGCAGCGCACCCATGACCTGTTCGGCTTTCACTATCGCCTCGAGATCTACACGCCGGCGCCGCTGCGCAAGCATGGCTATTACGTGTTGCCGTTCTTGTTGGGTGATCGATTGGTGGCCCGCGTCGATCTGAAGCGCGACCGCAAGCAGGATCGCTTGCAGGTCATCGCCGTCCATGCCGAGGCCGGCATCCCGCCGCACGCCGCCGAAGCGCTCGCGGGCGAGTTGCGTTTGCTGGCCGACTGGTTGGGTCTCGCGAGCATCGCCGTGGGGCGGCGCGGGAACTTCGCGAAGCACCTCGCCCGTCAGCTTCCCCGGACGTGAGCTGGGTCAGACCACGGCCGCGGGGGTATGGGCGTTAGTGAAGTCCTCGTGCCCTGACGAGCGTTCGCAACGATGGTCGGCTGCGACTACGAAGGCCGCGTCAGTAGTAGATCTTCCCCTGCAGCTGCCAGAGCAGATAGACCACGCCGGACACCAGGTGCAGCGCGAACAACGCCGAAACGCCCCCGAGCGCGACCTTCTGCAAGCCGCGCACGGCTGGCGTCTCTTTCACCCAGCGCACCCACTCCGCGGTGCAAAACACGAACAGCAGCGACAACGCGAGGTTATACCCCCAACTGAAGTTGCCGTGGGCGAATCTCTGGGTCTCGGCAACGAAGGCAAACTGCAAGAACCCAACGAACCAGATCCCCCAGCTGATGAGCAAGTAGTCATTGCGCAGCAAGGAGCGCAGGCGACACAGACTGAGGGCCAGCGGGAACGCCACCCCCAGCAGGATCGAACCTAGGATGTTGCTGGAAAACCCGCGCCACACGCCGAACCAGGTGAGCTGGACTGAATCGTGGTACAAGGCCGACTGTGCTGAATCTGGCGTAACGCGGAAGCTCGTGTAGTACTGGTACACGAGCAGCAACACGCACGGCAGGCAGGCGAGCACGCCCAGCAAGAACAGTCGCCGATCGATCTGCCTCCATTTGCACGCCGCGTACACCGCTGCGACCGGAGCGAAGACGATGAGGAAGCTCGGCTTCATCACGACGCTGAGGAGTAGGCACACGCTCAGCCACAGTGCCGTGCGGGGGCGAGCCGATTTGTTCGCCTTGTCGAAGAGCGCGACGAGCAAGAGCACGCTGGCGACGGCAAATGGTCTCACGACCACCAACGTCGGGGTTGCCCAGAAGTTGGCTGTGCCCTGACCCAAGTAAAAATTCTGACTGACTGGCGGAAAGAACACCGCGCTGACGAGTAGCATCGCGACGCCCTGCCAGAGTATCTCGCGCTCCGAGCAAAGACCTTGGTGGGCCTTACGCAGGGCCTGGTTGTTCACGACGGCGATCGCCACCACGAAGCTCGCGAGCACCAACACTCCGGCGTCCTCCAGCCGGATGTGAGCAAGCTTGCCGAGCGCGAGAGTGAGCCAGTGAAATCCCGGGTGCGGGACCGCAAAGCCGAATGGATTGGGCGCGATCAGCTCGCGCGCGATCTGGACGTGGGTCGGGTACTCCGAAATGTAAGTGGTCGCGATCTCCTGCACGCGAAACAGCGCGAAAGCGACAGCGAAGACACACGCGTAGTGAAAAGCGTGGCGCGCGACGCGCACGGGCGATGCTGGATCGTCGCTGACAATCATCAGCAGATCCCGGCCATGCCAGATGTGTTTGTCGCGCGGACGGATCGACCATGGTCGCCAAACTTGCCGCCCGCGCCGCGCACGCGCGAGATCGTGCCGGACGACAGGAACGGAACGAACGCGCGCAGGATCAGCATGCGCGCATCATAAGGTCATCCGCGTCGCGGGCCAAAATGCGCCCGCTCGCCGCGGCGGCCCCGCGTGGATGTCATGATGAGCTAGCTTCCGCTTTCGACGACGGCGGCCGGGTGCGCGAAGCGGGAGGGCTAACGGCGCGGGCGGGCTGGCGCGGGGGCGTGGAGCTTCAGGAACTCGCGGGCGTCGATCTCGGCCGGGTCGCCTTTGGGGGCGTCGTGGGCGGCGCGGCGCGCGAACATGACGGCGCGGTCGGTGTCGTTGCGCCGGAGCGCAATGTGGGCCTGGCGAAGAAAGGCTGCAGGGACGCTGATCGGGCCGGGCCCGGTGTTGGCCACGATGAGGCGCAACGCCTTGAGGGCCAGCTCGTCGTCGCCGGCCTCCTCGGCGCGATCGGCGACCTCGGCGACGACCTCGTTGTTCTTCTTGTCGGCGTCGAGCGCGTGCGCCAGCGCCGCGACCTGAGCATCGCGGTCACCGGCCATACGCGCGACCTGCGCCAGACGAAGCTCCACCGCCGCCAGCATCTGCGACGGCTTGCCCTTGCGCGCGGCGGCCAACGGCTTCAGCAGCTCGCCCGCCTCGGCGGGCGCTCCCGACATGACGTAGGCGTCGGAGAGCAAGAGTGTCGCCTGCTCGTCCTCGGGGTGGATGGCCAACGCCTCGGTCAGCGACATCACCGCCACCGACGCGTCGCCGGCCTGCATCGCGATCGATCCCGCGCGCGTGAGCTGCTCGAATCGCTGCGCCTCGTCGGGGTTGCGGTTGCCCTGGTCGAGCAGCAGTCCGGCGAGCTTGCCGAAATCGCCGGATTGCTCGTAGAGCGCGGCGAGCAGGTTGCCGAGCTCGGGCTGTCCGGGACTGGACGCATAGGCCGACTCGATCGCGGCAGCGGCCTCGGCGGCGCGCCCGTTCTGCTCGGCGAGCGCGACCAGCTGGTGCGCGGCGGTCAGCTGGCTTTCGCCTGTCGACACCGGCACCAGCTGCGCGAGCGCGGCGAACGCGCCCTCCGTGTCGCCCTCTGCCTCGGCGAGCTCCCAGGTCAGACGCGCGGTCTGCGCGTCGGAGGCGCCGTGGGCGGTGAGCTCGGTCAGCAGCCGACGCGCCTGTCCCAGGTCGCCGGCGGCGCGGGCGAGATCCGCGAGGCGGAAGGTCACCTCGCGCAGGTCATCGGTCGCGCGGGTGGTGGCCGCTTCTTGGCGCCAGCTCTCGAGCTCGGCGGCGAGTAGCGGCCCCACGGTCTCGGGGGACGACGCCATCGCGTCCTGGAGCACGGTCGCGGCGGCCCGATGGTCGCCCCGAGCGGATTCGAGCTTGGCCCGCAACAACGTCAGCGGCAGGCGTTGCGTGGGATCCAGGTCCCCGTCGCCCAGCGCCGAGCGGACCTCGCCGACCGCGGCCGCGAGATCACCGTGCGCCACGAGGGCGCGCGCGAGCTGTTCGACGATCTGGACGTCGTGGGGAGCGCGCTTGCGGGCGCGCCGGAGGAGCTCGAGCGCGCCGCGCGGGTCGGCGACCCGTCCGTGGCGCAGCGACGCCGCCTCGAGCAGCAGGCGAGCTGCGTCCTTGCCGTCCTCGCGACGGTCGCCCTCGGTGGCGTGAAGGTCGGCGAGCTGCTTCCAGTCTTGCTGCGTCCGGTACAGCTGTTCGAGCTCGTCGAACAATGCGCTGGCGGCTCCGGCGCGCGCGTAGCCGCTCTCGAGCGCGCGCCTGGCCGCCCCCGCGTCTCCGAAGCTGGTCCAGGCCGCCGCGAGCTCGCGGGCGAGTCGTTCGGCCGCCGGGCCGGACTCGAGCGCAAGCAGCTCCTCCATCCGGGCCGCGTCCTCGCGGCGCAGCTCGCCCGCAGGCCGCAGCGCGAGCAACGAGCGCAGGAGCTCGGGCCGCTTGGGCGCCAGCGCGAGCGCGCGTTCATAGGTCTCGGCGGCGCGCGCGGCGTCGCCCGGCTCGAGCGCGGCGCCGAGACGCACGGCCGCCGCCACGGCGGCGTTCGCGTCCCGGGCCGAGATCGCGGCGTCGAACACCTGCTCCAGCAGATCGACGAGATCCTGCTCGGACCCCGTGCGCTCGTAGTACCCGGCCAGCAGCGACAGCGCCTCCGCACGACCGGGCTCCTCGCCGGCGCGGCCCGCACGCTCCGCGAGATCGCGCGCGAGCGGCAGCACGCGATCGAACGGCAGCACCTCCGCGGCGCGGGCGAGCGCATGCGCGGCCCCGTCGAGATCGCCGGCCGCCTTTCGGATCCGGAGCAGCTCGAGCAACGCCCACGCGGCGTCGTCGCGGCCGTCGGCGCGCTCGACCGCGACGTCGGCGAGCCTGAGCAGGAGCGCGTGCAGTCGGTCCTCGCGGCCGAGCGCCATCGCGAGGTCGATGGCCTCGCGCACCTCGGGCACCGTCACGTCGGCCGCTGCCGCGCGCCGGTCGAGGTAGTCGAACAGCATGCGATCGTCGCCCGACTGGCGGGCGATACGTTCGTAGAGCGGCAAGATGTTCACCATCTCCGCCTCGGGCACGCCCGCCGCCGCTACCAGCGCGGACGCGCGCTCGATGTCGCGGCTCTGGTCGAGAGCCTGGCAGAGGCTGGCGACGCCCGCGTCGCGGGTATCGGCCCGGCCGAGCTCGAGCGCCGCGGCCTGGTAGAGCGCCTCGGCTACATCAGTGCCGCGGCTCTCGGCCGCGACACGCTTGAGCTCGACAGCCAGTCGATCTTGCTCGCCGACGTCGCCGGCGTCTCGCGCGAGCCGTGCCAGCGCCGAGAGGACCGCGAGCGAGCGCGGTTGCAGCTCTTCGGCCCGGCGAAGCAGGTCGAGGGCGCGCGCCGAATCGCCGAGGTCATGCTCGGCAATTCCCGAGGCCAGCAACAAGAGCGACGCGGCCACGGCCGTGTCGGCCTTGCGGCGGCGGCGCTCGCAGAGCGCAAGCACCCGCTCGCAGAGCGGCTCGAGCTGCCCGGACTCGCGCGCGAGCGTGACCAGCGGCGCGTGCAGCCGGCCATTCTCGGGCGCGAGCTCGACCGCGCGCCACTGGGCGTCGAACGCGGCGCCGTGCTTGGCCTCGGCCCGCAGGCTGTCGGCCATCTCGGCCCAGATCTCGGGCTCCGCGGGCGTGCCGGCGGCCTGCGCGAGCCGCTTTTCGTAAAACCGCGCGAGCTCGTCGTACGCCCCTGCTTCGAGCAAGCCGCGCTGGAGCTGCATCGCCTGCTCCGGGTCCTTGATCGCGGCGGCGAGCGCGGAGTCGAGCAGCTCCTCGGCTTCGCCCGTGCGGCCGCGCTTGCGGGCGAGGCCGTGCAGGCGCAAGAGGATCTCGGCGTGGGTGAGGATCGCGGTCGCCGGCTCGGCATGGGGACGGGCGTCGTCGCGCGCCTCCCCGCGGGTCTGCACCAAGAGCGCGCGCATGGCGCGAGGATGGCGGGGCTCGACACATCCATCGACGACGCCTGCTCGAGCTCCGCGAGCGCGCGCGTGGTGTCGCCCTGCGCGTTCGCAATGTCCGCGAGGCGCTGGTGCAAGAGCGCCCGCTTGCGCGTGCGCCGCCAGCCCGACTGTTCGACCAGCCGTTCGAGCTCGCCGCGCGCCTCGTCGAGCCGGCCGCAGTGCGCGAGGCCATCGGCCAGCGCCAACCCCAACGTCTCGTTGTTCGGAACCAGGCGCACCGCCTTCGCGAGCACGGGCACCGCCCGCTCGAGCAGCCCGAGGCGGCCGTAGATCTCGGCGACCTCGGTGGCGCGCGTGACCGTGAGCGCGTCGTCTTCGCCGTGCTCGCAACCCTCGCCCAGCACGCGCGCGAGCGGTTCCCACGCACCGGCGCCGCGGTACAGCTCCGCGAGTCGGGTGCGCAGCGGTTCCGCGCGCGGCGACTCGGCCAGCGCGCGTTCGAGGCAAGCGATGGCGCGGTGGCGCTGTCCCGCCGCCAGGTACGTGACCGCGAGCCGATCCGCGACCTCGTCGCGGGCCGGGCCCTCCGTCATCGCGAGCCTTCGATCGAGCCATTCGGCCGCCGCGGTGCCGTCGCCGGCGGCGAGCGCCAGCCGCCCGAGCGCGTCGAGTGCCTCCGTCCCCGGTTCGAGGCGGGCCGCGTTCTGCCAGTCGCGCATCGCGCGCCCGGCGTCGCCGAGCGGATTCTCCACCAGCCTGGCGGCGTCGGCCCATAGCGCAGCCGCGCCGGGCTCGGCGTTCTCCTCCAGGATCCGCGCCTGATCCTCGCGGATGTCTGCGAGCTCGCCCGGTCGGCCCTTCGCGAGCAGCACCTCGGTCAACTTCGCCAGCGTCGGGGCGTGGCCCGGGCGCTCGCCCAGGCTCGCGCGCAAAACCTCGGGCGCGTCGCTCGCCTGCTCGAGCAGACCGGCGAGACGGACGATCTCGAGGCGCAGGTAGAGCCGCCGCTCGGGGGCGCGGGTACGTTCGAGCTCGGCCACCCGCAGCGAGACCGCGTCGGCAAACCGGCGCTCGACCTCGTAGAGGCGCCCGAGCGCTTCGCGCGCGGTGTCGTCGTCGGGCGCCTTGTCGTGCAGCGCGCGCCAGATCCTGATCGCGCCCGAGCGATCGTCGAGCGCGCCCTCGGTCAGCTCGGCGGCGCGCCGCAACCAGCCCCGGCGGCGTTCTTCCCCCACGCGCAAGCGGTCGGCGTCGACCAGGATCGCGACCGCGGCCCGGACGCGCTCGGGCGCGCCGGACTCGGCGTGCAGGCGGGCGATCTCGTCGATCGCGGCGGCGGCGACGTCCTCGGCGGCGTGGCGTCCCGTGGCCGGGGCGCCCCAGGCCAGGAGCTCGCCGGCGCGATCGCGCGCGCGGGCATGGAGGTCGAGCGCGAGCGCCTCGTCGGCGAGCCGGGTCGCGGCGAGCGCCGCCGCCTCGTGCAGGTAGTCCAGGTTGTCGGGCTGCTCGACGGCGAGCCGCGACAGCGTTTCGACCAGTCGCCGGTCGGGCCGGCGCCGTTCGAGCTCGGCGAGCCGTTCCAGTGTGGGCACATGACGCGGGTCGGCCGCGAGCGCGTGGGAGAGCGCCTGCTCGGCGGCGTCGACGTCGCCGGCGTGCTCCATGAGCAGTCCGCCGATCCGCACGTAGAGGTCGCGGCGGGCCGCCGCTGGGAGGCCCGATGCTTCCTCGACCGCCTTCGCCAGCGCGCTGATCGCCGGCCCGATGGCGTCGTGCTCGAGGGCCAGCGACTCGAACAGTGGCAGCAGCACGCCGTCCCGGGCGTCGGGCGCCGCGTTGACGTCGACCAGCAATGCGGCCGCGTCGGCGAACCGGTCGAGGCGGACCAGCGTGCGGAGCAGGCTGCGCCGGGGCTCGACCCGATCGGGCGCCAGCGCCAGCACCGCCGCGTAGCTCTCGGACGCCGCGCCCGGATCCCCGAGCCGGGTCTCGAGCAGGCCACCCCGCAACTCGTGCAGGTGGGCGAGCGTCAGCGGCGGGATGCCACCGGCGGCGATGGTCTCGCCGATCGCGCGCGCCGCGGGGGCATAGTCACCGGTCGCCTCGGCGAGCCTCATCACCTCGCGCTCGAGCCGGGCGCTCGCGCCCGCGAGCGGCAGCGCCTCGCACAGCCAAGCGAGCGCGCGCTTGGCGTCACCGGCGCGCGCCTCCGCGCGCGCGGCCGCGCGTTCGAGAATCCACGCCCGCTCGCGTGGATCTTCCACACCGGCGAGCCGCGCCGGCACGAGATCGAGCGCGAGCTGCCAGTCGTCGGTCGCGTCGGCCGCGGCCGCGAGGCGCGTTGCCGCGCGCGCCCCGACCTCGCCGTCCTTGGTCAGCGCCAGCAGGCCGGCGCGCGCCGCGCCGTGCGCCGGATCGACGTCCAGCGCGCGGCCGTACCATTCGACCGCGGCGGCCGCGTCGGCGAGCTGCAGCCGCTGTGCGTCCGCAAGCCGCGCCAGCCGATCGGCGTGCCGGCCGCGATCCACGCTCGCCGTCCGCGACAGGAGCGCCGCGAGCTCCGCGAACGCACCCGTGTCGGCATAGAGATCGGCGAGCGCGCCCACGCTCTCCTCGTCGTCGCCGAACCGGGCGACGACCTCGTGCCAGGCTTCGATGGCACGCGTGCGATCCGAGAGCCGGTCGCGCGCGACGGTGGCGATCTCGACCAGATCGACGCGAATCTGGTGCGCGGCGGGGCCGCCGTCGATGCGCCGGCGAAGGACGTCGATGACCGCCGGCCAGCGCTCGACCCGCACCAGCAGTCCGTGCGCCGCGGCCAGCGCCTCGCCGTCCGCGGGGTCCAGCATCAAGCGCGCGTTCCAGGCGGCGAGCGCGCGGTCGACGTCGCCGAGCTCGAGCGCGAGCTCGGCGGCGAGCGCCCAGGTTAGCCGCTTGCCGCCCGGCTTCGGCTCGCCCGCCGCGAGCCGCTCGAGCGCGCCGAGACGGTGCGGCTTGTCGCCGAGCGCGTCGTAAAGCTCCTCGAGTCGGCGCAGGCTGTCGAGCCGCAGCTCGGCGGTGCCGGCGTCGCCGCTCAGTGCCGCCTCGAACAGCGCCGCCGCCCGCTCGGAATGGCCGAGCGGCCGATCTTCGACCCGCGCCGCCCGCACCAGCAGCTCCGCCCGCCGGTCGCCCGCGCTGCACGCCTCGGCCGCCGCCACCAGCCCCGCCGCGAGGCGCGCAGGATCGTGCGCCGCATCCGCGAGCTGCCGCAGCCGGTCCTCTACCGCCCGGTCCTCGGGCGCGAGCGCGATGAGCGCGACGACTTGATCGAGGGCGCCCGACACGTCGCCGAGCGCGTCCAGGCGCTCGGCGCATTCCCGTCGCAGGGCGCGCAGTCGGTCGCCACCAGCGAACCCAATCGCGGTGCGCAGCAGCTCAGGCACGCGCGCGACAGCGCCGCTCGCCTCGAAGCGCGGCCGGAGCGCGTCCAGCGCTTCGAGCCGGGTCTCGACTTGGGCCCGCTCGTCCGCCAGCAGTCGCTCGAGCAGGCCCCCGAGCTGCGCTTCCTCGCGCAAATCGGACAGAAGCGGCCGCAGCTCGGCCAGCGCCGCCTCGGGCTCGTGCAGCTTGTCGTGGAGCGTGATCGCGATCCGCAATCGCAGCTCGCGGGCCTCGCCGCCGGTCAGCCCCTCGAGACGGAGCCGCCGCGCCGCCACCAGCTCGATCCAGCGCTCGTGGCGCTCGAGCAGCCGTTCGAGCGACGATGCGACCTGACCGTCGCCGGGCCGCAGCCGCGACAGCTGGTCGAGGTACCCGATCGCTCGCGCATGATCGGTGGTGAAGTCCTTGGCGATGCGCGCCGCGTCTTCGAGAATCTCCGCGCGCCGCTCCGCCCCGACCCCGCGTCCGAGCCGGGCGTCGTACGCGTCGAGCGCCTCGCGCCAGCGCTCGCCCATGGTGAGCGCGACGAGCAGCGGGCGGAACGCCCAGTCCGCCTCCGGCGCCGCCTTCAGCACCGCACGCAGCACGTCGACGGTCTCGGCCGCGTTGTCACCGAAACAGTCGGCGGCGAAGCGCGCCGCCCGCTGCGACAGCACCGCGACGATCGGCTTCGCGTGCCCGTTGCCGATGTGGGCGCGATAAAAGTCGAGAAGCTGGCGGGCGTGGTTCTCGTTCGAGACCACCGCCGCCTCCAGCCGCTCCCAGGGCGACTCGTCCGCGGGCTTCGCGGTCGCGACGCTCAGCGCCTCGTCGAACCAGGTGTCCGAGAGCGCGGGGGCAATTTCCTGCTTCGGTTTCTCGACCGCGGCCACCTTCGCTGCCATGGCGTTCGCTCCTCCGAGGGACAAGCCCGCAAGATCGGCAGTCGGAGGCGATCTGTTGAGCTTCGCGGCGAAATCTTGCGAAGGAAATGCGACTCGAACGATTCTCGGCAGTTACCGGGGGTCTTCCCGCCCGGCCAGCCGGCGGCACATGTCGGCGTAGCGGCCGCCCGCCGCGATCAACCCGTGGTGGGGCCCGCGTTCGATGACGCGGCCGTGGTCGAGGACGGCGACCTCGTCGGCGTGGCGCACCGTGGACAGTCGATGGGCAATGACGATGCTGGTTCTGCCGGCGAACAGCTTGGCGAGCGCCGCCTGCAGCTGCAGCTCGGTGAGGGCGTCGACGGAGCTGGTGGCCTCGTCGAGGATCAGGATGCGGGGGTCGGCGAGCAGGGCGCGGCCGAGCGCGACGAGCTGGCGCTGGCCGAGCGAGAGCCGGGCGCCACGCTCCTGTAGCTGCGTGTCGTAGCCATCCTCGAGGTGGCTGACGAACTCGTGGGCGCCGATCGTCTCGGCCGCGCTGACGATGTCCGCGGCCGGAGCGTCGGGGCGGCCGAAGGCGATGTTGTGGCTGACGGTTCCGGCGAAGAGGAAGCCCTCCTGGGGAACGATCCCGAGCTGGCGGCGCAGCGACGCCTGGGTCACCTCGCGCAGGTCGTGCCCGTCGATCGTGATCGAACCCTCGCGCGGGTCGTAGAAGCGCGCGAGCAGCTTGGCGATCGTCGACTTGCCGGCGCCGGTGTGGCCGACGAGCGCGACGGTCGTGCCGGCCGGCACGTCGAGGTCGATCCCGTGCAGCACCTCGAGACCCTCGCGATAGGCGAAATGGACGTCGTCGAACTCGACGTGGCCCTCGACGCGCGGGAGCGGCTTCGCCTCCGGCCGGTCGCGCACCTGCGGCTCCTCGTCGAGCACGTCCATGATCTTGTCGAGCGCCGCGACGGCGGCCAGGAACGTGTTGTAGAGCTGCGACAGCTGCTGCACCGGGTCGAAGAAGTTCGACAGGTAGAGCATGAACGCGAGGAGCGTCCCGATCGTGACGTCGCCCTGGAAGTAGAGATGGCCGCCGTAACCGAGCACGATCGCCGTCGCTGCGGCGGCGAGGAAGTCGACGAACGGGAAGTAGAGGCCGTTCGTGACGACGGTCTGGTAGTTCGCCGAGCGGTACCGCTCGTTCACCTCCCGGAACGTCCGCTCGTTGCGGCGCTCGCGCGTGTAGGCCTGCACGACGCGGATGCCGGCGATGTCCTCCGCGAGGCTCGCCGTCACGAGGCCGAGCCGCTCGCGGACGGCGCGATAAGCGCGGGACGAGCGGACACGGAAGAGCGCCGTCGCGGCCCACATGAACGGCATCACCACAAGGGTCG
>WNGB01011128.1_pt1 | contig 12355 bp, 8 predicted proteins | sample 5400681 | NCBI WGS metagenome assembly WNGB01 (sample SAMN13153367, study PRJNA577476) | soil metagenome | isolation source: 115 cm soil or saprolite under grassland replicate 2 | place: USA:California | collected 2016-06-15 | reverse complement strand
GCGCTTGCTGCCGCCGGCGGTGGCGAGCTTCAGGTCGGCGGCGGCGGCGCGGTAGTCGGCCACCACCCGGTCGGTGGACGGCCGCTGGGCGAGGAGCTGGTCGCGCCCGTCGAGGCGGCCGGCGCCGAGGTAGGCGTTGGAGAGGCTGCGCTCCTGCTGGAGCTCGCTCACCAGCGAGCTGAGCCTGGCGGCGAACAGCGACAGCCGGTTGACGCGGTCCGCCTCGGCGCTCTGCGCAAGGTTGGTGCCAATCCCGACGGAGGAAAGGATCGTGAGGGCGAGCAGCGGTCCCACGAGGATGGCGATCAGCTTCGAGCGGATCTGCACGTTCTGGAACATTTGCCGTCCTCCGAGGCGCTCGACCGGGCCGATCCCCGGTCGCTCCCACACCCCGGGGCGGGCGCTGCGCGGTGTGCGGTAGGGAAGGCATGACGGGCCGGGGGACCGCGCGGAAATTTAACCCTTGCCCATTTCCCGTGCAACGGTTTGTTTCCGCGGCGCGGCCACCATTTGCCCCGAACACGTCCCGAGCTGCCGATACGTAAGGAGGAGGCGTGCTCGGACATTGTTGTCAGGCACTGACTCTTGCGCGTGTATGTCCCATTCTGCCTGTCTGTCCAAGCAGTGCCACATCCGATTTTCATCCGCCCTGACCAGGCATCCGGCGGGAACGGAAGATGGCGTAAATAGTTTGATTCAGGCAGTCGCCGACGAGTGTTGCCATTGGTCCGGTTTTGCGCAACCGATTGCTCCGCAATCGGCCTCTGCACCCTTGTCTACGTACCGCCGGAATGGTACAAGCTGCGCCTGGCGGGACCGGCGAATTGCCTCAGGCGCGAAGACGCGCGTCCGAATGCAGTCCCCCCACCGGTCGACCAGCCCGCCGGACCATGGGCGGGCTCAAGAGGAGGGTTCCTCGAATGCGCCCCCTGCCCGAGACCGGCGACGACCGGCTGGTACGTCGCTTCGGCTACCGCCCCCAGTTCCTCCGTTCGCTGCGCTCCTTCGAGTCGTTCGCGCTCGGGTTCTCCTTCATCTCGATCACCACCGGGATCTTCACCACCTTCGGGTTCCTGCTCGCCAACGCGGGCCCGCGCGGCATCTGGACCTGGCCGATCGTGATCCTCGGCCAGACCCTGGTCGCGATGGTCTACGCCGCGCTGGCGGCGAAGATCCCGCTGGCCGGCTACTCCTACCAGTGGGCCGCGCGCCTGGCCAACCCCACCGTGGGCTGGTGGCTTGGCTGGATGTCGTTCGCCTTCCTGACGATCGTGACCGTCTCGGTCGACTACGCCTTCGTCCAGGTCGCCTTCCAGCCCCTGCTGGGCCTGACCTACACCCCGCTGAGCGCGGCCGTGCAGACCGGCCTGGTGATGGCCGTCCAGGCCACCCTGATCATCGCCTCCACCATGGTGACCACCAGGATCAACAACGCCGCCGTGGTGTTCGAGGTCGTCGGCATGGTGGAGCTCGCCATCGTGCTGCTCTCCGCCGCGTTCCTCGCGGGCCGCGGCGACTGGTCCAACCTCTGGTCGACCGGGATCGTGCCCGCCGCCGGCTGGTTCAAGTGGCTGGGGCCGTTCATGCTGGCGACGCTGCTGGGGGCGTACACGATCGTCGGCTTCGAGTCCTCCGCCAACCTCGCCGAGGAGACCCACGAGCCCCGCAAGGTGGTGCCGCGGGCGATGATCCGCGCGGTGATCGCCTCCGGCGTCATCGGCATGATCTTCCTGTTCGCCGTGACCCTGGCGGTCGGCGACGTCGAGGCGGCCAGCAACGACGCCGCCCCGGTCGCGTTCGTCCTCAAGAGCGTGCTCGGCAGCGGCATCGAGCGGGTCTTCCTGCTGTTCATCTGCGTCTCGATCTTCTGCTGCGGCATGGTGATCATGGCCACCAACTCGCGCCTGATCTGGGCGATGGCGCGCGACCGGCGCCTGCCCGGCCACCAGCTCATCGCGCGGGTGCCCCGCGCCACCGGCGGGCCCACCTACGCGACGCTGCTGGCCGCCCTGCTCAGCGGCGCCATCGTGGCGGTGCTGAGCAACCACACCGACGCGCTGGTCAACCTGTTCACCGCCTCGACGCTGATGCCGGCGATCCTCTACACGGGCACCGTGCTCCTCTACGTCGCGGTGGCGCGCAAGATCCGCGAGGAGCCCGGCTACTTCCACCTCGGCCGCTGGGAGCAGCCGGTGATCCTCGGGTCGCTGCTCTGGCTCGCCTACGAGCTGGTGATCCTGATCGCCCCCTCGGACTTCCGGGCCGCGCAGCGCTACGCGCTCGGCGCCCTCTTGCTCGGCCTGGTCGTGTTTGGTCTCATGTGGCTGATCGAGCCGGACGCCATGCGCGAGAACGCCGGTGCCGAGGGAGAGGACGCGCTGGCGGCGGCCGCCGCCGAGCCGGCGAACGAGCGGGCGGACGACGAGGCGCTCGCGCCCGCCGGCTCGATGAGGGGGTGATGGCGGGCACACCGGTCGCGGCGGTGCTCGCTCTCTGCCGCCGTGGCCGCCCAGGCGGGCACGCAGGTCTCGCAGGTCTCCAGGACTGATCGCGCACCAAGGAGGGAGCCGTGGGCGCTGTTCCCGATTCGGTAGACGACCGACTGCTCGAGCGGTTTGGCTACCAGCAGCAGTACACCCGTACGCTGAAGCGCTTCGAGTCGTTCGCCATCGGGTTCTCCTTCATCTCGATCACCACCGGGATCTTCACCACCTTCGGCTTCGTGCTGGGCAACGCGGGCACGCGCGGCATCTGGACCTGGCCGATCGTGATCCTGGGCCAGACCCTGGTCGCGATGGTCTACGCCGCGCTGGCGGCCAAGATCCCGCTGGCCGGCTACTCCTACCAGTGGGCCTCGCGCCTGGCCAACCCGGCGGTGGGCTGGTGGCTGGGGTGGATGTCGTTCGCCTTCCTGACGATCGTGACCGTCTCGGTGGACTACGCCTTCGTCCAGGTCGCCTTCCAGCCCCTGCTGGGCCTGACCTACACCCCGCTCAGCGCGGCGCTGCTCACCCTGGCGGTGCTGGCGGTCCAGGCGCTGCTGATCATCTACTCGACCCCGATCGTGACCCGGATCAACAACCTGGCCGTCGGCACCGAGGTGATCGGCCTGCTCGGCCTGACCGTGGTGCTGCTGCTGGCGGCGCTGTTCCTGGCGAAGTTCCGCCACTTCGGCAACCTCGGCTCGACCGGGATCGTCCCCGCCGCCGGCTGGTGGGGGTGGCTGGGGCCGTTCATGCTGGCGACGCTGCTGGGGGCGTACACGATCGTCGGCTTCGAGTCGGCCAGCAACCTGGCCGAGGAGACGCACGAGCCGCGCAAGGTCGTGCCCAACGCCATGGTCCGCTCGGTGGTGCTGTCGGGCATCATCGGCATGGTGTTCCTGATCGCCATCTCCTCGGTGATCCGCGACCTGCCGGCCGCCTCGGGCGACGCCGCCCCGGTCGCGTTCATCATGAAGGACGTGCTCGGCGGCTTCTTCGAGAAGCTGTTCCTGCTGTTCATCTGCGTGTCGATCTTCGCCTGCGGCATGGTGATCATGGTCACCAACTCGCGGCTGACCTGGTCGATGGCGCGCGACCGGCGCCTGCCGGGCCACCAGGCGCTGAAGAGCGTGCCCAAGCCGACCGGCGGGCCGCTGGGGGCGACCGTGCTGGTCGCCGTGCTCAGCGGGCTGATCGTGCTGGTCCTGCGCAACAACACCGACGCGCTGTTCAAGCTGTTCACCGCCTCCACCCTGATGCCGGCGATCCTCTACGCGGGCACGGTGCTGCTGTACGTGTTCACCGCCCACCGGGTCCAGCACGAGTCGGGCTACTTCCACCTCGGCCGCTGGGAGTGGCCGGTGATCGTCGGGGCGCTGGTCTGGCTCGCCTACGAGCTGGCCATCCTGATCGGCCCGAACGACTTCCGCGGCGCGCAGGGCTACGCGCTCCTGGCGGTCGGGGTCGGCGTGGTCGTGTTCGGCCTCATGTGGTTCCTCGAGCCGGCCGCCATGCGCCGCGAGGCGGGCGCCACCGGCCTCGACGCGCTCGAGGCCGGCGAGCAGCCGGCGGCAACACCGCCGGTGGGCGAGACGGCGGCGCCAGAGTCGCCGGCGTGAGCACTGGCTCCGTCGATCGGTGAACGTCCTCGCCGTCGACCAGGGGACCTCGGCCACCAAGGCGCTGGTGGTCGCGCCCGAACGGGGCGTGCTGGCCGAGGCCGAGGTCCCCGTCCACCCCAAGGCGGTGGGTGACGGCGGCGTCGAGCAGGACCCCGAGGAGCTGTGGGCCTCGGTGGTCGAGGCTGGCCGGCTCGCGCTCGAACGGGCGCGCGAGCCGGTCGGCGCCGTCGGGCTGGCCAACCAGGGCGAGACCGTGCTGGCCTGGGACCGGGAGACGGCCAGGCCGCTGTCGGTGGCCTTGTCGTGGCAGGACCGGCGCGCGGCGGACGTCTGCCAGCGGCTGGTGGGACGGTCCCACGAGCTCGCCCAGCTCACCGGCCTCTCGCTCGACCCGTACTTCGCCGCCCCCAAGATCACCTGGCTGCGCGAGCACGTCACCGACGCCGGGGTCGCCACCACCACCGATGCCTGGCTGGTGGCCCGGCTCACCGGCGCCTTCGTCAGCGACGCGGCCACCGCCTCGCGCACGCTCCTGCTGGACCTGGACCGGGTGGACTGGTCGCCGGAGGCCTGCGAGGTCTTCGGCATCGACCCGGCGACGCTGCCGGCGGTCAGCGACTGCGCCGCGCCGGTCGGCGAGACGACCGCCTTCGGGCCGCCGCTGCCGCTCGCCGGCCTCGCCGTCGACCAGCAGGCCGCCCTGTTCGCCGAGTCCTGCCTCGCCCCCGGCGAGGCCAAGTGCACCTACGGGACCGGCGCGTTCCTGCTGGCCACCGTCGGCGAGCAGCCCCGGCGCTCGCGCACCGGCCTGGTCGGCTGCGTCGCCTGGCGCCTCGGTGGCCGCACCACCTACTGCCTCGACGGCCAGGTCTACACCGTCGGCGCCGCGGTCGGCTGGCTGCAGCGGGTCGGGCTGATCGCCGGCCCGGAGGACCTGGACCGGCTCGGTGGCGAGGTCGACTCCCCCGGCGGGGTCGCCTTCGTGCCGGGGCTCGCCGGGCTCGGGGCGCCGTTCTGGCGGCCCGCCGCCCGCGGCGCCTTCGTCGGGCTGTCGCTCGGCGCGAGCCGCGCCCACCTGGTCCGCGCGGTGGTCGAGGGGATCGCGGCCCAGGTCGCCTGGCTCGCCAAGGCCGCCGGCGACGACCTCGGGCAGCCCCTGCGGCGGCTGCGGGTCGACGGCGGGCTCACCCGCTCGACCCTGCTCATGCAGGTCCAGGCCGACCTGCTACAGGCGCCGGTGGAGGTCTACCCGTCGCCCAACGCCACCGCGCTGGGCGTGGCCGCCCTCGCCCGGCTGGGCAGCGGCGACGGTGTCGATCCGGCCGCCGTGACCGGCGGCTGGTCCCCGGCGGCCATCTACGAGCCCCGCATCACCGCCGCCGAGGCCGCCGGGCGCCTGCAGCACTGGCGCCGCGCCGCCGAGGCCACCGTGGACCTGGACAGCCAGTAGTGCACGGATGCCCCGCAGGCAGGGCGGCGGCGCACTGGCCGGCGACTGGCGACGGTGGTGCAGGCTTCGTAGCATGCCCCATGGGCAGGGCAGCCTAGTGCACGGATGCCCCGCAGGCAGGGCGGCGGCGCACTGGCCGGCGACTGGCGACGGTGGTGCAGGCTTCGTAGCATGCCCCATAGGCAGGGCAGCCTAGTGCAGGGTCCGGGCCTGCGCGTCTACGACGTGGCGGTCGTGGGCGCTGGGGTGGTCGGGACCGCGATCGCCCGCCGGCTCGCCCGCTACCGGCTGCGCTGCGTGCTGCTGGAGGCGGGGCCGGACGTCGGCGCCGGGACCAGCAAGGCGAACACGGCGATCCTGCACACCGGGTTCGACGCCAAGCCGGGCACGCTCGAGGCCGCCCTGGTCCGGCGTGGACGCGAGCTGCTCCTGGAGGAGGGTCCCGGGCTCGGCATCCCGATCGAGCGGACCGGCGCGCTGCTGGTCGCCTGGAGCGAGGCCGAGGTTGCGGCCCTGCCGGGGATCGCCGCGAGGGCGCGCGAGAACGGCTGGTCCGACGTGCGCCCGGTCGACCGGGAGGAGCTGTACCGGCGCGAGCCGTCCCTCGGCCAGGGCGCCCTGGCCGGGCTCGAGGTCCCCGGCGAGGGGATTCTCTGCCCCTGGACGCCGCCGCTGGCGTTCGCCACCGAGGCGCTGGCCGGCGGCGTCGAGCTGCGGCTCGACAGCGCGGTGGCGGCGGCCAGGCGGGTACCGTCCGCCGGGCCGGAGCCGTGGGTCCACGAGCTGGACGCGGCCGGCACCCCGGTGCGCGCCCGCTGGGTGGTCAACGCCGCCGGGCTGCGCTCCGACGAGGTCGACCGCATGCTCGGCCACGACGGCTTCACCGTCACCCCGCGGCGCGGCGAGCTGATCGTGTTCGACAAGCTGGCGCGCCCGCTCCTGCACCACGTGCTGCTGCCGGTGCCGACCGCGACCAGCAAGGGCGTGCTGGTCGCGCCGACCGTGTTCGGCAACGTGCTGCTCGGCCCGACCGCCGAGGATCGCGACGACAAGCGCGACACCGCGACCAGCGCCAAAGGCCTCACCGGCCTGCTCGCCCACGGTCGCCGCATCCTCCCGGCGCTGCTGGACGAGGAGGTCACCGCCGCCTACGCCGGCCTGCGCGCCGCCACCGAGCACGGCGACTACCAGCTCGCCGTGCACCCCGAGGAGCGCTACGCCTGCGCCGGCGGCATCCGCTCCACCGGCCTCACCGCCGCCCTCGCCATCGCCGAGCACCTGGTCACCAAGCTGGGCGCCGCCGGCCTGCCGCTGGTCTCCGCCGAGCGGGCCGAGCCGGTCCGCATGCCGAACCTCGGCGAGGCGTTCCCCCGGCCCTACCGCTCGGCCGAGGCGATCGCCGCCAACCCCGGCCACGGCCGCATCGTCTGCCACTGCGAGCGCGTCACCCACGGCGAGCTGCGCGACGCGCTCGCCGGCCCCGTCCCCGCGCGGGACCTGGACGGGCTGCGCCGCCGCACGCGCGCGCTGATGGGCCGCTGCCAGGGCTTCTACTGCGCCGCCACGGTAGCGGCCATGCTCGCCGAGGCAAGCGGCCGGTCCGTCGGGGAGCTGCTCGGCACCGGGGCGCCGCCGCGGACCGCGCCGCCGCCACCCCGGCGCGGGGGCGGCCCCCGGTGAGCGCGGGACGATCCGGCGTGGAGCGGCCCACCGCGGGCGGGGACCGGACGCCGCCGGCGATGCGCGAGGTCGAGGTGGACGTGCTGGTCGTCGGCGGCGGGCCCGCCGGGCTGGCGGCGGCGGTCGCGCTGCGCCGGGGCGGCGCCGGCCGGGTGCTGGTGGTCGACCGCGAGGAGCGGGTCGGCGGGGTGCCGCGGCACACCGACCACCTCGGCTTCGGCATGCGCGACCTGCGCCGCGTGCTGACCGGGCCGGGCTACGCGGACGCCTGGACCCGGCGGGCGGTCGCCGCCGGGGTGGAGCTCTGGGCGCCGGCCACGGCCACCGGCTTCGCCGGCCCGGGCGCCGTCGACCTCACCGCCCCCGACGGCCGCCACACCGTGCGGGCGCGGGCGCTGCTGCTCGCCACCGGCTGCCGGGAGCGTCCCCGGGCCGCCCGGCTGGTGCCGGGAACCCGCCCCGCCGGCGTGCTCACCACCGGGACCCTGCAGCAGCTCGTCCACCTCCACGGCGAGCGCGTCGCCGGCCGGGCGCTGGTGGTCGGCGCCGAGCACGTCAGCTTCTCGGCCGCCCACACCCTCGCCCGCGCCGGGGCGGAGGTCGCCGCGCTGGTCACCGAGGAGCCTCGCCACCAGAGCTTCGCGCTGCTGCGGGCGCTGGTGGGCCTCGGCCACCGCCTGCCGGTGCTGACCTCCACCAAGGTCGCGGCGGTGCGCGGCCGCGCCCGGGTCGAGGCGGTCGAGCTGACCGACCTGCGCTCCGGCGCGACCAGGATGCTCCCCTGCGACCTGGTGGTGTTCACCGGCGACTGGATCCCCGACCACGAGCTGACGCGGCTCGGCGGCCTGGCGATCGATCCCGGCACCCGCGGCCCCCGGGTGGACGAGGCCCTGCGCACCAGCGCGCCGGGTGTGTTCGCGGCGGGCAACCTGCTCCACGGCGCGGCCACCGCCGACGTCGCCGCGCTGGGCGGCAGGCACGCGGCCGGCGCGGTGCTCGACTTCCTCGCCGGCGGGGCCTGGCCCGAGCGGGCCGTCGACCTGGTCTGCGCCCCGCCGCTGCGCTGGGTGGCGCCGAACCGCGTGGCCGACCCGCGGCGCTCGCCGCCGCCCGGCCGCCTGCTGCTCCGGGTCGACGGGTTCCATCGCGCCCGCATGGAGGCGCGCCAGGATGGGCGCCTGCTGTGGGCCGGCCGCCGCCGGCTGGTGCCCAACCGCGCCCTCCACCTCCCCGCTGGCTGGCTGCGGCGGGTCGACCCGTCCGGCGGGCCGGTGATCCTGGCGCTCGGCCACGCCTAGACGTAGGCGAGGTGGGCGTCGTCGAGCGACCACAGCTTGGAGCGGTCGCCGCGGTAGGCGCGCAGCAGCTCGGAGAAGTGCCGTGCCATGGCGTCGTGGTAGCCGAGCTGCCGACCGACGAGCAACCGCGCGGCGGCCAGCAGCTCGTCGAGGTCGGCGAGGATGCGCGCGCGGCTCATGCTCGCGATCCGCGGGCCCTCGCCGTCGGCGTCGGCGGCCAGCATCGGCGGCGGGTCGAAGCCGGTGAAGCCGCCGAACGCGTCCGGGTCGGGGAACACCGAGTAGAACGGCACCTGGTTGCAGAAGAACTCGTGCCAGCGGCCGCCCGACAGCGCCAGCCACGGGGTCCCGACCGCCAGGGCGGCCATGCCGAAGCCGGTGTGCGGCGCCACGAACACGTCGCAGGCCTCGACGACGGCGAGCTGGTCGGCCATCGGCAGGTCGAAGCAGTCGACCGCCTGCGGGAACGCGGCCAGCAGCCGTGCCAGCTCGGCGGTGGCGAAGCTGCTGCGGGTCCGCTGGTCGGCGCGGAGCTTGCCGACCAGGCACAGGCGCGCGTCCGGGTGCTGGCGGGCGAGCGCGCCCAGCAGCAGCGTCCAGGAGGCCGTCGACGGGTACTCCCAGCGTGGCTGGGAGCTGCCCGCCGGCATGACCGCGATCGCGGTGGGGGCCTCGCCGAGCAGGCGGCGGGCAGCCGCCTGCCGCGCTGGCGGGATCCGCAGGCGGAGCTGCTGGTGGGCAGCGTAGGCGGGCGGCGGGACGCCGATGGTGGCGTGGCCGCGGCGGGCGTGGAGGTGGCGGTCGGCGACGGCGAAGAAGCGCGCGAAGTTGGGGAACATCGCCATGTGCGCCGCGGAGTGCCGCCGTGGGTTGTCGACGATCCAGTCCCAGTGGCGCGGGACCTCGGCGATGGCGCGGACCAGTTCGGGCTCCTCGGCCAGGGCGGCCGGCAGGGCCACCGGACAGGCGGCCGCGACGTACGGGCACAGGCCGGCCAGCTCGGTTGGGGTGTTGTGGGCCAGCAGCACGGTGATGCGCAGCGACGGGTCGGCGCGGTGGTAGCCAAGCGCGTAGCGCAAGGCCTCGACGGCGTGCCCGACCGGGTTGCACTCCATGAAGTTGACCAGCAGGGTCTCGCGCTCACCCGCAGGCGCGGGATCCTTCGCCGACCGCACGCCGCCCACCGCACCTCGCCACGTCGACTCCACCTCGTGGTCGACTCTCACCCGGACGGGCGCGGCCGTCACGCCAATTGCGCGAGTAGGCGCGGTCGAGCCAGTGGTGATTGCCTCGCTGCCGATCCGGCTGGAAGGACGACCATCGGGCTAGCCACGCCCTAGGCGCAGGGGCGGCCATGATCGCAATTGCATCTCGATTCGACCGGAGAACCGTGATTTCGCGGTTTCATGGGTGTCTACGGGCACCGGCGCACGGCACGCGTCGGCATGGCAGGGTCATCGGGCCCATGCGGGACACGCGAGGAGGTGCCCATGGTGTGGCAAGGCGCGGCCTTCAGCCCGCTGCAGGCTGCCCTCGCACTGACCAGGTGCGGCATCCCGGTCTGCCCATACCACTACCCCAGGATGGACGGGTCGGGTTGGGTCGCCAGCATGGTCTGCTCCTGCGACCGGCCGCAGTGCCTGCAGCCCTGCGCCCACCCGTTGCCCCCTGAGGGCCTCGCGGCCGCCACCACCGACCCCGACCGCATCCGGTTCTGGTGGCAGGACCACCCCGACGCCAACGTCGGGCTGGTCACCGGCGTGGTTTGCGACGTGATCGACACCGACCCGGACACCGGCCGGCGCGCCTTCAAGGCGCTGACCCGCCGCTCCCGCGGCCTCGGCCCGGTGGCGCGCACCGGCACCGGCCGCTGGCTGTTCTTCACCGCGCCGTCCGGCCGGCCGGGCGCCGTCCTCGCCGCCGGCGACGACGCCACGGCAAGACCCGGCCCGCTGGTGCGCTGGCGCGGCCTCGACGGCTCGGTGCTGGCGCCGCCGAGCAGGACGCTGCTCGGCAACTCGGCCCGCTGGGCGCACCCGTTCGCCACCGAGCTGCCCGACCCCTACGAGCTCGCCCAGGTGCTCACCGACGCGGTCACCGGCTCCGAGAACGAGGAGACCGGCCGCCTCGCCAAGCTGATGGCACCGGTGCGCCGGGTCCGCAGCCGCGCGGCGAGCTAGTACCCCGCGGTCAGGTCGATCGGGTTCTCCAGTGGCTCGCCGGCGGCGAAGCGGCCCAGTTCCGCGGCGAACAGGCGCGCCGCCCGCTCCGCTGAGCGGGGTGAGGACCAGGTGTGGTGCGGCACCACCACGACGTTGCCGCGGCCCCAGAGCGGGTGCCCGGCCGGCAGCGGCTCGGTGACGAAGGCGTCGAGCACGGCACCGCCGAGCCGCTCGTCGTCCAGCTCGGCGACCAGTGCCTGCTCGTCGACCAGGGCGCCTCGCGCCACGTTGACCAGCCACGCCGTCGGCTTCATGGCGGCGAGGGCGGCGGCGTCCACCATGCTCCTGGTCTCCCGCGTGAGCGGCATGCCCAGCACCACGTAGTCGGCCTCGGGCAGCTCGTCGCGCCAGGCCGGCCCGGTCACCAGCCGGGTGACCCCGGCGGGCGGCTCCCGCGACGTGCGCGCCACGGCGCGCACGTCCAAGCCGAACGGCCGCGCCATCTCGGCGACCATCCGGTTGACCTGCCCGAAGCCGAGCAGCAGCAGCACCGCCCCTTCGAGCTCGGCGAGGAAGAAGGGGCTCGGGTCCCAGGTCCCCGCGTCCGAGCGCCGCACGAAGTCGGGGAAGCGCTTGGCCGCGGCGAGCAGGGCGAGCATCACCCACTCGGCCATCGGCCGGGCGAAATTGTCGCCGCCGTTGGTCATCACCAGGCCGCGGGTAGCCAGCTCGTCCAGCGGCAGCCGGTCGGCGCCCACCATGTCGGAGTGGACCCAGCCCAGCTCGGGCAGGGTGGCGAGGGCGTTGGCGAACCAGTCGTCGGGGTTGATGCCGCGGCGCCACAGCACCCGCACCCCGGCCGCGTCCCGCGGGTCGGCGCGCCCCTCGTCGTCGAGCGCGACCAGCCTGACGGGAACGCGCAGCTGCCCGCCGGCCCGCAGCCGGTCGAGCGTCTTCTCCACCTGTGGCGCGGCGGCCACCGCGATCGGCTCCATCGGTCGGCACCTTACCAAAGCGGGTGGACCAGGACGGTTGCGCGCGGGGCAGCCGTCACAACCCCGGTGTACCATCGGCTTGCTTCCCCGCAGGCAGCACACGGTCCTCGGGAGGATCATGCTCGACGCCGACCATCCGCGAGAGGCGTGCGGGGTCTTCGGGGTGTGGGCCCCGGGCGAGCAGGTGGCCAACCTCGTCTTCTACGGGTTGTACGCGCTCCAGCACCGCGGGCAGGAGTCGGCAGGGATGGCCGTCGGCGACGGCCGCACGCTGCTCGTCTACAAGGACATGGGCCTTGTCAGCCACGTCTTCGACGAGCGCACCCTCGCCACCCTGCAGGGGCACCTGGCCATCGGCCACACCCGCTACTCGACCACCGGCGGCTCCTGCTGGGAGAACGCCCAGCCGACCTTCAAGACCAACGCGGCGGGCGGCGGCATCGCCCTGGCGCACAACGGCAACCTGACCAACACCGCCGAGCTGGCCGGCGGCCTGGAGCGCCACGGCTCGGCCACCACCGACAGCGACGTGGTCGCCGAGCTGCTGGCCGCCGAGGCCGACCTGCCCCTGGAAGAGGCCATCGCGCGCACGCTGCCGCGCCTCCGGGGGGCGTACTCGCTGCTGGTGATGGACGAGCGCACCGTCTACGGTGCGCGCGACCCGC
>WNGB01011127.1_pt1 | contig 12356 bp, 15 predicted proteins | sample 5400681 | NCBI WGS metagenome assembly WNGB01 (sample SAMN13153367, study PRJNA577476) | soil metagenome | isolation source: 115 cm soil or saprolite under grassland replicate 2 | place: USA:California | collected 2016-06-15 | reverse complement strand
GGCGGGCTGTGCGCCCGCCACTGGCACCAGGTGGCGGCCGAGGACCGGCGTCGCAGCCGCGGCATGCTCGGCACCGCCGAGCTGTTCGCCGACGTGCTGGCCAGATCCGCACCCGCGGACGCGGCGCCGCCGCCGCGCTGCCCGCTCTGCGCCGACCTGCAGGCGTCGGCCAGGCACCGCTTCTACCTGCTGCTGGACGCGGTCGGGCGGCCGGCGCTGGAGCACGCGCCACCTGGGTGGCGGCCGTGCCTGCCGCACCTGCGCGGCCTGCACGAGCTGCGCCTGGAGCGCTGGCTGGACCGCTGGGCCCGCGAACGGGAGCGGCGCACCCTCCAGGAGGCGGTCGCGGCGGCGCGCCGCTACGTCCGCACCCGCCAGCAGCGCTACCACCAGGAGGCCACCGGCGCCGAGACTCAGGACCTGCTGGACGCGATCGCCGCGGTGCTCGGCGCCGACCCTCACGGCCGGAATGGCGACACCGACCCGGCCAGCGTGTGAGCCAGCCCCCACCCGGCGAACCACCCCAGCGCCTCGACCCACGCCGCCGCAGCCTCGGGGGTGGCCACGGGGCCGTGCAGGGTCATGGAGTCGACCAGCAGGTCCAGGCGGCCAGCCAGCTCCCGCAGCCGGTGGGCATACTCGGAGAGGTCAACCGATGACGGCTCGCCGGCCAGCAGGTGCGGCCGGCACACCATCCCTGTTCCGCCAAGGCAGCCCGGGCACGATGCTGGCTCCCAGACCGGGCGCAGGTCCGCCAGGTAGCCGCGGGTGCGCTCCAGGCGGTTGACCAGCTCGCGGCGCTCGGCAAAACCCGGGTCTGGCGGGGCGGTCGAGGTCGCCAGCGTGGCGCACACAACACAGGCGGCGCTGGCGCGCAGCCGCTCCACCGGGTGAGGAGGGGAGCGGCGCCGACGCTTGCTCGGGCTCGGCGAGGTAAGTGCCTCGGCTGCCCTGGCGGCCAGGTCACGGTACAGGTTGGCGGTGCTGAACGGCCGCCCGCGCAGCTCGCACTCGACCGCCGCATGCGCCCAGGTATGCCGCGGGCAGAATCCCCAGGCGTGGCGGAGCTGCTGGCGGATGCGAGGGCTCATGATCGAGCCGTCCTGGAACCACCACCACAGCCGCCGGACTTCATTCAGGCTCAGCTCGAGCGGACCTGAACGCATGCGGTGCTCCGACGACGGCCGGGTCACCGGCCGGTCGGGTCGTCGTCCCGGAAGGTCGGCACATCGCCTTCCTGGAAGTAGAGGTCGGGCTCCCGGAGACGACGAGCGGCCGCCGCCTTGACGGCTTGGACGAGGGGGGCCAACCAGACGCCGAGAAGGACGCCCGCAAGCATCCACAGGACATAGCCGATCATCGCTCACCCTTTCCGGAGATGAGGCTCCTGCAGGTGCAGGAGCCATCAGCCCGGCCAGGGCGGTCACAGCGAGCTCCATCGCTGGATACGCGGCAAGTATGCCAGCCTCACCGATGGCAGACCACGGTTCGGCGGTGCCACTGCGTTCGATTGCGGGGATTCGGCCCGGGTACCATACGTATTGGCGATGAGGCCCGCCTGAACGCCACAGCGGCTGATGGCTTCTACGACTGCTAGACCGGTGGAAGCTATGTCGCGCTGTGACCGCCTCGCCCTCGACCCACCCCCTCCAGCGGATGCCGTCTGGGGCTGGTTCGCGCTCGCAGCGCCGACGCGTCGCGTTCAGGGGTGATCGGTTGCGATTCCACAGCATCCTCTTCGACCAGCCGCCGAGCGGCGTCGACGTCGACCAGCCGAACGAGCCGGCGACCTTTGGCGACCTGAACCTCGACCAGGTGCTGGTGTCGGTGACCAGCGGCCGCGAGGAGTACGACCTCGAGGTGTTCTTCTACACGCCGTTGCGCGATGTCGCGGCCGTGCGCTACCGCCACGAGATCCTGCGCGACCTCCAGAAGACCGAGGCGCTCGAGGCTGTCGGAGCGTTCACGGACAAGCTGCAGAGGATGCGCAAGCATCTCGCGCAGGCGAGCAAGCTCTACTACGGGTACCAGCAGGAACGGTGGTTCCTGGACGCGGTGGAGATCTACTGCGACGCCGTCAGCTCCCTGGCGGAAGACCTTCTGCGTCTCAAGCTGACATCGCGCGGATTCCAGGCGTTCCGCGACTACCTCAGCGACTATGCCGCCTCCGAGGGCTTCACCTCGCTCGCACGCCAGACGCGGGAGCTGCGAGCCGCGCTTGCCGGGGTGCGGTATGCCGTGCACATCAGGGGGAGCCGGGTCACCGTCAGCGCCTACGACGGGGAGCCCGACTACAGCGCCGAGGTGGAGGCAACCTTCGCCAAGTTCAAGCAGGGAGCGGTGAAGGACTACCGCGTCAAGCTCCCCGAGTTCCCAGACATGAACCACGTCGAAGCGCAAGTGCTCGACCGGGTCGCGCGGCTGTACCCGGAGGTGTTCGGGACACTGGACGACTACTGCGCCCGCCACCACGACTATCTGGACCCCACGATCGGCGCATTCGACCGCGAGGTGCAGTTCTACCTCGCCTATCTGGCCTACATCGAACGGCTCAAGGCAGCCGGGCTGCCATTCTGCTACCCGCAGGTGTCCACCCGGTCCAAGGAGGTCGCCGCCGAGGACGCGTTCGACCTCGCGCTGGCCAACAAGCTCGTGCCCGACCGCGCGAGGGTGGTGTGCAACGACTTCAACCTCCAGGGCCCGGAGCGGATCCTTGTGGTCACCGGTCCCAACCAGGGCGGCAAGACGACCTTCGCGCGGATGTTCGGCCAGCTGCACTACCTGGCCAGCCTCGGCCTCCCAGTGCCCGCCAGGAGCGCACGACTGTTGCTGCCCGACCAGGTGTTCACCCATTTCGAGCGGGAGGAAGACCTCGCGAACCTGCGGGGCAAGCTCGAGGACGAGCTGGTGCGAATCCACGACATCCTGCGGCAGGCAACGCCGAGCAGCGTGCTGATCATGAACGAGAGCTTCACCTCCACCACGCTCAACGACGCGCTTGTGCTCGGCACGGCGGTTATGCGGCAGATCATGGCGCTGGACCTGCTGTGCGTATGTGTGACCTTCGTCGACGAGCTGGCCTCGCTCGGAGGGGCCACCGTCAGCGTGGTCAGCACCATCGTCCCCGACAATCCGGCACTGCGGACCTTCAAGATCGTCAGACAGCCCGCCGACGGGCTCGCCTACGCGGCGGCGATCGCCGCCAAGCACGGCCTGACCTACGAGTCGCTGCGGAGGCGGATCGCGCGATGAAGGCCTTCCTCATGCACCCAGACCAGGACTTCGACTTGGAGCGCGAACTGCCAGCCAACGAGGCGGCCCTGACGCAGGACCTCGAGCTGGACACGCTGGTCAGTGCGATGGCCCTCGGTGACAAGTTCCTGTTCGACATCTCCAAGCGGGCGGTGCTTGCGAGCCTGACCGACCCGGAGGCGATCGTCTACCGCCAGCGCATTCTCGCTGACTGCCTGCAGCACCCGTCGGTCATCAGGGAGATCTACCAGCTCGCTGTCGAGGCGATCCACAACGAGCGCCGAGGGTTCTGGCTGTCCGTCTACTCCTCGCCGGACTCGATCCTGTACCGGTCGGTGAGCGTGCTGGAGATGTTCGTGGGCATGCTCAAGCGGCTGCGGGCGATCGCCGACGAGCACGCGGCACAGTTCCGGTCGGAGGGGTTCACGCGGTTGTTCGCGATGCTTTCCGACGAGCTCGGCGACGAGTATTTCGAGACCGTCGAGGCCCATCTGAAGGAGCTGCGGTTCCGACGCGGTGTGCTGCTCAGCGCCCAGCTCGGCAGGGGCAACGAGGGCATCCGCCACGTCCTGCGACGACCAGCGGAGCAGAGCTGGATGGACCGGGTCGCTCGGCGGAGCCGCTCCGGCTACAGCTTCCAGATCCCCGACCGCGACGACAACGGCGCCAGGGCGCTGTCGGAGCTGCGCGGCAAGGGGATCAACCTGGTCGCCAACGCCCTGGCGCAGTCCACCGACCACATCCTGAGCTTCTTCGGCATGCTGCGGGCGGAGCTGGCCTTCTACGTCGGCTGCCTGAACCTGCACCAGCGGCTCGTCGACAAGGGCGAGCCGACGTGCTTCCCCGTCCCCGTTGCCCCCGCCGAGGGGCCCAGGCTCTCGGCGCGGGGGCTCTACGAGCCTTGCCTGGCGTTGCACCTGGACCAGCGGGTGGTGGGGAACGCGCTGGACGCCGATGGTAAGTGGCTGGTGATGATCACCGGCGCCAACCAGGGTGGGAAGTCGACGTTGCTGCGCAGCGTCGGCTTGGCGCAGCTGATGCTGCAGTGCGGGATGTTCGTGGCGGCCTCCTCGTTCCGCGCGGGAGTGTGCGATGGCGTCTTCACCCACTTCAAACGGGAGGAGGACGCCGCCATGGAGAGCGGCAAGCTCGACGAGGAGCTGCGCAGGATGGCCGACATCGCCGAGCAGATCAGGCCGAACTGCCTGCTGCTGTGCAACGAGTCGTTCGCCTCGACCAACGAACGGGAGGGCTCCGAGATCGCGCGGCAGGTCGTCCGCGCGCTCGTCGAGACGGGCATCAAGGTCGTGTACGTCACCCACCTGTTCGACCTGGCCCACGGGTTCTACTTGGCGGAGCTGGACGCCGCGCTGTTCCTGCGGGCCGAGCGGCAGCCCGACGGCCGGCGCACGTTCCGGCTGGTCGAAGGCGAGCCGTTGCCGACCAGCTTCGGCGAAGACGCCTACCGGCGGATCTTCGGCACAGCGGTCGACGCCACACCGGCGGAGTCTCGGAGGTGAGCCACTGGTACTGCCCGGACTGCTTCGCCGAGGTCGCGCCGGCGGCCGCACAGTGCCCGCGCTGCGGCGCGGACCTCTCCGCGCTCGGCGGGGACTTCGAGCAGCGCCTCATCAAGGCCCTTCGCCACCCGCTGCCGGACCGGCAGCTCCTGGCCGCCCAGATCCTCGGCGCGCGGCGTGCCCACCAGGCGGTCCCGCGGCTGATGGAGGTGATCCAGGAGAGCAACGATCCCTACCTTGCGGCGGAGGCGGTCACCGCCTTGGCACGGATCGGGGACCCGGCCGGACTGGCCGTAGTCGACCGCATCGCGCGGGACGGCCCGGCGGTGCCACGCGCCGCCGCGCGGGCGGCGCTTCGCCGGAGGCGGGGGGTTGCGACCGAGCCCGGCGAGCCGCCCCTGAAGACGGTGTTTCTGATCCGGCACGGCCGCACGGCACTCAACGCCACCGGGATGCTGCGAGGCCGGGTGGACGTCCCACTGGACGAGGTCGGACAGCAGCAAGCCGCCCGCCTGGGCGCGCTGTTCGCGCCAGTGGAGCTGGCCGCGCTGGTGTGCAGCCCCCTGCGCCGCGCCAGGCAGACGGCCGCGCCGATCGCGGCGTCGACCGGCGCCGCCGTGGAGGTCGACCCGGCCTTTACCGACCGCGACGTCGGCGCCTGGAGCGGCACCGCGACCGCCGAGGTCATCAGGCGCTTCGGCGCGCTCGACGAGGCGGCCGGGGTGGAGCGGCGTGAGGACTTCGAGCGTCGCCTGCTGGCCGGCTGGAGGCACGTCACCGCTGGGCCGGCGCGCAAGCCCCTGGCGATCGTGACCCACGACGCGGTGATCGGCTGCCTGCTGGAGACCATCGTCAGCGGCGGCGTGCCGCCCGAGCGGGCGGTGCGGCTGCCCACCGGCTGCTGGAGCCGGCTGGAGCGACGCGACGGCCGCTGGTCCGCGGCGGTCGTTGGCGCCGTGCCCGACGACGGGGCACGGCCTGACCAACCCCACCCGGAGCACACGTGAGCGGCGAGACCAGCCAGAGCGACCAGCCCGACCAGGATCGCTGGCTCACCCCGGGCGTCGGCGGGATCGGCGTGGCCAGCTTCTTCTCCGACGCAGGCCACGAGATCACCACCGCGGTGCTGCCCAGCTTCCTCACCGCCACGCTCCACGGCTCCGCCGGCGCGCTCGGCCTGATCGAGGGCATCAGCGACGCGCTCACCGGCGTCATGAAGCTGGTGGGCGGCCCGCTCGCCAACGACCCCGCTCGTCGCGGCCGGCTGGCCAGCGGCGGCTACCTCGGCACCGCCGTCGCTACCGGCGCGATCGGCCTGGCCACAAGCGTCTGGCAGGCCGGCGCGCTGCGCGCCTTGGCGTGGACCTCCCGCGGGCTGCGCTCCCCCGCCCGTGACAGCCTGCTCGCCTCGCTCGCGCCACGTCACGCCTACGGCCGCGCGTTCGGGCTGGAGCGTGCCGGCGACAACCTCGGCGCGGTCGCCGGGCCGCTGCTGGCCGCCGCCCTGGTCGCCTGGGTGGGCATCCGCCCCGCCATGTACCTGGCCGCCATCCCCGGCCTGTTCGCCGCCATCGCCATCACCGTCGCCGCCAGAGAGGCCCGCCACCGCCGCGCCGCCACTGCGGTGGGCCACCGCGCCCGCCTCGAGCTGGCCGCGCTCCGCCGCGCGGGGCTGCTGCGGCCGCTGCTGCCGGTGGCCGCCTTCGAGCTCGGCAACGTCGCCACCACCCTGCTGATCCTGCGCGCCACCCAGCTGCTGCACACCGGCGGCCGGTCGCTGGCCGTGGCCACCTCACTTGCGATCCTGGTCTACGCCGCCCACAACGCCGTCGCCGCCGCCGTCGCGCTGGCGGGTGGGCACTGGATCGACCGCGCCGGCCCCCGGGTGGTGCTGGCCGCCGGCGCGGGCTGCTATCTGCTCGCCTACGCCGGCTTCGCGTTGCCGCTGCACGCCTGGCCGGCGCTGCTCGGCGCGTTCACGCTGGCCGGCGCTGGCATCGGGCTGGCCGAGACCGCCGAGTCGGCGCTGGTGGCCCGCCTGCTCCCCGACCGGCTTCGGGGCAGCGGCTTCGGCCTGCTCGGCGGGGTGCAGTCCTTCGGTGACTTCGCCTCCTCCGCCACCGTCGGCCTGCTGTACGCGGCCGTCTCCCCCGCCGTCGGGTTCGCCTACGCCGCCGCCTGGATGGCCCTATCGGCGGCTGGCACGGTCACCGTCGTGCCGGCGAAGCGCGCAACCTGAATCAAGGAGGAACGTCGATGGTGTTCGTGATCGATCGGCTGGCTGCCTGGGAGGTGCTCGACAGCCGCGGCCGGCCAACAGTCGCCGCGCGGGTGGTGCTGGGCAGCGGTGAGACCGGAGTGACCCAGGTGCCCTCTGGCGCGTCGACCGGCGAGACGAGGCCGTGGAGCGCCGCGACGGCGACCCAGCCCGCTACGGCGGCGCCGGGGTGCTGGGCGCCTGCCAGGCGGTCGAGTCCGAGATCGCCGCGGCCATCGGCGGCAAGCGCCTGGACGACCTCGCCGCCCTGGACCGGGCGCTGATCGAGCTGGACGGCACCTCCGACAAGCACCGCCTGGGCGCCAACGCGCTGCTGGCGGTCTCCCAAGCCGGCGCCTACGCGCTCGCCGCCAGCGCCGGCCTACCGCTGCACCGCTACCTCGGCGAGCTCGGGAAGGACGTAGCGGCGCAGCACCACCCGCTCGACCGCGCCACCGGCCAGCGCCACCCTCAGCAGGTGCACGGCTGAAGCGGTGCCGCCCCGCAAGGGCCGGGCGGCGGTGACCGTGCCACCCCGCGCCGCGCCGGCCCACTCCAGCGCCACACGCGACGGCCGCGACCGCAGCACCCGGCGGGTCGCCTCGTCGTCGTCGAACCCGTGCGGGGCGCTCACCTGGGATCCCCCGCTCCCAGGACACCGGTCACCTCGCCGACGAGCGCAACCGTCTCACCCTCGCCGAACAGTCCTCGAAGGGCGGCGAATCCGAACGCTTGGAAGTGCGCGATCTGTTGCTGGCTGAGCACGATGATCTTCTCCTGTCGCGGACTGGCGAGCACACGTCCGGCGATGGAGGAGATCGAGCGGTTCAGCGTCAGCCGAAGCCGGGTCTTCGCATCACGGCTCCTGAGGTCGAGGCATCACGGTAGGCCGTGTCGCGAGTATGGGCCGTGGCGGGCGCAGGAGCTATCGAGTTTGGTGCCCGCAACCAGGCCTCGGGCTGTCAGCGCCGTGGTGGGACGCAGCAGCAGGCGAGCAGGACGCGCCAGGCGGGCACGCGGTCGGGGGGACGCTGGTCTGCCGCGACCGTTGCCGGCTCATCACCGCCGAAGACGACCGCTCCGGGCAGGTCGCCGGTGAGCTGGTGGAGCTGAAGGCGGGTGGTGGCCGCATAGGCCGCAGCCGTGCGCTCCCGCAGCTCCTCCAGGGTGAGGCGCCCTTGCACGGTGTGCTCCTTGAGGAGCTGGACGACCCGGTCCCGTTCGCCGTCGGAGGCGCGCAGCGACTCGCCGCTCACCATCGACATCCCTCACACCTCCTTTCGGTGCTCAGCGGGCGACGACCCGGCGCCAGGCCAGGGCGGCCAACGCCACGGCACCCACCGTCCAGGCGGCCAACACCACCACGGCCGAGGGTGACAGTGCACTGGCACCGGTCACGTGCTCCCCGACCTGCACCACGCCGTAGGAGGGCAGCGCCCTGGCCACGGCCGCAAGCGCGTCGGGCATGCTGGCGGGCGGGGTGAAGATGCCTCCGGCCAGCCACAGCACGACAAAGGCCAGGGTGGTGGCGCCCTGGGCGGCCTGCGCGGCGAAGGTCAGCCCGATCAGGGCGCCCAGCGCGGTGATGGGGGCGGTCGCCAGCCACATCAGCCCGACCAGCTCCACCCACCGCGCCCAGCCAAGCGCGATGCCCTCCGCGTCGCCGAACATCCCCGCCGCGGCGGTGACCAGCGCGATCGAGGGCAGCGCGAAGCTCATCGCCACGGCGGCCTTGGCCGCCACGGCGGCGCTGGGGCGAAGCGGAGTCACGCGGAGCTGGCGCAGCCAGCCGTTGGCGCGCTCCTCGCCCAGCGAGGGGCCGGCGGCCAGCCCGGAGATGACCGCGCCGAGCGCGGCCAGGGCCACCATCCGGCCACCCGGACCAGAGGATGGGGTCCGGTCACCGGTGGTGGCGTCCAGGATCAGGTATACGGCGGTGGGGAGCCCGAGGCGGAACAGGATGGCCTCGCGGTCGTGCCATTGGCGCTTGGCCTCCAGCCACAGGTAGGCCAGGTAGCTGGTCATTGTGCGTCTCCTTGTTGGATGAGTTGGAGGAATGCCTGCTCCAGGCTCGTGGTCTGGCCGGTCGTCCGCGTCTTGATCTGCTCGGGGGTCTGGTCGGCGACCAGGCGGCCGCCGTGCAGGACGACCACGCGGTCGGCGACGGCGTCGGCCTCCTCCAGCCGGTGGGTGGCGAACAGCACCGTGCGGCCGGTGGCCACCCAGGCGCGTACCCGCTGCCAGAAGGCGCGGCGGGCCTGCACGTCCAGCGCGGCGGTCGGCTCGTCCAGGACCAGCAGCTCGGGGTTGCCAGCCACTGCCAGCGCCAGCCGTAGGCGTTGGCGCTGCCCGCCCGACAGCCGCTCGACCCGCCGGCCGGCGACGTCGTCCAGGTCGCAGATCCGCAGGGCGTCGGCCAGCGGCAGCGGCGCTGGATAGAGGCTGCGGATCAGGCCGACGAGCTCGGCCACCCGCACGCCTTGGGGCAGGCCGGCGTCCTGCAGCATCGCGCCGACGCGGCCGGCGGCGATGGCGTGGGCTGGTGGGCCGCCGAACAGGCGGACCACGCCGGCCGAGGGCTGGATGAGGCCGAGCAGCAGTTCGACGGTGGTGGTCTTGCCGGCGCCGTTGGGTCCCAGCAGGGCAACGGTCTGGCCCCACCCGATCTGCAGTTGCAGCTCGTCGAGTGCAGTGAGAGTGCCGTAGCGGCGCGTGGCGCGATCGAAGGTGGCGATCGGCCCGGGTGTTTGCGTCATGTGCATCCCTTCCGGTGGGTGTGACCTGTGCACGAGCGTGCCGGGCGCGGGCCGGGTTGGGATCGACTAGCGGAGGGGATCTGCGCCACCGGCTGGTGGACACGGCGATGGCCGGGTGGTGGATACCGCCGCCGGCGATGCTGGCCTATGGTGTGACCGACATGGGCGACCAGGCCGGGTCGGGAGGTGAGGCAGCCACGGCGGCGACACCGACGGGCCGACGCGGCACACCGCCCGGCGAGGCGGCCATCTGGGGGCGGTGGCGGGTGGCCTGGCACGTCTTCTTCTACCTGCTGCTGGCCTACGCCACCGCCACGGCGATCACTGACACCTCGCCGTCGGCGGCGGGGATCGCGGGCCGGCTGGCGCTGGTGGCGGCGCTCGGCGGCTGGTACGCGTGGTGGCTGATCGCCCGGCGCCGCACGCCTGGACGTGACGTCGTCTACGTGGTGGGAGCGGTCGCGCTGTGGGTGCCGCTGATCGTGCTGCACCCGGCGTTTTTGTGGCTGGGGCTGGCCGTGCTGGCGCCGACCTGCCACTACGACGTGCGGTACAGCGCGGCGGTGGTGCTGCTGGTGGCGGCCGGATGGATCTGGGACCTCGCCCAGCATGGCGGGGTGCCGTGGCCGGCGGTCGCCGCGGTCGCGGTGGGTGCCGCCGGCGTCCTGCTGTCGATCGCCTACGTGGGGACGATCGTGCGCCAGAGCCGGGAGCGCCAGCGGCTGCTGGAGCAGCTGCAGGCGACCCGCGCGGAGCTCGCCACCGCGGAACGCCAGGCCGGCATGCTCGCCGAGCGCCAGCGGCTGGCCCGTGACATCCACGACACCCTCAGCCAGGGCTTCGCCAGCGTGGTGCTGCTGCTGGAGGCCGCCACCGAGTCGCTTGCCACCGGCCAGCCGGTGGACCGCCACATCGCCCAGGCGCTGCGGTCGGCCCGCGACAACCTGGCCGAGTCCCGCCGGGTGGTGTGGGCGCTGCGGCCACGGCCGCTGGCCGAGCGGTCCCTGCCCGAGGCGCTGCGGGAGCTGACCGGGCGGCTCGCCGAGGAGACCGGCCTGCACGCGCCGACCACGGTGACCGGCACCGAGCGCCCACTGGACACGGAAGTGGAGGCGGCGCTGCTGCGGGTCGGGCAGGAGGCGCTGGCCAACGTCCGCAAGCACGCCGCCGCCACCCAGGCCACCCTCACCCTGTCCTACCTGGACGACCTGGTCGTGCTCGACGTGGCCGACGACGGCGTCGGCTTCGATCCGGCCACCACCCAGACGGCGGCCGGTGGGCTTGGCCTGCGCGCCATGCAAGAGCGCGCCACCCAGCTCGGCGGCCGCCTGACCATCGAGAGCGCACCCGGTGAGGGCACCACCATCGCCGTCGAGGTCCCCGCCGGCAGCGGAAGGGACCCACGATGAGCGGCCCGATGGCCGGCTCGATCCGGGTGCTGATCGCCGACGACCACCCCGTGGTCCGCGACGGGCTGCGGGCGATGCTGGCGACCCAGCCCGACATGGAGCTGGTCGCCGAGGCCGCCACCGGCGCCGAGGCGGTCGCCCGCGCCCGGGCGCTGCGACCGGAGGTGGTGCTGATGGACCTGCAGATGCCCCAGCTGGACGGGCCCGGCGCCATCGCCGCCCTGCGGGACAGCGAGCCAGCCGTGCGCGTGCTGGTGCTGACCACCTTCGGCACCGACGCCGACATCATGCGGGCCATCGACGCCGGCGCCACCGGCTACCTACTCAAGGACGCCCCCCGCGAGCAACTGTTCAGCGCGATCCGCGCGGCCGCGCGTGGCGAGTCGGCGCTGTCGCCATCGGTGGCCACCAGGGTGCTGGGCCGCATGCGCGCCCCGGCCGAGGAGGCGCTCAGCCCCCGCGAGCTGGAGATCCTCCAAGCGGTCGCGCGCGGGCTGTCCAACAAGGACATCGGGCGGCGGCTGCACGTCAGCCAGGCGACGGTCAAGACCCACCTGCTGCGCATCTTCGCCAAGCTCGGCGTGGACGACCGCACCGCCGCGGTCACCGTCGCGTTGGAGCGCGGCATCATCCGCCTCCCCGACTGACCGTCCACAGCCAGCCATCACGGCCTGGCACACAACCATCCCGTTCAGGCGAGCCATCGCGTCCAGGCGTCCTTCCCCCGGCGGGTCGCCTCGGCCAGCGGGACCGCAGTGCCGCGCGCGCCGTGCGTGGCGGCCCATGCCTGGGCGGCCTGGGCATGCTCGAAGAAGTTGACCAGCGGGCACCACTGGTCGATGACCGAGTCGCAGCAGTCGGTGTCGGCGAAGAACACCACCAGCTCAGGGTCGGCGTCGGCGGGCGTGCCGTCGATGAAGTCGATCTGGATCCGCTGGCTAGACGATGGGCTGGTGGAGCGGACCCGGCCGCTGGCGCTAAGCGCCGCGAGGATGCCGACCGCGTCCCAGGCGCACCATGTCCAATGGGTGCAGCGCTTCTGAGGGTGTCTCATCGAGCGGCGGGGATGACCCCGTCGGCGTAGCGCGCCTCGTGCACGCGCCGCCGCTCTTGGGCGAGGTGGTGGGCCCAGTAGTCGTCGAAGTCGCCGTTGCTGCGCAGG
>WNGB01032971.1_pt1 | contig 12357 bp, 14 predicted proteins | sample 5400681 | NCBI WGS metagenome assembly WNGB01 (sample SAMN13153367, study PRJNA577476) | soil metagenome | isolation source: 115 cm soil or saprolite under grassland replicate 2 | place: USA:California | collected 2016-06-15 | reverse complement strand
CGCAGCTGATTGTCGTGCTATCTTGTGCCGCAGCCCTCAAGCTGTACTACTCAACGGCCAGCGTCAACCAGCTGCGTTGGATTCTTGCTCCGACGACCGTTCTGGTCGAACTAGTGCGCGGAACAAAGTTCGCGTTTGAATCCCACGCAGGCTACCTCAGCAGCGATCGCAGTTTCCTGATTGCCGCTTCCTGTGCCGGGGTCAATTTCCTGATCACATCGTTTTTGATGTTATCGCTAAGAAAGCTGTGGAGAAATGGATCCTGGAAGGGATCGGAGAACCTCGCCTGGAGATTCATCCCGACTGTGGCCCTCTTCGCCTATCTCGTGACCGTCATCGCTAATGCTGTTCGCATTTCCATTGCCTTGCACCTGCAGCGGATGTCGCAGGAGTTTAGCTGGTTGACGCCAAATCAACTTCACCGCTTCGAAGGTATTTTTGTCTATTTTGGTTTTTTGCTGTTGCTGTTTATGGTGAGCGAAAAAGTGAGTTCTGAGAATCCTTCGAGACCATCACCCCACGCGGGTTCCCCGCGCGGAAAGCCCAGCCTGTTCCGGCAAGCCTTTTTCCCGCTGCTAATCTATTACGTAACAACGCTAGGAATTCCGTTCATATATTCCGCATTTCGCCCAGGAGTTCGGATAGCCGATTTCTGGGAGCATTCGCTCTTCGTACTACTGACCCCTCTGCTACTGATTCTCCCGCTCGCCGGGTTCTGCTTTTATCGAGATCAACAGAAGCACTCCTACCTCGAGAAAAAGCAGACCGGCACGGTTTTTCTCGCAACGAAAAGCAGACCAACACAGGTGGACTCTTAACAGGAAGCGCACCCTAACTGACTACACCACTGACTCCTGATCGCTACTCTTAACCTTGACCATTTGGACAGACTTCGGAAAGAATCCTGCTGGTTAGCCAGGCAGAGTGAAAACAAAAGGAGTCCAAGAGATGACATCCCGACACGTTGCCCTTATTGCGATCATTGCCTTGTCATTCGTTCATACAGTTCCCGTACGTGGACACGCTGCTCTGGTAAATCCTGCGCTAGTCGCGAGTGTCGGGATCGCGACTCAACCGCAGGCGCTCAACCCGCCGTATCTTAGCGAGATGCCAACAGTGGATCGCGTTATGCACGCGATGCAAACCGCTGATCCGCGCGAGACAGCATGGCGCCAGATGGGTGCATTCTACGAGTTGATGGAAATCATCAAGGCGCTCTCAGGCCACAGAGAGTACACGCAACTGAAATTCAGAACTCCGGTTCTGTACGGCCACGTCCGCCATCCACTTTACCTGGGCTGGCTGTTTGCATTCTGGGCAACGCCTACGATGACAGTTGCACATTTGGTTTTTGCAATAGCGACGACCGTCTACATCCTCATTGCCATCCAGTTTGAGGAAAAGGATTTGGTAAGTCTTCACGGTGATGAGTACAGACGTTATCAAAAACGTGTGCCTATGATCGTGCCTCTTCGTATCGGTAAAGCATTAGCGAAGACGCCGCTTGCGAACCAGGAAGCAGAGTCCGCGTGATAAGGACGGTAAGGTCAACTTGATGACTGAGGTCCATTCTTTCTTAGCCTGCGAAGCAGGCATAAGCGTAAAGCCTGGGGCGTGAGCCCCAGGAAAGAGTTTCGTTGTTAAAGTTCGGAGCCCGTGATAGCGGGCGACAGCGGTGGTGTTGGACCAACATCATGCGCGCGTCTGTCGCCCGCTTTGCGGGCCCGGCTCAGTGTGTGAGCATAGAGGCACCGGCGGGAACTAAGTTGGCCTTCCACGCCTATGCGCGTGGCATGCAGATCTACAGATGGAACAGAAACACCTGGGACTTTGTAGCTCCCGTAGCCACCTTGTTCGCAGAAGCAAATTATTTTGGCGAGGTCGGCAATCACTACGTAGGTCCAACCTGGGAGAGCAAGAGTGGTAGCAAAGTCGTTGGCAAGCGGGTAACCGGAACAGGCTGCACACCGGATCCGAGCGCCATCGCCTGGTTGTTGCTCGAGAAGGTCACTACCAGTGGCGCAGGCATTTTTAGTTCGGTTACCTACATTCAACGCGTGAACACAACGGGTGGAGTCGCTCCTGTTGACGCCGGTTTGACGGTAGGCGAAATGAAGGAGGTTCCTTATACAGCGGAGTATTACTTTTACCGAGCGGAGAATTAAAAAGTCTGATCGTGAGACCGCGGACCAGGAGGAGTTTGCGACGCGAATAACATCGCAAGCGACAGTGAAGAAGAAGGAGAATCAATGAAAAGGAAACTGGCTTATATCTTCGCCGTTACAACTGTTGTTTTCTGTATTGGCATTTCAAGGTAGCTGCCATTCTCAGTGTGAGGAACTGCGGCAGGAGTTGATAAAGGGCTGCAGAAATGATCCTGGGGCAAACAACGACCTATGTCGGGAAGATCAGAAGAAGTTTCAAGAAATCTGCCCCGACGAAAGCCTTGCTGATCCTCAGAGTTAGCCCTACGGGTCTAAGGGGAGAACTTCAAGGTGAGGGAGATACTATCTGATGATTGTCCGACTATTTCACGGCCGAACGCGCGAGTTGATTGTGTGCCCCGAGATAGAGATTGAGTAAGAAGGCGCGCGTATCGCCGCTCGAAGGACATCAGCGCGTTCTTCATACAGTCACAGTAACGCTTGTGATGCCTCCTTTAGAGTAAAGCGACCTTCGTAGAGAGCTTTACCAACAATCACGCTATCGACGCCGAACGCGATTAGCTGTCTAAGTCGCTTAATATCCTCAAGCGAAGCAACGCCGCCAGCAGCCGTTACCTTCAGCCCGGATTCGCGGGCGAGCAAGAGAGTCTGTTCAATGTTCACACCCGTGAGCATGCCGTCGCGTGTTACATCTGTATAAATGATGCGTTCTACTCCGGCGCTGGCCACAGTGTGTGCCAGGTCAACAGCTTTGATCTTTCCCCTCTGCTCCCATCCTCGGGCCATGACTTCGCCATCTTTGGCGTCAATTGAGACGGCAACACGATCACCGCCGAAGACGTGTACGAGTTCTTCCAGCGTTTCTGGTGACTCCACTGCCAGGGTGCCGACGATTGCTCTCCTCACTCCGAGTTCGATCACTTCTTTGACGTCGTCAGAATTTCGCAATCCGCCGCCGAACTGCACAGGTATTTGAATTGCCCGAATAATCTCCAGGAGCAGGGGCCGGTTAGGTGAGAGCCGATCGGAAAAAGCGGCGTCGAGGTCGACGATGTGCAGCATGTGCGCGCCGGCCAGTTCAAAGTCTTTGGCAACTTTGATTGGATCACCGTCGTAGACAGTCGTCGTCTCTTTCCGCCCCTGCGAGAGACGCACGCATTTCCCTTTTTGAAGATCGATCGCGGGAATGATCAGCATTGTTTTTTCTCGGCGTTCCTGATCGCCGCAATCACTGACTCGAACAGCACTCCATTAGTCGAGATGGCATTGCCGCCTTGGATTGTTCTCTGCCCTTGCCAATCAGTAAATGTGCCTCCTGCTTCTTCAACAATAGGCAACAGGGCGGCACAGTCCCATACGTTCATGATCGGATCGAGCATAATGTCGGCACGGCCCGTGGCGACGAGGACATGTCCATAAGCATCGCCCCAGGTCCGGCGTGCATGAACTTGCCTCTGAAGCATCTCCGCCGCTCGACCGAATCCGTGCTGCTCACAAGTGCCAAAATCCGTAGCGAGTAGTAAGGCGTCGCCTAGAGATTCAGTTGAAGAGACGCGCATCGTGACATCATTCCAAAAACAGCCGAGACCCCGCGCGGCGTAAATAAGCTCATCCAGCGCCGGAAGATTGACGACGCCAAGCACCGCCTCGCCATCAATCTCTAAGCCGATCAATACTCCGTACAGTGGCACTCCATGCACGAATGAATAGGTGCCATCGATAGGGTCCAGAATCCAGCGACGATTTGACCGGCCAGGCTTCTCGCCTTCTTCTTCACCGAGAATGGCATCATCGGAAAAAGCCCTTTCGATGCTTGCGCGAAGATATCTTTCTGCCTCGCGATCCGCCACCGTGACAAAAGAATTGTCTGCCTTGCGTTCGGCCACGAACGATCCCCTGAAGTGACGATAGGTGATCACGCCGGCACTGGCGGCAAGCTCCACGGCAAAATTCAGGAGTGCTCTAAGTTCCGCGGCGTCGGGGATCACTGATCGTTCCTCTTCTTTCGACGGCTTACTAATTCATCGCGAATCTGCTCCAGGGTGAGACCGCGCTCCACCAGGAGTACGATCAAGTGATAGAGAAGATCCGATATCTCCCTGGCGAGAACTTCCCGGTCTTGATTCTTTGCGGCAATGATAGTCTCGCTTGATTCTTCGCCGACTTTTTTGAGTATTTTGTCCAGACCCTGATCGAACAGATAAGTGGTGTAAGAGCCTTCAGGGCGTTCACGGTTTCTCGATTCGACCAGGGCGTAGAGATCACCCAGCACTGCGCCAAGGTCAGACTCCCTGTCGGCGATTTCTTCGTGCATGTGGTCCGCTTCTTGAAGTTCTTCATTATGAAAACAGGACTGCTCTCCGGTGTGACAGGCGGGACCGTTAGGTGTGACGAGAAGGGTGAGCGCATCGCTATCGCAATCGACAAGAATTCTCCTCACGCGCTGGGTGTGGCCGGACGTCTCGCCCTTGTGCCACAAAGTCGAACGCGAACGAGACCAGAACCAGGCCTCTTTTGTCTCGATTGTCCGTGTGAGACTCTCGGCATTCATGTAAGCGAGTGTCAACACCTGGAACGTGTTGGCATCTTGAACAATGGCCGGAACGAGACCTCGCTCGTCAAATTTCATTTCCTCGATGGGAATCTTCATCTCACAACTACTCCTCGCTCGCGCAGATAATTCTTAACGTCCGCAATCTTGTACTGTCCAAAGTGAAACAGCGATGCAGCCAGTACGGCGCTGGCGCCGCCCTCGGTCAATGCTTCGTAAAAGTGTTCGAGCTTTCCCGCGCCACCCGACGCAATCACGGGAATCCGAACGCTATCAGAAATTGCGCGGGTCAGTTCTATGTCATATCCGTCTTTAGTCCCGTCGCGGTCCATACTGGTCAGAAGAATTTCTCCCGCTCCGAGTTTCTCAGCCCGCATTGTCCACTCAAGCGCATCAAGTTTCGTCGGACATCTTCCGCCGTGCGTATAGACCTCCCAGCCCTGGCTCGTATCGTCTGCATTGCGCCGTCGAGCGTCGATTGACACAACCATGCACTGCGAGCCGAATGTTTCGGCGCCTTCTTTGATTAACTCCGGATGCTCAATCGCTGCGGTGTTGAGCGAAACTTTATCGGCCCCCGAGCGCAGCACCGCGCGAATATCTTCCAACGACCGCAATCCTCCGCCCACCGTGAAAGGAATAAAGACTTCATCGGCCACCCGCCGCACAAGTTCGGCAACAATGTCACGCTTGTCTGAAGACGCCGTGATGTCCAGAAATGTCAGCTCGTCAGCCCCCTCGGCGTCATACCTTACGGCTTGCTCAACCGGATTGCCCGCATCGACAAGAGAGACAAAACGAATTCCCTTCACCACGCGGCCTCGATCGACGTCCAGACACGGTATGATTCGTTTGGCCAGCATATTCACTCATCCACGCGCAAAGTTTGAAAGCAATCGCAACCCCGCCGCCTGACTTTTCTCGGGATGAAATTGCACCCCGCAAAGATTCTTGCGCGCCACCACGGACGAGTAAGCCACGCCATAATCCGTCTCGCCCAGAATTACTTCTTGCTCCACCGGTTCGCAATAATAGGAATGGACGAAATAGAAGAAGGCAGAATCGCTGATTCCTTGAAACAAAGGATGCGGTTTCCGCTGCCGGATCTGATTCCACCCAACCTGCGGGACCACCAGATCGTCTGCGAAGCGACGAACGCGGCCGCGCAAGAGTCCCAGGCCCGGCGTTGGGCCAAACTCGTCCGATTCCTCAAAGAGCATCTGCATGCCAACACATACGCCAAGTAAAGGGGTTCCCGCGGTGACCCGTTCGCGGACTAGCTCATCAAATCCCCGTTCAGTGAGGGCATCCATGCAAGCCCCGAAGGCACCTACCCCCGGGAGCACCAATCGCTCGGATTTGCGCAACAAGTTCTCGTCGGCACTGACGACTGCGTTGCAGCCGGTCGCGGCAAATGCTTTCTCTACTGAGCGCAGATTGCCCACTCCGTAATCGATGATGGCCACATCTGGCACGATTCTAAAGAACTCCTTTCGTGCTCAACACACCGGCAATCCGTGGGTCACGGTCGACAGCCTGGCGCAACGCGCGCGCCGTAGCTTTGAAAGTGCCTTCGAGAATGTGGTGCGTGTTTCGGCCACGCAAACAGTCGATATGCAAATTGAATTTCGCGGTCTCAGCAAACGATCGCCAAAAATGTTCCGCCAGCTCAATCGAAAAGTTTCCAATCTTCTGGCGTCGGGTCGCCACTTCATAGACCAGATAGAAACGGCCTGAGAGATCGATTACCGAACGACATAAAGCTTCATCCATCGGCACGATTGCTTCGCCATAGCGCTTGATGCCTAACTTGTCGCCAAGCGCCTCGGTCAGGGTTTGACCAAGTGTTATCGCGATATCTTCAACCGAATGATGGTCGTCGATTTCCAAATCGCCTTTGCAGATAACTTCAAGATTGAACAGTCCATGTTTTGCAAACAGCTCGAGCATGTGATCAAGAAAAGGAAGACCGGTGCTGATTCGCGAATGGCCATCGCCGTCAAGGTTTAACTTGACGCACACGTCCGTCTCTTTGGTTTTGCGCTGAACCAGCGACTCGCGGATTCGGTTTCGTTTTTTCATCTTGATAAACACCTTTTCGTTAGGCCCTTGGGTTCGTTACCTCCGCGAGCTGAAAAGATCTCATGGAGTGCGCTCAACAAGAGATCATTCTCTTCTGGTGTGCCCACACTCAAACGGAAGTAACCGCTCAACATTGGATAGCCACTAACATCGCGAATCAAAATATCTCGCTTGATCAATTCCGCGAAGACCCGCTTCGGATCGATCGACGACTGCACAACCATAAAGTTAGCGAGGGAGCGCACCGGCGTGAGCCCTGCGATACGACCTAACTCGCCATACAGTCGTTCGCGCTCGGTGATGATCTTTCGCACCAGGGGCCGCAACTCATCTTCGTACAGCTCGACAGCCACTTCGGCGGCAGTCTGAGAGACGGCGTTCAGGTTGTACGGCAGAACTGCCTTGCTAATCTCCGATGCGAGATCCGGCGCCGCCAGCAGATATCCGATCCGCAATGCTGCCATCGCCATCGCCTTTGAGAACGTTCGCAGGACCACAAGGTTTTCGTAATGGCGTAGGAGAGGCACAACTGAATGCTCGGCGAATTCGTGGTACGCCTCGTCGACCACAACGAGGCCACTTGTTGATTTAAGCAGCGCGCGTAGATTTTCATCGCTCAGCACGCAGCCGGTCGGATTATTCGGGGAGCAGACGATCGTCACATCCGGCTGCAAATCGCTCACCGCTTTTTGCAGCGCGTAGAAGTCATAGCTCAACTCCGCAGTAAGCGGGACGCTTATGACTTCGCCGCCAAGCACAGTGCTGATTTGCCGGTACAGCGCAAAAGTTGGCTCAGAGATTAGTACGCGACTACCTGGTCCAACCGTAACCATCAACAGGGCCTGAATCAATTCATTCGATCCATTCCCGGCAATAATGCCGTCCGTTTGCCAGCCTGAAAACCCCGCCAGGCGCGCATGCAGACTGTCAGGCACGAAATCCGGATAGCGGGACCACTTGCGCATCGCCAGTCGTCGCAGCGTATCTTCTTTAATCCGAGCCGGAGCATCCCAGGGGTTCTCGTTCTGGTTGATCTTTACTCTCGCGCTATGCGGCGACAACGAGTATGCGCGCAGGGCGCGTACCTGGGGCTTGATTCTGTCCAATGAATTTCTCATCGCTAACTCCCCACCTAATCCAACCTGATCGCAGCCGATCGCGCGTGCGCATCCAGGCCTTCCGCTTTAGCTAGCGCCGAAATCTTTTCCGCTGAGTGTCTTAGCGCTTCACGCGAATAACGCAGCACACTGGTGCGTCTAACGAAATCGAAAACACTCAGTGCTGAAGAGAATCGCGCCGCTCCGGCGGTCGGCAATACATGATTTGGACCAGCGAAGTAATCGCCGACGACTTCTGGAGTGTACGGCCCGAAGAATATTGCTCCTGCATGATGAACGTGCGCCGCCACCCTCTCGTCGTCGCGGGTGACCACTTCCAGGTGCTCTGGCGCCAGGGTGTTGACAATTGCGCACGCCTCGTCGAGATCGTTGACTAACAGAATGGCGCCATACTGTGCCAAAGATTTTTCAACTACTGCTCGACGCGGCAACGATTCCGCCTGCAGCGAAACTTCTGCGGCAACATCGATCGCAAGCTGCTCGCTAGTCGTTACCAGGATTGCAGAAGCATCTTCGGCGTGTTCCGCCTGTGCCAGTAAGTCCGCTGCTACGAATTCCGCGCGCGCCGTGTCGTCCGCGATGATCGCAACTTCACTTGGACCGGCAATTGAGTCGATTCCAACTGTGCCAAACACGAGCTTCTTCGCGGCAGCTACGTAACGGTTTCCCGGTCCAGTGATCTTGTCCACCCGCGGTACGGTCTCAGTGCCGAAGGCGAGCGCGGCGATCGCTTGCGCCCCGCCAACTGCATAAACTTCGCTTACTCCAAGCTCTGAGAGCGCGGCAGCCACGACCGGATTCTCGCGTAAGGAACGTGGCGGGGTGGCGACTATGATGCGTTTGACGCCGGCCACTTGTGCCGGCACGACGTTCATCACCACCGATGACGGATAGCCAGCCGTTCCGCCTGGAACATATAATCCCACGCGCTCGATGGGCGTGATGCGCTGGCCCAGCCGAACACGGTATTCGGTTTCAATCTCCCACGACTCTTGCCGCTCATGTTCATGAAAGCGCCTGACGTTGCTAACCGCCTCGCGCAGCGCTTCAAGTACGTTTGCATCTACGTTCGCGGCGATCCGGCGCAGTTCCTTCGCGTCAATCCGAAGCTCGGACGCTTGCATGACACAACCATCGAATCGCGCGGCGTAATCGATCAGCGCCCCATCACCGTGAAGGCGAACTTCATCAATGATCGATCCAACCTGTTTCATCAAATCGGCGTCAAGGGCGACATTACGCTCTCGAACGCGCTCTAGCTTCGCCGTTAGTCGTTCTTTGTCACGGCTGCCGATGACTTCAATCACCGCTCGCTCGCCTCCATAGTTTTTTCAAGAGATCTGATCAGCCGGCCCACAGCTTCCGCCTTCAGCTGATAACTGGCTCGATTAACGACAAAGCGCGCCGCTGACTCAGTGATTACTTCAACGACGCTAAGGCCATTTTCCTGAAGCGTCTTGCCGGTCTCTACCACGTCCACTATGCAGTCTGCTAGTCCCAGAACACTGGCCAGCTCTACGGATCCTGATAATTCGATCAGATCAACGGCCACACCACGTGTCCCAAAATGGCGAGCGGCGATTCGTGGGTATTTAGTTGCCACTCTCAGCATCCCTAATTGGCTTGCTGGCGCATCTTTTTTGGCGGCAACGACGATCCGACACGCACCGATGTTGAGACTGAGCGGCTGCAATAGATCAGCTTCCGATTCCAGGAGTACGTCACGGCCGACGATGCCGCAATCCGCGATTCCATGTTCGACATAAACGGGAACGTCCGCGGGTTTCACAAAAATCAAGCGATAGCGTCCGGATTCGTCCTCAACCGCGAGGCGACGCGACGAGAGCGTTTCACTCGAAAGGCCGAGGCCGGCGCTCGTTAACAGATCGAGCGTTTCAGCCTGCAATCTTCCTTTTGCAATGGCAATGGTTAATCCGGTCATAGCATTACCTCAGCTGAGTTGATCACGACCCGTTCACCGAGCGCCCTTTTCTCTCTGGCGGCGACGAATAGATCGCGCAGAGTGTTGCCTGTGAGTTGTGTGGCTTCGGCTGACCCGCGGATTAAGCTGGATTTGTACGTACGTCGCAGCAGCACCTCAGTAAGGGCATCAAGTTCGAACACGAATCCAACTGCCGGCTCGGCGTTGCCAAAACTGGCGGTAAGTTGGTCGTAACGTCCGCCGCTTCCGACCCGTGTTCCGGCGCCGCTGACATAGATTTTGAAAGTAAGACCGGTGTAGTAGTCGAGCCGGGACACATCACCAAGATCGATCTCGAACCGCTCCACCAACTGAAGGGACTCGATAACAGACCACAAACGTTCGAGCCGGTCCAGCGCGAACCGTGAGCGCGGGTTTGTGATCAACTGACGCGCTTCGCTCAGGATTCTGCGCTTTCCCGAAAGCCGAATGAGTTGGGCGAAAGCCTGTGAGTCGGCCACAGACGAATAGCGGGCGAGAAAGCGCTCCAGGTCAGCGGCATTGCGCGTATCGACAAGCTCGCGCATTTCGTCCCGCGCATCCGGGCGAAGCCTCAATTGTTCGGCGATACCATTGAAGACCTCGACGTCGTTGAGCGTGATCGAGCAATGGCGATCCAGATCCAGGCGTTCCAGCACTTCGCAGACATTCGCCCCCAATCTGCGTTGACTCTCTTTTCCATTCGGCGTGAGATTGAAGTTGTTGGCGGAATACGGGTGCTACGTAGCATAGGCGCAGGGGGCGTTTACGCTCGGCGAAAAGAGTGGCCGCAGCGCGCGCGACCAGAGACGTAACGTCGGGTCTGATAGCCAACATGCGTCCGTCCGTGTCGCTGAATCTAAAAGCATGATGGGCCTGAGAGCGTCCCATACCATGCTCAAAAAGGGAATAGTAATCGATCGTTGGAGTCGTGATCTCTTCGTAAGACCAGCCATCGAAAATCGATACCAGGATGTTCTCGATAGCCCGCCTGAGTCGCGCCTCCGGACCGGAGTAATAACGCATCCCTGTGGGAATTTTGGAAAGTGGTTCAGACATAATTGGCCAAAAGAGTTGGTTCGTCCTGAAAAGAAAACCCGCCGCCACGTATCGTTACGGGCAGCGGGTTTGAAAGCTTTGTTGTGATCCCTGGTTACTCTCTGATCGCTTCGAGTTTCCGCATCACAATCGCCAGCGCGCTGCCCTCGTGCCAATGATGGTTGGCATGATGGTGCAAGTGATGGCTATGGTGGGTTGTACCGAAGCTCATATACTTCTCGTTCATCTTCTTTAATAAACACAGGTGTTATACGTGATGGGGTACTTTCGTGTCAAACTGTCTCGGCAGCTTCCCCACAGGTGAGCTTGCCGATCTCTAGGGTCCTAATCATATGCGCTATCGCCAACGTGTTTCGAGCATGGGAGCGTGGAAGTTTAGACCCTATGGTCAGGCGAAAACCTAAACCTTCGAGTTTTCAACAGTTGCGGACTCGTTCACCAGCATTGATCGTATCGTACTGAAGATTATCCTCCTTGGATGCTTATATTATTGTCGTCCAAAACTCTATCTAGCACCGAAGCCAAGCATCTCCTCCGACTGGGCAAAGTAGGTCGGCTGCTTGATGTTCAGAACTGGATCGCTAGTGGGAACTCGCTTGCGTACCGGCCGATTCAAAAAGCACTCCGGTGGAACTTAGCCCCTCGACAGTGGCTTCCACAGTCTTGTCGGACTGCTTGTTCGCAACGACGTTAGCCAAGAGCTGAAGAATCGGGCTCTGGCGACATGCGGTATTTCTGAAGCGTCTCGCCTTCATTGATCTCTTAGTCTCGCAGGGTGCCGCCATAAGCTCAGTTCCATTTATCGAGGTGCTTCAGATTTGGTATCCAACCACTATTCGTTACTTCCTCGATCGCAGCGCCGACCTCCTCAAAGACCCTCCGTTTGCTGTCGATTGCCATTCATCCCGTAACGCCAACTAAAATGAAAAGACGCCCAGAGCAGATACGTGCTTATAATGCTCCGGCTGTCTCATGCAACTAAAGCTTATTCAGATCGCCGGTATTATTTGGACTCTGGTCTACGCAAGCATTATTGTGTGGATCTATGCCACTGAGCCGCGCTCCTTCAGGGAGGCAGCGACGAACTCACAGGTCGCTACCGGACTCTACGAAATCAATCAGGAAAAATTTAACAATGGCCTAGCGCTCTTCCGTCGTGATCAATTTCGCGCGGCGCGTGACGAGTGGGCCGGCGCCGATCCGGCCCAGAGAGATCCGCGCACACAGTTCTATATCGGCTATGCCTGTTACCGAGAGGGCTGGGGTCGCGTCTATTACGACGATGCGCTTTTCAAGCAGGGGCTGGAGGCTGTCAATCGGGCAATCAACCTGGCGCCAAACGGCTCGCTTCTAGTTGATGATCCGGATCTGCAAATGCAGACTGCCACCGAATTGAAGACGGAGCTGGAACAGGGAACTGAA
>WNGB01019421.1_pt1 | contig 12366 bp, 10 predicted proteins | sample 5400681 | NCBI WGS metagenome assembly WNGB01 (sample SAMN13153367, study PRJNA577476) | soil metagenome | isolation source: 115 cm soil or saprolite under grassland replicate 2 | place: USA:California | collected 2016-06-15 | reverse complement strand
CGCGCGCGCGGCGTGGGCGAAGCGGGCATTCGGTCTGCCCGCCGCGCTGTCCCTGCTCTACGGACTCTCGATCCTCGCGGTCATCCTCGACTATGCCGATCCGTTCACGCGCGTCTTCGGCGCGCGCCCCGGTGCGCCGACGCACGCGTTGCTGCAGGTCGAGCAGAGCTCCGCGCTGTTCGCGTTCCTGTTGTACGCGGTGCTCGTCTCCGGCGTCATCCAGCTCGCGCTCGCGCGCGGCCCGGTCGCACCCGCCTACATCGCGCTCGTGGTGGGAGGGAACGCCCTGGTCATGGTCCTGGTCAACAGTCCGCTGCTCGGCGCGCACGCCGGCGCGTTCGTCGCCGTCGCGCTCGTGGGCGGCGTGCTCGCCGGCGTCGCGGCGGCGTGGCTGAATCCTTCGCCAGCCCGTCCGGCCGCGTTCCGCGCGTTCGCGTTCCTCGTGCCGACGCTCCTGTACGTCGTCTATGCGATCAGCGTCGTCATCGGCCCCGGCACGTCGTGGTCGCCCACCTTCTGGTCCGGTCTCATCGTCGGCGGCGGTCTCGCGGGCCTGCTGCTGTCCACGCTGGTGCTGGCTCGCCCCGCGCGTGGCGCGGCATCACCGGGAGAGCTGGCGTAGGACCTCATAGAAGTCGGGGAAGGTCTTGCCAACCGCCGACCAGCCCTTGATCGCGACGCCGGGCACCTGCAGGCCGAGGACCGAGAACGCCATCGCGATCCGATGGTCGCCGGCCGCGTCGACGATGCCGTCGTGCAGCGGCGCGGGCTCGATGCGGATCGCGTCGCGGAAGGCTTGCGCACGTCCGCCGAGCGCGACGATGCCGGCCGCCACGGCGGCTACGCGGTCGCTCTCCTGCGAACGCGTGTGCGCGATGCCCGTCAGCTCCGTGGGTGTCTCGGCCTGAGTGGCGATCACCGCGAGGGTGGGGAACGTGTCGGAGCAGTCCATCACGTTGGCGACGATGCCGAGCAGCTTCCCATTGCGGCGCACGGTGACGCTCTCGCGATGGCGGTCGACGTCGCAGCCCATGTCCTCGATCAGATCGAAGAAGCGCGCGTCGCCCTGACCGCCCGGCTCGACGCGAGCGCGCGCGTTCGTGATCGTGACCCAGCCGCCGAGGATCGCGGCCGCGGCGGCCGGATACGTGGCCGCGGTGACGTCGCCGGGGATATCGAGGGAGCGTGCCTTCACCTTCTGAGGACCGATCACGAGTTCGCGCCCGGACGGTCGTTCGACGCGGATGCCGCGTGACTGGAGTGCCGACACGGTCAGGTCCAGGAACGGCGCCGATACGAGCGGGCCGACGATGCGCAGACGCAGCCCGTCGCGCATGCGCGCGGCGACGAGCAGGAGCGCCGACGCGAACTGACTCGACTCGTGGCCCGGCACGTCCACCTCGCCGCCGACGAGCGGCCCGCGGATCGTGAGCGGCAGGGAGTCGGCGTCGACCGTCGCGCCGAGCGTGCGCAGCGCGGCCACCAGCGTCGCGATTGGACGCGCGCGAAGCCGCGGCGCCCCATCGATGTGGACCTCGCGGGCTCCCAGCGCCGCGACGGCGGTGCCGAAGCGCGCGACTGTGCCCGCTTCCTGCGCATCGACGATCGCCTCGCCCGCCGGCGTCGCGTCGCCCGCGCCGGCGACCGCGATCGTCGCTCCCTCCCAGCGGACCGCGTAGCCCATCTCGGTGAGGGCGGTCGCCATCGCGCGCACGTCGGCCCCCGGGTCCAGGGGACCGAGCTCGAGCCGCGAACGACCGTGGGCGATGGCGGACAGGACGAGCTCGCGATTCGCGATGCTCTTCGAGGCCGGCACGCGGACGCGCTTGTCGACCAGCGCGTGGCGTACGGGAGCGATCGGATGGATGTCCTGCACGGGGTGCGAGGATTATGTCCGGTAGCTCGATGTACACGCCTGCGGAGCGCTTCGGTCAAGCGGTCGTCGTGATGGTCGGTCTCGTCTTCGCCATCACGGTCGGCGGCTTCATCCTGCGCGGCGGTCCGCCGGACGTCGGGCTCACCGCGACGCCGACGCCCTCCGCGTCGTCCGCGGCCAAGGCCCCCGACGTGAAGTTCACGCAGGACACCTGCTGCACCCAGACCGCCCGCTCGATGCGTGCGACGTGGGAGTCCAGCGAGAAGGTGCAGAAGGCGGCGTTCCAGCTCACGCCCGACCCGGGCTTCGCGTGCGCCACCACGCTCGAACCCGCCGGCACGAAGGGTGCGCTCAGCTGCCAGGGTCTTCTCCGCGGCGCGACCGACTACGTCGCGGCGCTCTCGCTGACCATCGGAGGTGACACGTTCCGCTACGAGCAGAAGTTCAAGACGATGAGCGACCGGCTCACCGACGTGAAGTGGTTCACCGAGTTCGAGAATCCCACCGGCGATCCGCTGGCGTGCGCGGCGGCGAGCATCCGCATCGTGCAGAACTACACCGCGAAGCAGGATCCGCTGACCGCGGAGCAGATCCTCATCACCGGGAAGCCGTACAACAAGAGTCGCGACCCCGGCCTCGATCCCGTGGCCCTCGCGACGATGCAGAAACGGCTCGATCCGAATAACAACTACCACTACTACCGCTTCGGCACGCGCGAGGAGGCGACGAAGTCCGCGGTGTACTGGCTGGTTCGCAGCGGAAAGCCGGTGCACGTCATCTCGCTCGCCGGCCAACACGATCCGCTGCTCATCGGATTCACCGGTGTCTTCGGCACGTTCTACGACGACCCCGCGAACACCATCGACCAGGTGATCGTCGAGGACCCGCAGCGCGGCGATATGCGCGCGGAGACCGCGAACCGACGTCCGGACAAGTACCGCACGCCCGGCTTCCAGACCGGACAACCCATCGGTCTCGACGAGTGGTACGGCGACGAGTGGTGGCTGCGCTTCGTTTACGCGGGCGTCGTGTCCGGCGTGAACATCGACCGCAACGATGGCGCGTATCCAGCGCCGCATTGGGCGGGCCAGTTCGTGCTGCTCGTCGACGATGCCGACGCCGAGTGGCCGTCGGATAGGGAGGGCAGGGTTAAGTGGCACTAGCTCAGCCACGCGTGGGGAGCTCGGTCGTGCGCGGTTCCGCCCTCGCGCTGCTGGTCGTGGCTTTCGTGGTCGCGATCTTCTTCGTCGATGGGCGGACCGCACGCTCTGGCTATCCGTTTCTCGAGGCCGGGCCGGCGCAAGCGCCGGACATCGTGTACCTGCCGTCGTACGTGACGGTCGACATCCGTCCCCTCGGCTGGACGGTGGGGAAGGACCAGTACGGGAACGTCGACGTCGAGATACGCGACCTCCTCAGCTCCGGTGGTGAGCTGCGCATCTGGGAAACCACGCGGTACGACGCGACGGTCAATGAGGCTGTCGGTCCGTATCACGAGGGCGCACGATTGACGGGCGCGTTCACCGTCTGGAGAACTGGACAGACGCAGAACGGACGCGCGAACCTTCTTTACGCGCGGATCGGGCCGACACTCGTCGTCATCGTTGGCGAGCTCTCGCTGGACGAGCTGCTGCGCCTGGCGGATTCGATGCGACGAAGCACCTCATCGGCGCTCATGCTGTAGGCCGAGGTGAGCCTCGCCGTCCGGATCGCGAGAGGAGCGATCGCCGTTACGCGCTCGAACGTGCGAGATACATCTCGTGCAGCCGCTGCATCGAGGTCTGCCCGACGGAGCGCTCGCCCAGGGCATCACATTCGCATCACCGGAGCACACGAGGATCGAGCTGATCGAACCTGCGCCGCCCCCGCTCGCCGCGAAGGGGGAGCAGCTCGCACTGCGTGCGCACGGCGTGTTGGGGCGCTCGTTGCACGTGCGGCATCTGGACGCGGGATCGTGCAACGGCTGCGACTGGGAGATCAACGCGACGACGAGCGCCGTCCACGACATCCAACGCTTCGGCATCGACTTCGTCGCATCGCCCCGGCACGCCGACGTGCTTCTCGTGACGGGGACCGTGACGCGCAACCTCGAGGTCGCCGCGCGCCGGACGTACGACGCGATGCCCGCGCCACGCCTGGTCGTCGCGGTCGGCGCGTGCGCGACGAGCGGGTCACCATATCCAGGCGGTTACGCCTCGGGTGATGGGGCTGCGAGCATCCTGCCGGTCGACGTCTTCATACCCGGCTGTCCGCCGCGCCCCGAGGCCATCATCGAAGGCCTGCTTCTTGCCGTAGGCAGGATCGTTCGAGCTCGCTGAGCTCCGCTAGCGTTCATCCGCATGAGTGTCACGCGAGGCGACGGCCCGACGCTCCTGCTCTTCCACGGCTGGAACGGCTCGAGCCATAACCTCCGCGCGTGGCTCCCCGCGCTCGAGCCGCACTTCCGCGTTCTCGCTCCCGATCTTCCGGGCTGCGCCGGCGTCACACCGCTCACCTCGCGTCACACCGCTCTGGCCTACGCGCGGTGGGCGCTGGAACTTCTCGCGCGGCAGGGCCTGGAGCGGGTCGGCGTCGGCGGGCTGTGTTCGGGGACCGCGATCGCGCTCGCGCTCGCGGAGATCGCGCCCCAGCGCGTCGCGGGGCTGCTGCTCCACACGCCATTTGTGCGTCCGGCGCTGATCCGGCCGCTGATCCGCGCCCAGCTTGCGGTCCTTGTGTCGCCGGCCGGAAGGCTGTGGGGTCCGGTGCGCCGGAGCACGACGCTGTCGATGCTCCACCGCCGGCTGTTCGCGGAGGCGGCCCAGGTCGATGCCGAGGATCTCGCGCACGATCAGGCCGACCTTCTCCTGGCCGACCCGCGCGCTGGTCGCGAGCTCGCGCGAGATCTCTTGATGATCGACCGCACGCCTGCGATCCGCGGCTGGAAGGGGCCGCTCGCCGTGATCCTCGCGGATCACGACGCCTTCGTCGATACACCGCGCACCGTCAGCGCACTCACCGCGGCCGCGCCGCACGTCGTCATCGAACGCTTTCCCGGTGGTCACGGTTGGACGCCCGCATACCGCGAGCGTCAGCACGCGGCGTTATCGCGGCTTGGGCCCCAGCTGCGTGGGGCGATGGTCTAGGCGTGGACCAGCGTCTCGAGCAAGCCCTCCGCGACACGGAGGAGATCGTGCTGGTGACGCGCGGCCGGAAGACCGGTCAGCCGCACGAGGCCATGGTGTGGTTCGCCTACGACGACGGGTTCGTGTGGCTGCGTACCGACCGCGACACCGACTGGTATCGCAACCTCCAGCGCGATCCGCACTGTCGGATCCGCGCTGGAACGGTCCAGCTCGCCGCGACCAGCGAGCCGATCGACGACGAGGCGGGCGCGCTACGGCGTGTCGTCGAGCTGTTCCGCGCCAAATATGGCGTGGAATGGGTTTCGGACTGGTACGTCGAGCGCGGACGCGCGCCGGTGCGCCTGCGGCTGGAGGGCTGACCGCTCGGGTCTATCCTCGAATCGTGCGCATCGCGTTGCGCCTCGTATCGGTCGTCGCGATGGCGCTCGGCGTGGCCGGGGTCGCTTTCGCCGCGGACGACGCCCACACCGTGCTCGTCGGCCACATCGAAGGCGTCATCAATCCCATCACCGCCCGTTACGTCGATCGGCTCCTCGACGAGGGGGAGCAGCGCAAGGTGGCAGCGGTGGTGCTGGTCATCGACACGCCTGGCGGCCTCATCGATTCGACCTACAAGATCACCGGCCGGATGCTGAATTCAGGGGCGCCGATCCTCACCTACGTCGCGCCTTCCGGCGCGCACGCGGCATCTGCTGGGACGTTCATCACCCTCGCCGGCCACGTCGCGGCGATGGCCCCGTCGACCAACATCGGCGCGGCGCACCCGGTCGACTCCTCCGGGGGCGACATCGAGAGCGATCTGCGGACGAAAGCCGAGAACGATGCCGTCGCCCAGATCACGAACATCGCCCGCGCGCGCGGACACAACGCGCAGTGGGCCGAGGACGCCGTCCGAAAGAGCGTGAGCATCGGTGCCGACGAGGCGATCAGCCTCAAGGTCGTCGACCTCATCGCGACCGACGTGCGCGATCTCGTCGATCGCTCCGACGGCCGCAAAGTGACGACGACCTCCGGTACCGTGACGCTCGCCACCCTAGGAGCGGCGCTCGAGGACAACGCGCCGAATCCGCTGGAGGCGCTGCTGCACCTCATCGTCGACCCGCAGATCGCCGTGCTCCTGTTCACCATCGGCACCTACGGGATCATCTTCGAGCTCTCGAACCCGAGCCTGATCTTCCCCGGCGTCATCGGCGTGATCGCCGTCGTGCTCGCGCTCTTCGCGTTCGGCACGCTCGACGCCAACGCCGCCGGTATCGCGCTCATGGTGTTCGCTGTTGCGCTCTTCGTCGCCGAGATCAAGATCGCAAGCCACGGCATCCTGACGGCGGGTGGCATCGTCGCGCTCGTCATCGGCACGATCATCCTGTTCCCCCCGCTCCGACCGACCTTCCCGGGTGTCCGCGCGACGGTCGATCCCGTCGTCACGGCGGTCATCGTGCTGGTGACCGGCGCGTTCTTCTTTGCCATCGCGCGCCTGGCGCTTCGAGCGCGCGGCGTCCTGACACCCAGCGGCTCGGCGGTCCTTCTTGGCGCAACGGGCTTTGCGAGGAGCGACATCGACGCCAGCGGGATCGCTTACGTGGGCGGAGAGGACTGGACCGCGGAGAGCGAGGGCGGTCCGATCACCAAGGGCAGTCCGGTGCGCGTGAAGCGGGTCGATGCGTTACGTCTTATCGTCGAACCCACGAAAGAGTCGCCTGAGAAAAGGGGAGCCTCCTAATGGACCTGACCCTAGTGATCGCGATCTTCCTGGCTGTCGCGTTGATCATGCTGCTGCGTGCGGTCGTGCACATCGTGCCGCAATATCAGCGGCTCGTCGTACTGACCTTCGGACAGTTCAATCCCGCCTCCGGCATCGCCGGTCCGGGCCTGGTGCTGCTGTTCCCGCCGCCGGTGCAGACATCGCAGACGGTCGATCTCCGGGAGTTCGTCGTCGAGATCCCACAACAGACATGCATCACCAAGGACAACGCGCCGATCTCGATCGACTTCCTGATCTACCAGCGGGTGGACCAGGCCGCTGATTCCGTGCTCAAGGTGCAGAACTTCCGCACCGCCGTAACGGGCATCGCAACGACCACACTTCGCGCGGTCATCGGTGACATCCCCCTCGACGATGTCCTGGCCAAGCGCGAGCAGATCAACGAAGTGCTGCGGGTGAAGCTCGATGAAGTGACGCAGCGCTGGGGCGTGAAAGTGACGACGGTCGAGATCCGCGAGATCACGCCGCCGCGCGACATCCAGGAGGCGATGAATCGTCAGATGGCGGCCGAGCGTGGCCGGCGTGCCGCGATCCTCGACGCCGAGGGGAAGAAGCAGGCGGCCATCCTGGTGGCCGAGGGCGACAAGCAGTCGAATATCCTTCAGGCCGAGGGCGCGCGCCAGGCGGCGATCCTCAGGGCCGAAGGCTTCGGGCTCGCCCTCGATCAGATCAACAATGCGGCGAATCACGCCGACCCGCGGACGATGACGCTGCAGTACCTGGAGGCGCTCAAGGTGCTCGGTGCGTCGCCCTCGACGAAGTGGATCATCCCGACCGAGTTCGCCTCCCTTGCGGCCCCGCTCGCGGCATTCGCGCGCGGAGGGGAAGACGGCGAGAAGAAGGCGCCGCGCTAGGCGCAGCCTCCACAGACGCCTCGCCCCAGTCACCGGAACCCTCTCTTCGCGCGAACCCCGTCCCTTCGGGACGGGGACCCCTCGCGCGCCGGGCGCCTTGGTGACCGGGGCTCGGCGTCTCCGCGCTACGTGGCTCCCCTTGCTGGGCTCGGCGGAACCCCGACTGCTAGCTGCCTAGCGCCTTCATCGCTTGTGGAGGAAGGACAGGGGCGATCCGCGGCCAGTGTTGGGGGTCCCCGACACCGGCACGGCCATCGGATGGGCCAGCCGCCGCGGCGAGAGAGGTGAGTAGACGCGCGGCGGCACCCGCCAGGCAGGTGCCGTCGGCGTGTGGCGTGGGGGGAGGGCAACGCGAGCAGAGAACGCGCTCATCACGGCCATTTGTGTGCTCCCTACAGGCTGTTTGGAACGGGCGTTCGTATCTTAGAACGTCTGTTCTGACTGTCAAGAGGGTGGGATACTCGGCCAAGTTGAAGACCGTCTTGGGCGCGGATCTCGCGCCTCAGCGACCCCGCTACGCCCGCGAACGCGCGGAGCTGCCGAACCACATCCTCGAGCCGGACTGGGTGGGGACACGCGCCATCGCGCGCGTCGGTCACGACGGTCCGCATTTCGTCGGTTACGAGGGCGAGGTCGAGGGGCCGCGCGAGCTCTATGACGCGATCGCGGCCGAGGCCCGGTGCACGACGGCGATCATCGACGGCGTTCTCGTTTCGGACTGGCGCGATGAGTCGGAGCTGGAGCTCGATCCGGACGGCAACGCCTTCGTGCGCAACGCGATCCCGCGGCAGATCTTCGCCGCGTTCGATCTCCTCGAGGTCGACGGCGAGTCGCTCCTCGAGATCCCGCTCCTGGAGCGAAAACGACACCTCGAGGGGCTGCTGGTGCCCAGCGTCAACGTCCGGCTCACGCCCTTCGTCACCCGCAGCCTGCGGTCGTGGCGAGAGACCCTCGTCGCGCAGGGCTTTCGCCGCGTCGTGCTCAAGAGTCGTCATCGATCACACCCAGCGCGATCCGTGGTCGGTCGCGCTCGAGCAATTCGGGATCGCGGCCGACAAGCTTCACCTCGACCCCAACATGCGTGCGATCCTCGCGGAGTGCCAGCGCGAGCTGACCGTGCACTTCCCGGTGCGGATGGCCGACGGCGTCGTCAAGGTGTTCACCGGCTACCGCGTGCAGCACAACACGACACGCGGGCCGGGCAAGGGCGGTGTCCGGTACCACCCGTCGGTCTCGCTCGGCGAGGTCAAGGCCCTTGCGATGTGGATGACGTGGAAGTGCGCGGTGGTCGGCATCCCGTATGGCGGCGCGAAAGGCGGCGTCGTCTGCGATCCGAAGACCATGAGCGCGCAGCAGCTCGAGACGCTGACGCGCCGGTACACGACGGAGATCGAGCTCCTCATCGGTCCGGATCGCGATATCCCCGCGCCGGATGTGAATACGAACGCGCAGACGATGGCCTGGATCATGGACACCTACTCGATGCACCACGGCTACACCGCTCTCGCTGTGGTCACCGGCAAGCCGCTGTCGATCGGCGGCAGCGAGGGGCGGAACGAAGCGACGGCACGCGGCGCGGTGTACACGATCATCGAGGCGTCGAAACACCTTGGAGTCGACCTCGAGGGGATGCGCGTCGTCGTGCAGGGCTTCGGGAATGCCGGCTCCTTCTCGGCGAAGCTCATGGCGGAGCTGGGGGCAAAGGTCGTCGCCGTCTCCGATACGAGCGGCGGCATCTACAACCCGAAGGGCATCGACCCGCTGAAGGTCGACGCGTACAAGCGAGAGACCGGCGCCGTCACCGGCTTCAGCGGTACCGAGAAGGTCTCCAACTCCGAGCTGCTCGAGCTCGACTGCGACATCCTCATCCCGGCCGCGATCGAGAACCAGATCGGCGAGCACAACGCGCCGAACATCAAGGCGAAGATCATCGCCGAGGCAGCGAACGGTCCGACGAGCCCCGAGGCCGACCGCATCCTCTTCGATCGCGGCGTCTTCCTCATCCCGGACATCCTCTGCAATGCCGGTGGCGTGACTGTCTCGTACTTCGAGTGGGTGCAGGACCTTCAGAATCTCTTCTGGCGCGAGGCCACGATCAACGCGCGCCTCAAGGAAGTCATGGTGAAGTCGTTCAACGACGTGCTCGAGATGCAGAAGAAGAACAAGGTGGACATGCGGACCGCCGCATACATGGTGGCGGTCGCGCGGGTCGCCGAGGCCACGCTGACCCGCGGCATCTATCCCTAGCACCACCGCGGCAGGGCCGCGGCTAGATCGGCGGACAACTGGAGCTCGTCGCGCTCGACCTCGAGACCACCGGGTTCGACCCGGCGTCGGACCGCGTCATCGAGATCGGTGCGGTGCGGGTGCGCCTCGAGGAGGACGGCTCGGCCACGCTCGGCGAGCGTTTCAGTACGTTCGTCGATCCCGGCCTCGGCGTCGGTCCGGCGATCACGCGGCTCACCGGCATCCGTGACGACGATCTGAGCGGAGCGCCGGCGCTCGAGTCGGTCGTCGGTCGCATCGGAGCGCTCATCGCAGGTGCGCCGGTGGCCGGCCACAACGTCGGCTTCGATCTCGCATTCCTCGAGCGCGCCGCGCTCGGTCCGTTCGAGCGTCTCGACACTGCCGATCTCGCTTCCATCCTCATGCCCTCCGCTCCGACGTACGCGTTGCAGTCGCTCGCGGCTGACGCCGGCATCCGGCCGGAGTCGGCCCACCGCGCGCTCGACGACGCGCTCACCTGCGCCGCGGTCCTTGCTGATCTCGGCCGGCGGGCGCGCGAGCTTCCGGTCGCAGTGCTCGACGAGATACAGGCCTACGCGCCGCTCCTCGGGTCGGCGTACGCGGCGTTCTTCGCGGGCGCGCTACGCGGGGCGGTGCGCAGCGACTGGGAGCCTTCGCGGCTGGCGACGCCGCTTCCGCCGCGCCAAGCCGCTCTGCCCGGAGCCTCGCTGGCGGTCGACGCGGTGTTCGCGCCCGACGGCCCGCTCGCGCGCGGGCTGGCGGGTTACGAGGACCGGCCGCAGCAGCGCGCGCTCGCCGGCGCGATCGAGGCGGCCTTCCGTGACGGTGGTGCGCTGCTCGCGGAGGCGGGCACCGGAGTGGGGAAGTCGCTCGCGTACCTGGTGCCCGCGATCGGGCGCGCGCAAGACGGCGAACGTGTCGTCGTCAGCACGCACACGCTGCCGCTGCAGGACCAGCTCGTGCGGAAGGATCTGCCTGCGCTCCAGAGCGCACTCGGTTCCGCCGTCGAGGTCGCGGTGCTGAAGGGCCGCTCGAACTATCTATGTCCGCGACGGTGGCAATCGTTCCGCGGCCTCGTCGCGACGCGCGACGAGGCACGGTTGCTCCTGAAGACGCTGGTGTGGCGGACCGGGACGCTCACCGGCGATCGCGCCGAGCTGAATCTGCTCGGAGCCGAGAGCGACCTGTGGGGACGCGTATCGGCGGACGACGAGACCTGCGACGCGCGGCGCTGCGCCAGGGTCGCGGGCGGCTGCTATCTGCAGCGCGCGCGCGAGGCCGCGGCGCGCGCCGGCATCGTCGTGACGAATCATGCGCTGCTCCTCCAGGACGCGCGCATGCGCGGCGCGCTGCTGCCGGAGACGGACCATCTCGTCATCGACGAGGCGCATCGCCTTGAGGACGTCGCGACGGACGCCTTTGGTCTCGCCCTCGAGGATCGCGTCATGCGACGCGCGCTCGAGCGCGTCTCGCATACGCCCGCGGTCACGTCGGCGCTCCGCGACGACCGCGCCGTCGTCGCCGAGCAGGTGCGCCGCGAGATCGCCTCGGCGCACGAGCGCAGTGGCGAGATCTTCGCCGCGCTCGCGGCAGTCCTCGAGCCTCTCGGACCGACCGAGGACAGGCTCCGCATCACCGCGGGAGTGCGCGCGAGCGACGAACGCTGGCTCCCCGTCGAGCTCGCCGCGGAACGTCTCGCCGACGCGCTCGCCGCGGTCGCGGTCGCCGCCGATCGCCTGGGCGCGGTGACGACCGATGAGGACGCGCAGGCAGATCTGAAGTCCGCGCTCGCCGAGCTCGGCGGCGTGCAGCTCGCGCTCACGCGGGGCGTTCACCAGCCGCGTGGTGGCGACATCGTCTGGATCGAACGGGCGTCGAGCGGCGCCGTGTCGCTTCGCGTCGCGCCGTCATATCTCGGCGACGCTCTCCGCCGCGGGCTCGTAGCGCCCCGCCGCTCGGCCGTCTTCACCTCGGCGACGCTCTCCGTGGCAGGTTCATTCGGTTTCGCGCTCGAGCGCCTCGGTCTCACGGGCATCGGCGACGCGCGCGCCTTCGGCTCTCCCTTCCGCTACGACGAACAGGCGATCCTCGTCGTGCCCGAGGACGGCGCGCTCCCGTCGGAGCCGACGTTCTCCGAGGAGACGGCCGCGACGATCGCCGAGATCGGCCATGCTCTCGACGGCCGGACCCTTGTGCTGTTCACGGCCCACGGCTCGATGCGCGATGTCGCGGCGCGTCTGGGTCCGCTGGAGGAGTCTGGCATCGCCGTTCTCACGCAGGGCGTCGACGGCTCGCGCCGCGCCCTCCTGGAGCGCTTCGCTGCCGGACGCGCCGTCCTCCTCGGCACGCAGTCGTTCTGGGAGGGCGTCGACCTGCCGGGTGATGTTCTTCGGTGTGTCGTCATCGCGCGCCTGCCGTTCGCCGTTCCCGATGATCCGCTCGTCCAGGGCCGCGCCGAGCGCTATGAGGATCCGTTCGCCGAATTCCAGGTGCCACAGACGG
>WNGB01011108.1_pt1 | contig 12366 bp, 9 predicted proteins | sample 5400681 | NCBI WGS metagenome assembly WNGB01 (sample SAMN13153367, study PRJNA577476) | soil metagenome | isolation source: 115 cm soil or saprolite under grassland replicate 2 | place: USA:California | collected 2016-06-15 | reverse complement strand
GTCCTCGGACAGGGCGGCATGGGCATCGTGTACAAGGCCCATGACCGGGACCTGGACGACGTCGTCGCGATCAAGACTCTCCGCGGCGACGCGCTCTCCGCCGACCCGACGCTGCTCGACCGCTTCAAGCAGGAAATCCGTCTGGCGCGCAGGATCACGCACCCCAACATCCTGCGCACGCACGACCTGGGAGAGTCCAACGGCCTGCGTTACCTCTCGATGGAGTTCGTCAAGGGCATCACGCTGAAGGCCCTGGTCGAGCAGGACCAGTTGATCCCGACGCCCGTGGCATTGCGGATCGCCAAGCAGATCTGCGCGGGCCTGGCGGCGGCTCACGAAGTCGGGGTCATCCACCGGGACATCAAGCCGCAGAACATCATCATCGAGCCGACTGGTGGATTGAAAGTGATGGATTTCGGCATCGCGCGCCTCACGCAGGAGCGTGGAATGACATCCACCGGCACGGTCGTCGGCACGCCCGATTACATGTCACCCGAGCAGGCCCGCGGCGTGACGCTCGACTTTCGCTCCGACATCTACTCGACCGGGGTCGTCCTCTACGAGCTCTTCACCGGCACGCTTCCCTTCGAGGGGGACACTCCGCTCGCGGTCGTCCTGAGGCACGTACAGGAGAATCCGCCTTCCCCGCAGACGAAGAACCCCAAGATCGATCCCAAGATTGCGGCTATCATCCTGAAATGCATGCAGAAGGACCCCGCCGACCGTTTCCAGAGCGTCAACCAGCTCTACGAGGCACTGACCAAGGTCACGGCCTGAGGGCCGAGAAACGGGAAACGGGAAACGGGAAACGGGCTTGAGGGGACCGGAACGCCTGATCGGGCCGCGCCTCCTTCCAGTCCTTCTATTCCTGCTCTCCGCTGTCCGTCCGGCGGACGCACAGGAGGAGCAGTTCTTTCCAGCTCCCTCGGAAAAGCCCCGTCTCGTCTTCCGGTGGGACGCGGTCGCGCGGTACGACCTCATCGATCACCTGCACGTCCGTCCCGGGATCGAGCGGCTTCGGCTCGAGGTCCGGCCGGAGCTCGACCTGGTGTTCTCCGACCGCTTCAAGATCGGCGTCCGCGCGATCGGCGACCTTGGAACCGACCAGAACGAGGACAACGCGAGGAACTTCGACAATTACCGCTCGCGCGGCGCCACGATCGAACGGTATTACCTGGAGGCCAAGCCCGGCCAGTTCACGGTCCGGGCCGGCAGCTTCGGCATGCCGCTCGTCTCGACCGAGATGATCTGGGACCGCGATATCCAGGGCCCGGGCCTGGCGGCGGCCTGGGAGGTCCCGGTCGGCGGCACTTCCACTTTCACTCTGGCCGCGGCGGGCTTCTCCGGGCCTCAGCGCGAGGGCGACCATACCCGCATCGGCGCGGGGCAACTCGTGTTCCGCACGGGCGATGCCGGCAGGCTTGCGCTGGAAGCCGCCGGGTCCTACTGGCACTTCGATCCGGACGACCTGAAGGAGTCCTACATCCGCCAGAACTACTTCGAGGTCACCGGAGGAAAACGGGAGTTCCTCTCACGTTTCCACATCGTGGATGGGATCGTGCGGCTGCACTTTCTCGCCGGCAAGATCCCCCTCACCGTGGGCCTCGATGGGGCCGTCAATCTCGGCGTCGCCGGGGAGGCCACGCACGAGAAGTCGGCCTTCGAAGGCAGCGTGTCGGCCGGCCGGCTGGGCAAGCCCGGAGACTGGCGGGTCTTCTACACGTACCAGTACGTCGAGCGCGACGCCGTGCTCGGCGCCTACACGACCGACGACTGGTGGTTTCACTCCTGGCACCGCGGCAGCCGGGCCGGCGTCGGCGTCACGATTCTCCCGCAAGTCTTCGTTCAGGCCACGGTCATGTTCCAGAAGAGACTCGACCTGCCGACGACCCTGAACAGGATCACGGTCGATCTGGTGAAGATGTTCTAGACAACGTGAGCCGTGAACCGTGAACCGTGAGCCGAGGCTGCGGCCTCGCGTATTCGGGCTTACGGCTCACGGCTTACGGCTTACGTAATAGAATCTCTACGCAATGAGCAAGACACTTGTCGCGTGCCTGGACGACCTCTTCTTCCGTTCGAAGATCGAGACGACGGCGCGTCACCTAAACGTCCCGCTGCGCTTCACCGAGGCGAAGGACCTCGCGAAGACCTGCCGGGACGGGAAGACCGCTGCGGTTCTTCTGGACTTGTCGGCCAACGGCAACCCGCTCGACGTCGTCACGGAGCTGCGCAAAGATCCGGTGACACAGGGCCTGCCCATCATCGGGTTTCTCTCCCACGTGGATCGCGATCTGGCGCAGCGGGCCGAGTCCTCCGGCGTCACGCGCGTCATGCCCCGCAGCGAATTCTCCGAATCGCTCCCCGATCTGATGATGGACCTGCTCGCGCCGGGGACCAAGCGGGCGATCCAGGAAGAGCCGGAGCTGCCCGACGAATGAAGACGGGTCTCAAGTCTCACGTCCCAGGTCTCAGGAACGACGCAGGCCCCTGAAACTTGAGACCTGAGACCTGAGACTTCTCCCAGAGGGATGCAGATGAGTCCCACCAGCCGACGCGACCTGATCAAGGGGACCGTGCTGCTGCCGATGGCGACGCAGGCCAAGGCGCCGGCGCCAAAGGCCGCGGGGGGCTCGCGGCCGGTCGTGATCGCTTCGGCGAACGGTCTGAAGGCGGTCGAGAGGGCCTATTCCGTGCTCGCTTCGGGAGGCAATCCGCTGGACGCGGTCATTTCCGGAGTCAACATCGTCGAAGACGATCCCGAGGACGTCTCGGTCGGCTATGGCGGCATCCCGAACGAAGAAGGAGTCGTCCAGCTCGACGCGTCTGTCATGGACGGCCGCACGATGAAAGCGGGAGGGGTCGGGGCGCTCGAGAACATCAAGAATCCTTCGAAGGTCGCGCGTCTTGTCATGGAGCGGACCAACCGCGTGTTTCTCGTCGGTCCGGGCGCGCTCAAGTTCGCCCGCGCGCACGGTTTCAAAGAAGAGAACCTTCTGACCGATAGGAGCCGGAAGATCTGGCTCTACTGGAAGGAGAAGCTCTCCGGCCACGACGACTGGATCGAGGCGGGCAACGAGGAAGAGAAGGATCCCGACATCCTCTGGTTCCTGAAAAAATACGGAGCCTCCGACTTTCGGCCGCAGGGTACGATCAACTGCAATGCGGTGACAAAAGAAGGCGACCTCGTGGGGACGACGACGACCTCCGGTCTCTTCTTCAAGTTGCCCGGACGCTTGGGCGATTCTCCGGTCATCGGGGCCGGCCTCTACGTGGACGGCGAGGTCGGCGCCTGCGGTTCGACGGGCTGGGGAGAAGGGAACCTGCGTTCCTGCGGCTCGCACACGGTCGTGGAGTTCCTGCGCCAGGGCAAGCCGCCGGAGGAGGCCGCGTTGAAGACGCTCGAGCGGATCTCGGCTCTCGCCCGGGAGAACCACGACGCGCGCGGCCGGCTCAAGCCCGGCTTCAACATCAACTTCTACGTTGTGAACAAGAAGGGGGAGTACGCCGGCGCCGCCCTCTGGTCCGGCGCGCGCTTCGCCGTCGCCGACGCCTCCGGCGCGCGATTGCTCGAGTCCGCCTACCTCTACAAGCGGGAGAAAGGTTGAGAGTCATGAGTTCAGAGTAGCCACGAGGGCCTGACTCTCGGACTCTTAACCCGCTTTATTCATGATCGACTCCGGCCGCCGCTCCGATCTTTTTCGCCGATACGGCGTCAGTGCTCCTCTGCGATGCGCCCCGGCATCGCCGTCGTCGCGCTTCCTCATCTCGACGAAAAACCTCTGTCGCGGACAAGGTGTTCCTGACGCGGTCATCGATTTCCTGTCACAACGTTCTTTGGCGCGGAGGGTTGCCCGTGTTTCGGCCGGGTGACCATGAATAATCCGGGTTAACTCTCGATTTCTTCCAATGCGTTCTCCGCGGCGGGTCCTCGCCGACTGGTTCCTGGACCAGATCACTCAGCGCCGCCGGCACTATCGGCGCTTCGTGTACAACGACCCGGTCAGACTCAAGGCCACGATCCAGCCCGGCGACGTTCTCCTCGTGGAGGGGGACCAGCGCGTGTCTCAGGCCGTCAAGTACCTGACGACGTCCACCTGGTCGCACAGTGCGCTGTACATCGGAGATGCCCTCCTGCGGCGTGGGCCGGAGTTGCGCACGCGGATCCAGCGCCAGTTCGGGCGGGAGGCGCGTCATCTGATCGTCGAGGCTCTTGTCGAGAGAGGCGTCATCGCGTCGCCGGTCGTCAAGTACATGGACCTGAATCTCCGGATCTGCCGGCCCGTCGGACTGCGCCCCGAAGACCTCGAGGTCGTCCTGGAACATGTCATCACCCGCATCGGACATACCTACGACCGCCGCAACTTCCTGGAGCTCGCCCGATACCTCCTCCCCTTTCACCTGATCCCGCCGAAGCTGAAGGAGGACGCGCTTCACTTCGGCAGCGGCATGGAGACCGAGACGATTTGCTCGACTCTCCTGGCCGAAGCCTTCGCGAAGGTGCGATTCCCGATCCTGCCCGCTTACCTGCCCTGGAAGCCGCACACCGCGGGCGAAAAGTTGAAGCAGAGGGTTCTCGGCCGTCCGACGCGCCGCGCCTACAGCGGCCTGCTGCGCGCGCGGCATCCGACGCTCTGCGTGCCGCGCGACTTCGACCTCTCCCCTTACTTCGACATTGTGAAGTTCCACGTCGGCGGGATCGAAGCCTTCGACTACAAGAAGCTCGTGTGGGAAGACGTGAAGGGGTAATCCTCCTCCAGCCTCTGCGCTCAAAAGGCCGCCCCGGGCGGCGAACCTTCTTGACAGCCGCCCTTGTGGCGCGCTAAAACGCCCAATGTAAACGATTACACCCGCGGGGAGGACCTACGGGGCAGCAACCCTCACCCGGTCAAGCTGTGTGGATGAAGCGGTGCCAGACGCTCGCGCCGGCGCCGTCGGCTAGAGGAGACCCTTCCACCTGGTAGACGGACACGGCGGCTCCCCATAGAAATCCCTCGGGAAACGGAATCGGCCTGCTCACCCAATCAGGATGTCACTCAAGTTGCACATTGTGAATCGTGAAATTGCAAGAATCGAATTTCGGTCTTCTCAGCTCCCGTCGCGGCGCGAGGAATCTCCGCGAAGTAACCGAGCGGAGGAGCCTCGCGCCGCGGGAGCGAGCGCGCAACGCGGGATCAGGCGAGCGATCGAGGCCGCATCCGGCCGAGTCGCTCGCCGGTGCGCCGAAGGCGCGGATCCCGCGCAAGCGCGAGCGACGTGCTATCCCCGGCCGCCCGACAAGATGGAATTGACGGCGTCCACGCGGCTCTGGAGGACGCGACGCATACGTCCGATCTCGGCGTCGGCGGCGGCAAAGCGCACGCTGTCTCCCTGAAATTCGAAGCGAAGGACAGCGTCCCTGTCCTCGGGCAACAGGCCCAGGATTCCGGCGCGGTAGGCGCGCATCCACTCGGGAGAGGGCTCCGAGTCCAGGCGGGCCCGGAAGTACGTCCGGCCCTCCGATGCGGGGCCTTCCCGGATCGGCTGCTCGTTGGCGAGGTAAACGCGGTGAGTCGGCGCCGCCTCGCCAGGACGGCGGCGCATCGGCTTGCGGTACTGGGGACGTCGCGGAATCGTTTACCTCCCTGCAAGATGCATTCTGTCACACTCCGGTCCTTGGTCCCTGGTCCTTGGTCTCTAGTCCCCGCCCCGGTCGCGGCGCGAGGAGTCTCCGCGAAGTAACCGAGCGGAGGAGCCTCGCGCCGCGGGAGCGCAGCGCGGAGCGGGCGACGAGGCGGGCGGTCGAGGCCGCATCCGGCCGAGCCGCCCGCCGGTGGCAAGGCCACGTCGCACGCTCCGCGCGAAGCGACGTGCTAGAAGGACCCCGCCGAGACGATGGTGAACCGGTCGGGGTGCACCCTCTTCCGAAACTCCTCGTCGGCCTGTTCCTTGGTGATGGATTCGACGAGGGAGGGGAAGCGGTCCAGGTAGTCGAGGCCGAGACCGTAGTAGAGGGCGGCGTCCAGAGCCTGCGCGATTCCGGCGTTCGAAGCCAGATCCACCTGGAACTTTCCGACTCGCGAGCTCTTCTCCTCCTTGAGCTCCTTCCGCGTGAGACCCGTCAACAAGAACCTCGTAATCTCGTCGAGTGTCGAGGCGACCGCGGCGTCTCGGCTCTCGGGCTTGACGGTCACGCTGACAACGAACGGGCCGGCGATGTGCGTGGCGTGGAAGTTCGAGTGAATCCCGTAGGTCAGGCCCTCGATGTCCCGGACGCGCACGCCCAGGCGCGACGTCAGGGAGGACTGGCCCAGCGCGGAATTGGCGAGAGTGCAAGCAAGGTACGCCGGGTCATTTCGCAGGAGTGTCGAGGGCTCGAGCATCACGACATCGGCGCTGGCCTTGTCCGGCATGACGATCGTGTCGCGTCCAGGAGAAGGCTCCGGCACGGCGAGCGCGGGGAACCCGACCTTCGGGCCGGCCGCCCAGGACGAAAGGCGTTTTTCCAGGCCGTCCAGGATCCGGTCGGCGGAGACGTCGCCCACCACGACGAGTTGCAGAGAGCCGGCGCCGTAGCGTTGCCGGTAGAAGGCCACGAGGTCCTCGCGCGTCAGCGCCTCGACGAGCGCGATACGTTTCTCTCCCGTGCGGCGATGGAAAGGGTGCTCCGGCGGATAGATTCGCCGAGCTGCCTCTTCGTAGGCGCGCACGCTCGGCTGATCGAGCTGCTGGCGGATCGATCCCACGACGCGCTTCTTCTCCTTCTCGAGCTCCTCGGAGGGAAAAACCGGCGTGCGCAGGATCTCGACCAGCCGGTCGAGCAGCAGGTCCACGTCGCGCGAGAGGGCGGCGCCGCCGATGTCCACTCCAACCGGGTCGGAAGAGTCGGAGGAAAACGAGAGGGACGCGCCCCGGCTCTCCAGGTCTTCCGCGATCTGAAGCTTCGTGCGTTTGCGCGTACCCTTGGCCAGTTCCCCCGCGGTCATGGGAGCGATGAGCCGGCGGCCGGGCGGAGCGAAGACAGATCCCGCGTAGAGTGAGCCGGAGACCGCGACGGTCGGATTGAAGTGGTTCTCGAGGACCGCGAGCTCCGCGCCGTTCCCGAGCACGCGCCGGCGCACAGCCTCCGCGAAGGGCACCCGGTTCTCTGGCGAACGACGGGGCCTGCTCGCGCCCGCCATCAGGCCGTCTCCCGGTCGGGCGCCTGCTGGTCTTCAGGCCCCGGCGGAGGGGCCGGCGCCTCGCCGTGCTCCGGCTTCGGGAGGAAGATCCCGACCGTCAGGCTCTCATCGTTGAAGTACGCGCGCGCGACGCGCTGGACGTCTTCCGGCGAGACCCGCCGGATAACCGCCGGATAGTCCGCGTACCACTCCCAGTCGGCGGCCGCGATCGCCTCGGAAAGGGATGCCGCGACCTGATCGGTCGAATCACGGTCGAAGATGACCTCCGCTTCGATCTGCGTCCGCGCCTTTTCCGTCTCGGCCTGCGTCACCCCTTCTCGCGCGACCCGCGCGACCTCCTCGCGGATCGCCGATTCCACCGACGCGGGCTCGACTCCCGGCCGCACCGGCGCGAAGATCGAGAGCAGGGCCGGGTCGCGCAGCTGCCACGGCACGGCGGTGACGGAAAGCGCGAGGCTCTTCTCGACGAGCGCCTGGTAGAGGCGCGAGGTCATGCCGCCTCCCAGGATGTTGCCGAGCACCGCGAGCGCGTGCGTGTCGGGATGAAGCGCTTCGACGGTCCGCCACGCGAGGCCGCACCAGGCGACCTGGCCGGAACGCCGGACCGTGAAGCGACGCTCCCCTTCCTGCGGCGGCTCGACCGTGTGGACCTCCGGGATCGGAGTCGCCGAGGGAGGAATCGATCCGAAGTGCCGCGCGGTCTTCGCCAGCGCCTCCTTCTCCTCGAAGTCCCCGATCACCATCGCGGTCGCGTTGTTGGGGTGGTAGAAGACATCGTAGAACTCCTTCAAACGAGCCGTCGTGACGCTTTCGATGTCGCTCCTCCACCCGATCGTCGGGTGGTGGTACGGGTGCTCGCGGAAGGCCGTCGCGAACGTGTGCTTGTAGAGGACCTGGAAGGGAGAGTTCTCACCGCGTTCGAACTCGTTGCGGACGACCGTCATCTCGGGCTGCCGGTCCTCGTCCCGGATGAGAGACCCGCGCATACGCGAGGCCTCGATCCGAACCGCCACTTCCAGGCGCGCCGAGGGAAGGGTTTCGTAGTAGTTCGTCCGGTCGAACCACGTCGTGGCGTTGAAGCGCGCTCCCAGCGCCTCGAGCACGGCCGCGATCGCCGTCCCCCTCCCGCGGTTGTAACGCGGCGTCCCCTTGAACATCAGATGCTCGAGCAGGTGTGTCGCGCCGGTGTAGCCGACCGCTTCGTTGCGGCTGCCCACGCAATAGACGACGGCGAAGGTCACGACCGGCGCGATCCGGTTCGGGAACAGAAGCAGCTGGAGCCCGTTCGCCTTCAGGCGGAACTCGCGGATGCCGGCCTTCTCTTTGATGAACTCGAAGGCGTTACGAGTCGTAACCGATTTTGGATTTTGGATTTTGGATTTTGGATTGGAGACCCGAGAACCTGGACTTTGGATCTTGAACCTTGGACTCTTCTTCCCGGATTTTGGATTTGCTACCCTGGACTTTGGACCTTGGACTCTGGACCTCACCGTTTACCTTCCGCCCGCCACGTCTTCGGCTCCGTCCACGCCGATGACGTTGCCGCTGATCCAGCCGGCTCCTTCCGAACAGAGAGCGACGAGGGCTCCGGCCACGTCGGAAGGTTTCGTCATCCGCCCGGCGGGATGCATCTTGCTGATCCGCTCGATCATCGCCTCGTTGCCGGGGATCTTGCGCAGCGCCGGAGTGTCGGTGACTCCCGCCCGCAGCGCGTTGACCGCGACGCGGTGCGGCGCCAGCTCCACCGCGAGCTGCCGGACGTAGGACTCGAGCGCCGACTTGGCCGCCGAGACGGCTCCGTAGGAAGGCCAGACGATGTGGTCGCCGGCAGACGTCATCGCGAAGACGCGCGCGCCCGGCGAGAATAGCCCCCCGAAGAAGAGATCCTGCACCCAGTAGACGAGCGAGTTCGCCATCACGTCGAGCGTCATCTCGAGCTGGGGTTTCGCGATCGAAGCCTCCCGCGACTCCGCGAAGAAGGGCTTCAAGGTCCCGAAGGCGAGCGAGTGGAGAAAGACCGAGACGCGAGACTCGGGCGGATCGCCGCCGCACTTCTCGGCGATCGCAGCCACGACTTCACCGCGCTTGCCGTCGTCGGCCGCGTTGACGTTGAAGAACTCCGCGCGGCGCCCCATGGAGGCGATCTCCGCCACGATCCTGTCCGCATTGGCCTGTGTGGTCTTCCGGTCCAGATGAACCCCGAACACGTTCCAGCCCGCCTTCGCGAGCGCGATCGAGCAGGCCTCTCCAAAGCCGGAGGAAGCGCCCAGAACGAGGGCCCAGCGGGAAGATTCGGCCGACAAAGCGCCCGAATCTTAGCATTCGTTCCCTTCGCTTCTTTCCCCTGTCATCTCTTCGCTTCCTTCCCTGTCATCCTGTCGCTTCCTTCCCTGTCATCCTGAGCGCAGCGAAGGATCTGCTCCCGTCTGCTTCGATTCTTGTCCTGCAGCACAGGGCAGGCCTTGAGCGCAGCGAGGGATCTGCTCTTCTCTCCCCTGCCGAGCAGATTCTTCGGCCCTTCGGGCCTCAGAATGACGCTCCAGGTTACGGCAGCTATTACACTGCCTCGAGTGAGTTCCCCACAGCGGTGGATCTTGTTTGTTGCACTGCTGCTGCTTGAAGGGGCGGTGTGGGTCGAGCCGGCGGGCTCGTGGCTCGCGGAGCCGGACGAGGCGCGCTACGCCGAGATCCCCCGCGAGATGCTCGCCTCGGGCGATTTCGTGACGCCGAAGTTGAACGGCGTTCCCTACCTCGAAAAGCCACCCCTCCTCTACTGGGCCAACGCCGCTTCGTTGCGCCTGTTCGGTCTAACTCCCTGGGCGGCGCGCCTGCCGACACGCCTGTTCGGCCTCGGCACGGTCCTGACGCTCCTCTTCGGGACGGCCGCGATCTGGGGGACGCCGGCGGGGCTCGCTGCGGCGATCCTCTCCCTGGCGGCGCCTCTTGGCTTCGCCTTCTCGCGCGTGAACCTGACCGACGCTCCCCTGACGTTCTTCTTCACGCTGACGCTCTTCCTCGCCCGGGCCGCGCTGCTGCGCTGTCAGGCGGGCCGGCCCTGGATCATCTTGTCGGGTCTGACTGGGCTCGCTGCCGCCGGCGGTTTCCTGAGCAAGGGGCTCGTCGCCGTTGTCCTGCCGGGAGCGATCCTCTTTCTCTGGTGCCTGGCGACACAGCGAATGCGCTTTCTGTCGCCGCTTCTCTTCGGGCCGGCTCTCCCGGTGTTCCTCTTGGCTGCCGCGCCATGGTTCCTGCTCGCCGGGAGCCGCAACCCCGGCTTCCTCCAGTTCTTCTTCATCCATGAGCACTTCCAGCGATTCTCGACCTCCGTCGCGCGGCGACCGGGGCCGATCTATTACTTCGTCCTCATCTTCCTGGCCGGCTTCCTCCCCGGCCTCCCGTTCTTCTTTTCATCGCTGAAGAAGGCCTGGCGCCGCGACGAGCCTGCGGCGCTCTTCTTCCTGCTCTGGTTCGCGGTCGTGCTGGCCTTCTTCTCCTTCTCGCGGAGCAAGCTGCCACCGTACCTGATGCCGGCCTTCCCCGCCGCCGCCGCGCTCGCCGCGCGCGGCTTGTTCGACGGACGGCCGACGGATCCGGGCACCTGGCGCCTCTCGGCGCTCCTGGCGACGCTTCTCCCGGCCTTCGTCCTCCTGAATCCGACCGCGCGTACCTGGGTGCGCGACTACGCTCTCGTTCCCATCGCGATCGCCGGCTTCGCCGCGCTCCTCCTCGGTGTCTGGGCGGCGCCGCACATGGCGAAGCGGAGCCCGGCTCTCGCGCTCGCGGCGCTCGCCGCCGGCTGGACCGGCTTCGCAGTAATGGCCGCCCTGGCGTGGCCGAAAATCCCTCGCGCGATTGACCCCCACGCGATCTGCGCCGCCGCGGCCGCCGCCGCGCGCCGCGACCGCGCAACGGTCGTGGGCTACCAGGCCTATCTCCAGGGCCTTCCCCTGGCGCTCGAGTCCCCAGTCCCTCTCGCCGACCACGTCGGGGAGCTGGAGCCCCAGTTCGAGCACCGCCCCGAAATCCGCGAGGCCCTCTTCTGGACCCGCGACAAATTCTGGACCGAATGGAAGAGTGGCAAGCGCTACGCCGCCCTCATCCGCCGCCGCGACCTCCCGGAGTTCGAAGCCTCGGGCGTGCCAGCGCGAGCCCTCGCAAGCAGCCCGAAGCACGTCCTTCTCGCCAACTACCGTTAGAGGACCCGCGATGAAGGACAGCCTCGACGAGCTTCGACAGAGCGTTCGCCAGGATTCTCCTGAGGATCGTCGCCAGATACCCGGAGGCCGTGCCCGCTGTCGTGTACCCATCGGCGGCGCCGCTTGCTCGCCAGCCACTCTGAGGAGCGAAGCGACGAAACACTCACGCGGTCACCTGGAGTAACTCTCCTATTTTTTCGCCTCCGGGCTAAAACACTCACTTCTATTTTTGCCATGTGGTTAAGAAACAAGTAAAATATCCGGGTGGCCATGCGTCCGCGCTATCTCGCCGCACAGGTCCGGCGCGACCTGCACCGGAAGATGGTCTTCGTCGCGGGGCCGCGGCAGGTCGGCAAGACAACCCTCGCCCTGAGTCTTCCGGGAGCCCGGCAGGGCTATCTGAGCTGGGATGTGGCCGAGCATCGCGAGCGAATCCTCAAACGCGAGTTTCCGCCGGCACGCCTGTGGGTTTTCGACGAGATCCATAAATACCGGCGCTGGCGCAACTACCTGAAAGGAATCTACGACAGCCGCCGCAGCGGACAGCGGATCCTGGTCACGGGCAGCGGGCGACTGGACCTCTATCGGTTCGGAGGCGATTCCCTCCAGGGACGGTACAACCTGCTGCGCCTCCATCCCTTCTCCGCCGCCGAGCTCGGTTTGAAGAAGCCGGAGGAGCTGCGAGAGCTCCTGAATCTCGGTGGATTTCCCGAGCCGTATCTCTCAGGCAGCGAGGTCGAGGCACGCCGGTGGTCGCGGCAGCACCGGACGCTCCTCGTGCGCGAAGACGTCGTATCGCTCGAACGCATCGAGGACCTGGGACACCTGGAGCTGCTCGTGCTCCGGTTGCCGGAGCTCGTGGGGTCGCCTCTCTCGATCAACGCGCTGCGCGAGGACCTCCAGGTGAGCCACAAAGCCGTCGCGGGCTGGATCGCCGCCCTGGAGCGTCTCTATGCCGTGTTCCGGCTGTCGCCCGTGGGCGCGCCCCGCATTCGGGCCGTCAAGAAAGA
>WNGB01011622.1_pt1 | contig 12368 bp, 7 predicted proteins | sample 5400681 | NCBI WGS metagenome assembly WNGB01 (sample SAMN13153367, study PRJNA577476) | soil metagenome | isolation source: 115 cm soil or saprolite under grassland replicate 2 | place: USA:California | collected 2016-06-15 | reverse complement strand
TCTCTCGGCCGGAACGCGGTTCCTCCCGCGCGAAACGCGCGAATACGTTCCGATGATTCTCGCGGCCGTCATCATCGCCAAGAACCCGCTGAAGTACGGCTTCGACGTGATGGCGGAGACAGCGCGCGAAACGGAATCGGTTCGTGTTCCACCTGCGGTCGACCTCCGCAGGATTGCGGAGTGGGCGGGGGTGAACTCCGACGATATCCAGGAGCTCAATCCGGAGTTGCGGCGGTGGACAACGCCGATCCGTGGAGCGGGCTACGCCGTCAACGTGCCCGCGGGATCTGCGGAAGCAGTCCGCACGCATCTGGCAGTCGCAAGTTACCTGCAGGTCGCGGCGCGTGTCTCGGCCGGCCAGCGCCTGTTGGTTCCACGTATGCCGTCTGCCTCGCTTCTCGCGCGCGCCGCCTCGGGAGCGCCTGTCAACGCGAGCGTCGAGGCGCTTGCATCGGCTTCTGACGATTCCGAAGACGATGAGGTCACACGAGTGACGTATCGCGTTCGCGCGGGCGACACGTTGTTTACCATTGCCAAAAGGCACGGAACGACGGTCGAGAACGTGAAGGCGTTGAACAATCTCCGCGGCACGTCGCTCAAGGTCGGCGCGCGACTGATTATCGAAGCGAGTCGAGTCACGAACAACCAGCAGTGACGGCGCGCGCGCAGAGCGAACTCGAGCGCCACTAGTCTCACCTGCAGGGCGCAGCTCGAGCCGCGCCCACCATTACATCGTCCACTACATCAAAAACTGCTCTTCTTCTCCGCGCTCCCGGTCGCAGCTTCTGCGATCCGGCGGGCGCAGTCAGGGCCGCCGGCGCTGCAAACAAAGGACTTAGCCGTCGCGACTGGCCGGTGACAGGTTTGCACTGAGCCGGGCGTATGCTCGCTCGCCTCGAAAGCGCCGCCGTCTTCGGCGTTGAAGCGTATCCGGTTCGCGTAGAAGTGGACGTCGGGCTCGGCCTGCCGTTCTTTCGAATGGTGGGCCTGCCCGACGCGAGTGTGCGGGAAAGTCGCGACCGCGTTCGCGCCGCGATTCGCAATTCCGGGTTCGAATTCCCGTCGCATCGCATGACGATCAATCTGGCGCCGGCCGATGTGCGCAAGGCAGGCGCCGCGTTCGATTTGCCGATTGCGCTGGGCATTCTGGCCGCTGAGGGCATCCTGCATTCGCCAAACCTCACCGACGTGGTGGTCGTCGGCGAGTTGTCGCTCGACGGGACGATCCACTCCGCACGAGGCGTGCTGCCGATTGCCGCGGCCGCGCGCCGGCGAGGTGCGTCGGCGTTGCTCCTTCCCGAGCCGAATGCTATCGAAGCGTCAATCGTTGAAGGGCTGCGCTTGCTTGCTGTCCGGACGCTCACCGACGCGGTGAACATGCTGAATCGCGCGCGTGAAGACTGGCCGCAGGCAGCGCCGTCAGGCTCTCTCGCGTCCGCATGCACCGCCGCCGCGCCGCGAGCGCTGCCCGAGGGAGGACTCGATCTTGCCGACCTCCGCGGTCAGGCCTTCGCGCGGCGTGCACTCGAAGTTGCGGCGGCCGGCGGTCATAACCTGTTGATGATCGGGCCGCCAGGATCGGGAAAGACGATGCTCGCACGGCGATTACCTGGAGTGCTGCCGGACCTCTCGTTCGAAGAGGCGCTCGAATGCACGGCGATTCATTCTGTCGCCGGAACGCTCCCCTCCGGCGTCGGCCTCCTGACGGAGCGACCCTTTCGCGCGCCGCATCACACGATTTCGGACGTCGCGCTCGTTGGCGGAGGCGCGATTCCTCGCCCGGGTGAAATCAGCCTGGCACATCACGGCGTGCTTTTTCTGGACGAGACACCTGAGTTCAGCCGGCACGTGCTCGATGTGTTGAGGCAGCCGCTCGAGGAGGGTCGCATTACCGTCGCGCGGGCTGCGCGCACCGTCTGCTTTCCGGCTCGGTTCGTCCTCGTGGCGGCGATGAATCCGTGTCCGTGCGGATATAGCGGCGATCCTCGTCGCGCATGTCGTTGCACGCCCGTCCAGGTGACAAAGTACCGAAGCCGCTTGTCAGGGCCGCTCCGCGATCGGATCGATCTCATCGTCTACGTCCAACCCGTGGCGATCACCGAGATGACCGGCGATGCGCAAGGCGAGCCTTCCGATGCCGTTCGCGCACGCGTGCTGAGCGCGCGTGCCGTTCAAGCTGCGCGAGCTGCGGCGTTGTCGAGTCGACGGCGCAGCGGAACGGCCGCACAGCGGCCGTTTGTGAATTCGATGTTGAGCGGGAAGACGCTGGATCGTGTGTGCGCGCTCGATTCCGCGGGCCGGCGGTTGCTCGAACGATCCGCAGAAAAACTTCACCTCTCCGCACGTGGCTTTCACCGCGTCCTGAAGGTCGCGCGCACGATCGCGGACCTCGCACACGCTGAGGCAATTGCGCCCGAGTACCTTGCGGAAGCGCTGCAATATCGACTGGTGGAGTGAAGGCGGGGCTGAAGCCCCGCCACTACAACGCGCTCACGGAGTCGCGGCCCTTCAGGGCCGCCTGGTAGCCGGCGGGGCTAAAGCCCCGCCACTACAACACTCACTACAACGGCTCACGGAGTCGCGGCCCTTCAGGGCCGCCTCGCAGCCGGCGGGGCTGAAGCCCCGCCACTACAACACTCACTACAACGCGCTCACGGAGTCGCGGCCCTTCAGGGCCGCCTCGCAGCCCGCGGGGCTGAAGCCCCGCCACTACAACACTCACTACAACGCGCTCACGGAGTCGCGGCCCTTCAGGGCCGCCTCGCAGCCGGCGGGGCTGAAGCCCGCCATTACATGCCGCACCAGGGGGCGCCGTTTCGATCAACTCAGTGGCCCCACTGAAGGTGGCGAACAAACAGCGAAAACGAAGGGTTTGAACCGCGTTGACTTGTAGCGTTCTGTGAAGAACGTGATATTCTCCGGCGTTCTTCGGTCGATAGAACTCTTACAGAGTAATGCGCTCTCCTCGTTACACGATTGTTATCGCCAACCGTCAGAGCGGCGTCGTCCGTCGCTTCACCATCTCACTCGCGCCCACGCTCGCCAGTATCGTCGCCACACTGGTGCTGCCCGTCCTCATCGGGATTGGCGCGGCCTCCAAGGCGCACAGCGACGTCGCGGGTCTTTACGAAACTGCATCCGCGCTGGAGCTTCAAAACACAAACTTCCGCGCGACCACTGAAGCGCTCGCCGGACAGATTCAGGGGCTCCAGGCCGCGATTTCGGAGCTCGGCGCGAAAGCCGCGTTGGATCCGTCGCTGCAGTCGGCGATGAACAAGCTGCCTGCGGTCGTCAAAGCCCGCGCGATGGGCGGCGGCGGACTCCTCCGCCCACCTGACATCGGAACGTTGACGCCAAGCTTGCGCTCACCCGAAGACATATTCGGGCTGCTGCGCGAAGTGCTCGAAGCTCTCGAAAACGGGTTGCGCAGTGTGCGGATGGACGTGGACAAACGAAATTCACTGGCCGCGGCAACGCCGTCCATCTGGCCCGCGCAGGGATGGCTGACGTCGACAATGGGCGTACGCGTGGACCCACTTACGGGCGAGCGCGATTATCACGAAGGCCTCGACATCTCGGCGGATCACGGCAGCCTCGTTTACGCAACAGCAGACGGCCACGTCACACAGGCTGCCTACGAAGGCGGTTATGGCAACCTCGTAGTCGTCGATCACGGCTACGGTCTTGAAACGCGATATGGCCATCTGGCGGCTTTCCGCGTGCGGGCCGGCGCAGACGTCAAGCGTGGCGACGTCATTGGGCTGGTCGGCGCAACGGGACGCGCCACAGGTTCGCATCTTCATTACGAAGTGCGCGTTAACGGGCGGCTGCTGAATCCTCTGCAGTTGCTGCTCAACGGACGACGCTAGGCACTTCACTCGACCCTTCTGGTAGGCCGCGCTGCCCGCCTTAGGCCTGCGTTGGCGCTTTCCGTCGGAACAGTCTGCTGCACCGGCGCCCACCTTCGGCCAACGGAGCGAAGCGACGCCTGCGGTACGCCCTTCGACTGCGCTCAGGGCGGCCTGAGCAACGTCGAAGGCCGAAGCACCGCCTGGTTCTATAATGAGTCGATAGGCCGTCACTTTCCTTCCTTCTAATGGTTGGCCAACTCCTCGCCAAAGTCTTCGGCACTCAGAACGATCGCGAGCTCAAGCGGCTTCGGCCGCTCGTGCACCGCGTAAATGCGCTCGAGCCCGACGTGCAATCGCTGTCCGAGGAGCAACTCCGAGCCAAAACCGCCGAGTTCAGGCAGCGTGTCGCGAATGGCGAGTCACTCGACGACTTGATGGCCGAAGCGTTCGCGGTCGTCCGTGAAGCGGGCAAACGCGTGCTTAACATGCGGCACTACGACGTGCAGCTCATCGGCGGCTGGGTTCTCCACACGGGAAAGATTGCGGAGATGAAGACGGGCGAAGGCAAGACGCTCGTCGCGACTCTGCCGGCATATCTGAACGCGCTCGAGGGCAAGGGCGTCCACGTCGTAACCGTCAACGATTACCTGGCGCGACGTGACTCCGAGTGGATGGGCCGTATCTACCGCTTTCTCGGGATGTCAGTCGGCGTGATTCAGCACGAGCTGAACGATCAACAGCGGCAGGTTGCTTACGCGGCGGACATCACCTACGGCACCAACAACGAGTTCGGTTTCGATTACCTTCGCGACAACATGAAATTCGAGCTCGCGAGCATGGTTCAGCGCGGGCATCATTACGCCGTCGTCGACGAGGTCGACTCGATTCTCATCGACGAGGCGAGAACGCCGCTCATCATTTCGGGTCCCGCCGAGGCGTCAACCGACCTTTACTACGAAGTCGATCGCATCATTCCGAAGCTGAAAAAGGGCGAGGTCCACCAGGGACAGGTCAAAGCAGAAGATCGCGATCGTCTCGAAGCGTCGGGCGATTACGTCGTCGACGAAAAGCACAAGACCGTCACGCTGACCGAATCGGGTATCGCGCAGGCCGAGCAGTTGCTGGCACACCGCATGGAACCCGGCGGACTGTACGAACCGCTCAACATGCCGTTGCTGCACCACCTCAATCAGGCGCTGCGCGCCCACGTGCACTACCGGCGCGACGTCGAGTACATGGTGAAAGAAGGCCAGGTCGTCATCGTCGACGAGTTCACCGGGCGTCTCATGCCCGGACGACGCTGGAGCGACGGGTTGCACCAGGCGGTGGAGGCGAAAGAAAACGTCAAGATCGAGCGCGAAAATCAGACGCTCGCCACGATCACGTTCCAGAACTATTTCCGCAAGTACAAAAAGCTCGCGGGCATGACCGGCACCGCGGAAACCGAAGCTCCGGAGTTCGCGAAGATCTACAACCTCGACGTGATGGTCATTCCGACCAACAAAGAGCTGCGGCGTGTCGAAGAGCCGGACCTCGTCTATCGGACCGAAGACGAGAAATGGAACGCAATCGTCGAAGACATCATCACCAAGCAGCGATCGGGCCGGCCAGCTCTCGTCGGCACTGTTTCCATTGAGAAATCAGAGCGTCTCTCGGGAATGCTCAAGCGCCGAGGCGTCAAGCACGTCGTACTGAACGCCAAGTACCACGCGCAGGAAGCCGAGATCGTGGCTCAAGCCGGACGGAAAGACGCGATCACGATCGCGACGAACATGGCGGGCCGCGGAACGGACATTCTGCTCGGCGGCAACGCGGAGCACATGGCGCGGCAGCAGGCAATTGGCGAAGGCGTCGCGGAGAAGCTGCCGAAAGGCGAAGAGAAGTTCGTGGACGATGAAGAGTTCGTCTACTTCTTCATCGTCGATGCGTTTTATCGGGTGAAGCGCGCCGACTGGGATCGCATCTTCGGCCACTACAAAAAACTCACGGAGGATGAACACGAAGCAGTCGTCGCGCTTGGCGGCCTGCATATCGTCGGCACAGAGCGCCACGAGGCGCGACGCATCGACAATCAGCTGCGCGGCCGTGCCGGCCGTCAGGGTGATCCGGGATCGTCCCGGTTCTATCTCTCGCTTGAAGACGACCTGATGCGCATTTTCGGGTCGGATCGCATCTCGGGCCTGATGCAGCGCCTGGGGATGGAAGAGAACGTGCCCATCGAGCACGGCATGGTGACGCGCGCCATCGAGCGCGCGCAGCGCCAGGTGGAGGCGCAGAACTTCTCCGTCAGAAAACATCTCCTCGAGTACGACGACGTGATGAACAAGCAGCGTGAGAGCGTTTACACGCTGCGCCGCGAGATTCTCGAGGGCAAGATTCATCTCTCCGAGGAGGAGGTCAGCGACACGCGCGGGTACGTGCTCGCGACCGCAGAAGAGATCTTCGACGACAGGATCGATCAATTTGTCGGTAAGGATCTCGACGTGGAAGAGTGGGACATCGCGGCGCTGAAGCGCGAGCTGTCACAGCTCTTTGCCTTGACGGAAAGCGACTACGCCGCCGTCGGGTTCGAAAACAAGAGCACCGGGGAGCTTCGCGACGATCTCTGGGCCCGGGTGCTTGCCAAGTACGAGGAGAAAGAGAAGATCGTTCCGCCGGAGTTGATGCGCCGGGTCGAGCGCGACTTGATGCTTCAGATCGTGGATTCGCAGTGGAAGGACCACCTCTACTCGCTCGATCACCTCAAAGAAGGCATCGGGCTCCGCGGCTACGGCCAGCGCGATCCCTTGGTCGAGTACAAGAAAGAAAGCTTCCAACTCTTCCAGGACATGCGTAACCGCATCGAGGAGGAAGTCGTTCGATATCTGTGGTGGCTTCGTCCAGTGGTCGAGGGTGAGCGCGGCGAGGAGATTGCTCGAGCGCCGATTCGAACGCCGCGTCCGCCGAGGCGGCCACAACAGCTCAATTACAACGACCCAAGCGCGCAGCGCCCAGCCCCGTACGGCGGCGCTCGTGGCGGAGGCGCGGCCACCGCGGTCGCCGAGGATGGCGACCCGAGGCCAGCACGAGTCGGCGGCGACGATGCGCCAATTAAAACGGTCCGGCGCGAAGAACCAAAGATCGGCCGCAACGACCCGTGCTGGTGCGGCAGCGGGAAGAAGTTCAAGAAGTGCCACGGCGCGTAGCCATCCGCGGATTGCGCCGATCAAGATATCCGCGTCCATCCGCGCAATCCGCCGATATCTCCGGGCACGTATAATACGCAATGGCGCTCAGCAAACTCGAGCTACCCACCCTCACCTCTCTCGAGTCAGGTCTCCGAACCGCACTCACTTTCGACGATGTCCTGCTCGTGCCGCGGCATTCCACGGTGCTGCCAGCGCAAGTGGACGTCAGCACACGACTGACGCGGAGAATCCGTCTCAACGTGCCGCTTCTGAGCGCGGCGATGGATACCGTCACCGAATCGGAGATGGCCGTCGCAATGGCCCAGCACGGCGGACTGGGCGTGATCCACAAGAATCTGCCAATCGATCAGCAGGCGTCCGAGGTGGATCGCGTCAAGCGATCCGAGAGCGGGATGATCGTCAACCCGATCACGCTGGGCCCTCAGGCTCGAATCATCGAAGCGCTCGAGATGATGCGCCGGTATCGCATTTCCGGCGTCCCGATCACCGATGACGGAAGCAAAGAGGGCCGGCTCGTCGGCATCCTGACGAATCGCGACTTACGGTTTGAAACGAACGTGGATCGGCCCGTGACCGATGTGATGACCAAGACCAACCTCATCACGGTGCCAGTGGGGACGACACTCGACGAAGCGCGCGCGATTCTCCATCAGCGCAAAGTCGAAAAGCTGCTGGTGGTGGACCACGAGTACCGGTTGAAGGGCTTGATCACCGTCAAGGACATCCAGAAGGCCATCAAATATCCAACAGCCTGCAAGGATTCACTGGGGCGGCTCCGCGTGGGCGCGGCCGTCGGCATCGCGCGCGATACGCTCGAGCGGGCTGAGGCCCTCGTCGCCGCTCACGTCGACGTGCTGGTCGTCGACACCGCGCACGGCCACTCGCAAGGCGTCATGGACATCGTGCAGCGGCTGCGCCGTGCCTTCAAAGACGTCGACCTTGTCGCCGGCAACGTCGCAACCGCCGATGCCGTGGAGGCGCTGGTGGATCTCGGTGTGGATGCGGTGAAGGTGGGCATCGGCGCCGGATCCATCTGCACGACGCGCATCGTGGCGGGCATCGGCGTCCCGATGATCACGGCGATTCACGAGTGCGCTCAGGCGGCCGCGCGCCATGAAGTACCCGTGATCGCGGACGGCGGCATCAGAAACTCGGGCGACATCGTGAAAGCTCTCGCCGTTGGCGCGAGCGCCGTCATGGCTGGCAACCTCTTTGCCGGCACCGATGAGAGTCCAGGAGAGTTGATCCTCTATCAGGGCCGCACGTTCAAGGAGTACCGCGGGATGGGCTCGATTGGCGCCATGCGGAAAGGCAGCCGCGATCGCTACTTCCAGGACGATTTCGAGTTGGAAAGCGGCACGAGTCCGGCTGGGAAAGGCACGCCCGAAAAACTCGTCCCCGAAGGCATCGAAGGCCGCGTCCCGCACAAGGGCAGCATCGCGATGGTGGTGCACCAGTTGATCGGCGGTGTCCGGGCCGGTATGGGATACTGCGGCGCCCCGAACATTTCGGCCCTTCAGCGTGACGCACAACTCATCCGAATCACCAACGCAGGCTATCGTGAAAGTCACGTGCACGATGTGACGATCACGAAGGAAGCGCCAAACTACCGGATGGAATGATCCGAAGGCGTCGAAGGAACCGAAGGCGCCGAAGAGAATCCAAACAACGCTCCCTGTGCGTGACGCGTCGAGAAGACGCTTTGTGGGAGCGTCAAGTAGTGCCCGTCGATCTGCCGCCTCGAGGATCTGTAGGCCGCCGCGTGTTCTTCTGAACAGAAGAACAACGAATTCATTCAATAGTCATTCAAGATGGTCGGCGCTTTGAACCTCGACCAGTCGATCTCGGGCTCGAAGACGAGCAGCAAGTCCGGTCCTCGCAGCACCTTCCACTCGAGTTGATCGGTCAAGTCGAGCGCGAGCTCTGCACCGCACGACGCGCACGCCGATTCGATTCGTACCGTCAATCGATCCGCACGAAGGCGCCCTTGCACGAAGGGCGTAGCTATCGCGTCCTCGGCTCAAGCCGCGTACAGGCGTTCTCCGCTGTCGAAGGCGAGCCGGTGCGGCGTTCGATCCAGGGTGACGGGAAACGCCCATGACACGTCGCCTGCGTCGCTTCGCACGAGAAAAAAGAGGTTGCGATGAAGATCGATGACGACCTGGTCGACGCGCGAAGCCGTGAGGCCGGTGATTCTCGCCAGGTCCAGTGTCGCCAACGGTCGACCATCGTTTCGCGGCAAGTGCCTGACGGCCGCCTCGCGAGCGAGTCGATGTTCATCTGTCATGAACGCGAGCCTGGGCCGCACACGCGTCTCCGATTGCTCCACCGCCTGCCGCCACGGCTCTGCAGGTGCACGCTCCATGCGATTGCCGCGGCCCATCAGCAACGTCTCTTCGACTCCCATATCTGTTCCTGTATGCACGGTTCAATTGGAACACGTTCGGATTGCGCGCAGGTCGCCGCCGCGATCTTCTATGTCAACCGTGATGGCATCCTCGATCTTCGTGGACAACCGTTCAGCCCATTCGATCGCGACCACTCCAGCGGCCGCCAGCTCCTGGTCCAACCCAATCTCGTCGAGGTCGACGCGATCGACACGATAGAGATCGACGTGCACGAGCGGCAGACGGCCGCCACGGTACTCGTGAACCAGGGTAAAGGTCGGGCTCGTGACGTCGTCCGGATCGACGCCGAGACCCCGCGCGAGGCCGCGCACGAACGCTGTCTTGCCGGCACCCAAATCGCCGGAAAGCAGGATCACCGTTCCGGCGTGGAGCTCGCCCGCAAGAGCCGCGGCGCGGTCGCGTGTTTCCGCTTCGGACCTCGTCACGACGTCATGAATCGTTGGCGGCATCGTTCGCGGGTCTGTGCACCACTCGGCGGCGGGCAGTGAGCTCGAGCACCGCATCGCCGATATGGGTCGCGAGATCCAATGCGGTCATCGACACTTCGCCCTCATCAGCATCAGCCAGCTCGCCGGCGGCGCCGTGAAGATACGTGGCGATCTTGCAGGCCGCTTCCGCATCGAGCAGCTGCGCCACCCACGCGGCGAGCATACCGGCGAGAACGTCGCCCGTCCCGCCGGTGGCCATTCCCGGCGAACCCGTTGGGTTGATGAAAATCTTCGCGTCAGGCGTCGCAATCAACGTTCGATACCCCTTCAACACGACGTAGACCTTGTGGGCCGAAGCGAAGTCGCGTGCGATGCCGATTCGATCGGCCTGGACGTCGTCCACCGTGCAGCCCACGAGCCGCGCCATCTCGCCGGGATGCGGCGTGATGATCAAATCGCGTCCGTCGCGGCCGACGAGCGCGGAGGGCTCGTCGGCAAACGCGTTCAACGCATCGGCATCGAATACGAGCGGCGCTTCGCTCCGTTCGAGCAGCTCGCGCATGAACGTCGTTACCGCTTCGCCGCGCCCAAGGCCCGGTCCGACGGCGACCACGTCGGCGGTCAATGCAAGGACGTACTCGGCGGCGGCAAAATCGACCGTGCCATCGAGCGTCTCCTCGAGCGCCTCGGTCATGTAGTCGGGCGCGTGCGCGGCGACGATAGGCATGCAGGAGCGGGGTGTTGCAATCGTCACGAGACCTGCACCCGATTTCAGCGCGCCGAGGGCCGCGAGCACGGCTGCTCCGGTCTTGCCACGCGAGCCTGCCACGACGAGCACTCGTCCAAAATCACCTTTGTGCGCGTCAACCGCGCGAGGACTGATGAGCCCGCGCATCTGATCGCGCGTCATCAGCTCGATACGCGACCCTTCGATGCTCTCGATGACACCTGCGGGAATGCCGATATCAGCAATCACCACTTCGCCTGCCTTCTGCTCGGCGGGCGGCATCACCAGCGGCAGCTTCGGCGCGCCCAGCGTGACCGTCATGGTCGCTTCGATGCAGTCGCCCAGGAGATCTGAAGTGTCCGCGGACATCCCCGAGGGCAGATCGATGGCAACAACCGGAATGCCGGATCCGTTCACGTCGGCAAGAATGGTTTCGTAGATGCCGGACAAGGCTGACTTCAATCCCGTACCGAATAGCGCGTCGACGATGAGACTGTGCTGAGAGATTTCCGAGAAATGCAGCTCCCAGGCGCTTTCGTCCGCAATCTCGACGACGGTCACGCCCAGCCGTCCGAGGATTTCAATGTTGATGCGTGCGTCGCCCTTGACCTCGGCCACGCGGCCGACGAGAAATACGGAAACGTCGATGCCGCGCTGAGACAGCGTTCGAGCGACAACGAACCCATCGCCGCCGTTGTTGCCTTTGCCGCTGAGGACGGCGACGCGGCGGTCTGTCAGATCCTGAAAGAGCGACTCCATCGCGGCGACTGCCTGACGGCCCGCGTTCTCCATCAGAACGAGAGAGGGAATGCCGATGTCCTGGATCGTGCGGCGATCGGCCTCGCGCATCTGGTCCGCGGTCAGGATTCTCATCAGGTATGAGAACGATGTCGAAGGATTTGTAGTGGCGGCGCTTCAGCGCCGCCGGCTCAGAGGCAGTCTTGCCCGGAGTCTAGCACACAGAGTACCCTCGGCTCATGAGCGCTTTCGTCAACGTCAACGGCCGAATCAGCGATGGTGAGCACGCTGCTATCTCCGTTTTCGATCACGGATTTGTCTACGGCGAAGGCGTCTACGAAACCATCCGCACGTACAACGGCGAGCCCTTCCTGTTCGATCGACACCTGCAGCGCCTGCGGCGGTCGGCGGAAATGATCCTCCTGGGCGTGCCGTTCGGAGATGACGAGTTCCTGCGGCGCGCGATCGACACGATGGCTGCGGCCCGGCTCGGCCATCGCGGCCATGAGCCCGCGGCCGAAGCCTATATCCGGATTCTCCTCACGCGCGGCATTGGCGACCTCACCTACGATCCGGCAGCGACGCCGTCGCCGTCGCTCGTCATCATCGTGAAGCCGCTGCCGGTGCCGGCGGCGTCAGAGTTCGAGCGCGGCGTCAAAGTCTGCATGGTCGACATCATCCGGAATCACCCGCGATCGGTAAACCCGCTGATCAAGAGCAACAACCTGTTGAACAACGCGCTGGGCATGCAGCAGGCGCTTCGCAAAGGCGGCGTCGAGGGCGTGTTTCGCAATTACCGTGGCGAGCTGTCCGAGTGTTCCCAATCCAATCTGTTCGTGGTGAAGGGTGGCGTCGTCCGCACGCCTCCGCTCGACGCCGGACTGCTGGCGGGTATCACAAGACAGTTCGTCTTCGAGCTTGGCAAGAGCGTCGGGGTCAAGGTCGAAGAAGCGCTGCTCAAGGATCGGGATCTGTTCGACGCAGACGAGGCGTTTTTCACGAGCACGACGAAAGAGCTGATGCCCATC
>WNGB01011100.1_pt1 | contig 12368 bp, 9 predicted proteins | sample 5400681 | NCBI WGS metagenome assembly WNGB01 (sample SAMN13153367, study PRJNA577476) | soil metagenome | isolation source: 115 cm soil or saprolite under grassland replicate 2 | place: USA:California | collected 2016-06-15 | reverse complement strand
TGGGTGACGGAGCCCGGACGTCCGGGGGCGCACACGACGACAGGACCCGCAGCCGCTACGCCAACCGGGTGCAGTCGCTCCGAATCGTGGGGCGCTATTTAGTGTCTCACTCAGTGCGCACGGTCGTGTTCTCTCTTGCCGTTCCCACGCTCGAGGCAGAGTGCGATCAGCTTCGCGTACTGCCGGCCGCCAACCGCCTTGATCATCTTCTTCGCGTTCCAGAACAGGAACTGTTGCTCACGCGCCCACCCGCGCCCGGTCGCAAACCGCGCACTGCTTTCAGGCGCCATACCCCGCCAGATCGTGTACCGGCCGAACACCCGGCAGCCGCCGACGACACGGGATCGCGTGATGGGCTCCGACGTGAACAACCCCTTTATGCCGCAATGGCTCGCGGCCGCGGCCACGCTCTTTGCATAGTAGCCACCCGGCACCGACGCAATGGCCACCTGTTCACCCAGTACGTCCGCCAGGGCATCGACGCTGGTCTTCCACTCCTGTACCAGCGCGTCCCACGTCAGGTACGACATTCGCGACGGGTGCGAGCGCGAGTGGCTCCCGATCGCGTGCCCTCGTTTTCTCAGCTCGCGAATGTGCTGCTTGTCGACAAACGCCGGATGGCCGATGTAGTCGGTCGTGATGAAAAAGTGGGCCCTCCATCCGTACCGGTCGAGCACATCGGCGACATACTGGCGGGCGCTGATCCCCCCATCATCGAACGTCAGCATGAACGGCGACCCCGCCGGCCGGGGCAACACCTCGAGGACGGTGCGGGGTCGGCAGGCCACCGCCGCATGGAGAGCGGCCATGTGGCCCTCGAACTCCTCGCAGTCGAGCTTGTACCTCCCCGCGTGCGGCCCCGGGAAGCCGCTCGTATCGGACTCTCCCTTCTTCACCACGTCGTGGTACAGCAAGGACACGGCTCTCATCACCTGCTCCCTCTCGCCCTGTCTTTCCCGCGCCGGCGCTCGCTCAACGGTACAAGCTCTCGACCAGGGCCGACATGTATTCGACGCGGGCGACCCACGTATCCTTGCTGATGGCGTCCATTCTCCGCTTCATCGCGCCCTCGCTGGTATCCTTCACCGCCGCTTCGACCTGCTCGACAAACTCCTCCGGGGTGGCTCCGATCCGGACGAGGCCTTCGTAGGCCTTCACCTCCGGCAAGGGCGTCGAGACGACCGGCAGCCCCGCCGCCAGGTATTCGCGGAGCTTGATCGGATTGACGCTGGCGGTGAGCCGGTTGATCTTGAAGGGCAGGATGGCCGCCGTGAATCCCTTCGCGAATCCGGGCAGCGCCCCGTACGACCGGCCACCCGTGAAGTGGACGTTGGGCAAGGCGGCCACCTCGCCAAGATCCACATCGACCTTGCCGACCATGACGATGGACCATTCCGGATGCCTGATCGCCATGTGCCTGACGACATCGAGATCGATCCACTCGTGAATGGAGCCCCAGAACCCGATGACGGGCCCGGGGAGGTCGGTCAGCTCGGGGGCGAGCGGCGTGTCGACATGTCGGGCGCGGCAGAAATGCTCGCTGTCCACGCCGTGCGGCACGAGATACGTCCGCGGGTTCATCGGGCTCTTGTTCTTGTACAGTTCTTCGGCGGAGGCGAAGACCATATCGGCCTCGGCGAGGAGACGATCTTCGAGCTCGCGCATGGCCCTCGCATCCAAGAAACTGAATGCCGACCACTCGTCGACGCAATAATAGACGACCTTCTCCGGCTTCAGGTGCGGGATGATGGGCACCGCGGAGGGGAGGATGACCCAGACCTGAAGCCCGTGCATGCCGAGCCTTCTCGCCTGGGCGCGGACATACCAACCCGCGAGCCATGCGTTGACGCGCCTGACCCAGGCCAGCTGATGCCACGGAATCACCAGGGGCGTGACGGCATACATGTTGTCGTTGATGCGCTTCGGCCCCGAGAACCATTGCCGGATCTTTCTCAAGATGCGCGACGCATCCTCCACGCTGACATCGGGCCTCCGCAATCCAATGGAATTCACCCAGAGAACCCGGTTCGACCGGGACAAGACCTTCATGACCTGGTGCTTGCTCGTGGGATCCGCGTCCCAGTCGTTCGCGAAACAGACGATGTTTCGGCCGGTCATCACGGCCCCCGACGTCGGCGTCGGCACGCCCATCCCCGCCGCCCCCGCCCGCGACACCTCGGCCACCGACATTCCCGCACTGCGAGGCTACTGGCGCGGCAGTCGAATCCGCGCGACATTCTGAGTGATGAGATAGACGAGGTAGATCTCGATCTTGTCCAGGCGCCCCTTGCCTTTCAGGTCCCACGACCGAGCGCGACGGGTCAGGGCCTCCTCCCCCGTCAGCTCTCCGAGGATCGAGAGAAGGAGATAGTTCAACTTGTGATAGTGCGGGGGGCAGAGATAGCCGTGGGAGCCGTACCAGCTCCATTTGCCCCGGTAATCCCAATAGTCCAGGTTCGCGACGAGACCCGCGACGCCCTCGTTGAAGCGCTCCCGCCATCGTCCGTTCCCGGTCTCCGCGTACAGGTCGTGGAGACCGAGCAGACTGAACAAGAACCCGTCCAGCACTCGGGCGAGCGGATAGCCGGGATACTCCTCGTAGAGGACGTTCCCGCGCTCCACGGTGCGGACGCCCCCCGCTTCCACGGTCTTCTCGAAGACGCGGGCGCCCGCCTCGCACAGCGCCACCAGGTCTCGATCACCGGTCATGCGATACGCACGGATCAATGCGCTGATGACGACACCCTGGTACATGGCGGAGATCCATGGGGCCCGGAGCCGGCACCAACCTTCCTGCCAGTCGAAATGGCAGGGCCATACGATCGCGCCGTCCGCCCGCTCGACCGCCTGTGACCTCAGCCACCGGACCTGTGTGAAGAAGGTGTCCAGGCTCTTCTGATCAGGCCGGCGAAGATGCCGCTGCAGATGCACGAGTCCCCACCACGCCACGAAGAGGGGATTGTACTGGTATCCATGCGCTCGATAGAGCTTCATCGCCACGCCGCTGGCGTCGACATCCAGGTTATCCAACCACAGCACGTCGCTCGCGACGTGGTACTGAAGCGAACCGGGCAACGAGGCGCTCCGGACCGCTTCCACCGGGTAGTCGAACCGATACCCGAACAGCTCGCGGCGCGCGGCGCGGGCCGCCCACACGAGGACGCTGCCCGACTTCACCGAGGGTCGTGCAATGGCCATGGTGGCTCCAGGTGCGTCGCGTTCTCCACGTCAGGTGGACAGATTCGGGCCCGGTCGCGCACCAAGGGGCAGTGACGCCACGATGCGTGCGATGCGTTCGCCGGCGTGACCGTCCCACAGCTCGGGTACCCGGGCCGCCGGCGCCCGGCTGTCCAGCACCTTCGCGGCTTCGTTCAAGATGCACGACCGTGAGTGGCCGACCAGGACATTCGTTCCTTGTCGAAGGGTGATCGGCCGCTCGGTATTGTGCCGGAGCGTCAGGCACGGCACGCCCAAGACCATGCTTTCCTCCTGAATGCCGCCGGAATCCGTCAGAATCAATCGGGCGTCGGCCTGCAACGAGAGGAACTCGAGGTAGCCCAGCGGCTCGATCACCATGAATCGGCGGTCTCCCTCACCGCCACCGTTCTCGCGGATCTGGACTCCGAGCTTGGCGGCCGCCCTGACGAGGTGCTGACGCGTGCGGGGGTGGCAAGGAAAGACGACCGGCAGCCGTCCCGATAATTCAGCGACCGCACCCAGTATCTCCTCGAAGACGTGCGGCACATCGACATTACTCGGCCGGTGGAGCGTCAAGACTCCATAGGAAGAGGGGCGCAGGCCGATCGTCTCGTGAAAGCGGCACCGCCCGGCGCGCTCGCGATGCTTCAGCAGGGAATCCACCATCGCGTTGCCGACCCGAAAGATCTTGTCCGGGGAGATTCCTTCGCGGAGCAGGTTCTCGTCGGCGCTGGGCTCCGTCGTGAACAACAGATCGGACAGATGATCCGTCACGATCCGGTTCAGTTCCTCCGGCATCGTCCGGTCAAAGCTGCGCAATCCCGCCTCGACGTGCGCGACGACCATCCCCAGCTTCGCGGCAGCGAGAGCGGCCGCCACCGTGGAGTTGACATCGCCGAAGACGATCACGACGTCGGGGCGCTCGTCACGGAGCACCGGTTCCAATCGGATCAGGATGTGCCCCGTCTGTTCGCCATGAGGGCCCGATCCGACCTGGAGGTCCAGATCCGGTCTCGGCATGCCGAGCTCTTCGAAAAACAGGGTGGACATTTCACGATCATAGTGCTGGCCGGTATGGACCAGCATGACCTCGATGTCGCGTTGGCGGCGTAGCGCCTCGATGACGGGGGCCGCCTTCATGAAATTCGGCCTCGCCCCGACCACTGCGATCACTTTCACGATTCGTCGTCCTTCGTCTTCGGTGAGCGGCGCCGCCGGCCGGAACGTCGTGCTCGCGCGCTGATCCGCCGGTCTCGACGTCCCGCGCGTTGCCGGCGCCTCCGTGAACCGTCCTCCCGAGGGCGGCGCGGCCATGCCGACCGCCCGGCGAGCCGTCAGGGCCCGCTGACGGCAGCGGGGCCTCGCCCCGGGCCCTCGTAGCCCTCGGTCGGCACCGGGAGCGCCTCCTCCGGGAGGTCGCCCGCCGTCACGCCGGCCGCCGTCACGCCGGCCGCCGCCGGCGGGGGTCCGCCGATCCCTGCGCTCTCGACAAGGGCGTCGGCGGCACGGGCAAGGGGCTGGAGTTCCGTCAGGTCGGCGGGGACGAGCGCATCGCGCGCGACGCCGCGCGCGTCGGCCAGCAGCTCTTCGCGCAGCGCCCGGTCGACGGCCGATGCGTCGAGGGCGACGCCGGCGACGGGCGCCGTGGACCACCGATTCCCCTTGACGAAGACGAACTCGTTGCAGCCGAGCCCAACGCCGCCACACTTCAGCTTCTGCAGCGCGCAGCCTCGGGCCTTGTAGAAATCGAAGATCGCGTCCGGGGTGGCCACCTCGTAGGGGTAGCCGCCGACCCAGTCCACGGCGTCGCGCCACCGAGTCATGCCTCGTTCGGAGCAGGACCGAAGATACTCGCGCCAGCGCCACGACAGCGCCGTGCGCAGCAACTCCTTCATCGCGTTCGGGGCCACCACGATCACGACGAAGGGGAGCCGGACGACGCGCGGCAGGCGGTTGTAGGCCTTCTTGATGAGTTTCCACCGCGCGCTCTGGGTGCCCGTGTCGTTGTAAATGGCGATGCACAGCTGCCCGCCCGCCGCCACCGGCGACAAGACATTCTCGAGAGCCTGCCACATGTGTCCGGTGTGGTGCAGCACGCCCCAGCAGTAGACGACGTCGAATCTTCCGAGTGACGCCAGGTAGGCGGCATCGAGCACCGAGGCCCCTTCGATCGTCCACCGCTCATCGCCGGGGAAGTAACGCCGCTTCAATTCGGCCGTGCAGGCGACGGACTGCGGGTCGTAATCGAACGAGTGAACGCGCGCGCCGAGGCGACGCGCGGCGAGACTGAAGAGGCCGCTTCCCGAACCGATGTCGAGGAAGCGCTTCCCGTCGAGGCTCTCGACGCCCAGGGTTTTCTCGAGTGAATGCGTGGCCGCCTCTATTTTCCGATCATCGAGCGTGGACAGGAAGCGCGCCCAGTTCCTTCCGAACTCGAACCTCTGGCCGCGCGCAATCTCTGTCGCGTGCCGAGCCGCGAGCGTTCCCCTCACGCATGGCGCTTGCGTCGCCCCATCTCCATCCTTGTCGATTCCAACGACGCGAGCGCCGACAGCCCCACCGCGCAGGAGGTCGTGATCCCCGGTTGCCATTGTAATCGCCCCCGAAAGATGCAGAATGTGGCCGGGAACTACCCGTCAGGAGTATCCCGGAGCCTGAGTGATCATTGATCTTTACCGGGGGCCGAGGGAATCGGGTGAATTCCGGAAGTCGTGGGGGGAGAATTCCTGAAGACGGTCTGCCCGCGCGGCTCCGGTGGGGCGCGGGGAGATCCGTGGGGTGCCCGGCGCGGCCCGACCCTTGGCCGTCGCGGTGGAACGGCCGCACCGGGGGCACGGCGGGGCCCGGCCGTGACGCGCAGCGGCCGCCGGGCCAAGCCCCGCCGCATTCCCGGCCGCGGCGCGGCCGGGGTCGTCGGCGGGACGGCACGATCGCCGAGCGAGGAGAAGGCGATGATGAATCGGGTCATGCTCCGGGGCGTGGTGTGGGCGCTGGCGCTGGTCTTCGTGACCGCATGCGGCGGGCGCACCAAGGAGGACATCCTCCAGAAGGCGCGAGACGTCTCCACGCGGGCCGATCTCGAGAAGGCACTCGGCCAGCCCACCGACATCGCCAAGCTCGGCCCCATGGAGCGCTGGACGTACAAGGCCTCCAACGGCGAGGTGGTGTTCCTCATTCTCGGGGACACCGTCACCTTGCAGACGACCGGCGGCCGCCAGGACAAGCCGAAGTGACGGGCCGAGCCGGCGCCGGTACGGGGCGCGGGCTCACATGCCGTGGCGGGTCAGGAAGTCGAAGACTGCCCGGTATGCCATCTCGAGTTGCGCCTCGGTGAAGCCATGCCCGCCCCCATCGATGAACAGATCGGCCGCCTCACCCCCGGCGGCGCGAATCGCTGATGTCAGACGGGCGGCCTGATCCGGCGGCACGAGGGAATCCGCCGTGCCATGAACCGACAGCACCGGGGGGAGACCGCCGCGAACGTGGGCCAGCGGCGACAGACGCTGAGCGGCCGACTCCCAGCCTTGCGCGGGCAAGGCTTCACGGACGAACGACGTGTGGACCAATGCCTGCAGGTCGGAGACGCCGGAAAAGCTCACCACCGCCGCCGGCCGGACGCGCGACCGAACGGCGGCGACGAGGGCGAGATGGGCGCCTGCCGATTCGCCCATGAGGACGATTTTCTGCGGGTCGACTCCGTACGACGCTGCCCTCGCCGAGAACCATTCCAGCGCGCGTACGGCATCGTCGGCCGCGGGCTCGGCCCCCGGGCGGTAGTCGACGTTGGCGACCAGGAAGTCCCGCTCGAGGTAGCGCCGGCAGACGCGATCGCGCATTTGCTGGCGCGTACCGTGCCGCCATCCGCCTCCATGAAAGACGATCACGCCGCCTCTCAGCGCCGGCCCTCGCCAGCGAGGCCGCAGGATATCCAGCCGGTTTTCCTCGTGTGGGCCATACGGAACGTCGGGAATCGTTTCCGCCCAGAGCGGCAACGCCGTCACTCGCAAGCGTTCTTGGACAGCGCCCGGACTGAGCCCTCTGCCCCCCACGGTCAAGCCACAGAGGGCAACCGCGAGGATTCCGGCGCTGATCATGGTACGACGCATGCCGGCCCGGGTGGAACGGCCCACCCCGACGACGCCATCCCCGGCCGTGACGGCGCATCGAGGGCGATACCGCACGGACTGGCAGGGGAGGGCGGATCGCTCCCGGGCGGGATGGCGTGGACGATCGCGGATGCGGTGGACGACCGCGGGCGAAGGAGGAATGAGACCACGACGGAGCGAGAGGGCGGCCCGGCCGTCCGAGCGCGGTCACCGCGGAGAGCGTGCATGGTGCTCTTCCGGGGCGGCCACGCTCGTGACGACGCGCCTGGGTTCGAGGTCAGCGCTCAGGCGGCGGCGGCCCGCGACATGCGGGGATCCACCACTATCCGGTCCTCCACCCGGAAGCGGAGTCCACTGTTGAACGCCTCACGGATGACCAGCGACATGGCGGCTTCTCGAAGCTCGGCGCTCGGCACCGGGCCACTGACCTCCAGAGTCACCGGCGCCCTGCCCCACAACGGCGTGTGGGCGGTCGCCACGATGGGTTGGTGGCCAAGCGTCGGGTCCGCCAGCAGGGCATCGGCGATCCGGCCCTGGAGCGCGACCGCCGCATCGGTGCGCTTGCGCCGCAGATCTGATGCCTTGACGGCGATGCCGAGGACCGCGATGAGCCCGATGATGACGAGCACGACGACCAGCCCGCCGTTGCCCATGTCCCCGGTCGACGGGGCGCCGGGCGATGGCGAGCCGGGCGTCTGCGCCCAGGACAGTGGCGCCAGGATCAGCAGGGCCGCCGTGGCCGCGAGCGTCGTGAGTTGTACCCGGCCGGCGCAAGCCAGTTTCATGATTGTTGCCCTCCTCATTGTCCTTGTCCCGGTCTCCTTCGACGAGTGCCGGCGCAGCGCGTCTGCACCGGAACTGGACCCCCGTCCGGGAGGGCAGCATCGACCATGCCGACGCCGGCTCGTTACGCAAGTGCTCGATGTTCCGCGCTCTTCCTCACGGCCTCCCTCGACCGCAGGGGTGAACGCCTCGCGATCGGAAGGTAATATGTGCCAGGTCTTCCGGTAAGAATTACACGCCCGTCCTCGCCTCGCCTCGCGCCGACCCCGCCCACGAGCGTGTCCGACCCGGGTCCCCGCCTACCCATCATCCCGTCCACGGCCGGCATGTGAGCCGGCTGGCGTGCCCCTCGACGGCAAGGGCCGCCGCGTAGCCCCGGCCGGGCGCCAATGCCTGAAGCCACCAGCGGGACGCCTCCCCGGCGTCACCGGCAGTACGCAGGAGCGCCGCCGGCTCGCCGGGAACGAGCGACACCTCGAACCGATCCAGCCCCAACGGGAGACCGTCCCCCTTGGCCTTGACGTAGGCTTCCTTCCGCGTCCAGCACGCGAAGAAGGCTTCCGGCTGCGTCTGCAGCGGAAGGGCGCGCAGCGCGGCAACCTCCCGGGGCGAAAAGAAGTGCTCGGCGATGCGCTCGTGAGCGACCGCGGGCCGGATCTGTTCGAGGTCGACGCCGATCTCGCGGCCACGCGTCACCGCGTACAGGACGAGTCCCGCCGAATGGGAGACGTTGAAACGGAGCTGCATGCCACCGCACCGGCGTGCCAGGGCGGGCTTGCCGGAAGCGCCGTAATCGAACTGCAGCCGGGCCGGATCCACCGCCAGGTAGCGCCCGAGGATAGCCCGGAGCAACCCGCGACGCACGATGAAGCGGTCACGGTCCCTTCGAAAAGCGAATCGCTCCGCCCGCGCCCGTTCGTCCGCGCCGAGGCTCTGGCTCAGCTCCTCGAGCCGTCCTTCCGTCGCGTCCGAAGCCGCCCGCCAGACGTGAACCTCGTCTCCGTCGAGGGCCAGGCTCGTCACTTCCCCTGTCTCGCCCGCTCCAGGCAGGCGTCCAGGCGCTGGGCCAAGACCTGCACAAACGGTTCCCGGAGCATGGAGTCCCGGTCGCCCGGCACCCGCACCACGTCGACCTCGTGGGCCGTCATCCCGGCCAGGTCTCGCTTCGGATCGAGGTCGCCGCTCACGAAGACCGTCATCCCGCCTTCGTACCTGCGAGGCACGTAACGCCTGGCCGCTTGAAGGTTCATCTGGGGGACGTTGCGGAGGAGTCGCGACGACGGGCGCGCACGACGCCCCCAGAGCGCGTAGGCCAGCCGCCAGAGCCAGGAGGTCGTCGCGGCGGCGGCGCTACGGGAGGCCCCTTCCACCACGTAGGCCAGCCTCCCTCTCGCCCCGAGAGGTCGAAGTCGTTCGACATGCAACCGCGCCCGTTCCGCCGGCGGCGCTGGGCGCGCGCGGCCCAAGAACAGGGCCAGGAGCGCGACGGCTTCGCCCCGGGCCCGGAGCTGCCGCGCCATCTCGAAGGCCACGATGGCACCGAAACAGTAGCCGCCAATGGCGTAGGGGCCGCGAGGCTGGACGGAACAGATCTCCCGGAGGTAGTCGGCCGCCATCGCCTCGATGGTCCGCTGGGCCGGCTTCCCCGTGAGGCCCTGAGCCTGGAGCGCGAAGAACGGCTGATCGGGCCCGAGGCGCCGTGACAGATCCCGATAGAAGAGCACTTCGCCGGAGTGGCCATGGACGCAGAAGAGCGGCGGACGAGAGCCGCCGGGCTGGATCGCCACGAGCGGCCGGCATGGCGCCGGGTTCCCATCGCTCCGGAGGACGTCGGCGAGACGCTCGATGGTCGGCGCCTTGACGAGGGTGGCCAGGGGCAGGCTGACGTCCAACCGGTTCTGGATCTCGGCGAACATGCGGATCCCGAGCAACGAGTGTCCCCCGAGGTCGAAGAAGTTGTCCCGAACTCCGATGCGCTCGACGCCGAGCAGGCTCTGCCAGATCTCCGTGAGCTCCCGTTCCAGGTCATCTCGTGGCGCCGTGAACGCCGGCTCCTGATTCGCCGGGTCCGGGACGGGGAGGGCTCGCCGGTCCAGCTTCCCGCTGGGCGTCAACGGCAAGGCGTCCAGCCGCGCGAAGGCGGACGGAATCATGTGGCCGGGCAAGCGCTGGGCGAGAAAGGCGCGGAGCGCATCGGTGGACGGCGCGGGCTGTCCGTCGGCGACCCAGTAGACGACCACGCGCTTCTCGCCGTCGGCCGCCTCGCCGACGAGGGCGGCCGCCTCCTTCACCGCGGGATGCTGCGATAACGCCCCCTCGATCTCGCCGAGCTCGACGCGGAATCCGTGGATCTTCACCTGCGAATCTTTTCGCCCGCAGAATTCCACGCTGCCATCGGGCAGCAACCGGCCCGTGTCCCCGGTCCGGTAGATGCGGTCCCGCCCGCCCTCCGGACCCGGGAAGAAGGCCGCCCGCGTGAGGTCCGGCCGTTGCCAGTAGCCCAGGGCCACGTGCGGGCTCCTGATGGCGATCTCTCCGTACACCTGGTCGGGGTGGCCGTCCCGGCTCAGCAACGAGACCGTGGTCCGTTCCACCGGATGGCCGATCGGAACGGAACGCCACCCGCCCCTCGCTCGCTTGTCGATGAAGTACTGGAGCGAGACGGTCGACTCGGTCGGCCCGAACCCGTTCACGAAGAGACAATCGGGCCCGAATCGCTCCCGGTACGCCTCGACGTCCTCCCCGCGCACCTCCTCTCCTCCCAGCACGACCAGGCGTATCGCTGGCGGCGCCGGCCGTGTCGCGAACGCCTTGACGACGTGCCGGTAGAGGGTGGGCGTCGAATGGTAGACGGTGACGCCGTCGCCGCGCAGGCGCTCGCACAGGCCGTGCAAGCCGACGTCGCGGATGTCGATCGGGCAAAGGGTCGCCCCGTTGAGCAGGGCCCCGAAGATGTCCATGACCGCCGCGTCCACGCTGTAGGAGGGGAGCAGCGTCAGCGCGTCATCCGCGCCGAGGTGCAGGTTGTTGGTGTAGGCCGCGATGAAATGCAGGACATTGCGGTGGTTCTGCGCGACACCCTTGGGCCGCCCGGTCGAGCCGGACGTGTAGAGGAGATAGGCGAGGTGGTCCGCCGACGCGGCGTGGCCGTACTCGGGCGCCATCGGGCGGCGCAGGATGTCGTCGATCTCGAGCATCCTCACCGAATGCGTCACCAGCTCTGCCGCCAGGGGCAGGCGGGCCGTGCTCGTCAGCATCGCGGTCGCGCGCGAGTCCTGAAGGATCTGCACGAGCCGCTCACGGGGGTGCGTGGGGTCGAGAGCCACGTACGCGGCGCCGGCCTTCAGGACGCCGAGGATGCCGGCCACCATCGGCGCGTCATGGTTCAGCAGCAACGCGACCCTGGCGCCGTCGATGTCCGGCACGCTCGAGAGCGCGTGGGCGACCCGATTGGCGGCCCCGTTCAGCGCGTCGTAGGTCCACGCCGCGTGTCCGGCTCGGATCGCGACACGGCGGGGATACTTCGTTACCTGCTTCGCAAATCGTCGCGGTATCGATTGTTCGACTTCCTCGTCTTCGAAGGTGATGAACGGGTTGTTCGGCCGTACGAGGTCGCGATGCGCGGCCCCCCGGATTCGTTCGTTCGCCGTGAGAATCGGTATGGCCGAGATGGGCCGCTCGGGGTCCGTCACGATGCCTTCGAGCAGGAGCTGGAAATGCGCAACGAGGCGGTCGATGGTCGAAGCATCCCACAGGTCGCTGTTGTACCGGATGTGACCTAGGATGCCCTGGGGTCTATCGTCGAGCTGGAAGTACAAGTCGACTCGGGCGACGCCGGTATCGACATCCATCTGGGTGAGATCCCAGCCCGCGCTTGGAGCTGGCAGGGGGGGCTCGAGCACGAAGGTCACCTGGAAGATCGGGTTGCGCCCCGGATCCCGTCTGGGCTGAAGGTGCTTGACCAGAAGCGGAAACGGCACATCGCCGTGGGCGAGCCCTTGCAGCGTGACCTCCTTCACCGTGGCCAACAGCTGGCGGAAACTGCGTCCTCCCGAGAGAGGAGTGCGGAGGACCAGGGTGTTCAGGAAGACGCCGAGGAGGTTTTCGACCTCGGGCCGTTTGCGGCTCGAGACCGCCGTGCCAACGAGGAGGTCTTCCTGGTCCGTGTAGCGGTACAGGAGAGCCTTGAACGCGGCCAGGAGGGTCATGAACAGCGTGACGTCCTCCTGCTGGCTCAGCCTCTTGACCGCCTCACTCAGACTCTTTGGCAGGGCGAACGAC
>WNGB01016555.1_pt1 | contig 12369 bp, 11 predicted proteins | sample 5400681 | NCBI WGS metagenome assembly WNGB01 (sample SAMN13153367, study PRJNA577476) | soil metagenome | isolation source: 115 cm soil or saprolite under grassland replicate 2 | place: USA:California | collected 2016-06-15 | reverse complement strand
CAGGACGGCTCGTTGTCGGCGAAGGTGTTGGCGGTGAGCCGGCGCAGGCCGAGCTCCTCGAAGCAGATCCGGACCACCTCGACGACGGCCTCGGTGGCGTAGCCGCGGCCGCCGTACTCGGGATCGATCGACCACCCGAGCTCCGCCTGTACGCCGCGAGCCTGCTCGGCCACCTCAACCTGCGCCCAACCGTCCTCGATGCGGACCATGATGTCGCCGATGACGACCCCGTCGAGCTCGATGACCAGGATCTTGTCGAGCCGGTCAGGGTCGGCGAACCGCTCGAGGTAGGCCGCCTCGTCGTTCGCCTCCGCGGGGATCCAGTCGCTGACCCCCGCCTTGCTGCGGAACTTCCAGGTGGGCCCGCCGTCGTCGGTCGTGGCGGGGCGGAGGGTAAGGCGCTTGGTGCGGGCCGGCCAGGTGAGCTCGGCGAGGGTGCGGGGCATGTGGCCATCATGCCCAAGACGGTGAAGAGGAGCCCGCGGATTTTCAGTCGGCCGCGGCCAGTCTCGCCCTACCGTTGAGCAGAGGCCTGTCGGCAGGGCAGGCTGGAGGTCCACTCTCGAAAGGCGGGCCGCCATGGACCTCGCCGACCTGGCCGCGAACCTGTGGGAGGCCTTGCGGATGTCCGCGGCCATGGGCTGGGAGATCCTCTGGCCGCTGGTCCTCGGGTTCTTCCTGTCCGCGGTCGTTCAGGCCGTCGTACGCCGGGAGTCGATCACCCGGCACCTCTCGGGCGACTCCCCGCGGGCGCTGGCGTGGGCGACCGGGCTCGGCGCCGCGTCGTCGTCCTGCTCGTACGCCGCCGTCGCGCTGGCCCGGTCGCTCTTCCGCAAGGGCGCCTCACTGACCGCAGCGATGGCCTTCGAGATCGCCTCGACCAACCTGGTCATCGAGCTCGGCATCATCCTGGCGCTGCTGATGGGCTGGCAGTTCACCCTCGCCGAGTTCGTCGGTGGGCCGCTGATGATCGTTGGGGTGGCGCTGGCCTTCCGGCTGTGGATGCGGGGCCGGATCGTCGAGGCCGCGCGCGAGCAGGCCGACCGCGGCCTGGCCGGGTCGATGGAGGGCCACGCGGCGATGGACATGTCGGTCCGGTCCGAGGGCACCCTGTGGCAGCGGCTGTTCTCGCGCGACGGGATCACCGCCGTCTCGCACTACTTCGTCATGGACTGGGCGTCGGTGCTGCGCGACATCGTGATCGGCCTGCTGATCGCCGGGGCGTTCGCGGCGTGGGTGCCGGAGTCGTGGCTGCAGGCGTTCTTCCTGACCGACTCGCCGACCGCCGCGAAGGTCTGGGGACCGGTGATCGGCCCATTGGTGGCCGTGGTCAGCTTCGTCTGCTCGATCGGCAACGTCCCGCTCGCCGCCGTACTGTGGAACGGCGGCATCAGCTTCGGCGGCGTCGTGTCCTTCATCTTCGCCGACCTGATCATCGTGCCTATCATCCTGATCTACCGGAAGTACTACGGTACGGGGGCCGCGCTCCGCATCACCGGCATCTTCTATCTCGCCATGGTGCTCGCCGGGTACGTCGTCGAGCTCCTCTTCGGCGCGCTCGGCCTGGTGCCGGACGAACGCAGCGCCAAGGTTGTCGAGGCGTCGTTCTCCTGGAACTACACCACCTGGCTCAACCTGGCCTTCCTGCTGCTGACGGCGGTGCTGGCGGTCCGGTTCGTCCGCACCGGCGGCCCCGCCATGCTCGCGATGATGGGCGGCGACCCGGACTCGGACGGGCACGGCGATCACGCGGCCCACGGCGATCACGGATAGCTTCCGGCCCGAGTTCGGGGCTGACCCGACCTGGACCTTCATGGCAGGTTGGATCCATGGGGGGCGACTCCAAGCGGATCAGAGACCTGGCGCGTCAGCTGGTGGCGAGCGCGGACGACGACCAAGCGCGGCGGCTGCGCGGCAGCCTCGACGACCCACGGCTGCGCGAGTGGACCTACCTGCCGGGCGACCGCGACGGCCTGCCGTACGGCGACCTGGACGTCATCCAACGCGAGCTCGTCCTCGAGCTGCTCGACGCCACCCACACCGACGCCGGGGCCGCGACCGTCGCCGTCGCGATCGAGACCGAGCGAGTACGCCGCCGGATCGGCTCGGGCAACCTGGAGATGGACAGCGACATCGGCCCGGACCGCTACTGGGTGCGGGTGCTCGGCGACCCCTCCGGCGGCCCCAGTGGCGAGGAGCCGTGGGGCTGGCGGATCAACGGCCACCATCTCGCCGTACACCTGATGATGGCCGGCGACCGGGTCTCGGTGACGCCGCACTTCGTCGGCGCCGAGCCGGCCGAGGTGCGCGTCGGCCCCCAGGCGGGGCTGCGCGCGCTCGGTCCCGAGGAGGACCTGGCCCGCGAGCTGCTGCACGCGCTCGATCCCGACCAGCGCCGGATCGCGGTGTACGACGACGAGCCGCCGAAGGACATCCTGACCCGCTTCGACCCGGTCGCCGACCCGACCGTGCTCCCGGACGGTCTGTCGTACGCCGACCTGACCGACCCGCAGCGGAACCTGCTCGAGCGGTTGGTCCGTCGGTACCTCGACCGCGCGCCGGCGTCGTACGCCGATGCTTGCTGGCGCGAGGTCGAGGAGGCCGGCGTCGACCAGCTCGCCTTCGCCTGGGCCGGCGGGCCGAACCGCGGCGAGCGGCACTACTACTGCGTGACCGGCCCGGAGCTGCTCATCGAGTACGACAAGCCGACACCGAACTTGTCGGTGCACTGGCCGAACTCGTCGCCCCACACCTGCTTCTCGAGCGGCACGGAGATCTCGCCGCCGTCGGAGAGCTTCTCCCAGTAGCCGCGCAGGTCGGCGTCGTCGTCACCCGACAGGCTGATCGTGATCCGGCTGCCGGCCGGCGTCTCCATGGTGTCGGCGCCCATCAGCGTAAAGCCGTTGTCGGCGACGAGCTTGCCGTGCATGACCTTGTCGGCGTCGTCGGGGCTGCGCGCGGCACCGAAGTCGCCGAAGGTGTTGATGTCGAGGGTGCCCCCGAAGACGCCCTGGTAGAACTCCAGCGCCTCGCGGGCGTTGTCGCTGAAGCCGATGTAGGGGTTGAGAGTGGAAGCCATGACTTCTCCTCGGTCGTGGTCTGGACATTGGTGTGGACATCTCGCACGTTAGCGCTGCCCTCCGACAGTCGACACACCCCAGAGATGGACCCTGGGTTTGCGCTAGGCGAACCGCCTTCGCTTCGATAGAGGTTCACCGACTCGGGCAACGGGAGGACACGTCATGGTCGTAATCAGGTCCGAGAAGGACACGCCGGAATCGACGGAGGTGGTGGTGGTTGGGGCGGGCCCGACCGGGCTCCTGCTCGCGGGAGATCTGGCCACGGCAGGCGTCCCGGTGACCGTGCTGGAGCGGCGTACCGAGGAGTCCAACCTCACCCGCGCGTTCGCCGTACACGCGCGGACGCTGGAGGAGCTCGATGCCCGCGGTGTGGCCGACGAGGTGATCGCCAGCGGGCATCGGGTCGAGGGGCTGCGGGCCTTCGGGAAGGTGCAGATCCATCTCGGTGACCTGCCGACCCGGTTCCCCTACGTGCTGATCACGCCGCAGTACAACGTCGAGCGGGTCCTCGCGGCGCGCGCGGTCAGGGCCGGTGCGGTGATCGTGCGCGGAGCCCGGCTGGAGTCGATCGCCCAGGACACCGAGGGCGTCGACGCGTCGTACTCGATGGGCGGGCTGGTGCGGAAGATCCGCGGGCAGTACCTCGTCGGCGCGGACGGCCACCACAGCACCGTGCGGCAGGCGCTCGGCCTCGACTTCCCCGGCGAGTCGGTGGTGTCGTCGCTGATGCTCGCCGACGTACTGCTGGCCAAGGAGCCGAGCGAGCTGCTGACCATCGAGGCCAACAGCCACGGCTTCTGCTTCATCGTGCCGTACGGCGACGGCTGGTACCGCGTCATCGCCCGCGACCCCCACAACCCCAAGCCCGACTCCGCGTCGGTCACCCTCGACGAGATCGCCCGGGTCGCGAAAAAGGTGCTCGGCACCGACTACGAGATGCACGACCCGCGCTGGATGTCGCGGTTCCACAGCGAGGAGCGGCAGGTCGAGGACTACCGGGTGGAGCGGGTCTTCCTCGCCGGCGACGCCGCCCACGTGCACTCACCGGCCGGCGGCATGGGCATGAACACCGGCCTCCAGGACGCCGCCAACCTCGGCTGGAAGCTCGCCGCCAAGGTGCACGGGCGGGGCGACTTCCGGCTGCTGGTCAGCTACCAGGACGAGCGGCACCCGATCGGCGAGAAGGTGCTCAAGCTCAGCGGCGGGCTGATTCGTGGCGCGCTGGTGCGCTCGCCCGTCAGCCGCGCGGTCCGCAACACCGTCGCCCGGGGCGCGCTGGGTGCGCCCCGGGTCGGCGACCGGCTGCGCGGCCGGCTGAGCGGCATCGGCCTGCGGTACGACGCTCCCGCCAACACCCACCGCAAGGTCGGGACCCGGGCCGTCGACGTGATGGGCACCGACGGTCGGCGGCTCTACGAGGCGCTGCGTCATGGTCGGTTCGTGCTGGTGTCTCCGCCGGGCGTCGAGGTGTCGGCGGGCGACCGCGACCACGTCGACGTACTCCCGGTCGCCGAAGGCGAGGGCGTCCTGGTGCGCCCCGACGGGTACGTCGGCTGGGTCGCCGGCGGCCCCGAGGAGCTGCACGACGCGCTTTGGCGCTGGGGCGCTTGAGGGGGTTGGGGGTGCCAGTTCCCCCGGATGTCCGGGGATCCTGACGGTTGCCAGGGATTGCAACCCCTGATAACCGCAAGTTCCCCCGGATATCCGGGGAAACCGTCACTCAGGCGCGGATGCCCGCCAGCACGATCTCGAGCACCCGGGCGCGCTGATCGGGCTCGAGGTCGCCCATCATCGAGCAGCCTCCGATCAGCCGGAGCACGTCGGGAGCCTGTACGCCGTCGCGCACGACCCCGGCCGCCTGGCCCTTCGCGATCACCTTCTCGGCCATGCCGGTGATGAGCGGGCGGGTGTAGGAGAACAGCTCGGAGTCCCTGCCGAGCGAGTCGATCAGCTCGTGGAAGAGCGCGCGCTTGCTGGCGGCGTAGTCGACGAAGAGTCCCGCCCAGGTCTCGATCGCGGCCCAGGCGTCGTCGCTCTCGAGCAGCTCGTCGACCTGCCGGGCGAGCGTCTCGACGTCCTCGCGGTAGACCGCCTCCAGCAGCAGCAGCCGGTTGGGGAACCGGCGATAGAGCGTGCCGATCCCCACCCCGGCCCGCCGGGCGATCTCCTCGAGCGAGGCGTCCTTGCCGTGCTCTCGGAGGGTCGCGCGGGCGGCGGTGACGATCAGGTCGTAGTTGCGCCGGGCGTCGGCGCGCAGAGGTCGCTGCGCCAGCGGGGCGCTCCCCTCGTACGTCGTCTCCGCAGCCATGGCGGGCACCACCCTTCGACAGCACCGATCGAAATCAACTTGCACAAGTGGAGGACTCCTCCGTATTCTAGAAACCGGAGGCATCTTCCACTTCCACACCGATCTTACTCGAAGGAGCAGCAACGTGTCAGTGCACACCGCTCCCACGTCCAACCGCTCGACGGCCCCCACCGGCCGCATCTCTGCCTCACCCGCCGTCATCCTGGCGACGGTGCTCGTCACCCAGCTGATGGTGGTGCTCGACGCGACGATCGTGAACGTCGCACTCCCCAGCATCCAGACTGCGCTCGACTTCACCCCGACCGGACTGTCGTGGGTGATGAGCGCCTACACGCTCGCCTTCGGCGGGCTGCTCCTGCTCGGCGCTCGGGCGGGCGACCTCTTCGGCAGACGCCGGGTGTTCCTGCTCGGCATGGCCGTCTTCACCATCGGCTCGCTGCTCGGCGGGTTCGCCACGGCCAGCGAGTGGCTGGTGGCCGCGCGCGCCGTACAAGGGGTCGGGGCCGCGATGGCCGCGCCCGCCGTACTCGCCATGCTGACCGTCAGCGTCCCCGAGGGCCCGGAGCGCAACCGGGCGCTCGGCCTCTTCACGATGATCTCGATCGGAGGCGCGGCCATCGGCCTGGTCACCGGCGGCATGCTCACCGAGTGGGTGTCGTGGCGCTGGGTGATGTTCGTGAACGTCCCGATCGGCGTTGCCGTCCTGGTCAGCGCGTTCCTGGTGCTGCCGGAGACGCCGCGGCACGAGGGCCGGATCGACTTCGCGGGCGCGATCACCTCGACGCTCGGCATGACCTCGCTCGTCTACGGCTTCGTGCACGCGGCCGAGTCCGGCTGGGGCACGACCGGCACGTTCGTGTCGTTCGCCGCGGCCGCCGTACTGCTCGGCGCCTTCATCCTCATCGAGACCCGCGCGGACGCGCCGATCACGCCGTTGAGCCTGTTCGGCAACGCGACCCGGCGGGCGGCGTACGGCGGCCGGGTGCTGATGGTCGCCGGGATGATGGGGATGTTCTTCTTCATGACCCAGCTGCTGCAGGACGTGCTCGGCTACTCGCCGCTGCAGACCGGCTTCGCGTTCCTGCCGCTGACCGTCGGCGTCGTCATCGGCTCGCAGGTGGCCGCTCGACGGCTGGTCGAGGCGTTCGGCGCCCGACCGGTGATGGTGGCCGGCATGCTGCTGTCGTCGTCCAGCGTCTTCTGGCTGGCGCACACGTCCGAGGCGCCGTCGTACGCCGTGATCGGGGTGCCGCTGTTCTTGATGGGCCTCGGCAACGGTACGGCGTTCCTGCCGCTCACCTCCGCCGCTCTCCAGGGCGTGGAGCCGCGGCATGCCGGCGCGGCGTCCGGGCTGGTCAACGTCTCCCAGCAGGTCGGCTCGGCGCTCGGCGTGGCGGTCCTGGTGACCGTCTTCAGCTCGGCCAGCCAGGGCGCGACCCTGCCCGGCGGGACCGCGGCCGAAGCGGCCCGGCACGCGTTCAGCGTGGGCGCCGACACCGCGATGCTGGTGGCGTCGGGGCTGATCCTGGTGACCGCTTTCGTGGCCCTGACCATGCACCGCGAGCCGCGGCTCCGGGAGCCCGAGGTCGTCGAACTGGTGGCGGCCGACTGAGTTTTCGGCTCGGGGTTGGTTCATCACGGTATGCAGGTCAGCCGCCGCTTCCCATGGTCCACAGGCCGTGGGAAGCGGCGGTTCGTCTGCATACCGTGATGAACCGCCCGCCCACGGCCCCCAAACCCAAGTCGGTGTGACTTCCCACCGGACTGGGCGTCGGGGGGCACGTCGTCGGGGGACACGTCAGCCGTCGGCGTAGGTGCCGGCGTCGCGCAGGGCGACCAGCAGCCCGGGGGTGACGCCCTCGGCGATCGGCTCGGGTGCGGGGGTGCGCAGCGGCGGCTGCCAGCCGGAGTCGGCGTCCCACTGGCGTACGACGCGCGCCGGCGCACCGGCCACGACGGCATGGTCCGGCACCTCGCCCCGCACGACCGCACCCGCGGCCACCACCACGTTGCGGCCCAGCCGGGCGCCGGGGAGGATCACCGCGCCGGTGCCGATCCAGCAGTTCGACCCGATCTCGACCGGCTCCATCCGCGGCCATTGGCGGCCGATGGGCTCGTGCGGGTCGTCGTACGAATGGTTGGTCGAGGTCACGTAGACATACGGGCCGAAGTAGGTGTCGGGGCCGATGGTCACCGGAGCATCGGCGATCACGTGGCTGCCGCGGCCGATGACAACGCCGGGTCCGATCCGCAGCAGCGGGTCGGGCCCCAGGTCGAGGTCGGGCAGCATGCCGACGGTCAGCGTGACCTGCTCGGCGATGATGCAGCACTCGCCGATCTCCATCCAGGCCTCGCCGAAGATGGTGCCGAGCGGGAACGCCAGCCGAGTCCCCTCGCCGAGCCGCCCGAACCGCAGCCGGCCGGGGTGTTCGGCGGTCACCGCGCCCGCGCGCTGCGCCGTCGCCCAGGCGGCATGCACCAACCGCTGCGCGAGCCCCGTTGTGACGGAGCGCCGCCACCGGGTCAGCGCGGTCGAGGAGGGAAGCACGGGCTCACGGTACCGGCCGGCGCCTCCGAGCGGTCCGCCTCGCCCGCCGGACGGATTCCCGGGCAGTCGGCTTCGCCCGCTGCGTGTACTGCCGCTCGGTCGGCTTCGCCCGCTGGGTGTACTGCCGCTCGGTCGGCTTCGCCCACCGGGTGTTTCCCGGGCAGTCGGCCTGTGGTTCCGGCCGGCACCATAGACCGAGCGCTGCCCGTGCTGGGTCGCATCAGGCAGGATCGGGGCATGCGCGCCGTGACCCGGGGACTCGTCGTACTCCTGCTGCCCATGACCGCCGGCCTGAACGTGGGCCTCGCCGCCTGCTCCTCGGGTGACTCCGGCAGCGGCGCCGAGGCGGTGGCGGACGACCTGGCGACCGGGCTGGCCGCCAAGGATCTCGAGGCGCTGCCCTGGACGCACCCGGACACCGAGGTCGACCTGACCGCGATCCTCGGGTCACTCGCCGATGACCAGCCGAAGGTCGAGGTCGACAAGGTCGACGACCAGGGCGGTACGGCGACCGCGACCCTGTCCTGGAGCTGGGACCTCGACGGCCGGACCTGGGCCTACGACACCACCGCCGACCTGGTCGACACGGGCGGTCGCTGGACGGTCACCTGGGACCCGTCGATCGTGGAGAGCTCGCTGAAGAAGGGCGAGTCGTTCGACGTCGACACCCTGCTGCCGGAGCGCGGCGACATCCTCGGCGCGGGCGGGAAGCCGCTGGTCACCGAGCGCGACGTCGTCCACTACGGGCTCGACAAGACCAAGGTGTCGGAGAGTCAGGTGGCCGGCAGCGCGCGCAAGATCGCGGTCGCGCTCGGCATCGACCCCGCGTCGTACACGAAGCGCGCGCAAGCGGCGGGACCCAAGGCGTACGTCGAGGCGATCGTGCTCCGGCTGAGCGATGTCGGCACGGTGCCGTCGACGTACGACGACATCCCGGGCGCCGTCGCGCTGTCGGGGACGCTGCCGCTGGCGCCGAGCAAGGAGTTCGCGGCGCCGATCCTCGGCACCGTCGGCCCGGCCACGGCCGAGATCATCAAGGAGTCCAAGGGCAAGATCGAGGCCGGCGACGTGGTCGGGCTGTCCGGCCTCGAGGCGCGGTACGACGAACAGCTGCGCGGCACTCCCGGCGTGAGCGTCGACGCGGTCAACGCGAAGGGCCGGCGTACGCACCCGCTCTTCACCGCGAAGCCGGTTGCCGGCAAGTCGCTCACGATCACGCTCGACGAGCAGCTGCAGCTGAAGGCGGAGCGGATCCTTGCCGGTTTCGGTGGTGAGGCGCCGCCGAACGCCACCGCGATCGTCGCGATCCGGCCCTCGACGGGCGACATTCTGGCCGCCGCCAACGGGCCGGGCACGGGCGGGCAGAACATCGCGACGTTCGGGCAGTACGCGCCGGGGTCGACGATGAAGATCGTGTCGTCGTTGGCGCTGCTGCGCTCCGGGCTGACGCCGACCAGCCGGGTGTCGTGCCCGGCGACGGTGACGGTGAACGGCAAGGAGTTCAAGAACTACGACGACTACCCGGCCTCCAAGCTCGGCCGGATCACACTGCGCGACGCGATCGCGAACTCCTGCAACACCGCGGTGATCGGCCAGCGTGAGCGGCTGCGCGGGTCGGCGCTGGCCGACGCGGCGGCGGCGCTCGGGCTCGGGGTCGACCACGACCTGGGCTTCCCTGCGTACTTCGGTCAGGTGCCGCCGACCGACTCGGAGACCGAGGGGGCGGCCGACCTGATCGGGCAGGGCAAGGTGCTCGCCTCGCCGATGACGATGGCGGTCGTGGCCGCGTCGGTGGCGGCGGGACACGCCGTACTCCCGCGGCTGGTGCCGTCGGCGACCGCGGCCCAGAAGCCGCCGGCCAAGCCGCTGACGAAGACCGAGGCCAGCCAGCTGCGCGGGCTGATGCGGGCCGTGGTCACCGACGGCTCCGGCCACCTGCTGGCGGACCTGCCCGGCCAGGTCGGCGCCAAGACCGGCACCGCCGAGTACGGCGAACCCGCCCCCGACGGCTCGCTCCCCACCCACACCTGGATGATCGCGACCCAGGGCGACCTGGCCGTCGCCGTGTTCGTCGAGACCGGTGAGTCCGGTTCCGGCACCGCCGGCCCCCTCCTCGAGTCGTTCCTCCGCTGACCCGGCGATGACTTCCCCGGTCGCCTGTGGTCAGCATGTGCGAACGGGGAACACCGCAGCAGGAGGCAAGATCATGAGCGACCCGACACCGCTGGACGTGACGTTCGAGGCGGCACTGGAGAAGAGCCCGAACCCGGGCGGCTGGACCTACGTCGTGTGGGAGAAGTCCGCCGACTTCTTCGGCACGCACGGGCTGGTCAAGGTGAGCGGCACCGTGGACGGCGAGCCGTTCCGGAGCTCGTTCATGGCGCTGGGCGACGGCCGGCACAAGCTGCCGGTCAAGGCCGACGTACGCAAGAAGCTGGGCAAGTCCGAGGGCGACAGCGTCACCGTCCACCTCGACCAGCGGCTGCCGCGTTGACCGGCCGAGCAGACGCCGGGGCCTCGGATCGAGACCCCGGCGTTCGCGCGGTCAACGGACCGTCTCGAAGATGTTGAGCTGTACGCCGTTGGCGTAGGTCTTGCTCGACGTCAGCTTGAGCCGGGCCAGGTCGTCGGCGTCGGTCGGGAAGAGCCGGTTGCCCGAGCCGAGGATCACCGGAAAGACCATCAGCCGCCACTCGTCGACCAGGTCGGCTTTGTAGAGCGTGGAGACCAGGTTGCCGCTCCCGTGTACGACGATCGGGCCGCCCTCGCCCTCCTTGAGCTCGCGGACCGCCTCAGCCACGTCGCCTTCGAGCACGTGGGTGTTGTTCCAGGTCGGGTCGGTGAGGGTGGTGGAGGCGACGTACTTGGGCATCGAGTTGAACTTTTCGGCGAACTCTCCGTCGCGCTCCGGCCACGCGTCCGCGAAAGCCTCATAGGTCACTCGGCCGAGCAGCAGCGCGTCGGACTCGAGCGTCTCCTCGAGCTTGAAGTCATACATCGTGGGGTCGGACTCGACGGCGTTGAACGTCCAGCCGCTGTGGGCGTAGCCCGACTCGCCGCCGGGGGAGTCGATGACGCCGTCGAGGGAGATGAACTCGGTGACGATGAGCTTGCGCATGGGATTGTCCTCTCGTGGTCTGGGTTGCTACACCCTCTCCACGATCGAGTCGCCCGCTCTACGACATTTCGCGCTACGACATTTCGCGCGACCGAACCTTCAGCGGTCCGCGATCTGCCGGTGGTGATGGATGACCTCGGCGATGATGAAGTTGAGGAACTTCTCCGCGAAGACCGGGTCGAGGCCGGCCTCGGTCGCCAGCGAGCGCAGCCGCGCGATCTGGCGCTCCTCGCGGCCGGGGTCGGCGGGCGGCAGCCCGTGCTCCGCCTTGAGTACGCCGACCTGCTGGGTGCACTTGAAGCGCTCGGCCAGCAGGTGTACCAGGGCCGCGTCGATGTTGTCGATGCTGCTGCGAAGGCGGGACAGCTCGGCCGGGATATCGGTGTCGGCAGTCACTTCTTCAGGATAGGGACCGTCGGGAGAGGATGGTCGTTCCGACGTCCGCAGAGGGAGACCGCTTGTCCAGGCTGCTCGCCGATACTCGCCCGCTCGCCAACCGGCACTTCCGCCGACTCTGGGTCGCCAACGTCATCACTGTGGTCGGTGCCCAGCTGACCGTGGTGGCGGTGCCGGCGCAGATCTACGCGCTCACCGGTTCGTCGGCGTACGTGGGGCTGACGGGTGTCTTCGGGTTGGTGCCGCTGGTGGTGTTCGGGCTCTGGGGCGGAGCGCTGGCCGACGCGATGGACCGGCGTACTCTCCAGCTCGGCACCACGACCGGGCTGATCGTGACGAGCGGGCTTTTCTGGGCGCAGGCGGCGGCCGGCCTGAACGACGTGTGGCTGCTGCTCGGGCTGCTGTCGGTGCAGCAGGCGTTCTTCGCGGTCAACAGCCCGACCCGCGGCGCCATCCTCCCGCAGCTGTTGCCGGCCGACCTGCTGCCCGCGGCCAACTCGCTCAACATGACCGTCATGCAGGCCGGCGCCATCGCGGGGCCGATGATCGGCGGCGCGATGATCCCGTTGCTCGGCTTCTCCGCCCTCTACCTCGTCGACACGATCTGCCTCTTTGCGACCTTGTACGCCGTCGTCGGGTTGCCGCCGCTGCCCGTCGAGGGCCTGGCCGGTACGCCGGGTCTGCGGTCGGTCATCGACGGGCTGACCTACCTGCGCGGGCACCCGATCCTGATGATGTCGTTCCTCGTCGACATCATCGCGATGCTGTTCGGGATGCCCCGGGCGCTGTTCCCGCAGCTCGCCCACGAGAGCTTCGGCGGGCCGGGCAGCGGCGGACTGGCGTTCGCGCTGCTCTTCGCGGCGATCCCGGCCGGCGCGGTGGTCGGCGGCATCTTCTCGGGCTGGGTGTCGCGGGTGAG
>WNGB01011097.1_pt1 | contig 12369 bp, 6 predicted proteins | sample 5400681 | NCBI WGS metagenome assembly WNGB01 (sample SAMN13153367, study PRJNA577476) | soil metagenome | isolation source: 115 cm soil or saprolite under grassland replicate 2 | place: USA:California | collected 2016-06-15 | reverse complement strand
ACCTGCCGCCCGAGGCAGCGCTGCGCGATCTCGGCACATGCCGTCTCAAGGACCTGAATTTGCCCGAGCGGATCTTCCAACTGGTCGCGCCGGGCGTGCCATCCGAATTTCCATCGCTGCGCACGGCCGATACGCGCTTGCACAACCTGCCGGCCCAGCCGACCGCGCTGATCGGGCGTGAGCGCGAGATCGCGGAAGTGACCGCGCTGCTGCGCCACGACGATGTACGCCTGCTCACGCTGACCGGCCCCGGCGGCACTGGCAAGACGCGGCTGGCGCTCCAGGCTGCCGCCGAGCTGGCCCTCACCCCCCAGCCCCCTCTCCCATCGCGACGGGAGAGGGGGAGTCGCGGTAGCGACGCGGGTGAGGGACTATTCCCCGATGGTATCTTCTTCGTCAACCTCGCGCCGATCGGCGACCCAAACCTGGTCGCCACGACGATCGCCCACACGCTCGGCGTGGTCGAGGTCGCCGCCAGGCCGATCGAGGAGGGCTTGCGCACCTTCCTTCGTACGAAACGGATGCTGCTGCTGCTCGATAACTTCGAGCAGGTGCTGGACGCCGCGCCGCTGATCGCCGATCTGCTGGCCGCCGCGCCAGGGCTGAAGGTGCTCGTCACCAGCCGCGCGACCTTGCATCTGTACGGCGAGCATGAGTTCGGCGTGCCGCGCTGGCGCTGCCGCCACTCCGCGACGACCGACGACCGACCACCGATGACACGCACGATGGGGTCGTCGGTGGTCGGTGGTCGGTCGTCGGTCAGTACGAATCGGTGCGCCTGTTCATCGCGCGGGCGCAGGCCGCCAAAGCCGATTTCACGGTCACGAATGAGAACGCCCCGGCCGTAGCCGAGATCTGCCACTGGCTCGATGGCCTGCCGCTGGCGATCGAGCTGGCGGCGGCGCGAATCAAGCTGTTCGCGCCCGAGGCGCTGCTGGCACGGCTGAGCAATCGCTTGCAGGTGCTCACCGGCGGCCCGCGCGACCTGCCGGAGCGCCAGCAGACGCTGCGCAACACGATTGACTGGAGCTACAACCTGCTGAGCGAAGACGAGCAGGCGCTGTTCCGGCGGCTGGGCGTGTTCGTGGGCGGGTGTGCGCTGGAGGCGGCCGAGGCGGTTTGTAGGTTACAGGAAACAGGGAACAGGGAACAGGAGATCCATGCCGAAGAGCCAGTGTCCCTATCCCCTGTCCCCTGTAACCTGTCCCCTATCGATGGGCTGGCCGCGCTTGTGGACAAGAGCCTATTGCGTCAGGAAGAAGGGCTGGATGGCGAGCCACGCTTCGTGATGCTTGAGACGATCCGCGAGTATGCGCTGGAGCAGCTGGCGGCGAGCGGCGAAGAAGAGGCACTTCGGCGGCATGCAGAGTTCTTTATGCGGTTGGGGGAGGAAGCAGAACGCGAGCTGTGGGGACCGCAGCAAGTGGATTGGTTGCAACGGCTAGTGATCGAACATGGCAATCTGCGGGCTGCGCTCGACTGGAGTCGCAGGGGCGAGGATACGCACGATATCGGAATACGTTTGGCAGCCGGGCTAGGATGGTTCTGGCTGTGGCGCGGATATCGGGAAGAGGGATACATCCATCTAAAAGATGCGGTGGCCGTTGCAACCGCGCCGACCCGGCTGCGGGCACGGGCTCTCCACGCGCTTGGCATGCTCGCCCTCGAACGTGATGTAAGGCCGGCACACGCGCTCTTTGAGGAGAGCCTCACCATCAGCCGCGCACTGGGTGATATACGAGGCCAGGCCGACGCACTCTATGGTTTAGGATGGGTCACAGATCTTCTGTCGGAATCGCAGACGACTGTAGACGCTTACTTCGATGAGTGTCTTGCGCTCTATCAACAGATCGGCAATACCCTAGGTATCGCACGAGTACTAGGGATTAGAGGTGATCCTGAACAATGCGAAGCAAGCCTTGCACTTTATCGGAGCCTGGGGCACGTACGTGGCTGTGCCGATGTGCTGACCCACCTAGCAAGAACCGCCCATCATCAAGATAATGAAAGGCAGGCGATCGTGCTGCTCCAGGAAGCTCTGGATTTGTATCGTGAGCTTCAGGATGAGGGCGGCGAGCTTTGGGCGCTCCTTGGCATGAGTGACATCCATCAGGTTACTGGTGATTACGAGCGTGCAGAAGCGCTGGCAGAGGAGAGCCTAGTGCTAGCCCGAAAGCTGGATGACCGCCTGGCTCTGGCCTGGGCGCTCAATAATTTGGGAGAGATCCTACTGTACCGAAATGAGTTTATCCGGACAGATCGTTTATTCGACGAAAGTCTGGCGATTTTCCGAGGATTGGACAGTCAGTTTGGTGTGTGGCAGAGCAGCATCGGTCGTGCCAGTATCGCTGCTACAAGCAAGGCCATACAAGCTGCACGCCTGTGTGCTTCAGTTGAGGCCATAAGTACTGCTAATGGGGACCCCCTCTCCACCTGGCCGCCAGAGCATCGCAGCTGCTACAATCACACTGTCGCCGCCATCCGCGCCCAGCTCGACGACGCGACCTTCGCGGCGGCGTGGGCGGAAGGCCAGCAGATGACGCTGGAGCAGGCGATCGCCGAGGCGTTGGGGGGATAGGCGACGGCCGATGGATCATCGATGTAGGGGCGCAGGCTGCAGCGCCAAACCCTGCGCGTCTCACATTGGGCACACCATGCCGGTAGTACACACGCCAGACGCGCAGGGTTTGGCATCGAATCGCAGCGCGGTGCAGCGCCAAACCCTGCGCGTCTCACGCTGGGCGCACCATGCGCTCGATCGCGTGTAGACCGCTTTCCGTGAACAAGGAGCATCCACCCATGCAACCCACCGCCTGGTCCTCACCCTCCGCGCCGGCAGGCCAATCCGGCTGCCTGCACGCCTTGCTGTTCGCGCTGGCCTGCGCCTGGGTGGTAGGCGTGACGATCGTGGTGCAGAGCGTGGCATGGTTCTACGATCAGTTTCAGCTGCTCCAGGGCGTTACGACACCGGGCTGGTTCTGGGTAGCCGCGGCGTTCGGGCAGGCGCTGCTGCTGGCGCCGCCGGTTGGGCTGTTGGCCGTGCTGGTGCGCGCGCCGCGCTTTCGCGCCGCCTACATCACCTGGGCGATCGCGATCGGCTTTGCTACGCTGCTCAGCCTGGCGCGGCTCTGCCCGGTTACCTGGACTCAGCCGGCCGCCGTTGTCCAGATTATGCTGACGCTCCTGGCTACCATCGTAATACGAAAGATCAACCACACTAATTCGAGCGAACGGCCGGCCTCCAGTCTCCAGTCTCCAGTCTCCAGCCTCGCGGTAGCGCTATCCATCGGCATGCTCGTCATCCTGCCCTGGCTGCGCGATGGCGCGCTCGGCTCACCGCTGGATACACTGCTGAATCTGCTGGCCGCGCTGAGCCTGGGGCTATTTGCCGGCGCGCTGCTCGGCCGCTTCCTGGTCGCGCCGCTGCTGGCGGATACGGCCGGCGGAATCCCGACGGATGGAGGGGCGCTCGCGGATGTGGGCTTCGGCGGGGCGGCGGCCGGCGTGGCGCTGCTGCTGCTTGGGGCCGGGTTTGGCTACGGTGGCCAGCAGATCCTGCTGATGATCTGCTTGCTGCCGCTCGGCGGCGCGGCGGTAGCGGTCAGCCGCTTCGCGCTCATACGTGATCCCGGTCGCGCGTGGCTGCCGATCGCCGGCCTGGTCGGCATGGTCGCCGCCGGGCCGCTGCTGCTGCTCGACCCCGACGAGTTCTTTCTGGGCGTTGGCGAGCTGGAGGTCGGGCTGGCGCTGCAGTCGGCCTTCTACAGCTTGCTGATCGCATTCCTGCTGGGCCTGGCGCTGTGGGCGCTCAGCCCGCGCATTGCTGGGCCACCAGGCCGCGGCCTGGCGCTCGGCGGGCTGGCGGCCACCTGGCTGGCTGGGCTGCTGGTGTATGCGCTGGCTGGCCAGCCGGGCTTCTACGGCGAGAAGCTGTTCGTGATTTTGCGTGAGCAGGCCGACGTAAGCCGGGCCAGCCGAATCGCCGATCGGAATGAGCGGCTGCGCTTCGTCTATTCGACGCTGGCACAGCAGGCCAATCGCACGCAGGCCAATCTACGCGCCACACTCGATCGGCTGGGGGTGGCATACCAGCCCTACTACCTGGTGAACGCGCTGGAGGTGGATGGTGGGCCGGCGCTGCGGGCCTACCTGGCAGCCCAGCCGGAGGTCGATCGCATTCTCGACAGCCCGCGCCTGCGCCCGCTGCCCAGCTCGGCTCTTCCTAGCCTTGGACTGCCTGACCTGGCGCCGCCGGATATCGATACGCCGCCCGCGCCAGCCGGCCCGCAGTGGAATATTATCGCGATCGGCGCGGATCGCGTGTGGGACGAGCTCGGTGTCACCGGCAAGGGCATCGTGGTGGGCGAATCCGACAGCGGCGTGCAGGGCGACCACCCCGCGCTGCGCGCGAGCTACCGCGGCCAGGACGGCCAGAACGACTACAACTGGCTCGACCCCTGGAACGGCAGCCGCGCGCCGGTGGATGTCGGCGGGCATGGCACGCACACCACCGGGACAATCGTGGGCAGCGGCGGCATTGGCGTCGCGCCGGGCGCGCAGTGGATCGGCTGTGTCAACCTGGCCCGCAACCTGGCCAACCCGCCCTACTACCTGGCCTGCATGCAGTTTATGCTCGCGCCCTACCCGCAGGATGGCGACCCATTGAAGGATGGCGATCCTAGCCGGGCCGCGCATGTGCTGAACAACTCGTGGGGCTGCCCGCCGCTGGAGGGCTGCGACGCCGGGTCGCTGGAGCCGGCGGTGCGCGCGCTGCGGGCGGCAGGCATCTTCGTGGTGGCCAGCGCGGGCAACGATGGGCCGCGCTGCGGCAGCGTCAGCGACCCGATCGCGATCTACGATGCTGCGTTCAGCGTTGGCGCGATCGACCGGGACGGAAACCTCGCCAGCTTCAGCAGCCGTGGCCCGGTCACGGTCGACGGCAGCGGGCGGATCAAGCCGGATATCGTCGCGCCAGGTGTGAAAGTGCGCTCGGCGCTGCCGGGCGGCCGCTACGGCGAGAACAGCGGCACCTCCATGGCCGGACCGCATATCGCCGGCGTGGTTGCACTGCTCTGGTCGGCTCAGCCAAAGCTGATCGGCGATATCGACAAGACCGAGCAGATCCTGATCGAGACCGCCCGCCCATACGAAGGCACACCAAGCGGCTGCGAAGGCACCGAACTGCCCAGCAACGGCGCGGGCTACGGCGTAGTGGATGCGTACGCGGCGGTGCGTGCGGCGCTGGGGGAGCCATGAGGAGGTGACAAGATGACAAGATGACAAGATGACGCGGGTTACATGTCATCTTGTCATCTTGTCATCTTGTCAGATTATGTCGCCTTCACCGCCGCCAGCAGCTCAGCGCAGGCGATCGTCGGCTCCCAGCCGTAGCCCGAGTCCTCGATGCTCCACCAGGCCGAGAGTACTGCCTGAGCCAACCCCCAGCCGCAGATGCGCGCGCGGTCGATCCCCAGCGCCTCGCCCAGCTGATCGACCCGCCGGGCTGTGACGCGTGCCGGATCGGCCATGGCGAAGAGTGTCGGCTGCCAGTTACGCAACAGCGCGCCCACCTCATAGGCCGGCTCGCCCACAACGCCCTTGGGGTCGATCGCCAGCCAGGGCGCGCGCGTGGCCGACAGAATGTTGTCGTGGTGCAGGTCGCCATGCAGCAGCACCGGCGCGGCCTGCGATGCCAGCAGATCGGCAAATAGCGACTCGGCCTCTTCGACCAGCGCGCGCGGGAATGGCCCGGTGCCGCCGCCGAAGTGATCGCGCATGCTCTGCATCCCGTCCGCCCAATCGGCGATACTGGGAAAGGAGTGCGCTGGCGGCGCACCGCCGCCGGGGCCTTGCCAGATCTGGCGCATCACCTCGGCGGCGATCGCAGTGGCCTGCTCGTCATCTTGCATGTGAACGAGCGATACGCCCGGCGTCAGCCGCTCCAGCACGAATGCGCCCCAGTCGGGATCGAACTCCAGCAGCTGCACCATACCGTGGCCATCGTAGTGCCGCAGCGCCGCGATCTGATCGATCGGCTCACCGCTGTAAAAGCCGACCTTCAGCACCACCGGCGTGCCATCGGCGCGGGTGGCCGGCGCAACATAGTTGTACGAGAGCGGGTATGGCGGCAGCATCGTCAGCGACCAGCGCTGCGCGCAGTCGTCAATCAGCGCCGGCAGCCGCTCCAGCCAGGCCGTGCCTTCGTCGTCATACATCTCGATCATCAGGCGAGTGAACTGTTCAGGAAGGTTGTACATTGCATATCCCTTCATTGCTGATTCTCCTGTAGTGTTATTGACAGGCCTTATGCGGTGCCCAGATGTGGTCATGCACAGCGGTACTTTATCTTCTTGTTGTTGTTCGTTTTTTCGCTCGCAGAGCGAAAAAACGAACAACAGCTGCAATGGGAAGTCCCATGCTGCCGTACATCCTGAGCCTGTCGAAGCTACGTCCTGAGCTTGCCGAAGGGGGCAGGCAAAGCGGCGGTTGAAAGCGCGACCGCATACGTCCTGTTATTGAGTGGTATTCGAAGGGGGCGCTCGGGCGCGTGATGGCCGGTCAGGCCAACGCCAAATGGGCCGCAGCATGTGAGGGTGGGGAAGCCGCGGCCCACAAACGACCGATGCTACCTTTCGGCCAGCGTCGGCTGCCCCGCGCGAGCGGAGCGTTCTGCTGTAGCAACGTCAAAAGTGCTCGTACATGTCGAAACCGCTGCGAGATGATCTGATAGCCCGAGTATCGCACAATCGATCGACTGTGTCAACCGCCGCGCGATGGCCGCCGCGCGAATCGCTTTGCCGTATCGCCCAAACTATGTTAGACTCGCGCGGTTATCACGCGTAAGGACGGGCATGCGGCGCGATCTGACAACCTCTTCGGCCAGTCAGCAGGATTCCGAGAAAACACGGCTGTCACGCGCTTCCTGGCGTCTCGGCGATGCCTCGCTGCCGAACGCGGCCAGGCTACTGGCGGCGATGGCGCTGGGCGCACTGCTGCTGGCGCTGGTCTACCAGATCCCCACCAACCACATAGTCGATATCGGCGGCTACGACTCGGCCTATGTCCAGGGCTTCTATGATCCCGAGCGTGGCGCCGGGCCGGATCACCCCGAGCTCGCCGGCTCCGATGGCAGCGCGCGCTGGACGCGCGCAACCTCGTACTTGCTGTTTCCACAGGCAGGTCTGCCGGCACAGCTGACACTACGGCTGCGCGGCTGGCGGCCGGCCGGTCCGGCGCCGAACGTCCAGGTGCTGCTGAACGGCACGACGGTGCTCGATCAGTTTCGCGCCGGTGCCGATTGGGAGGATCATACATTCCAGATCAACGGCGGGCTGCTGAAGCCCAACGACGTCGTGATCGAAATTCGATCCGAGACCGCCCGCATCGGCGCGGACGGCCCGCGTGCAGCCGGCGTGCTGATCGACCGTGCGACCTTCCACACCGGCCCCGCGCCGATCGTCCCGTACCCGCCACAGCTGCTGTACGGTGCGCTGGCGGCGGGGATGTTGTGGCTGCTGACGCGGCACGACCAAGGACCAACGACGAACGACGAAGGCCAGATGTCGCGACGCCTTTCGTCGTTCGTCGTTCGTCGTTCGTCGCGCTGGTTGATTGGAATCGTGCTTTTAGTAGCTATCTTCCTGCTGCTTTACCGTTCCCAGCCGCCCTACCCCTACCCGCTGCTGCGGTTGCTGCCGGCGACCGACGGCGTGCTGGCAGCGCTGCTGGCGATCCGCTACGGCCCCGCGTTGGCGCGGCGCGTGCCGGCGCTGCTGGATGGTCTGGCAATCGGCGGAATTGGCGCGTGGACAGCGGCGATGCTGGCCGGCGCCCAGCAGCACGTCACACTGTCGCTCCCCAGCGTCGAGGGTGATTTCCGCGTCTTCGCGCTGCGATCGGCACACCTGATTGGGCAATTTCCAGCCGGCACGAACAACCCGGACCGCGACGGCGTTCTGCGCGCCGACGGCTTCTACAACCTGGGCTACCCGCTGCTGATCTGGCTCGCGCGCCCATTCACCAGCGACAATCCATTTCTGGCCGCCCGGCTGATCGCGGCCCTCAGCGGCGCGCTGCTGCTGTTGGCGGGTTGGTGGCTGGCGCGCCAGTTGCTTGGCCGCAGTGCTGCGCCGCTGGCGCTGCTGATGCTGGCGCTCAGCCCGCTGGTGGTCGAATACGCACTGTATCTCGGCACCGACATGCCCTTCGCGGCGGCGTGCGCGCTGGCGCTGGCGCTGCTGTGCTCGGCGACCAACGACAAACGACAAACGACCAACGTGCAAATTGGCAGCTTGCCTTTAGTCTTTGGTCGTTCGTCATTCGTCATCGCTCTGGCGGGCCTTGCGGTGGGAGCAGCGTTCTTGATCCGCCATCCCGGCCTGCTGCTGTTGCCATTCGGCTGGCTAGTCATCTGGCGGAGTTCTAAATTAAGAAGTAAGAGTGACGAATTATCCAATGAAAACTCAAAACTCTTAACTCTAAACTCTAAACTCATCCCGATCTTCACGCTGGCCTTTCTCCTGGCGATCTCTCCGCAACTGTACGTGAACCTGCGTGACACCGCTAGCCCGCTCTTTAACCAGCAGGCTAAGAATGTGTGGCAGGGCGTGTTTGGCGATGGCGACTGGGGCCGCTGGGCCGCGACGGCGAATGACATTACGCTCGGCCGGGTGATCGCGCAAGACCCGGCGCGCTTCTTGGCAAACTGGTGGGCGAATGTACGCGGCTATTTCGGCACCGGCGGCGAGGACACGCGCGAGTTCGGGCAGGCGACCCAGCTGCGGCTGCTGAGCTTCCCGGCCAACTGGCTGGCGATCGCCGGGCTGCTGGGCTGGCTCATCCTCGGATTCCGACAACTGAGACAAGGAGACAAGGAGACGAGAAGACAAGCCAGCAGTGGCGCCGAATATGACGCGATCTCTCCTTCTCCTCGTCTCCCCTTCTCCGTGTCTCTCCTCGCCTGGATCGCGCTCTACGTCCTGACGATCAGCATCGGGCTGGCGCCGCAAGCGCGCTTTTTCCTGCCGCTTGCGCCGATCTACGCCCTGGCCGCAGCCTGGACGATCACACGTATACAGCCGGCGATCGGTGCGCAGCCGGCAGCGATTGGCGGAAAAAACGGGCTGAGTCTCGCGCGCTCGATCGCGCGCAATTTCCCGCTGATCGCCGGCATTGTGCTGCTGACCCTGCTATGGGGCGGATTCGCCACCGGTGCCGTGTATGTGACGCGCGTGCGCGCGGCATTCGATGACAACGCGCCGGGACAACCAGCCGACGAGGTCGCTGCAGCTGGGCTCGTGCTGCAAACGCTGCGCGCCGACGAGCGGCTGGTGCTGGAGCCACCGCGCGATAGCCTCGACGGCCTGTCGCTCGGCAAATACTCGGCGATCGCCGATCGCGTGGTGCCGGCGCCGCCCACCGACGATCTGGCGGCCTTGCGCGCGACCGGCGCCGGCTACCTCCTGCGAGCCACGGCACTTGGGCCGGCGCCCGGCGGCCTCACCGCTGTGGCATCGGCCGGCGGCTACACACTGTACACAATAACGCGATGAATCGAAACTTCGCTCGAATAACGACAATTGACGCGCCTGTGCAGCCAGATGTCGCTGATACGCCAGTGCGGGCCGCGCGCGGCTTCTTCACCACTATGCAGCCGTATCTGCCACTGCTGGCGATTGTGCTGCTGGGGATCGGCCTGCGGCTGTGGATGATCGGCATCAGCCCGCTCGACCCAAGCTATTCGAATGCCGACGACGGCGACTACTACCGCCGCGCCCTACGCCTGGCCTTGACCGGGCAGTATGTCGATGACAACTGGCTGATCCGCCCGCCGCTGCACGTGTTCTTCTACGCGTTCTGGCTGCGGCTGGCGATCGTGATCGGCCGGCCGGCGCTTGGCGTGCCGTTCATCCAGCTGGCCCAGACAGTGCTGGCTGCGCTGACGATCATGCTTGGCTACGGGAACGGCCGGCGGCTGTTCCCGAGTGGGTCGCCGGAGATTCGCCAAGATCTGGCCGGCCTGCTGTTTGCACTGTTTCTGTCGACCTGGTACTCGTTCGTAGAGCAGCCGAGCGTGCTGTTCAGCGAGCTAATCTATATGTTCCTGTTCTTGCTGCATGTCTGGCTGCTGCTGCGCTTCGACACCAGCGGCCGCCGTCGCTACCTGGCCCTCTCCGGCTTCGCGCTCGGCGCCGCTACGCTGACTCGCTCGCCCGCGCTGTACTCGCTGACGTTCGTGGTGCTGTGGCTGGTGGTGCGTGCCGGGATCAAAGACCAAAGACCAAAGACCAAAGACCAGCTGAGCAAGCCATTTCTCAAGAAGTATCCGTGGTCATTCGTCATTGGTCATTCGTCCTTGGTCATTCTGTGCTGCCTGGCGATCGTGCTGCCCTGGACGGCGCGAAACTATATCGTCTACCAGCGCTTTATTCCGGTCGACACGCTGGGCCAGATCAACCTGTGGCTCGACCTGGACGCGGTGGACAAGCGCGACGATCATATCAACCAGCTGCGGCAGCTGCCCCAGGCCGACCGCGCCGCCTACGCGCTGGCCCACGCGCGCGCGATCCTGGCCGCCGACCCGCTGAAGCCATTCCGCCCGATGTGGGACACGTTCCGCCACATCTGGAAGCTTCAGTTCGTCGAAGATTTCTTCGTCAAATACAGCTTCTACACCCGGCCGCTGCGCGAGAGCGCGCCGCTTGGCCTGGCGGGCGATTTGATCTGGCTAGTCTTCACGCTGTGCGGGCTGATCGGCTTGGCGCGGCCGGCGCGTGAAGGGCTGCATAACCGCCTGTTCATGCTGGCGTGGCTGGGCTATTCGCTTATGACCGTGCTGGTCTTCCATGTCGAGCCGCGATATCTGCTGCCGATCTGGACGCTGATGGGCTTGTATGGCGCGTGGGTGTTGGCGAGCCTACCGCGGCCACGGAGACCAGGAGACCAGGAAACAAGGAGACAGGGAGGTACGACCTCTCGCGATCTCCTTGTCTCCTTGTCTCCCGGTCTGCCGATCTTCCGGCTTGCCCTACAGATAGCGTTGGCTGCGGCCTTTGTCGTACTGCTGCTGAGCTATCGCGACTACCTGACCGTGATCGCGAGCGGCCGAGCGCGCGAGCGCGGGATGCGCGCGGGCGAGCAGGCCTACGCCGCGAACGACTACTCGACCGCCGATCAGTCCTTCCGAGCGGCGCTGGCGGCCCAGCCGGATTTTGTCGACGCGCGAGTCGACCTGGCGCTGGCGCTGGCCGCCCAAGGGCGGCGCGCCGAGGCAGCCGGGCTGCTGCACCGCGGCGACTCGCGTCGATCTGATCTGCTGATCGGCGTGCTGGCCGGCGACCTGGGCGACATCGACAAAGCGCGGGCGACGATCGCGCGCTCGGAGGCGACGGCCGGCGAAGATATTCAGGCATGGGCGCTGGAATGGTTGCGGCAGCCGCCGCGCGATGAACAGGCGCTCGATGGCGCGAGCGACATCGGCTACATCAGCGGCTTCTCCAGCGCCGAGGGTGGCGAGGGCCGGCGCTTCCGCTGGCTCAAAGGCGCCGGCCAAATCGTGCTGCCGCTGTCGGCACCGCTGCGGCCCCAGCAGGCGGTGGTACTGCGCATGACCGGCGGACAGCCCGGCGTCACCGCGCTGGATGTCTGGCTGGGCGATCGCTGGGTCGGGCGCGTGCCGGTGCGGAGCGGCAGCTGGCGCGACTACCGGCTGCCGCTCCCAGCCGAGCTGGCCGGCCGGCGCCAGGCCGCGATCAGGCTGCGCGCGCCCACGTTCGTGCCGGCGCTGCGCGACCCAGCCAGCGACGATATGCGCGCGCTCAGTTTGATGATTAGCGCAGTTCGGGTAGAATAGGACATTATCGATGGGAGGTTTGCAGGGCCGTAGGCCCTCCAAGAGCGGCTTCGCCGCTCCCGAACCCTCACCGCATATGTCGTGTTATTTAGAGGACGTACGCGGTGCCCGGATGTGGTCATTCACAGCGGTACTTTATCTTCTTCTTGTTGTTCGTTTTTTCGCTCTGCGAGCGAAAAAACGAACAACAGCTGAAATGGGAAGTACCATGCTGCCGTCCATCCTGAGCCTGTCGAAGGGCAGGCAAAGTGCGTTTGAAAGCGCGACCGCGTAAGTCCTGTTATTTAGAGGAGTAGCGCGTGCCCCATAAACCCACCATTCTTGCATCCGACCTTGAGGGGGTTCTGGTTCCCGAGATATGGATCGCGGTGGCCGAGAAGACCGGCATCGAGCGGCTGCGGCTGACCACCCGCGATATTCCCAATTACGACCAGCTCATGGCCGGCCGGATCACCATCCTGCGTGAGCACAAGCTGACTCTGGCCGATATCCAGGCGGTGATCGCCACGGTCGATCCG
>WNGB01011095.1_pt1 | contig 12371 bp, 9 predicted proteins | sample 5400681 | NCBI WGS metagenome assembly WNGB01 (sample SAMN13153367, study PRJNA577476) | soil metagenome | isolation source: 115 cm soil or saprolite under grassland replicate 2 | place: USA:California | collected 2016-06-15 | reverse complement strand
GCCCGACAAGCATCACCCTGCCCGACAAGCATCGCTCCTGCCCGACAAGCATCACCCCTGCCCGACAAGCATCCCGCCCGGCCCGACAAGCATCACCCTGCCCGAGAAGCGTAAGTGAAAGACAGCCTGGCTTTTTTTGAACCCGGCCGGACCCCACGGCGTATCTGACGGCATGCTGTCAGACGTTCGCTACGCCCTGAAGTGGCTCCTGCGCAGCCCGGGTTTCGCCTCGGTCGCGGTGCTGTCGCTGGCCGTCGGGATCGGCTTCAACACCGCGCTGTTCTCGATCGTCGACGCACTGCTCTTCCGGCCGTTGCCGATCGCCGATCCCGCGCGGATTGTGGACGTCTACACGAAGGGTGGAGACGGCGACAAGTACGCGACGAACTCCTACCCCGATTACCTCGATTTCAAGGCGAAGAACTCCGTCTTCAGCGACATGTTCGGCTACAGCCCGTCGATCGGCGCGCTGAAGGCGGGCGACCGCTCGCGCATGGCACTCGGCGAAGTCGTGACCGGCAACTACTTCCAGGTACTTGGCGTCTCCGCGGCGATCGGGCGCACGCTGCTGCCGGAGGACGACCGTGCCGGCGCGCCGCGGGCGACTGTCATCTCGTTCGCGACGTGGCAGCGCGATTACGGACGCGATGCGAATGTCCTGGGTAGGACCCTGCTCATTCACGGCCAGCCCTACACGATCGTCGGCGTCGCGCCCGAGCGTTTCACGGGACTCGTGCCGATGTTGCAGCCCGAGCTGTGGACGCCCGTTGCATGGGTCGACGACGTGGAGCCGGCTGGTATCCAGGATGTCGTCCCCTCGCCGACGGGCACGAACCGCCTCGATCGTCGCGGGCAGCGGTGGTTGTTCGTGAAAGGACGCCTGAAGCCGGGGGAAACGGCCGCGCGCGCGGAAGCGAACCTGCAGGTCATCATGAGCCAGCTCGCCACGGTGTACCCCAGGACGAACGAGCAGCGGCCCATCGCCACCGCGGCGAACGTGCGAATACATCCCGAGGCAGATCGGATGCTGCGTCCCGTGGCTGCCGGGCTGATGATCGCGATCGGCCTCGTGCTGCTCGTTGCGTGCGCGAACGTCGCGAACATGCTGCTCGCGCGCGCGTCCGGCCGCCAGCGCGAGATCGGCATCCGGCTCGCGATCGGTGCGAGCCGTTCGCGCCTCGTGCGGCAGTTGCTCACCGAGAGTCTCGTGCTTGCCGGCCTGGGCGCACTGGCCGGGGTGACGCTGGCGGCGTTCGCTATTCAGGCAATCGCGGCGCTGCCGCTGCCGATTCCCGTTCCAGTCGCGCTGGACCTGCACATCGACGCGCGCGTCGTCTTCTTCACCACGCTCGTCGCAACGGCTGCCGGACTCGTCGCAGGGCTCGCCCCGGCGCTGCGCGCGACGCGCGTCAATCTCGCGGCCGACATGAAGGGGGAGGCGACGGTGCCGAAAGCCGGCCGCCGCTGGACGATTCGCGACGGCCTCGTCGTGATCCAGACGGCGGTGACGCTGGTGCTGCTCGTCGCCGCGGGGCTGCTGACGAGGAGCATTCTGCAGGCGCAGCGTGTCGATCTTGGATTCCGCGCTGAAGGCGCCGTGGCGCTCGGCACGGAGCTGGGTCTCGTCGGCCACACGGAGGATCGCGCGCGGCAGATTTTCGAGCGCGCCGCGGAGCGCATCGGCGCAATTCCCGGCGTGACGTCCGTCTCGCGCGCCGTGCGGCAGCCGCTCGCGATCAACTACAACCGAAATAGCGTCTTCTTCCCGGGAAAAATGCAGTCAGGCGATCGCGCAATTCCGATCGCGGCAACGTGGGTCGACGATCGGTATTTCGCCACGCTGGGCGTACCGCTGCTGCGAGGCCGCAACTTCAACTCTGCCGAGACGCCCCAGTCCGCGAAGGTGGCCATCGTCAACGAGGCGTTCGTTCGCCGCTTCTGGCCGGGGGAGGACGGCGTGGGGCGCACGTTCCGCACGCGGACGGCGGACGGACCCGAATACCAGGTCGTGGGCGTGGTCGCCGATTACAAGGTGGAGACGGTCGGTGAGAAGCCGACGCCGTACATCCACTACGCGCTTGGACAGCGGGCGTTCACCGGCGAAGTGATCATCGCGCGCACTGCAACCGATCCAGGCGTTCTGCTCGCCGCGATGCGCCGCGAAATGCTGGCGCTCGAGCCGAACGCGGTCTTTCTCGACAGCCAGACCATGGAAGCGCAAGTGGCGGCGAGCTTGCTGCCGGCGCGAATCGCGGCGCAGACGCTCGGGCTCGTCAGCGTCGTCGCAACGCTGCTCGCGGCCGTGGGACTCTACGGCGTGATCGCGTACGCGGTGGCACGCCGCACGCGCGAGATCGGGATCCGGATGGCGCTCGGCGCGACGCCGGGCGAAGTGCTCCGCCTGGTCATGCGGCAGGGACTCGGCATCGTGGCGATCGGTGTTGCGGTCGGAGTCGGGCTGTCGTGGGTCGCCGCGCGCATGATTGCCGCGGGTCTGTACGGTGTCGGCGCCGCGGATCCCGCCGCCTGGGGATCCGCCGTCGCAGTCATGCTCGTTTCAGCGGGCCTGGCCAACTACCTGCCGGCGCGCCGGGCCGCACGCGTGGATCCATCGGTCGCGCTACGGAGTTCGTAGCACCTGCATTGGATCGATTCGCGACGCACGCCGCGCGGGCAACCACGCGGCGAGCGCTGCAACTGCGGTCAGCACCAGTGCCGCGGCTGAGAACGTGATCGGATCGCGCGGCTCGAGGCCGTAGAGCAGCGATTGCGCGAACGTCGAGGCCCAGGCCGATAGCGCGGCGCCACAAGCGATCCCCAGGCCGACCAGCCACGCCACTCTGCGCAGAATCAGCCGGACGACGCCATCCGCGGTGGCACCGAGTGCCATCCGGATGCCGATCTCCGGCCGCCGCGACGTAACGGCATGCGATGTCACGCCGTAAAGACCGACGGCCGCCAGGATCAGTCCGAGCAGCCCGAAGAAACCGGCGAGCAGTGCGATCAGCCGCTCCTGCACGAGCGAGGCATTGATCTGTTCTTCGATCGTCCGGAAGGACAGCACTGCCGTCGAATCTTCCTTCTCGATCGCGGCCGTGATGGCACGCGCGAGGGTTGACGGATTTCCTCCGGCCGCACGGACGCCGATCGTTACCACCGACGACGGTCCGTCCCACTGTCCCACAGGCAAGTACATGGTCGGCTCCATCGGCGCGCGGAGCGATCGGTAAACCGCATCTTCCACGACACCAATGACGGTGTAGGCGGGATTGGCTGACACCGGGCCTGGACCGACCGTCGTGAATGTTGCGCCGACAGGATTGGTGCCAGGCAGAAATCGCGCCGCGAACGCGCGGTTGACAATCGCCACGACCGGTGCGCCTCTGCGATCGCGCGCGTCGAAATCGCGGCCGGCGGACAGATGCAGGCCGTAGGTCTCGAACCAGCCGGGGGTGACGGCGTTGATCCACGAACTGCGCTGACGGCGCGTCAGCGGGGAGTCGGGCGGCACGGCAATGAACGTGTTCCATCCGGCGCGCGCCATCGGCGTGTTGTACGAGAGGGATGCGGACGCCACTCCGGGAACGGCGCCTGTCGCATCGCGGAACCGTTCGAAGAGGGCGATCCGGCCGTTTCCCGAGACGGGGTTGCGGCCTACGTCGACGCCGACGAGCAAAACGCCTCCGCGGCTGAAGCCCGCGTCGCGCGTCGCGAGCGCGACGAAGGTCCGCGTGAACAGACCTGCGGAGACAACAAGCGTGAGCGAGAGGGCGACCTGCAGAACGACGCTGGCATAGCGGAGCGTCCCGCGCGCCTCGATAGCGCCGCTGCGCTCCTTCAAGGCGTCGTTCGGCGACAGGTGGCTGATGCTGAGCGCCGGAGCGACGCCGAAGAGGATGGCCGCGACCGCCGTCACGGCGGTCGTAAACGCCAGTACGCGCCAGTCGAGTCCGAGATCGAGCTGCACGTTGTTGGCGAACGTCGTGAGCTGTGCGACGAGCGCGCGGCTGCCCCACACGGCGAAGCCGGCGCCGAGAAGCGCTCCGGCACCGCCAAGGAGCACGCTCTCGGCGAGCAGCTGTCGCGCTATGCGGACGCGCGAGGCGCCGAGCGCGAGGCGGAGCGCCAGCTCGCGGCGGCGCGCCGCGGCCCGCGCCATCAGCAGGTTGGCGATGTTCGCCGCGGCGATCAGCAGGACCAGCCCCGCTACCCACAACAATGCGGTCAACGGCTCGCCGTACACACGCCGCAGCGGCGATCGGCCGCCGGGCGCCGGCACGAGAACGAACGGTTCTGCGAGATAGCGCTCCTGGTCGGCGGCGGATCGTCCGCGCGGCATCGTCGCATCGCGGATCTGCGGCTGCAGCGCCCGCAACCGCGCCGTCGCGCGTTCGGCGGTATCCCCGGGCGCGAGGCGGCCCATGATGTTCATCCACCAGACCGAACGCCCGTCCAGGGCGTGATCGCGTGGCCTCACGAGCGGCTCGGTCCCGAGCGGAATCGCCACGTCGAACGCCTGTCCCACATCTGGACCGGAGAACCCGGCCGGCGTCACACCGACGATCGTGAACGGCACGCGTTCGATCGTCATCGTCCTGCCGATGACATCCGGCACGCCGCCGAAGCGGCGCTGCCAGAAGCGGTAACTGAGCACCGTGACCGGGCCGTCCGGGCCGCCGCCCCGCACGTCATCCCTCATGTCAATCGTCCGGCCGAGTACGGGATTCACCCCGAGGACCTCGAACATTCCACCGCTGACCCACATTCCCTGCACGATGTCGCTCGCGGATGTGGACGAGAGATTGAAGCGATCGCCGGCCCACGCGAACGCTCCCCCTACGACCTCATGCTGACGGTCGCGAAACGCCTCCCAGATTGGATTGGTCCATGAAACGTTCGTGGCCGCTATCTGCGCGAGCGCGAGATCCGAGTCCTTCTGCGGCAGCGCACCAAGCAGCACCAATCGTCCCGGCTCGCGGACGGACAGCGGTTTGAGAGCGAGCCCATTGAGGATCGAGAAGAGCGCCGTCACGCCGCCGATGCCGAGCGCGAGCGATGCGACTGCAAAGGTTGTCACGAGCGGCGCCGCGCGCAGCGATCGCCAGGCATCGCGCCAATCGATCGTCAGGCTGCGCCGCAGGCTGCGACCATCGAGCCGTTCGGAGACCGCGAGAAGTACGGCTTCCGTGACGGTGACGACCCAGAACGCCGTGGCGACGAGCGCTCCCTTCGCGCGCGCAACATCCAGCTCGGTGCGCCACGCGTAGTCCATGCCGTCCGCAAACCGCTTGCGTGTGTGCGCAGGCTGGATCCGCACGAGCCACGCGAAGATCCGCTCCGCGCGTTTCATGGACGGCTTCTCCGGTGCGCCGGTTTCAGGCCGTCCATCGCGGCGACGAGCGCCGCGAGGCGGTCGCGCTCCGCCGTCAGGATTTCGCGGCCGCTCGGCGTCACCCGGTAGTACGCGCCCCGGCGGGGGTCGTCCTCTTCCGGCCCGGGCACTTCCTCGACGAAGCCGTTCTTTATGAGCAGCGACAGGCGCCGATAGAAGGACCCGGTGCTGACCCGCACGCTCCCCGCCGACGTTTCACGGATCGCCTGCATTGCTGCGTACCCGTGCGCCGGCGCGTCAGACAGCGCGGCTAGCACGTATATGTCCAATCTGGATATGTCCACAGCGGCATGGTAGCACGATCGCAAAACGGGGACAGTCCCCGTTTTCGGCACCAGAAACGGGGACTGTCCCCGTTTTGGGCCTTGAACGCTTTGAACGGCGTTATGAGCCGACTTTGAACCCGACGAGCTGCTGGGCGCTGCCGGACGGAGTCTTGGCGTTCAGCTCGATGACGTACTCGCCGGCGGCGAGCGAGGCGAGCGGGAAGTCGATCAGGAAGGGTTTCCCTTCCGCGGCCCGAATGGGCACGTCCGCCATCGACGTGCCGGCGCGATTCAGGAGGCGCGCGGTGACGTCGGGTTTCGCGCCTTCCATCGCGTACGCGTCCACGCGTACCAGGAGACGCTCGGCGCGGCTGAACTCGCGCGTCGCGGTTGGCGGCGCATCCGTGTTGTTTCGAACGAGGAGCGCTTCGCGCGCGGTGCGCGCCCGGTAGACGCGCGGCGTGCCGAACGCTACTTGTGTCTTCGCGTAATCCGGCACGGTCAGCGATTGTGTGGTCGAGTCGATCACCTGTCCGCGCGCGCTTTCGACGACCAAGCGCATCTCGATCTGCCCCGGCGCGGCGGCAAACGAGACGCTCGCGCCGTTCCCTTGCGCCGCGGGGTCGACTTCGGCAGGCACGGGACCGCGGAAGATTGGACTGCCGTCCTGCGCCGTGGCGGTCAGCATCACACGCGCCGGCGCCTCCTGCGCGCGCGCCCCGTCCTGCGCCGCCGCTGGTTCCCACACGAGCGTGACGCGCGCCTTGCCGTCGGCGCCGCGATCCATTCCCGTCCAGAACCGCGCGGCATGTCCGCCATGCGTGGGCTCGACGATCGAGTTCAGCGCGTTCGCCACTGCGGGAGGCGGACCGGCCTTCGCCGGTGCCGCCGCGCGCGCCGCGTCTTCGGCGGTGTAGGCCCAATACCCTTTGCGCGCGCGGATCTCGACGCCGGGCCGCTTCACCTTCACGTCGATCGTGTGGAACTTGCCGTCGGTCGGCGCGCTCGCGGACGTGTATCCGAGCAGGTAATACCCGCTGGCGTCGCGCATGATCTGCTTCATGCCCGCCGCGAGATCGTTGCGGTTGACGATCGCGCGACCGTCGGTATTGTCCGCGAGGATGTGGAGCGAATCGATCGACGCCGTGAGATTCTGGCGATCGGTCTGCAGCCCGACGCCCTGGTTGATGTCGTACTCGAACGTCGCGAGCCCTCGCGGATCGACCGCGTAGATCGAGGTGTTGTTGCGATTGACCGTGTCGTACACCTCGCGAAGGCGGCTCATCAGATCCGCCTGATTGAAGAATTTCTGTGACTCGACGCGCGGATCGTTGACGTCCTGCCCGGGCTGCGCGCGGTTGCCGATGCGCGGCGCGGCTGCCACGGGATCGTTCAACTGCGCCGGCACCGTGCTCGTGAACCCTTCGCTGATGAAGATGATCGACTTGCGCCCCTCGCGCATGCCGCCCAGCTTCACCGCCGCCCCCTGCAGCGCGCCCATGGTCACGTCGTTGCGGATCTTCTCGACGGTCGCGGTCGGATAGTAGGCGTAGCGTTCCTCGAATTCGTTCCTCGGCTCGTAAATCCCCTTGCGTCCCTCGAACTTGTTGATGGCGCCGATCATCGAGTCGTGGTTGCGCGTGAACGTCAGCGAACTCACCGGCGTCAGCGGGTACATAATCGCGACCATGTCCTGCGGCGCGAGCTGGTTGGACACGAAATCGATCAGCGGACGACGGACCGCCAGATCGCTGCCGCGGCGCACGTGATAGTCGTCGAGCAGCAGAATGAACAGGCGCACGTTCGGCTGGCGCGCCTCGCTCTCTTCGTCGTACGTGCTGCGGATCTCCTTGGGCTGAGTCGCCTGCGCCGTCAGCGCGTCGATCTTGACGACCTCGAACGTCTCCACCTTCTGCGGCTTCTTGTCTTCGCGGACTTCGAAGTCGTCCTGCTTCATATCGAGGACCACATCGCCGTTCTTCTTGCCCGTGACGATGACGTCAACGCTGACGAAGTTGATGCCGCTGCGGATCACGGGTGGCCGCTGGCCCGCGGGGGGTTGCGGCTGCGCTGGCGGTGGCTGCGTCGGCGGCTGCGTCGGCTGCTGTTGCGCGGGCGCGGCGATCGACAGGACCGAACAGAGGGCGGCAGTCGCAAGAAGACGAGCGTGGACCCGCATGAGCCGATGATAACATTCACAACATGGCTCAACAGACGATCGAGCACGCTCAGCCGCTGACCCTGCTTGCCGAAGACGAGGCCATTTTCCGCGACGCCGTCCGCGAATTCGCCGAGGCGCAGATCAGGCCGCTCGTCCGCGAAATGGATGAGCACGCGAAAATCCCGCGCGCGCTCGTGGACCAGCTGTTCGATCTCGGCGTCATGGGCATCGAGATCCCGGAGGCCTATGGCGGCGCGGGCGCGAGCTTCTTCCACGCCGTGCTCGCTGTCGAGGAACTCTCTCGCGTCGATCCATCGGTCGGCGTCCTCGTCGACGTGCAGAACACGCTGGTCGTCAACGCGCTGATGCGCTGGGGGAACGAAGACATCAAGCGCCGCTACCTGACGAAGATGGCCGCGAACACTGTCGGCGCGTACGCGCTGTCTGAAGCCGGCTCAGGCAGCGATGCGTTCGCCTTGACGACGCGGGCTCGCGAGCAGGGCGATAGCTACATCGTCACGGGACGGAAGCTCTGGATCACCAATGGCAACGAGGCCGACATCTTCCTCGTCTTCGCGACGATCAATCCCGAAGCCGGTTACCGCGGGATTACCGCGTTCATCATCGAACGCGGCTTCCCGGGGTTCACAGTCGGCAAGAAGGAGGACAAGCTCGGCATCCGCGCGAGCAGTACCTGCGAGCTGATCTTCGAAGACTGCCGCGTGCCGAAGGAGAACGTGCTTGGCGACGTGGGCAAGGGTTACAAGACCGCCATTGAAACCCTGAACGAGGGGCGCATCGGCATCGGCGCGCAGATGATCGGCCTGGCGGCGGGCGCGCTCGACCACAGCATCAAGTACACCAAGGAACGGAAGCAGTTCGGAAAACCCATCGCGGAGTTCCAGGCAGTGCAGCACCAGATCGCACGCGCGGCCGTCGACGTCGAAGCGGCGAGGCTCACCGTCTACAACGCGGCGCGCCTGCGTGATGCGGGGCGTCCGTTCCTCACCGAGGCGGCCATCTGCAAGATCTTCTCGTCGGAGGTCGCCGAGCGTGTGTCTTCGCTGGCGGTGAATCTATTCGGTGGAAACGGCTTCGTCAAGGAATACCCGGTGGAGAAGCTGTTCCGCGACGCGAAGATCGGGCAGATCTACGAGGGCACGTCCAACCTGCAGCTGCAGACCATCGCCAAGCAGTTGCTCGGCTAGTGTCCCGTCACCGTGGATCGTGGGATAACTCCCGGGTGCCGCGCCCGGATCGCAAGGCGCGACGAGCGAGGATATCGGGAGTATCTGAGCGAGGAGCAACGCCGCGAGGCGGGATGCCCCTGTACCGGGAATTATGTCGCGAACCACGGTGACGGGACACTAGGACGCGGGCGCGTACCGCAGCGCGAGCAACGTCAGATCGTCCTCCGGCGGAGCGGCGCCGGCGAAACGCTCCACCGCAGCGATGACGTGCGCGACCAGCGACCCGGGCAGGGTGTCCGCCACCGCGCGCATCGCCTCGCGCACGCGATCTTCGCCGAACATCTCGCCATCAGGGGACCGCGCGTCGGTCAGGCCGTCCGTGTACAGAATGAGCGTGTCGTGCGGCGAGAGCGTAAATCGCGCAGCCGTGTACGCGGCATGCTCGATGACGCCCAGCGCGGTGCCTTTCGGGATATCAAGTATCTCCCGCAGCGCATCCCGTGAGGCGAGCATGGCCGGGTTGTGGCCCGCGTCCACAAGGCTGACCGATCCACTCTGCAGGTCGAGGCACCCGACCAACGCGGTGACGAACATCATGCGATCGTTGTCGCGCGCGAGCTGCTCGTTCATCCGCGTCGCCACTTCGGAGACGTCCGCCGTTCCATGCGCCGTCGCGCGGAAGAGCGCTTTCGTGATCGCCATATACAGCGCCGCGGCTATGCTCTTTCCCGCGACGTCCGCAACGATGAACCACAGGCGGTCGGCATCGAGCGCAACGTCGTAAAGGTCACCGCCGACCGAATGCGCCGGCTTCAGCCGCGCCGACACGGTCAACCCCGGATACGCCGGCATGGTCCGCGGGAGCATCGCCATCTGGACCTCGTGCGCGACCTCCAGCTCGTGTTCGACGATGCGCCGCGCCGCGAGCGCCTCCGCGAGCGCGAGATTTCTGACGCGCAGCGCCGCCGCGGAGGCGATCGTCAGCAGCATCTCGAGATCTGGTTGCGTGAAACGCCGGACCGCGACCCGGGAACAGAGCATGATCAGCCCCAGCGTTCCCTCCGCGTCGACGATTGGCGCCGCAACGATGCTGCGTAATCCGGACGAGATTATGGAAGCCGACCCCGCGAACCGCTCGTCGTAGGCCGCGTCGTCGACGAGGGCGGGCTGCACCTTCCCGACCACCTCGTCGACCAGGCGCCTGGGAACGACGACCGGCGTCGTGGACGCGTCGCGCCGGCGACTCGTGGCGGTGGCCAGCGCACCGTCCGGCCCGCGCAGCATGATGACGCCCTCCTCCGGATTCAGCACGTCGAAGCAGCGCGCAAGAATCAGGTCGAGCAGTTCCGCCACCGAGAGCGGTCCGGCAATCGCGCGATGGATCTCGTTGATCGTCCACATGCGTGCCCGATCACCGCCGGACGTGGTCAGGCCCGTGTCGCGATCGTCCGGTGCCTCGCTGTCGCCGATCACGCGCAGCACCGCGTCGCCGACCTGCAGACGGTCGCCCGCGCGCAGTTTCTCGGGGTGCTCGAGCGGCACGCCATTGAGCAGGGTGCGATTTCGGGCACCCAGGTCCTCCACCCACCAGGCGCCTTCGCGCTGGAGGAAGCGGGCGTGCTGCCGCGACACCCGGTGGTCAGGGATGACGATCGAGGCCGTCGTCGCACGACCGACGATCAGCTCGGCACCTTCGAGGCGGTGCTCGGACGCGTCTCCGTGCGCCGGTTGCACGCGGATGCGCAGGGTCATGTCGCGGCGATCTGCTTCACCGCGGCATCGCGCGTGTCGCGAATCGTAAAGAGAGGAAGGAAACCGGCAAGCTGAAACACCTGCCGCACCGCGTCGCCCATGCCGCACAGCGCCAGGCCGCCCCCCGTCCCCTGCACGCGGCGCGCCGCCACGAGCAGCACACGCAATCCCGCGCTGCTGATGTACTCGACGCCCGAAAAGTCCACCACGACGCGGGGGCGTGCAACTGCGAGCGCGGGGACCAGCCGCGCCTCCAGCGCTCCGACTGTCGTGGTATCGATCCGGCCGGACGGGGCAATCACGTGAACACCGTCCTGTTGCGCTTCAGTGATCTGCACGCGGCCGGCACCTCATGACGAAATGATTACGATTGTTGCGCCGCTCGTAGTACGTCTCATCCATCAGCTTTCGGACGAGGGCGATCCCGAGGCCGCCCGGCCGACGCTCGGCAAGCGGGCTGGTGGTGTCGGGGGGTGGGGCGAGGAGCGGATTGAACGCCGCGGTCGAGTCCACGATCTCCACGCCGACAATGTCGCCGTCCACAGAAAACGTCATGTCGATGGCATGCTCTTCACTCGTGTGCCGGACGATGTTGGACAAGATCTCGTCGAGCGCCAGCAGGACGCGCCATTCCGACCCAGCCGGCACTTTGTGCGATCGTCCGAAGCGTTCGAACGCGACAATCGCCTGCCGCACGCCCGGAACCGTGGCGGGGACGGAGAGGGACTCGGTCGCGTGCATCATCTACCCGCCTGGGGGCCGGATCCTACCACCTGTGCTAACCTCCGCGGCCTGGCCAACCTTTGAGTCGCGCGGGTGTATTTATGGCAGGACCGGACGACGACCGCGAGTGGGTTGCGCGCTGCCTCCGGGGGGACGCGTCAGCGTTCGAACCGATCGTGCGCCGCTACCAGCGGGTGCTGTTCTCCGTGGCGTACCGCATTCTCGGCAACTACGAGGACGCGCTCGACGCGACCCAGAACGCGTTCGTCCGGGCCTACGAGGGGCTCGACGGCTACGACCCGAACCGGCGGTTTTTCAGCTGGATCTATCGGATCGTCGTGAACGAGTGTCTCAACGTGCGGCGGGCGCGGAAGCCAATCGAACCGCTCACCGACGAGGTGGAAGCGGATCCTGCGGACGGGCCGTTGCGGGGCGTCGAGGCGCTGGAGCGGAGCACCTTGATTGACACCGCCCTGGTGAAGCTCTCGGAGGAGCAGCGGCTGGTGGTGGTTCTGCGGCACTTCGCGGACCTTTCGTACTCGGAAATGAGCGAGGCGCTCGGCGTGCCGGAGAAAACGGTGAAATCGCGGTTATTCGAAGCGCGGCATCGCCTCGGCGAGCTGCTGCGGCTGGAGCCAGGAGCGCAGTTATGACCACTCCGTCGTCGAAACAGGGCGCGCTCGACCGCGCACTGGAACAGGCCAAGGCGAGGGAACCCGAGCCCCCTCTGGGGTTTGTGGCGACGATCATGCGCCGCGTCCAAGCCATCGAGGCCGGACGGACGGCTTGGCGCCGCTGGCGGCGGGCGGCGAGGGCCGCCAACCTTTCGCCATCCCGGCGTGTAGATATAGCGAGACTCGGAAATGGAGGGTTCGTCATGAAGAAGA
>WNGB01031296.1_pt1 | contig 12372 bp, 10 predicted proteins | sample 5400681 | NCBI WGS metagenome assembly WNGB01 (sample SAMN13153367, study PRJNA577476) | soil metagenome | isolation source: 115 cm soil or saprolite under grassland replicate 2 | place: USA:California | collected 2016-06-15 | reverse complement strand
CGATCATCTGCGGCCAGGCTCCGCATGGTGCCCCCGGCCGGACTCCAACCGGCCCGATCATCTGCGGCCAGGCTCCGCATGGTGCCCCCGGCCGGACTCCAACCGGCCCGATCATCTGCGGCCAGGCTCCGCATGGTGCCCCCGGCCGGACTCGAACCGGCACGCCCCTTTTGGGAGCTGGAGATTTTAAGTCTCCTGCGTATACCAATTTCGCCACGGGGGCCTACTTAGGACTGAGGACTCAGGACTGAGGACTCAGGACTGAGGACTCAGGACTGAGGACTGAGTCGCTTTCCGCCGGATCGTAACACTCGATCCTCGGCAAACTTTCCTGCCAGCGTTTCTCAGTCCTCAGTCCTTAGTCCTGAGTCAGTCCTCAGTCCTGAGTCAGTCCTATAATCCGCGACCATGACCACCGAAACCGTCGCGATCCCACCAGGCGCTCCGCTCACCGTCCTCTCCGAAGAGGAGCAGATGTTTCAGCAGAGCGTGCGCGACTTCGCCATCGAGAAAATCCGCCCCCTGGTTCATCAGATGGATCACGACGCAGTCATGTCCAAGGATCTCATCGCCAGCTTCTTTAACCTCGGCATCATGGGAGTCGAGGTCCCGGACCGCTGGGGCGGCGCCGGATCGACGTTCTTCAACGCCGTCCTGGTGGTCGAGGAGCTCTCGCACGTCGACGCTTCCTGCGGCGTGCTCGTCGATGTCCAGAATACGCTCGTGAACAACGCGATCCTCCGCTGGGGCAACGACGATCAAAAATCGAAGTATCTGGCGATGCTCGCGAAAGATACGGTTGGCGCGTATGCGCTTTCGGAGGCGGGATCGGGTTCCGACGCGTTTGCACTTGCCACTCGCGCTGAAGACAAAGGCGATCACTGGGTCGTGAACGGCCAGAAGCTGTGGATCACCAATGCGGCCGAAGCGGGGATTTTTATCGTCTTTGCCAATGCGAATCCCGATGCCGGCTACAAAGGGATCACCGCGTTTCTCATCGAGCGCGACTTCCCCGGCTTCTCCGTGGGCAAAAAGGAGGACAAGACTGGAATCCGCGCCTCCTCGACTTGCGAGTTGGTTCTCGAAGACTGCCGCGTCCCGCGCGAAAACGTCCTCGGCGAAATCGGCAAGGGCTACAAGATTGCCATCGAAACGTTGAATGAAGGGCGAATTGGAATCGGCGCGCAGATGATCGGCATCGCCCGGGGCGCGCTGGAGTACGCCGTCGCCTACACCAAGGAGCGGAGGCAGTTCGGGAAGGCGATCTCCGAGTTCCAGGGCATCCAGTTCCAGATCGCGGAAGCGGCAACCCAGCTCGAAGCGGCGCGCCTCATGGTTTACAACGCCGCGCGCCTGAAAGATGCCGGCAAGCCATTCCTGCGCGAAGCGGCCATGGCGAAACTATTTTCATCGGACGTCTGCGAGCGGGTGACGTCGACGGCGGTGGAGCTCTTCGGCGGCAACGGCTACACGAAAGAGTATCCGGTGGAGAAATTCTGGCGCGACTCGAAGATCGGAAAGATTTACGAGGGAACGTCGAACATGCAGCTCGCCACGATCGCCAAGACGATCCTCACCGACCGGCTGTAACTGCTTCCCGCTGCCGGCGAGCCAGGCGCTGCAGAAAATCGTATGCCAGGCCTCCGGAGGTTCGGCGAAGCGTGAGGAAATAGACCGCGAGGGCCACGAATCCGCCGACCCACGCCAAAGTTCCGAGCTGCGTCGCTGCCTTGCCGAAAAATGGCCACATCATGAACACCATCGCTCCGAGGACGCCGATGATCAAGAGCGCGACGCGCTGCGATTTCGGTGCGTCGACCTCACGATCGCAGACGAGCGTCACCGTCGCCTGCTCCGATGCATCAACTGCCCACGAAACGGTGCACTCCACTCCGCCGGCGACGGGGATGCCGCGCCGCAGCGGAAGCACGAAACGCCGCTGGCGATCGCCGGAGGATTGGATCTCTCCGCCGTAGAGCTCAATCAGCTCATCGAGCGCTGAGTCGATGCCGTTGGATGGGATGCGGTCTTCGGTGAATTCCACCATCGTTGTTCGTTATTCGTTGTTCGTTGTTCGTTGATGGGGTCACGAGGAACGAACAACGGACAACGAAGAACGCCATTGTAGAATCGACTTGGCGCAAACATGACCGAAGTCCCGCAGTCGTTTGACCGATTCCAAGTTCTCAGGATTCTCGGCAAAGGCGGGATGGGGACGGTTTATCTCGCCCGCGACTCGCGGCTCGAGCGTCCGGTGGCGCTCAAGGTTCTGCATTCGGAGGAGTTGGCCACCGATGAGCGCCGCGCGCGATTCCTCCGTGAGGCCCGCACCGCTGCTGCGATCCGTCATCCGAACGTCGCCACGATTTACGAGGTCGGCGAAAGCGAAGGACTCCCATTTATCGTCATGGAGTACTGCGAAGGCGAAACGCTCGCGCAGCGAATTCACAGACGTCCGCTCGAAGCGGCGGAGTTTCTCAGCATCGCGCGGCAGATCGCGGCGGGTGTGGCCGCCGCGCACGAAGGGGCTATCGTCCACCGCGACCTCAAAGCGGCAAACGTCATCATCGAGCCGTCCGGGCAAGTGAAAATCCTCGATTTCGGTCTGGCCAAGGCGCTGAACCGCGACTCCGTCCCGCTTTCCATCGACACGACGACAGGTCAGTTCTTCGGAACCCCGCACTATCTCTCGCCCGAGCAGGCGCGCGGGCAGTCCGCCGATGAACGGAGCGATCTGTTTTCCCTGGGCATCGTTTTCTATCAGATGGCCACCGGCCAGTTGCCATTCAATGCCGAAGCGCCGCTGATGGTTCTCGATAAAATTCGAGACGCCGAGCCCGAGCCGTTCGTCGCGCTCGATTCGGCGTTTCCTGCCGCCGCGACAAAGATCATTGGCAAGCTGCTGCAGAAGAATCCGGCCGACCGCTATCAGAACGCACGCGATCTGCTCATCGATCTGGAAGAGCTGGACACGCCGACGGTGCGGCATTCGCTCACCCATTCGCGCAGCGCGATCGGCCGGACGAAGAAGCGACCGAATTGGCTTCGCGTGGCGGTGATTGCAGCGTCGGCCGTGGTCATCGTGCTCGCGATTCACTTCGCCCAGCGCGGCGCCGCAAATGACGCGACCACCACCACCGCCCCACCCGCCCCGCCGCCCCCAATCCGCTCGATCGCAGTGCTGCCGCTGACGAATATCGCCAATAACACGCGCGACGACTTCCTGTCGGTCGGCCTTGCCGACGCGTTGACCACAAACCTGCAGCAGATCCCGTCGTTGCAGGTACGGCCGACGTCGGCCGTTCTCGAGTTTCGAAATCAGCGAGTTGTCGATGCGAAAGCTGCAGGGCTGAAGTTGCACGTGGATGGGCTTCTCGAAGGACACTTCCTCGCTGCGGGCGATCTCGTGCGCGTAAACCTGCAGCTCACCGATGCGCGCACCGGTTATAACGTCTGGGCGGACACCATCGACGGCCGCCGTCACAACCTGCTCAAGTTGATCGATGAGGTATCGGCGCGCACGGTGAGCGCGTTGAATCAAAAGCTCGGCGTTGCGCAGCCGGTCAGCCACGGCTCCGAGGCGCGGACGAAGAATCCGAAAGCGTATGAGGAGTATCTGAAGGCGCGTTCGCTGAACGGCAGCCTCGTTCTGGTGGAACATCGTGCGCAGATCAACGCGCTCAAGCGCGCAATCGCCCTCGATCCGAACTTCGCCGCCGCCTATGCGGACCTGGCCATCGCGTTGTCCCTCGGCCAGGCGCGGGCCCTCGACACTGAGCCCGATGTTGCGGAGAAAACCGAGTGGTATGCGCGGCAGGCGGTGCGACTCGACCCGAATCTCGCCACCGCGCATCTGGCCCTCGGTCGCGCGTTCGTCCGCTTTCCTGATCGATATCGCGAATCCGTTCGCGAAGATCTCGCCGCGCTGCGCCTCAATGCCAACGACTCGCACGCGCTCAACAGCCTGGCAACGTATTTCGTCTCCGTCGGCGACACGCACAAGGCGCAATGCATCGGCGACCGCATGGTGCGCATCGATCCCAACTCGAACGAAGCGAAAACGCGCGGTTACTGGTATGTCAATGCGGTGGATCCCGAGGGGGCGCTGCTGAATGCGCAGTGGGCGATGGCGTCCAAAGACACCGAGCTCGCCGGTCACGATATCCGCGCGTACGCATACATCCTGATGGGCAATTTGCCGGGAGCAACCGCGGAAGCCGATCGCGTCACCGAGCTCGTTCCCAATCACTACCTCGGAAAAAGTCTGAAGGCGATGATCGCAGCGGCCAGCGGCGACAAAGCCGCGTGCGAGACGGTCACTGGGCGGCGATGCGTCAGGCTCTCTGCTACGCAAAAATCGGCGAGCCCCAGAAAGCGGTGGCTTGGGTGCAACGCGCCGCGGCGCTGAGCAACCACAGTTGGTTCGCCTGGCTGAAACATCCATGGATGCAGTCGGTCGAAGCGGATCCGGACTTTCAGAAGACGATTGCGAAGATGAAGGCCGACCTCGATGACGTGCGTGATGACGTCATCGGCGTGTATCAACTGATGTGTAAGTAACCGCCTCTCTGCTCAATCGGAACCATTGGCAGGCAGTCGCTGGCCACCTGCTGCAAATCGGCACGCTGGCGTTCATCGAAGCGCTGAGGTTCAGGAAAGCTCCAGCCGATTGCACCCGTGACGTGGCCGTCATGTTTCAGTGGAACGATGGCGATCGCTTTGCTCTCCTTTTCTGTCCAGATCGAGAGCAGCGGGTAATCCATCCCCCCCGTCATCGACGCTAGCCACACCGGACATGCATTCCGAACGGCCGAGCAGAGCGGGTATGCGGCGGTCAGCGGCACTGGGAAGTATTTTTTTAGGAGCTTCGCTGAAAAACCGAATGCAGCGTATGCGCGCAACTCGCGCGACTCGGATACGACGGTGACGATCGCCGCTTTTGCAGCGCCGTCTGCACAACGTTTCTCGATCCACCTCGACAGCTCTTTCGGACTCGACCGGCTCGACGAGTTGAACCGCGCGCACTCCTGGATTGCGGTCACGAATTCGTGAATGTCGAACGGTTTGCGGATGAGTTGCCAGATGAAGGGTTGGAATTCGAATTCGCGATCGAGCGCCGTCTGTGAAACTGCGGTGAGAACAATGATCCTGTTCAACAGGTGAGGATGGGTGACGCGAAGAGATCGGAGGACGTCGAATCCATTGATCCCGGGCAGCATGAGATCGAGAACCACTGCCGTATATTTCCCGCTGGTGATCGCTTCGAGAGCGGCTTCGCCCGAGGTCACGGCGTGGCTCGTGAGACCGCAGCGGCGAACGAGGACCTCGAGAAATTCGCGAAGACGGATATCGTCCTCGACGACCAGGACTGACATGCAATGAATATAAGCCCGATTTGCGGCTGGTGCAAAAAACTAACCGGTTACTTCGAACATTCGTCGTAGGGCGCGCTCAGCAGGCACCCGGATCTCCTCTGGCACTTCGATTTCGTAACGCATGTATTTGAGCGAGTCGCGCACGTCATCGAGCGTGGTCACTTTCATGAAAGTGCAGAGTTTGCAGCCTTTGAGAAACTGCTTTCCAGGCACCTCCATCGCCAGCCGATCGGAGAGGCCGCATTCAGTGACCACCAGGAATCGCTTTGCCGGTTTTTCCTTCGCGTACTTGACCATGCCGGAAGTCGAAAGCACGGCATCGGCGAGCCTTGCGACATCGGGACGGCACTCGGGGTGAACCAGAATCTCCAACTCGGGATCCGCTTGCCGGATCCGGTCGATCTCCTGGGGCGTGATCTGCTGATGGACGTAGCAGAAGCCTTCCCACGGAATGATGTTTTTCTCTGGAACCTGCTTGGCTACGAAATTCGCGAGGTTGCGATCGGGCACGAAGAGAATGGTTTGGTTCGGCAGTGAGCGCACGACTTTCGGCGCGTTGGCCGAGGTGCAGATGATGTCCGAGAGTGCTTTGACGGCAGCGGTGGTGTTGACGTAGCTGACAACGGCGAGATCGGGATATTGCGTCTTCAACTCCGCGATTCGCGCCTTCAGATCCTCGGCTGGCGCTGAATCGGCGAGTTGACATCCTGCGAGCAGATTCGGCAGAAGCACCGTCCTCGAGGGATTCACGATCTTCGCGGTCTCGGCCATGAAGTGAACGCCGCAGAATTCGATGACATCGGCGTCTTTGACGTTGGATGCCATGAGCGCGAGCTCGAGCGAGTCGCCGACGAAGTCCGCCACTTTGAGGATCTCCGGGCGATAGTAGTTGTGCGCGACGATCACCGCGTTGCGCTCTTTCTTCAGTGCGCGGATCTCCTCGTGCAGCGCCTCGAACTGCTCGACGTCCTCGCGCGTGTATTCGTAAGTAGTGACCCGGCTTAGTTCTTCGAGAAGAGTGCTCATACTCAGGACTGAGGACTGAGGACTGAGGACTGAGTGGTTGGTCGGTATCGGTTATGGCGTTGTTTCGCGACGGCGGCACGCAGGCCGCCAACGATCCGGCCGACTTCTTCGGCGCTCGCAATCAATGTCGTTGCAGTCGGCTCATCGATGTAACCGATGTCCATCGCGACGTACAAATCACTTCGCACTTCTCCGCATGACGCCTTCGCGATTGACAAAGACTGAGTGAACTCGTTTCTGTTGCCGCGTTCAAAACCCTCCGCGATGTTCGATGGCACCGAAAGCGCAGCACTCCTGATCTGCTTCGACAGCACGTAATCTTGACCAAAACGACCGTGGAGCGCCTGGAAGTAGACATCACGGGTTAGCCAACGGGCCTTTTGCCAAGCGATGAGATCTTCAAAACGATCAATTCTTTTCCTCATCGCACTATTGTCCCTCGGTACGGAACCCCTCCACTCACGTAGACTCAGTCCTCAGTCCTCAGTCCTCAGTCCTCAGTCCTCAGTCCTGAGTCCTGAGTCCTGAGTCCTGAGTACGAGTACTACGATCGTCGCGCCCAACGACGCGTCGTCCCAGAAATCTTCCACCCAATCGAGTTTGCGGAGCATGGCCTGCACATTCGCACGTTGCATGCCGATGCCGCGACCGTGAATCAAACGCACCTGCCGGAATCCGCGCTCTCGCGCGGCGGTGAGGTACTCGAGCGCGACGTCGCGCACGTCGCCGGCGCGGAACGGGTGCAGATCGAGCGCATCGGTGATCGGGATCTCGACCGGCGCGTCATCCATGGCAGAGGCGATTATGCGATACTCTTTTCGCACATGGTGCTGTTCAATCACGCAACGCGCGAAATGACCGCGAAGATCGTGTATTACGGTCCCGGCCTCTGTGGAAAAACCACGAATCTCATGGTGATTTTCGACAAGCTGGACCCCAAACAGAAGGGGAAGATGCTGTCGCTGGCCACCAAAACCGATCGTACGCTCTTCTTCGATCTCCTGCCGGTGGACATCGGCAAAGTCGGCAACTTCAACCTGAAGATGCAGCTCTACACCGTCCCCGGTCAGGTTTTCTACAACGAGACCCGCAAGCTGGTGTTGAAAGGCGCCGACTCGGTCGTCTTCGTCGCTGATTCGCAGCCCTCGATGATCGAGTCGAATCGCGAGAGCTTTGCCAATCTCCTCGAAAACATGAAGGAGAACAGCGTGGATCCCGACGACACGCCCATCGTCATTCAGTTCAACAAACGCGACATCCCTGGCGTGCTGCCCATCAAGCAACTGCAGGAGCAGCTCGGATTCGAAGGGTATCCCTATCACGAGGCTTCGGCGATCAAAGGCGAAGGCGTGATGGAGACGTTCAAGCTCGTCTCGAAGATCACTGCCAAGCATCTCTACAACCGGCTGAAAGGCAAACCGGAGCCGATCGACCGCAAGAAACCGGAAAAGCCGGCGAAGCACGCGAAGCCGAAGACCGTGGCCGGAACGAAGAAAGTGCCGATTCCAGTCGCCGAGCCCGAGCCGCCGCCGCTGCCGGACTCGAATCCGTTCGGTGACTCGATGCCGTTTCCCGATGCAAATCCTCTCAGCTCCGGCTACGAGAAGATGGAAGAAGTCTCCCTCGAGCAACTCCTCGAAGGGCGCGAGCGGCCTGCCACGATGTCCGGCTCGATTGCCGTCCCGATTCCTGAGGACATCGAAGAGCTCGGCGCGGAAGAAATGATGCCGATCGACGAGAATCCGCTGTCGGCCGCCCTCATGGATGCGCCGGCCCCGGCGCCTGCTGCGGCCGCGAGCAACGGCCAGATCGCGGTGCTCGAACAGCGCGTACGGCAGCTCGAAGGGTCACTGAACGACGTGTTGCGCACGCTGGGCGATCTCACTGCACGCCTGAAAAATCAGATCGGGCAGTAACAGCGCTTACCTGATAGAATCTCCGACATAATCTTTATTTGGAGGAATTAATGCGTCGGATCATTCCCGCGGTTCTTCTCCTGTCGGTCGTTTTCTTCGGTTGCAGAGTCAAAGAGCTCGCCGAAAAGGCGAAGATCGCCAAAGACCTCGAAAAGCACGGCACGATCGACCTGATGAAGGACGTGTCGAAGGACAAGTACGATCCGCCGAAGGACGGAAAACTGACGGAAGCGCAGATTCAGATGTATCTGAAGGTGCGGCAGCACGAAAAGGACATCGCCAAAGTCGCCAAAGAGCAGATGGACCAGCACTCGAAGGCGGCGGACGAGTCGAAGCATTCGCTGTCAGGCGTTTTCGAAAGCATCAAGACGATCCAGTCGGCAGGCGAGTTCTTCACCGCCGACATCCGCGCCGCCAAGGACCTCGGCTACAACACGCAGGAGTACCTCTGGGTGAAGGGCCAAATCACGGCCGCGAGCATGACCGCATTCGCCGAAGGGCTGACCAATGCGATGAGCGCCCACCAGGATGCCTATCTCGCTCAGACCAGGAAAGCTTACGAGGAAGCGAAGGACGAGCAGACGAAGCAGATGTACAAGCAGATGCTCGACAGCTATGCCCAGACGGTGAAGGAAGGCAAGGAGGCGACCGCGAATCAGGATCCAGCGCTCGTCTACAACCGTCAGTTGTTGAAGAAGTACGACAACGAGCTCGCCGCGTTCACGAACGAATTGGGCAAATACGAGAACAAAGAAGGCGAAGCGAAGCAGTCCGTCGACGAACTTCAGAAAAAGTTAGACGAAGCGACTCGGGGCAAACAGTCGCAGTAGTGACAACCGGCAACCGGCAACCGGCAACGCGTCGTGCCGCGTCAGCGGCGCGACGCTTTCCGTTTCATCTCCAGTGCTCCGCCTGCGCGACGCAGTACGATCCCAATCAACTGATCAATCTGTGCCGCAAGTGCGGCGCTCCCCTGCTCGTCCATTACGACCTCTCGCCCGCTCCCGAGCTCCGGCATCAAATCAAGGAGCGGCAACCGACCATGTGGCGCTATGCCGAGGTGTTGCCGGCGGAGGAAGGGATCACGTTGGGTGAAGGCATCACGCCGTTGCTGCAATCGAAGCAGTACCCCAACGTCTGGATCAAGGACGAATCGAAAAACCCGACGCGCTCGTTCAAGTCGCGCGGCATGTCGCCCGCGGTGACGATGGCCAAGCACAACGGCGCGAGGAGCGTCGCCGCCCCGACCGCCGGGAATGCCGGCGCGGCGCTTTCTGCGTGCGGCGCTCGCGCGGGCCTGCCGGTGTTTGTGGCGATGCCGCAGGACACGCCGAAATCGATCGTCGATGAGTGTCGTAGCTACGGCGCTGAAGTCGAGCTGGTGGCAGGACTGATCACTGACGCTGGAAAACGCGTGCAGCAGTACATCGCCGCGAACGGCGGGTTCGATCTCTCCACGCTAAAAGAGCCTTATCGCGTCGAAGGTAAGAAAATCATGGGCTACGAGCTCCTCGAGGATCTCGGACGCATTCCTGATGCGATCATCTATCCGACCGGCGGAGGAACGGGACTGATCGGCATGTGGAAAGCCTTCGGCGAAATGCAACGCCTCGGTTGGATCGGCGATGAGCGGCCGCGCATGTACAGCGTGCAATCGAGCGGCTGCGCTCCGATCGTGCGCGCGTTCGAACAGAAACTCGATCACGCCCCGGAGTGGGAGAACGCGCAGACTTCGGCGTGGGGACTGCGCGTGCCGCGCGCCATCGGCGATCGGCTGATGCTCGCTGCGCTCCGCAATTCCAAGGGAGGCGCAGTCGCCGTTGAGGAGAATCAGATCGAATCGGCGGCGATGGAGATGCGCATCCAGGAAGGAATCGACGCCGGTCCCGAGGGGGGCGCAGCGCTTTTGGCACTTCGCCGTCTAATGCAAAAAGGAGCCATTTCCGAGCGAGACACGGTCGTCCTGTTCAATACAGGTGGGAACAAATACCGATGAAGCTTCGAGTCGCCACTTTGCTGGTCTGCGCGGCCGGATGGGCGGTTCGCGTTTTCGCGAGCTGTCCAACGCAGCCGCCGCAACTCGTTGCGCCGGCAAACGGCGCTGCAAATGTCGGCTCACCCGTTCACTTTGACTGGAACAGCGTCTCAGGTGCGGACGCGTACCGGCTCTGGGCATCGTTCGGCGGCGCAAACGCGAACATCATCGCCCTGACGACCGACAGCGAATACACCACCAACGTGCCAGCGGGAAGCGTCGAGTGGTGGGTCGACGCCGTCGGCGACAGAACATGCACCGCGCCAGTTACGGCAGGCTGCCCATCGAATCTAGCGTCGCCCTCGCTGCTCGCTCCTGCGAACGCGGCAACGGGTCTCGCCTCACCGGTTCTCCTCTCCTGGACGGCGGTCTCCGGAATCTCCGGCTATCGCGTCTTTGCGTCGCTGAACGGTTCGCCGGCCGTGGGCGTCGGCACGACGACATCGACTCAGCTCAGCGTCCCATTTCCGCAAGGAAACGTCACATGGTTCGTCGAGGCGCAGTTCGTCGATTGTCCGTCGACATTTTCGCGATTCGGCACGTTCACCATCGCCGTGGGCGCGCCGTGCAGCAGCACGCCGGCAACGCTCGTCGCGCCGGCGAATGGCGCGACAATCACGACGTCACCGGTCACGTTTCAGTGGAACCGCGTTGCTAGCGCCGCGGGTTACAAACTCTACATCGGTGGCGATCTCGGCGGCACCACGACGGATACGACTCTGACGCGACTCGTCGGCGAGGGCCTGATCACCTGGCGCGTCGACACGATGTTCCCCGGCTGCCCTGACGTGCCGTCGGCGCAATTCACGTTCACGGTCCCCGCGGCTAATTCGTGCACCGGGACGATCGCACTGCTCACGCCCGCAGAAAACGCGAGTGTGAGCTCACCGGTCTTGCTCGGCTGGACGCCGATTGCGGCAGCGACTGCGTATCGGATCTGGATCTCCGTCGACGACGGAGCGCCTGTCGCGATTGCGCGCAGCATCAACAACTCGCAGGCCCTGCCGCTGCCCAGCGGCAACATCGACTGGTATGTCGAAGCGCTCTTCGCCTCATGTCCATCCATCCTGTGCGAGCGGCGACGTGTGCTTCGAATCAAGCGCCGGTCCTCACTTCGCCTCTCAACGGGACCCAACCGGCAGGTTCGGTGACATTCACATGGAACGCAGTCACCGGTGCGCTGCTGTACCGCCTGTGGGTGTCATCGAACGGCGATGGATTCGAAGACATCGGCGTGACCAAGAACACGAGCGTCCAAGAGGATGTCGGCAGCGGGACGATTCAGTGGTACGTCGAGGCTCTGTTCGCCGGCTGCCCCACCGCCGCCTCGAACAAAGCGACGTTCACGATTCCGACGCCAATCTGCGCGAACGGCACCACGCTGCTGATCAGCCCAGCCGACAATTCCAGCGGCGTCACCGCTCCGGTGACGCTGGTGTGGAGCGCCGTGGCCAACGCTTCGGAGTATCGAGTCTTCAGCAGGACAGCAACAGGAAGTCCGGTCGTGATCGGCAAAACCGGCGGCGATCAAACTTCGCTGAAAAAGAACTTGCCGCCGGGAACGATCGAATGGTGGGTGGAGTCGGATTTCGACAGTTGTCCGGGCACAAAGTCGACACATTCGAGATTCACCATCTCGCGCGGGGCAAATTGCGGAACCGACGTGCCGCACCTGGTGAGTCCCTCCGAGGGCGCGAGCAGCGTCACGTCGCCGGTGCGGTTGGACTGGGACCCTCTGAGCGGCGCAGTTGGATATGCCGTCCTCGTCCGCCACAACAGCGGCTCGCCGACTTTGCTTACCGAAACGAACAACACCGAGGTGACGAAACGCCTGCCGGAGGGAACGTTCGAGTGGTGGGTGGTGGCCTTCTTCGCCGGATGTCCGGCGGCCGAGTCGCAACATTCAACGTTCACCATTCCTGAGACGACTTGCAACAACCGGCAGCCGATCCTGATGACGCCGGCCGAAGGGGCGACTGCGCTTCTCTCGCCGGTGCGCTTCTCGTGGGCTCCAGTGCCG
>WNGB01011093.1_pt1 | contig 12374 bp, 17 predicted proteins | sample 5400681 | NCBI WGS metagenome assembly WNGB01 (sample SAMN13153367, study PRJNA577476) | soil metagenome | isolation source: 115 cm soil or saprolite under grassland replicate 2 | place: USA:California | collected 2016-06-15 | reverse complement strand
CGAGCACGCCCTGGACATCTTTCAGCAGACCAAGAATCGCCCGACCTTCATCATTCTGGACAGCCACATCGGCTACGGCTCGCCGCATAAGCAGGATACCGCCGCAGCGCACGGCGAGCCGCTGGGCGAGGAGGAGGTCCGGCTGACCAAACGCGACTACGGATGGCCCGAGGACGCAAAATTCCTGGTTCCCGATGGCGTGCGCGCCCACTTCGCCGCTGGAATCGGCAAGCGCGGCGCGCAGGCCCGCGCCCGTTGGACCGAATTGTTCGCGGCGTATCGGTCTAAATATCCCGAGCTTGCGACCGAGGTCGACCTGATGCAGCGGCGCGAGTTGCCGAGCGGATGGGACCGCGGGCTGCCCGTTTTTCCCGCCGATCCCAAGGGAATCGCCGGACGGGACGCGTCGGGCAAAGTGCTCAACGTGCTCGCGCAGAACATCCCATGGCTGCTCGGCGGATCGGCGGATCTCGGCTCGTCCAACAAGACGCTCCTCACGTTCGAGGGAGCCGGCGATTTCGAGCCCGGCAGTTACGGCGGCAGGAACTTGCATTTCGGCATCCGCGAGCATGCAATGGCCGCGTCGGTCAACGGACTCTCGCTGTCCAAGCTGCGCGCTTTCGGCGCCACGTTCTTCATCTTCAGCGATTACGCGCGGCCGTCCATTCGGCTTTCGGCCCTGATGGAACTGCCGACCATCTTCGTCTTCACCCACGATGCGATGGGCGACGGCGAGGATGGTCCGACCCACCAGCCGGTCGAACAATTAGCGTCATTCCGCGCCGAACCCGGCTTGGTGGTGCTGCGGCCGGCGGACGCCAATGAGGTGGTCGAGGCCTATCGCTATATCATGCAGCTGCGACACAAGCCGGCGATGTTAGCGCTCTCGCGTCAACCCCTGCCGACATTGAACCGCAGCAGGTATGCACCCGCATCCGGGGTCGCGCGCGGCGCCTATGTGCTCGCAGATCCGCCGGACGGAAAGCCTGAGGTGATCCTCATTTCGTCAGGCAGCGAGGTCAGCCTCTGTGTCGATGCGCATGAGCAACTGCTCGCAGAGGGAATCCGCTCGCGCGTGGTGTCGATGCCGTCCTGGGATATTTTCGAGGATCAGACGCAGGCGTACCGCGACAGCGTGCTGCCGTCCGACGTGACCGCGCGCGTCGCGGTGGAGCAGGCCTCCACCTTCGGCTGGGAACGCTACGTCGGCCAATCCGGCCGCATCATCGGCATGAAGACATTCGGCGCATCGGCGCCGCTCAAGGAGCTCTTACGAAAATACGGATTCGAGCCGGAGCGCGTGACGGAGGTCGCCAAGGAGCTGCTCGGCAAGCACAATAAGAACTGAAGCTGGAAACATTTGCGAGTTGGGAAGTGAGCAAGCGCGACATTGTCTTCCTGTTCGACGTCGACAACACGCTGATCGACAACGATCGCGTGCAGGCGCATTTGAGCGAACACCTCGAGCAGACATACGGGGCCACCACCCGCGATCGGTACTGGCAAATTTTTGAAGACCTCAGGAGCGAGCTCGGATACGCCGACTACCTGGGTGCGCTCGAGCGCTACCGGACGGAGGACTTGCACCGCCCCGAGGTGCTGAGAATGTCGAGCTGGCTGGTCGATTATCCCTTCGTCGATCGCCTTTATCCCCGCGCGCTGGACGCGGTGAAGCATGTGCAGCAGTGGGGGACCGCCGTCCTCTTGTCCGACGGCGATGCCGTGTTCCAGCCGCGCAAGGTGGAACGATCCGGCCTTTGGCGCGCCTTCGAAGATCGCGTCCTCATCTACATCCACAAGGAGGAGGAGCTTGACGACGTCGAGCGTCTCTACCCTGCCGAGCACTATGTCCTGATCGACGATAAATTGCGCATTCTGTCTGCAGTGAAGAAAGTTTGGGGCGAACGCGTAACGACCGTGTTTCCCAAACAGGGTCACTATGCGCTGGACCCCAAGGTTATCGCCGAGTATCCGCCTGCGGATATCGAGCTTGCGAAGATCGGCGATCTGCTCGCTTACGATCTCTCCGCATTGCTTGAGAAAAAAGGTCGCGGAAATCGCAACGCCGTCAACCGGACTGGTCGTTAGATCCCACCGCAGTGAAGCGCCGGTCACGAATGCGCGCAGCCAAGCGGGTTGCAGCAAGATCGAGCAATCGAGTTCTCCTTCGACGAGCCCCCTACAAACAGCTGCTCACCCGTAAGGCCGTGAGGGCTTAATCTCACCGACACGTTGCAGTTGCATGGTTCCCTGGGGGATTATAACCTTGACAAAGCAAGCCCAAGATGTAGATGGGGTTGGACAGGCCGATGCCGTGACCCCGGCTATGATTGAGGCGGGGGTCCGAGAATACTTGCTCCATGACCGAGAGGCCGATGATGCCGCTACTATCGTTTGCGATGTATTTCAGGCGATGGCCGAAGCTGCGGTTCGATTTGTTCGCGAAGCTCCAACGCGAGCTCGATGAGGATTTTGATGCCACGCGAGATTGTGCGTAAACCGTCAATGTCCACATTAACACCTTCGGGATTGACGCGTCTTTTGCGGTGTTTGGCTTCGTAGTTCTTTGGGTAGGTGCCGCTGACCATCTGGACCAGCCATATCTTGCCCCGCGGTATCCAAACCCCGTGAGCCAGCAAATCGCGCCAACGCAAAACCTCCGCTGCTCGTGTTTGTAGGGTGACCAGAATTTGGGGATCGATTTTAATATTTCGCAGGAAGGCTATCTCGCCTATCATTTCGATCCGACTATCAATGCGCGGATCGCGAACGGAGATGCGGCCGAGCCTGTCATCTACTCCCAATACGTCCCAAGCCAAGCGACGTATTGTTTGTTCGAAATAGGCCCAACGGACCATGATGCGTCCGATCTCTTTGTGAAAACTCAGCGGGAGATCGTATTCGGCGGGGGCGACAATTCGGGTTGGTTTTTTTCGCATGGGCAAGCCTAAAGAAACAAAAGAACTAGAGCTACATCCCGACGCATGGGCGCGCTTTGAGCGCGCTGTAGACGTTGTGGCAAAGAGTCCGCCGCAGCACCGCAAGGTAAAGCGGAAAAAAGGAAAGAGTCCTGGCAAACGGGAGACTAGGAAAGGAGGCCGCTGATATATGGGCCAGCGCTGCAGGCTTACTTGGATTGATTATGACGCCCTCATCCCGTCTTTGACGGAGGCCGTACAAGGGTTGCTTCAGCCATCGCGCAAATCCTCTCGACAACGGCTGTCATCTCATTCGATTCGACGCCCGCGCCTTTTGCGACGCCCTCCGCAACCCCAAGCAACCCGGCGGTCATCTGACCCAATTTAGCTGGCGGATCGTCGTGCATTATAGCAAGCTCGGCAAGGAGGGCGGCTACGACGCCCTGCAATGCTATTATTTGCATTCCCATGCGTTTCACTTCATCTAACATGTGTCGTCTCCGCTCCCTGTAGCTCTGCCTTAAACTGGTTTTCGCGATTGCCAGTAGCGCACGCGCACAGGTTTTGGGCGCTGCTTCGCGCGCCATTCCAGAAAGCGCTTAGCTTGGCGCTTAATGCGCCTCGGTGTGACCTTGCTTGTGAGGCCGTCGATAGGTAAGGCGCTTGCCGACGATGCCCTTTGCGGCCATTTCGGCGCGCATGTAGTCGTTGTAACCAAGTGCCGTGCGCGTGCTGTAGCGAAAGTCGAACTCCGCAAGGTAGCGGTGCAGATGCTTTTCGCCGCAATGCTGATAAACGCCTTTCATGCCGCGCTTGAAAATTGAGTAGTAGCCTTCGACGGTGTTGGTCGTGATGACGTACTCCGCATCCTTGGTGTAGCGGACGTATTCATCATAGCGATGGTTTACGGTGTCGTGGCCCGCGTACTCTTTGCCAAGGTCGTAATAGTGCTTGGCTTCGTCGGTGTTCATGCGGGTTTCGCGCGCGACGTTCTCGCGAATGATCGGCATAACGTCGGAGATCGCTTGACCGTCGATATGGAAACTACGCGCTGATCCGCCACGCTCAACGAGCGTCAGAACCACGTTCTTGTGCGTAAACCCGCGCTGCATCTTCGGCACGCCCTGTAGGCGACCGAAATAGGTTTCGTCGGCCTCGACAATTTTTCCGCCGCCGCCCATCGGGGCAAGGCCGCCAGTGCGCAGGGCTTCGCGAAGCCTGTGCATCATGAACCAAGTGCTTTTGTAGCTGATGCCTAGCGAGCGGTGGACCTGATGGGCGCTGACGCCTTTTTTCGAGGCTGTAAGTAGGAACAGCGCGGCCAGCCACTTGGTCAGCGGGATTTTGGAGCGCTCGAAAACGGTCTTGACCGTGACCGTGAACTGCTCACGGCACGCCGAACACTGGTAAAGGCCGGGACGGTGCGCCTTGCCTTCGAGCTTGGTCACGTCATCGCCGGTGGCACCGCAATGCGGACAGATCGGCCCTTGCGGCCAAACCCGAGCCTCAAGCCACTTACGGGCTTTGGTTTCGTCAGTGAAGATCGGGTTCTGGAGGTTCGAGGCCATGACACAGCGTCCTTTCTGCTGGATATACTAGCAGTTGACGCTGCTTTGTCAAGGTTATAATTCCCGGTTCACTGTAAAGAACAGGCCGGAAACAGGAAAGCCGAGCGGGCGATCATTTCCTACAGCCAAAGGTTGGTGCTCCAGACCCAACGGACGTCGTCCCGGCCGACGCCCGCGCGGCGCGGGTGGAGAGCCGGGACTTGGGTTCGTTTGGCCAAAATCGCAGTTGGGTTCGTTTGGCCAAAATGCGCGGCGCCTTCTCGCCCTCATGCTGAGGAGCATCGCAGCGCGACGCGAGCGCAGGCGCTGCCGTCGCCGAACCGCGCTGCGATGCGTCTCGAAGCATGAGGGCGCACGCAGTGGCTCGTCCTCGTCCTTCGAGACGCGCGCACGCAAGTTCGCGTTTGCACAACCTTTGTCGCATGCGCGCTCCTCAGGATGAGGACGACCATCGCTTGCGGCATTCTTCACCATGTCAAACAGCCCATCTCGTTCCCGCGCCCGCATTGCTGCGTCCGGGCTTTGCCTCTTTGCTTCACTCACCCCAACGAGGGGTGGGCGGAGCGCCGAGAGACGTTCGGGTGCTCGGCGGAACACCCGTGGGCGTGCACGTAACGCGGCACGCCAGGCGCCTAGCGACCCGCCTCCGCTGGCGCTTCGGCGGGTAACCAAACCCGCCATAGCCTTGGCGACGGCGGGCGAGGCGCCTTGCGTCCCATGACGCGGGACGCTCGCCTCTCGGCGCTCCACCGTGGCGATGATGCCGTTTACTGCGGCGACAATGGCTTGCGTTGTCTACCTGGCACTAACGGCACCACGGGCGCACAACGGTTTTTAGCTGCACTGTCTAACCGGGCCAAGCATCACGGTCCCCACTTGCTGACGCGCGGCATGCGACCATCGGGCGGGTCGAAGTACATCTTCTGCACGCGTACGATCGTACGCTTTCCAGGCCCGCGCGGCCGCGGGTCCCTTTCCACACTTCGAGGACACTCAGATGCTTCGGATTTGGGTTTTCGCTGCAGCACTATCGACATTCGTCGGCTCCACATTCATTCAAGGTGCAGTGCTTGCGGCCGCTAAGACGACAAAATCGCCCGTAATCAAGAAGAAGAAGGGCGAACTCGCGTGCCCCCCGAACACGAATGACTGTAGCCCGAGCCCGTGGTGCTGTATCAAGCCGAATATCTGCGTTATTGGCGGATGCTCGCGCTGAACTGGCGAGGGCTGCGATCGCCCGGCCGCCACGATGCAACACGCCATCGCCGAGTTCGGGCAGGTTTGCGATCTCACGCGCGCAATGGTCTCGCATAAAGGCCCGGGCGGAGCTAATGAACAGACGAGTTTGGATACGTGCGTGCGGTCGTGGACGCCGGAGGCGGAATGGCTCGGCCCCAGCGACCACCTCCCCGGACGAAACGAGGCGCGCCACGTAACGCCCCGGGAGTGGCCACAGACGGGCGCGTGGCGACGACGGGGCTAGGTGAACGGCCGGAACCGAGCCCGGCGATGACTCTGACGCCATCTGGTTAAGCCCAAGTGTAAAAGACGAGAAACGCCGAGCGCGCGACTGGCGGCAACGGATAGCTCGCGGCGAGCAACGCCATCATCTGCGCCTCGCTCAACGCGATCGGCGCAAGTCCTCAGCCGGTGGCAACCCTACGCGTTGGATGTCGGCAGCAACAGCGCGCGCTCGCCACGGTGACACCGACAGTGCCCTCAGTGTAAATCCAAACGCGTATGGTCCGACACACACCGTGTTCTCGCGGCTCTGTCTCAACCTCGCCGATAAAGACGCAGCGGACGCTACGCTGCTTGTACGGAAGCCAGAACGTTGCGGGGCGGGTTCTGTCAGCCGAAAAACCTTTTGACCACTTCCACAAGGACGGTCCTGCCCTGCGCGGTCGAGACCGCGTCTGAACGCGTAGCCTGTACCACCGCGTTTCCAGCGGACCCGAGCGTCGGCACCGGCACATTCATTGTCTTGCGTCCCTTGTCGGTAAGCTGACCCCTCCAGGTTTTCGTCAGGTGGAAGGGGCTGCCCCTGATGTAACCTTCGTTGGTAAGCCACTCGAGTGTAGAGCCAAGTACAGCATCAAATTTCCGGCCTGATGGTAAAGTAGAGTCTCGCGAGTCCAGTCCCAACATCCTTGCAACTTCCTCACCCTCTATTTCGCCGACAAGTGGAAACGCTATGTAGAGTTTAGAAAAAATGATCCCCGTTAGCTGGTTAAACTCGCTCATGTTGGGGGGCATTGTAACGTCTATGTCGGACATGGGTTTCCCTGATTTTTTGAAAAGACACCGATGTGGGCTGGGTGGAAGGCGGGGCCGCTTCTTTTTTTCAGGCTGCGCGTCCGACTCGCGCGAGCGCACCGATCGGATCAGGCTCGTAGCGGCTGAGACCGGCCGCCAGCAGGCGCCGCAGCAGCTCAGCCGCGGCCGCGCGTCCCATCACCGGCCCATACTCGCGGTCGTCATCGGTCACGGCGACGTAGCCGTTGGCGGGAACCGGCTGCCAGGGCTTAGGGCGCAGCGCCGCGCATTGGCACGCATAGGCGGCCGACCTCGCGGCCGCACACCAGCGCTCGGGGTCGAGCCTGCGGTTGATCGGCTCGTCGAGTGCCGGATTACGGTCGGGGTCCATCGCATAGGCACGTTCCAGCGCTTCGCGATCGACCCGGCTAAGCCTCTTCATCGGTGCCCATCTCGAATTGAAGGCGGTCGTAGTAGCTCACGCTCGGCGGCCGGGTATTCGAGCCGCGCGACACATGCGGCTGCCGCGCCTGCGGCGAGACACGCAACCGCATGGAAAGCTGAAACACGGCAGACAGGGCGTTGCGCTGCGCCTTGATGACGACATCGGTACCACCGCCCTCGCGAATAAGCTTCGCGCAGGCTCGCGCCTGCACCACCGCATCTGCATAGACGCATAGCAGCGGCACATCGACGGCCTGAAAATGTCCTTCGCGCGAGTTCGTCACGACCTCGACGAAAACCGCCTTGGCTTCCGGGCAGAGATCGTCCGGCGGCCGCAGCCGGGTCGACAGTTGCCCCTGGAAACCTTGCGAGCTCGCGCGAACGTCGGGGCTGGGAAAGCCCGCAGCGGCGGCGGCTAGTCGTCCAGGGCGGCCAGGACCTGCCATTGGGGAGGACTCCGAAGAGTTGCGGAGATTGCCCCGATTTCCCGGATTAAGGCAAGGTCAGCGGCGGATCAGGGCCGGATTCCTGATGGCTGAAACATTCGCGGCAGATTCCCAAAGTTACGAAGGAAAACATTTTTGCGGCGCATCGGCGCCCCCCGAACCTTGGAACTTTCAATTTTTCAACTCCGCCCCCCCCACCCCGGCTCTTCGGTTGGGCGGCGATTATGGCCTCACAGAGCAAATGTTTGGCGCCGAGTAACAAGCCCCGCGCGGGTTCCAAGGCGACTAAGCCTCAGAGGACGCTCGATTGCAAAGCCCAAGGACTGCTCGGACGACGACTTCGCGCAAGCGTTGAGGCGGGGCTCGACAGTGCTCATCAGCACTCGCCCGCCTTGCAACGGGTGCAACTCACCGATGGAGTCACGTCATGGAGTTTCTACTTTTTTGGATCGGAGGCAGCATCCTTGTCGGGATGTTCGTCATCAATCCGATGTCGGCACGCTACGTCGATCAGCGCTGGCACGCTTTGCGCAGCACGCCCCGGCCCGTGTTGCCGGTGCCATCCGCGCGCAGTGCTCGCAAGCAAGGGCTGATCATCGGCAGCATTATTGTGATGGCCTACGCGGCGGCAATCGCCATCGCGTTGCTGTTGTCCGCCGACAAAGCGCCAGCCGGGCAACTCGAAATGAAATACCCCAATTGGTTCGCCTATCAGCAAGCGTGGCTCAACACGCGAGTCGGCGGCGACCGTTACTTGCGATGCGATTATACCGCACGCCTCTGTCTCGATGGATCGATGATTACCGGTGGCGGCACGATGGTGTTCGTCGGCGTGATCCTCGATGGCAATGATCGCAAGACGATCCTGCGGCACATCGCGTGCTATGGCGATTTCGATTTCTGCGCAGACTTCGACAGAGGAATCGACCCCGAAGGTAGAGTCGTCACTCTGCCGGACATGCCGATCGCTTGCGTCGAAGAAATGCGCCAGAACGGCGTCGTGAGTACGAGCGGCCCGTGCAAGGGCTACACGGACGGTTTTCGTGGCGAAGCCCGGCGCAGTAGGCAATGAACACCGCAGGGCCGCCGCTTCGGCGACGGCCCGACAGTGCCCATACCGAGCACTCGCCCAAGATGGCGTCATATAGAGGAATAGTGAGATGAAGAAAGTAGCATTGTTTGTCGTCGCGTTGACTGTGCTGGCGGCTACTGCCGCCGAGGCCCAGACTGTCCGGTACTACAACAGCCGGGGTTCCAGCATGGGCACCAGCACCACCACCAGCTCGGGCGCAACCACCTTCTACAACTCGCGTGGAAGCGTGATCGGCCGATCGTATCGACGTTGAGCACCGCAGAGGCCGCCGCGTTGGCGGCCTCGACAGTAACATCCCGCGCGGGATCGGGCGACAACGGAGCAAGCAAGTGAACATCAGGAGCATCATCCGCATCACCGAGCGTGGGCGAACTGCGAGCCTCACCGGTTCGTGGCAACGTGAAGCGCGTTGGCAGATCATCAAGGCACACGACGGCCGAACGGTGCGCGCCTATAAGATGAACAGCGGCAAATTGGGGCTCGAAGCTTTGCGTCGAAGAATGCGCGACGGTTGGGTCGAACTTGACGAATCGGACAAGCGCCGCACGGCGGAAGGAATATTCGGCAAGCACGATATCCACGCACTCATGACCAAGCAGAAGGGCATCTGCTTTTATTGCGACCGGCGCATCCGGCGACGATACCACATCGATCATTTCATCCCGGTGTCGCGCGGCGGCACGCATTGGCCGACGAACCTTCGCCTTGCTTGCCAGCCCGCAACCGTGTCAAGCGCGATCTGATGCCATGGGAATTTACGCCGAAGGTCAAGCGCTATCGGATCACCAAGGCCATGATCGAGGCTCACAAGGTCACCATCACCAGACCAGGAGCATGAAAGTGCAGAAAGTTCTTGCCAGCCTGCTGATCGTCGCGACCGCCACCGCGGCTCTCGCCGAGCCCTCAACATCGCGATCGTTCTACGACCGCAACGGCAGCTTTTCTGGCAGCTCGCTCACGCGAGGCAACTCGACCAGCTTCACCGATCGTAACGGCCGCTTCGACGGCACTGCCATCCGCAACAGCGATGGCACGACCAGCTTCTATGATCGCAACGGCCATTTCACCGGCTCGGTCATCAACACGACACCACGCCGATAATCGGAGACGACGCCATGTCCGGGATGATGGTGTTGGGTTGCCAACCTGGCTGCGACGAACAAATGTTTGGCGCAGAGAAACAAGTCCCGCACGGGGGCGGAAGCGACAAAGAAGCGGATGGCAATGATGCCATGAAGCTATTTTGCGATATCAACGAACCGTTGGCGTCGCGGCAGTGAATATCGAAGCTGCAAACCCGATGGAGTGAAATCAATGTTGCAACGTATCTTTTTAGCCAGTGGATCAGGGCGAGATATGACGCCAGCGGCTCGCATTCTCGCCGAAGAGATTCTTCCCGCCGTTGCGAAGGTGGCCAAGGAAGCGATCACGGGTGGCCTGGTGAAGCGCGGACAGCGGTACAACGGCGCGCTCATGGCGATAGGCCGAGCGGTGAACGGCGAGGACTTCGCGATCTCTCCAGCAGGACTGCAACAGCCCGAGCGGCGTATGGCCTTTATTAAACAGTTGACGAGCGCAACCGGGGCAGACGGCGTCTGTCCACTGGCGTGGGTCCAGAACCAATGGGGCACGTCGGATAAAGATAAGTACAATTCCGCGGGCTCGGCTTTCTGGCGGGTGTTGCGCACACTCGCGCGCGAACTGCTCGACTGCGACGAGCCAGACTGGCCGTCGCACCTGGTCTGGGGCAACCTCTACCCGCTCGCGCCCTGCGGTGGCGGCAACCCGAACGCACCCTTGCAGCGGGCGCAGTTCGAAGGTTGCCGCAGGTTGCTGCACCAAGAGATTGAGGAAGACCGGCCGCGACGCCTCATTTTCCTCACCGGGCTCGACTGGGCTGAGCCGTTTTTGCGCGGAAAATTCGAGCCATCGACGATCAGATCGCTTCCATTCGTCGAGACGGCTGGCTACTGGGTGGTCGGCAGCGGGTATCGCGCGTCAACCGTTGTTGCGCCACATCCTCAATGCAAGCCTGAGGCGCAATGGACGGCGGCCGTCGTGGCTGCGTTCCGCGCGTTGGACCAGCAAGCCGTAAAACTGCGAGTGTAGATTGGATCTCGAATGGGTGAGCGATCTCGTTCCATTGCCCGAAAGAGCGCGGCTCGCCCGTGCCATTCGGGAAAACTGTGAACGGCAAGCCACCCCCGAGATCGAGACGAGCCATTCGTTAAAGAGGGGCGACGATGCGATGTGACCGGTGCAAAGCGATCGTCAGCGATCACGACAGTCACATCTGCCAGAACATAAACGAAGCTATCAGTAATCCCCGCGAAATGTGCGACCGCGCGAACATGGTGATCGACCGTGCGATCAGTCAAGGCTTGATCACGTTCATGACGCCGACCGCGCGCGGTAGTCTCCACGCTCTAATGCAGATCGCGTTGGAACATGAAGTCGAAGCGGGTGGTCCGTTTGTCAAGCAGAAGCGAAACGCAGGCGGCCCGTCGCTCACGACGTGCGAGCACTGCGGCAGACATATTCCATGCGAGTAAAAAAAGCTCCGGCACCGTTGGAGCGTGGCCGGGGCCTGATCGTCTGCAAATAGCAGCCGCGCTAGTTCTTCAGCGCGGAACCACGCAGGCCGCTCCGGGCCGTGCCGTTCCGGATGGGTGCACCGCCGCTGGGTCGGCTCGCTCGCTGGATGAATTGTTTGGCCCGGCAACGGCTCTGCGTATTTGCCTTAAATCAACGGAGGATCGAGTGCTCAAAAGGCGGCGGCTGTCCGCATCTGACGCGGCGTCTTTCCAGTCCAGCGCTTGCATGCGTGCGTGAATGCGCTCACCTCATGAAAGCCGAGCAGCCACGCAATTTTCGATACATGCAGCTTGCGGTCATCGAGGTACCGAACGGCCAGATCGCGCCGCAGCTGCTGAAGTATTTCAGTGAAGTTCAACCCTTCGTCCGAAAGCTTTCGTGCAAGCGTCCTCTCGCTCATTCCCAGACTGCGAGCAACGTCGTTTACGAGCACTCTTCCATGAGGAAGAACCGAGGAAATTGCGTTCTCAACTCTCGTGCGCAACTGGCTCTTATCACCTTTTCTATCGGCTAGCGCCGCTTCGCAATATTTCAGGAGAAGATCGTTGAGACGAGTATCAGCGTGAATAAGCGGCAAGGTACGTGCGTCAATGTTGAAGGCAAACTCGTCTGTGTCAGCGCCGAACTCCACTTTCGTTCCGACAAATCGCACCATTTCGGAGGTGCCTCCCGATCGATGATGAGCGATCGAGAAGTGTTGCGGTACGAGGTTCAGCCCTGTGAGCACGCGGCAAATTCGTAATGCAGCAAACATGCAAAATTCAATTTGATGTCTGTCTGAGTGCCGTGGAACGCCAGAGTAACTCAGGTCGACAATGAGCCTGTTTCCCTCTCGATATCCGAACACGAGGGCCTCGTTGGTAATCTTGCTGTATCGCGCAATCCGCTTCAGGGCATCGCCTAAGGTCTGCGAACACGCCATGACGTAGTACAGCAGCCCGATTTCGCGCAGATCGAAATCGCGAGCCAGCGTGAAGCCAATACAGTCATCCTTGAGAGCAATCGCCGCCTCATCCAAAAGCGCGATTTGGCTTCGCACACTCAGTCGCTCTTC
>WNGB01011091.1_pt1 | contig 12374 bp, 19 predicted proteins | sample 5400681 | NCBI WGS metagenome assembly WNGB01 (sample SAMN13153367, study PRJNA577476) | soil metagenome | isolation source: 115 cm soil or saprolite under grassland replicate 2 | place: USA:California | collected 2016-06-15 | reverse complement strand
GAGCAGGCCGCCGGTGTTGGTCCAGGTGAGCCCGTGCGCGGTGACGATAGCGAGCCAGCCGCCGCCGGTGATGATCGCGGCGAGCACGCGCCGGCGCCAGCGGCGCGGCACGACCTTGCGTACGACGAGGGCTGCGAGTGTGGTCGCCGCGCCGAGCGTGACGTAGAAGATCCCGGACCGGCTTAGCCCATCGCCGGCGAGTCCATCGATGCCGTGCAGGAGCGCACCGGTGGTCAAGACGCCCGCGCTGGCCAGGTGCGGGGCGAGTTGCCGACGGTTCCGGAACAGCGTCGAACCGCCTGCCTCGCGGATCTCGTGCCGCCGGACGGCTCGCTGGTCGACCGGATCGCGCGAGCGGGCCTCGGCCAATGCGCGGGCGACCCTCAGGTCGGCCTCCGTCACGTCGCGGTCGAGCCGCACCGACCGGGTGCGTCTTGCTGGCGGGCGGGACGGCCGACCAGCGGGCCGGAGCGAACGGCGGACTGGGCGGACGGCCATCACGCGACCTGCCCGATGTGCTGCGCCGCCGTAGCCGGACGCCCCGCGTCCTCGGCTTGCGGGTCGTCGAGGATGTGCTGGCGTGAGCCGACGATGGTGCCGTAGGCAACGACCATGCGGCGGTCGCTTCCGTCGTGAACCACGAGCCCGTCGCGCTCGAGGTGGTCGAGCGCCGCGCGGATCACATTGCCGTGCAGCTCCATCGCGCTGGCCAGCTCGGTGATGCTGGGAAGCCGGTTCCCGGGTGCGTACTCACCGGTCTCGATCCGGTCGCGCAGCCCGTCGTACACCGTCTGCCAACGCGCCGTCTTGGCGGGCGAGTAGTAGATACCTGCGATGACCGATCCCTGCTTGTAGTCGGCTGGCAGCAGGAGAGCCAGATCTGCACACTGCTGCAGAACTGGGCACTCGGTCGAACAACGTTCGACGAGCTGCGCGGCCGCGGCCGCGTCCAGATCCTCGGCGTCGAACTCGTGGCTCAGCCGGCATGGGGTGAGCCTGCCATCGAGCGCTGCCTCGTCGATGGCGGCGTACAAGGCACGACTCGCCTGTGCCTTAGTGACGGGTCTGGTTGACAGTTTGATTGCTGTCATTGCTGTGACTGCTCCTCGCAAACCACGTGGACCGACGGCACGACCTCGGGCGGCGGGAAGGGCCGACGCGTGGGCCGGCCCTGCCCCGCCGATCGGTCAACTGGTGACGTACTCCTTGTCGCCGGCGTCGGGGTGGGAGTTGTACATGTCGCCGATCTGGACCGACGGGTCCAGTCCGGCGCGGGCGCCCTGGAAGTGGGCGAGGGCCTGCCCGAACGCCTCGAGCGCCTGGCCGAGCGGCCCCGTGACGCTCGTGCCGACGTTTGCGGCCTGCAGGCTGGCGATCGACGTCTCCAGGGACGCGACCGCGGCCTGCGCCGACGCCTCCCACGCCTGGATCGTGCTGAGCGTCTGGCTCAGCGTGGTGGTCTCGCCAGTGGCGGTTACAGCCATCTCGGGTCCTTCCTGTGTCGCGGATTGCAGCGGGTGAACGGTGGCCAGCCCGGGTGCGCTGGCCGGACCGCCGGCAGGCTCGCCGACGGAGTCAAGGGAGATCGGCTCGTGGCCACGGCCGCCCGTGCCGTAGCAGGAGAAGTCCATGCCTGGACGGACCGGGCACTCCGGAGCCTCGTCCACGTCGTCGAAGTGGTGCCCCAACACCCGCTCGTACTCGGCGCCTGACAGGACCCACGAGTGATACGACTGCAGGCCGCACGAGCCGCAGCGGGTGTCGACCATTGCGCTGCCGTTCCCCTCGTCGACGTGGACCGTGCCCAGGACCGGCGTGAGCGTCCCGCTGCACTCGGCGCACGGGCTGGCTGCGCGATCGGGGATTTGCACGACGTCGACCGGTCCCCTGGGTTCGATCGGAACTTGTTCGGCGTCCGACTGCCGCGTCAGGGTCGGCGCGGGATGGTCTGGCTCGGTGTCGGCTGACCTCGCGGCGTTCGCATCGGCCTCGGCTCGCGCGATGAGGGTCGCGGCGAGTGCTTCCGCGCTGCCGTCGAGTCGGCGTTGGCGGCGCCTTTCCTGGGCTTTGTCCCACCGTTTGTCCCAGGCAGCCCAGGCGTCGTCCTGAACCGATCTGAGGTAGCGGCGCAGTGCGCCACGAGGCTGGATGCCACGCTCGCGTTCGGCTCGCCGGACACGTCGCTTCTCAAGCCGGCGCGCGTGCCGCTCGGCCTGCTCCTCCCAACCGTCGTTCCAGAGTTGCCTCAGGTAGTCGCGGAACGGCGCCGGCCGAGCTGGGCGCGCCGACTTTGCGGCCACCTTCGCCGCGCGGTGCTCCAGGACCTGACTGGCGAGGACTTGACGAGGCGATGGCTTGCCGCGCGCGGCGTAGAAGGCGTCGATGGCGCCGTTCTTGACCACGTAGGTAGCGACCAGGCAGGCGATCAGGATCTCCATGGCCGGCTACCTCCTGGCCCCGGACACGACCTGGTCGATCAGCGCGCCGATCTCACGGGCGACGATCGCGAACACCTCGCCGGCGGTGGTCGAGACACCGAGGAACGCGCCACCGACCGCGACGAGGATCGACGGGTAGATCAGCGCGATCCACCGAGTGAACTTGGTCGGCTGCTGCCCCTTGGGCTTGAGGTGGATCCACAGGTACAGGCCAAGCCAGATCGCGAGCCCGGCCGCGCCGGCCGCGCCACCGGTCGCGAACAGGACGCGCGTCGTGGTTGCTGACGTGCTGGTGAGAACGCCGGCCAGCCTGTTGACGAGTACCCCGAACAGGCCTCCAGCCAGCCCGAGGCCGGCGACCAGCATCAGCCAAGGCTGGGCCTTGGGCAGGTACCTCTTGTACATCAGCAGGATTGCGGTGCCGAAGCAGATCGCGGCGACCCCGCCGAATCCGATGGCGGCCAGTGTCATCGTGCTTTCCTTCCGTTCAGAGCCACGCGAGCGGCGCAGTCAGCGCCACCGCGACGGCGGTCAGTACCGCTCGTACGACCGGGATCTGCATGACCACGGCGAGCAGGACGTAGAGCGAGAGCAGACGACCAGGCCGCTCGGCGGCCCAGGCGACGTAGTAGGCGATGGCCTGCGGCACCAGGCCGAGGCAGCAGAAGGCGATGCTCAACACGCGCAGCGGTCCCGACTCAGGGTGCTGCTCGCCCCATCGCGCGTAGTTGAGCTGCTTGCGTAGGGACGGCCGGTCCGTGGCCCAGATGTCCGGTGGGCGACCCCAGGCCGCGAGTCGCTCCAGGAACGGCAGCCGCTGCTGAATACGTTGCGTGACCGGAGTTTCGTGGTCTAGGCTCGCGCGCGCCCGCGGGCGCGCGTCGCGCGTTGACGGCTCGTCCGCCGCGCTGGCCTGATCGGAACTTCCGATCGGAGCTTCACGGTCGGTGATCGTGTCTAGTGGTACGACGCGCAGCTGGGGACGGTTCGCGTCTTGGGTCCCCGACGCCGTGGTCGGGCTGGTCATGAGCTGGACCTCCTCTTGTTGGTGGCTGCCTCGAATAGCTGGTCACCGAGGTCTACGAGCACCCGAGTGGCCTCCCGGGCGACCGCGGCTGCCTCGGCCGGGACGTCGCGTCCGGTCCGCGAGATCGCGCCGCGCAGGTAGCCGGCCGCGACCGCGACCTGGCGGCCCGGATCGCCTGCCGCCTCGGTGAGTTTCTGTTTCAGTGCCGCGGCCCGGGCCTCGCGTCGGGCGACGAGGACCTCGCGGGTCTGCCGCTTGCGTCGATGTCCAGCCATCAGTCCTCTCCCCCGGCGCGCCCGATGCGGTCAGTCGTGGGGCAGTCGAGCAGGGTCGGTGCCGTCGCCTGGCCGATCTCGTGCCGGTCGAACGCCCAGCCGTCGGCGCGGGCCTGGTCGAGCCACCGCTCGGCCATCTCGCGGGTGTTCTGGACGGCCTGCTCGCGGCCGCCGCCATGGTTGGTGCCGCGGCAGATGCAGTCGCAGTCCGGTTCGTGAGCGTCGTAGCAGCGGGCGCCGCAGCGGCCGACGCAGCCGTCGGAGTTGTAGACCGCGATCAAGGTCACCATCAGCCGACCTCCTCATCGACGTTCCTGGATCCGCGCGACGAATCCGAGTCGCGGGCGCCCGCGGTGCTCCGCAGTTCCCCGAGGACCTTGCGGGCCATCCGCTCGGAGGCACCGGTTGCCGCGGCAGCTTCCTTGCCGTTCGGTTCGCGGCCATGGTCGGCAACGAAGTCCTCGCGGTACTGGCGGATGGCCTCGGTCTTCGATCCGGGCGTACCGAACGGCACTGCGGCACTTGCCGAGTGATGTCGCTGCAGACGGACTACCGCGGCATTGCCGTCCCGAGGCTGTTCGCCCTGGTGCCGGGTGGCGATCCCTTCACCGGCACCAGGGGAAGCTTGGGTGCTGGGCCGGGCGGCTTCGGCAGGTGCCGGTTTGACCGCGGTGCGGCGTACGGCAGTGCCGCGTGCGCCGGAGGCGGACGCCAGTGCCGGGAACCACACCCGCAGCACGTGGACCAGCAGGTGGGAGCCGAATGCGATTGCGGCAACGGGCTGGGCCGTGACCAGTGCCGTCAATGCCGCGCCCGGTACCGCGCCGGGTACGAATGCGCCGGCACCGTGCGCGATGTTCAGCACCAGCGACGACACCGAGAACGCGACCAGCACCGCGATGCTGTACCGGCGCGCGTCCCGCTCGTGCCGCAGCACCAGTGCCGACACCAGGGCCACCGTGATTAGGCCGTCGACGCCGACGGCGTACAGCTTCGCGGCACCCGGTGCCACATGTGCGGCCAGTGCCGCATCACGCTGCGCACCCCACGACACCACGAATCCGACGCCGACCGGCACCGCCGTCAACAGTCCGATCAATGCCGCGGCAACCCGCCGCTTCCCTGCCGCACTCATGCGACGCTCCGGCCGCTGATGCCGCCAGCCGGCCGCGCGGGCATGGCGCCGGTGGCTGAGACGAGGTGGGCGTACCGATCGCTGCGCGGCTTGATGCCGCATGCCGGGCAGTGCCGCGCGGCGCCGCCTTGCCGCTTGAGCTGACGCTCACGGCTGCGGGTACCGATCCACGTGCGAGCGAGCTGCCAGCCGATGCCAGCCTCGGTGATGACCGCCAGCAGCCGCGCACCGCGCCCGCTGGCGTGCTCAGTCATCCGGCCAGGCAGGTCGAGGGTCCAGCCGACGTAATGGCGAGCGTGCCGGTATGGCCGGTCGCAGTGCAGGAGGTACACCACTCCGATCGCGGGCTCCTTTGTCATGCTGGCCACCACCCCTGTTGTCTGGCGCATCTGGCCTTCTCGTCGTCGGCCACCTGGCGAGCCAGTTCGGCGGCACGCTGCAGGTGCCAGACGGCGTTGACCTCGTCGGCGTAGGGCTTGTGGCGTCGGTCGACCTGCAGCGCGCCGAACCGCTCGGCGGCGAGCTGGGCCAGCAGAGCCTGCCGCTCGGCGTTGATTGCGTCGGCGTCCAACAGGACGTCGGTGTGCATCGATACGACGGTCACGACGATTCACCCGCCTCGGCGGAACCGTCGTCGGTCCGGTTGTAGTGCGCGAGCTCGGCGATCCGCTGATGCGGCATCCGGCCGGTCGCTCGCAGGATCTCGCCCGGCGTGTGCGGGCCGGGGATGTCGGCGAGCGGTTCGGCGAACCCCGGCGGTGGGGTCTGCTGGCGGGCGGTCTCCCACAGGCCGAACTCCTCGGTGCCCCACGCCTCTGGCGCGCCGGTGGTCTGGTCCCGCTCGCTCCAGTCCACCCAGCGCACATGCACGGGGACCGATTCGGGCAGGTGCCGGGTCTGGCGCAGCTCGTTGGCGGCTGCGCGCACTTGCCGCTCGAACGCGTCCTGGTACGACGTGTAATCGTGGTCGCGGAGCTGGTAGATCAGAGACTCGGCCTGGGCGACGCGCTCGTTCGCCTCGTCGGCGAACGTCTCGTTCTCGAGGACGGCGTCGTCCTCGGCCTGGTCGATCAGCGCGTAGGAGTCGTCGTACAACCAGTCGATGTCGAGGTCCACCATCGCCGCCTCGACGCACTCGACGATCTCGATCGGCGCGGTGCGGAACGAGAGCAGGTAGTCTCCGTCCGAGCCGACCGTCGATGCGAGGAACCGGTCCACGTAGTCGGCTTCCCATGACCCGGGACGCGCCGCGGTCAGCGTGTGCATTCCGCCGAGATTCGCCGCGGCTGTAGCGAGCAGATGGCTGATCGTCTCCGCGCCGTCGGTCACGTTGCTGCGGATCGCGGCGACCAAGGCGTCAGCCGCAGTGTTCAGGTGGCGCTGGTAGGCCGAGGCGCGCTGGTCCCAGTCCGTCGGCCGGGACGGCGGCGCGGGCTGGACCGCCGGCCTGACGTGTTCGCCGTTGTGTTCGGTCATGCGACACCTCGCTGTGCGACTCGGATCGCAGGCCCCGAAACGGCTTGCAGAGCAGCGAGAAGGTTGTCGATCCAGGCCAGGCCGCCGCGGTCGAGGACGCTGCGGGCGCGGGTGACCGCGACGTAGGCGAGCATCTGGTCCGCGCGCGACGGCGGCTTCGGCTCGTCGTCAGTGCCATCGGGTTTGAAGGCCTTGGAGCGATTGAAGTCGTCGGCGATCCGTACGGTCGCCCACTCGCGGCCCTTCGCCTTGTGCGCGGTCGACACGGTCACCTTCGCCCGACGCTCGTCGACGGCGCGGTCCACGGCCGCGATGACGGTGTCCGGACCGTGGGTGTCGATCAGCCGGACGAACACGGCCAGGTCCGATCCACCGTGGTCGTTCTCGACGTAGTCCTGGACCTGGGCCCAGGTCTGGAACGCGCACAACTCCGGGTGGTGCGTACCGGCGCCCGCCTTCAGGGTGATCGCGGCCTCGGCCAGCCGTCGCACCTCGCTCCCACCACCGACCATGGCGACGGGGATGTTGCGGGCGTGGTGATCCAGCAGCGCTGAGACGGCGGCCGCGTTCGTGCGGCACAGCACGGCGTCGGCCTGGCCGACCTCCTCGAGTCGAGAGGCGATGCGATCGGTGCCGGTGATGCGAAGCTTCGCGCCCAGGAGCCTCAGCCACTTGTTGGCCTCGTCGGCGATCGCTGGTCCAAATCGGAACGACTGCGACAGGTACAGGTGGTGGTCGGCGCGGAAGCTGGCGATCGCGTCCACCGCGCCGCGCCATGCGTAGATGGACTGGTTGGTGTCCCCGACCAGCACGCGCTGCGCGCCGGTCTGATGATTGAACACATCGGCGACTACTGGGTTGCAGTCCTGCGCCTCGTCCAGCAGGACGAAGTCCGCGTCGAGCCGCGGCCCGGACAACTGCCACAGCTTCAGGTAGTGGTCGTGGCCGAACTTCAGCCGGCCGTCGACACTGCTCAGGTCCGCCCACGCCTTCCGCGCCAGCGGCAGGACCAGCGCCGCGAGCTCGCGGCGTACCAGGTCGTCATCGACGCCGGTCACCGCCGGCAGGTGCGACGGCTTGATCTCCCGGTCGGCCGAGTAGCAGAACCGAGTCACCATCTCCATGGCGATCCGTGCCACCTGCTGAGGGGCCAGCATCAGCTCCGCGGAGATCCGGAACGGTTCATTGACCCCGAGAATCCGTGCAGTCTCGCGGCCCGGCATCCGTGGTCCGTTCAGCCGATGGGCGAACTGGCGTCCAACCGCGCGGAACGCGAACGAGTGCGCCGTCGCACAGTGCACGTTCCGCGGGAACGAAGCCTGCGCCTCGGTCGCAACCGCCTTGTTGAACGCGAAGTAGACGCCACGCCGCTGCGGCTTTGTCGCCGCGAGCATCTTCAGCGTGGTCGTCTTCCCCGAGCCAGCGCCAGCCTCCAAGATGATCTGCCCGTCGCCGGCGAACGCCTCGATCGCGTCACGCTGCTCCTGCGTTGGCTCCTGGGCCGTCATGACGTCGCGACCTTCGCGATGACGTCGTACCGGTGCTCGGCCTCATGCCGCAGCCGCACCGGGCGCGGGTAGATCCCACGGAACTCGCGACCGCAGAACCCGCAGTGTTCGGTTCGAACCCGGACGCGGAACGGCAGCGCGCTCGGCGACGCGTCCGCGTTGACGAGCTGGCGAGCGCTCATCGACTCCACCGTCCATCCGGCGAAGGCCGCTCCCCGACGGGCTCGTTCGTGACCCGCAGGCCGACGAATCGGCGGCGCATCGCATGCTCGTAGCGCTCAGCCGCCGCAGGCAGACCGGTGTAGTCGAAGATCGGGTGCTCACCGAACCAGACACGCACCCGACGCTTCGCCGGCGCGACCGGCGTAGGAGCCGTGGTCACCATCAGGCCACCCCGCCCTGCACCGGCTCGCGCTCCGCGATGTCGACCAGTCCCCCGCTCGACATCGCGGCCTCGATCAGGTCGTCGAGCGCCTTGGCCGGTACGACGTACCGACCACCGAACTTGATCGCCGGGAGCCGGCCGGCGTGGATCGCGCGGTACACCGTCATCTCACCAACGCCCAGCGCCCGCGCGAACTCGCCGACGCTGTAGACCGAGGACGTCCGTCTCGTGCCCGCATTGCGAAGGGCATGCGCTCCAGCCCGCGAGTCGAGAGATTCATGTCCCACATCGACCACATCCTTCGTGGATAAACATGGATAGATCTGAGCATGAAGATATCCGCGTTTATCCATGATGGCAAGCAGGGCTGCTGCTACTGTCGCGCTATGCGAAGCCGGAAGGTGAGCAGGAGGGCGGCGAAGAGGACAGCTCCCGCTGCGTAAAGCGGTGCGCTCAAGCCGAGGGCATCGGCAGTGAGGCCGCCAGCCAAGGCGCCTAGAGGTGCAGCTCCTGCGCCAACTGTTCGGAACGCCGAGATGACACGCCCAAGCATCTCTGGCGGCGTCATCTGCTGCCGCGACGAGATAGCAACCACGGTCGTCACCGCAGCACAGAACTCCACTAGCGCGAGGATCGCGGCCGCCGGCCATGGCGACGTCATCAGACTAAGAGCCGGCCACGAGATGGCACCGACTGCGACCCCCGCGGTCATCGCGCCTCGAGCTCCTAGCCGTCGTACGACGCGGGACGAGGCAAAGCCACCGATCACACCTCCGATCGAGCCAGCCGCCATCAGAGCGCCGAATGCAGCAACCGATACACCCAGGCGCTCGGTCGCGTAGAGCACGAAGGTCGCGAGTGCCATGAAGTTAGCGAGGTTCGCGGCCGCAACAAGGAGGCACAAGATCCGGAGAGTCGGATGACGGACAAGGAATCGGGCGCCCTCTGCGATGGCCTGAATCAGACGGCGTGATGGATCCGCCGGCCTTCCGTCGGGCGAGCGCGGCAGCGACTTGAGACACCAGGCACTGAATGCGAACGATGCCGCATCGAGCGCGAACGGCAACCACGGCAGCGCAGCGAAGGATCCTGAGCCGATCGGCGGCCCGGCCAGCGACTTGCCGACCGTGCCGGCAGATGAGATGTGACCATTCGCCTTGTTCAGGTCTGCGGTCTCGCGGCCAGCCAACTGCACAACGATCGACTGCGACGCGGTGTCGGCGAAGATCTGCCCGACGACAACGAGACAGGCGACTGCCGCGAGCGCCGGGATCGACACCTGCTTGAGCAGGACTATGACCGTGAGAACAACCAGGGCTATCGCGCGCACCGCATCGGCGAGGATGAGCACAGCTCGCTTCGGCCACCGATCAACCAGCGCGCCCGCAAAAGGCGAGACAAGGAGCCAGGGAATGTACTGGACGGCCGCGACGAGTGAGACTGCGGACGGGCTTCTTGTGATGGCCGCGGCAGCGAGAGGCGTCGCAGCAAGGAAGGCACCGTCACCCAGCGCGGATGCATACGTCGCCGCGACGATGGCACGCAGGCCCTTGCGCTGCCGGGACGAGAGCGTGGTCGACAACGCGTGTGCTCAGGTCGTGGTGGCTAGCTTGTGTCCGCGAGCAGCGCCCGTCGGAAGTCGGCCCACTCCTCCGGAGTGAACGTCAGCACCGCACCGTCCGGGTTCTTCGTATCCGTGACTGCCACCCATCCGTCCGGCCCGTCCGCGATGGCGACACACGGTCCGTCGTTACAGAGGTTGCCGCGCTCCCACGGCCCGGCGTGAGTTCGCCATGCGACGAAGCTCTCGACAGGCGGCGGCGTCGTGGAATTGGTCATTGAGTGCTCCTTGTCGTGTCAGTGATCTTCGTCAGCGAGAAGTCCGCGGATCAGGTGGGCTGACTCCTCGGGGTTACATGCTGATGACACCATGCGATCCCATGCAAGCTCAAACGGTTGCACATCGGCACCTGTAAATGTGAGCAAGGCCGCGGGTGTCTCAACCTGGACGACGAGTGGATCGATCGCCGACACCGGCATGTCGTACATCATCCAGCCGCAGACAGGCGCCTGGTTGACTGGTGCATCGGCTCGAATCACCTGTACCGTGACGTGCCGCAGCTCGGTGGCCGCCAGGAGCGACCGCCATGCATTGCTGCGGGCCTTCGTTGTTGCACCCGCGGGCAGGAGTCGCAGGCCCAGCTCAGTGATCACGAGGTGGTAGGGAGTCTTGGTGCGACGCCGAAGTTTGTTCGCTCGCTCAAGGCGCGCCTGGACGGCGTCATCGATGTCAGTAACCTCATCAGTGAGTCGGAAGCCCAGGATTGCGGCCTTGGCATACTCGGCTGGCTGGAAGTAGCCGGGGATCATGAACGGCTGAAAGTGGCGGATTGCGATCGCGGCCTCGTCGAACGCGTGCATGGCTCGCTGCTGCGGAGCCATGCCGCCTCGAAAGACACTTCGCCATCCCGAGACCTCGACCTGAGCATCTTCGGCAAGTTGCAGGACGCGCGTGCGGACATCTCGTGGTGCTCTGGTGGCGGACAACCATCGACGGACCGTCTCGATGCTTGGGCGGACCTGCCCGGTCTCCATCCGCGAAACTGTCGCCTGGCCGATTTGGAGGAGACGAGCCAGGTCGGGTCCGGACATGTCGGCAGACCGCCGCAGCCGACGCAGCTCGGCACCAAGCCTTCGGCGCGAGTCCGTGGGCGCACCCGCCACCGCTCTGCCCTCCGCTGGCCGCCTCAGCCCAATCGACGTAGCCTGTCACGGGTATTCACAACTATCCAGGAAGGCTACACCCGGTGAGTTCACTGTTCGACGTAGGTGGATACCGACTTGCATGCGAGATAGTGGGCACCGGCACACCGCCTGTAGTCTTCATAGCTGGCCTTGGTGACGCCGGCGACGTGTGGAACCCCGTCATCGACGCCATGCGAGCTGGCACGGCGGCCGTCACGTACGATCGCCCCGGCTTGGGAAGCAGCGATCCACTTCCGAAGGATCTCCGCGGCAAGACGCGCTCGTACGGCGACTCCGCGGCCGAGCTTGGCTGCCTCCTTCACGAGTCGCACGTGGACTCTCCATCCGTCGTAGTCGGCCACTCCATCGGAGCGTTAGTGGCTATGGCGTACGCATCACGCTGCCCGGCGGCTGTTGCGGGCCTGGTGACTGTGGACGCAACAGACCCATCCTTGTACCTCGACGTCAACAACCCGCAGGAGTCGATCGTCGACGGCGATCTTGAGGGCTGCGCAACGTTCGACTGGGTGAAAGGACTGCGCGAGTTCGAGAGCCTCGACATGCCGCGTGTTCCCGCGATCGTCTTGTCGAGCGCTGTCGGCCGATGGGCAACCGCCAAGGAGCCAGAGCTCTATCGACCGTTCACGCTGGCCGAAGTGGATGCCAGGTGGCAAGCCTGGCAACGCCGCCTCGCCCAGACGCTCGGTGCGGCCCTGTCGGTTGCGCCCACAGGCGGCCACTACGTTCACACTGAGCTTCCTCACCTCACCGCCTCGGCAATTGACGCCGTAGTTCAGTCGGCCAGGAGAGGGGACGACGTCGTCGAGGATCAGCTCGGACCAGGTGCAGGATTCAGGGCGGCGTTATGATCACGGTCTCTGCAGGCGACGTCGACGAGTTCCCTGGCTCTGATGTCGAGGTGGCCTTGTGCCGCTTCACCCAGCCGACGGGCCCGGTGCTGTCCTCGACCCACAGTTGCCACCCTGGCGGCGCGGGTGGCCATGTGGATCAGGCTGCCAACCGGGTGGCGGTTCCCAGCCCTCGGGCGGAGGCGGCCAGCCTGGCGCCGGGTTGAAACGACGAGCCATTGCCCTCCCCTGCCGCCCTCGCGCGGGGGTACACCGGCGCACGATGCCGACACCCGCGACATCGTGCGATCACGCCGCAGCGTTACATCGCCGTCCCACAGCCACGCGTCCCGCGTGCAGCCAGGTCATCGAGCGCTTGCCACTATCGGTCGGTTCTGCCCACCCCGCGACACGCCCGGCCACAACTTGTGCGAACCCCTGGGCAGAAACACGGCAGGGGAGGGTGTACAGCCCCCGCCGAAGGGACCGCTGAGGCGCCACAGCGCTTCCCACAGCCGTGCCTCGCTCAAGGCAGAC
>WNGB01035852.1_pt1 | contig 12375 bp, 9 predicted proteins | sample 5400681 | NCBI WGS metagenome assembly WNGB01 (sample SAMN13153367, study PRJNA577476) | soil metagenome | isolation source: 115 cm soil or saprolite under grassland replicate 2 | place: USA:California | collected 2016-06-15 | reverse complement strand
GCGGCGACTGCGACACCCTGGCGGCTGCGGCGGCGGTGGCGACGCCCACGGCTCCGACGACTCTGGCTGCTGCGGCGACTGCGACACCCTGGCGGCTGCGGCGACGCCGACGGCTCCGACGACTCTGGCTGCTACGGCGACTGCGACGGGCCCGGCGACTCCGACGACTGCGGCTGCGCGACGCTGACGAGGTATTCGACCACTGAGCGCAGCAGCCGGTCGGCGCCGAGATCGTCGAACGCTCGTCGATCGAACATCAGCGTGAGCCAACAACTCGAGCCGATGCGGATGCCGCCGTCCGCGGCCGGTAAGGGTCGGTGCTCGACCAGGCCCGGGCCGAGGATGCCGATCTGCTGCAGCGGCACGATCGGCGAGGCGAACAGATTGCCGAAGGAGCCAACGTTGGTCACGGTCATCAAAGCGCCCTGCGTCTCGGCCGGCTGCAATGTGCTGCTGCGCGCGCGACTGGCAAGGTCGACCAGCGCGCGCGCCGTTTCACCGAGCGTCAGACCGTCGGCGGAGCGAATGACCGGCACGATCAGGCCCAGATCCAGCGCCACGGCGACGCCCACGTCAACCGGGCGCTGACGCACCGCGAGCGCCCGGGCGAGTGCGTGTACGAACAATACCGTGAAGGTCAGCGGGGCCCCGAACTCCGCCTCGAAGCCCGCCTTGTGTTGGTCGCGCCAGGCGGCGAGCGCGGTGAGGTCTGGCTGCATGACCGTTTGGCCGTGCGGGATGGTCTGGCTGGCGCGGACCATGTGCTCGGCAATCGCCTTGCGCATGCTCGTCAGCGGCACGAGGTCCGCCTGTGGCGCCTGGCGCGCCGCCGTGTGCTCCTGAGGTTGCGCCCAACGCTCGTGGCGTGTCGGCTGTTCCTCCTGGCGCGCCGCCGGTGGCGTTTGCGCCGGTGGCGCTTGGTGCGGCGACGTTTGCGCCCGGCGCGGCGACTGTGGCTCCTCGCCCGGTGGCCGTGCCTCCTGGCGCGGACCTCGCTCAGGGCGTTCGAGGAAGCGCAGCACGTCGGCCTTGGTGACGCGCTTGCCGGCGCTAATGTCGTCGGGCGCGAGGCCATGCTCAGCAAGCAGCCGCTGCGCGACCGGCGTGGCCTTCGCCGGGACGCCAGTGACCGGCGTGACGGTTGGAGTCACAGGCGTGACGGTTCGCGTGACGCTTTCCGGGCCATCCGTGACGGTTCGCGTGACGCTTTCCGGCGCATCTGTGACGGTTGACGGCGAGCCTGCTGCGCCGATGCGCGCGATCGCCGTCTCGACCGGCACTGTGGCGCCCTCGGCGACGAGCAGCTCCAGCACCGACCCCGCGGCGGGCGAGGTCAGCTCGGTGGTGACCTTGTCCGTCTCGATGGCCGCCAGCGGCTCGCCGGCAGCCACGCTGTCGCCAAGCTGCTTGAGCCAGCGCGCGACCGTGCCCTCAACAAGCGTGTCCGCCAGCTTCGGCATCCGAACGAGCGTGTCAGTCACGGCTCGGTGGGGTAGTGCTCGAGGAAGCGCTTCATTTCGGCCAGCAGCGTGCCGGCGTCCATGCCGTCGAGCACGCGATGGTCGATCGCGACGCATACGTAGGCCGTGGGTACGATGGCTATGCCTCGGTCACGGGTGACCAGGCGCTCTTCGACCGCTCCGACGCGCACGGCCACGGACTGGCCGGGTAGCACCAGCGGCACGGCGAACAGCGCGGAGCCGGCGCCGTAGTCGGCGAGCGTAATGGTCGCCTCGGCCAGGCAAGAGGCGTCGCCCGAGCCAGAGCGGCGCACTGCGCTGACCTCGAGCGCCAGACCCAGCAGGTTGCGGGTATCGGCATCGCGCACGATGGCGTGGCGTGCGGCGGTGCCATCGGTGCCAACCACACTGAGTCCAAGATGCACCGCGGGATAGCGCAGAATCGCGCTGGCGGCCGAGTCAAACGCGGCATTGGCCAAGGGCACGCCACGCAGCGCGCTGAGCAGCGCCTCGGCGAAGTAGCCCGTGAGCTCGGGCTCGATGCCGCGCTGCATCCAGGCAGATCGGTTCGCGTCCAGGTGACGCATCACGCGGCTCAGGTCGACCTCCACGACGCTCGCCGCTTGCGGCACTTCGTTCACGCTGGCCTGGGCAAGCGCAGCATCTGCCTTGACCTGGCCAAGCAGCCCGGAGCCCGGACCGATTGATCCCAAGCCCGACGTGGCGCCGTTAACCGCGAGCGAGGAGCGCGGCGCACGATCGACCCGTACCATCTGGCGCAGCGCAGCGGCGATGCGCTCACGGTCAGGGATCAGGTAGTCCTCCATCGGGCCGCTGGCCGGAATGCCCGCGACGTCAGCCATGGCGATACGTTGGACGGGCGCGCGCAGGTCGTCCAGTGCGAGCTCCGAGGCGAGGGCAGCCAGCTCTGCGCCGAGGCCCATCGTGCGCGTGTCCTCGTGAACCACACACAGCCGCCCCGTGCGGCGCACCGACTCCAGCAGTGTCTCCGTATCTAGAGGGTTCAACGTGCGCGGATCGATCACCTCCACCAGCACGCCCTCCTCGGCTAAGACGGCGGCGGCAGCCAACGCCTCGTGCAGCACCCAGCCCCAGGCGACGACGGTGGCGTGCTCGCCCGGTCGGACCACGCTGGCGCGGTCCAGCGACAAGAGGTACTCGCCTGAAGGCACTTCGCCGCGAATGGCGCGGTAGGTGCGTTTGTGCTCGAGGAACAGCACCGGGTCGGGGTGGCGTATGGCCGCCGTCAGCAGACCCTTTGCGTCGCCAGGAAAGCTCGCCGCGATCACGCGGAGGCCCGGGACGTGGCAGTAATAGGCCTCGACGCTTTGCGAGTGATACGGCCCGCCGCGCAGGCCACCCCCGTAGGCGGTCCGCACGACCAGCGGCGTCTCCCAATCGCCGGCGGTCCGATAGCGCATCCGCGCCGCGTCCGAAATGATGTGATCGGCGGCCGCGTGCATGAAGTCGGCAAATTGAATCTCGGCGACCGGCCGCAACCCGCGCATGGCCATGCCGACAGCCAGGCCGGCGATACCGAGCTCCATCATCGGCGTGTCGATGACACGCTCGGGACCAAATCTGGCCAGTAGCCCGTCGGTGGCGCGGAAGACGCCGCCCAGTGGTCCGATGTCCTCGCCCAGGACGACGACGCGCTCGTCGCGCTCCATCTCTTCGAGCAGCGCTTCGCGCACTGCTTCGATGAGGGTCAGCGTGCGCACCGGCGCGGCGACAGCCACCAATCGAGTGTCACCAGCGCGCCAGTTGCAGTCAAGTCGTCAAGTGACGTCCGTTCGCCAGTTGGGGTACCAGACGCGGCCTTCGCGCCGCAGCTCCGGGTCGGGCTCACACGGCAGCGTCGCCAGATCGTCGGCGTGGCGGGCCATGGTCAGGGCTGAGACGGCGGCGTCGAACGCGTCTTCTGTAGAGCACTCGAGGCCCGGGTAGCGCCGCTCGAGATACGCGCGGCGCGCCGCAGCGTTCGACTTTACGACCGGCCCGGTGAGCAGGCGCGGGTAGATCTCGACGACGCGCGGCCAGCCAGGTGGATCGAAGGGCCAGATCGAGGCGCCACGCTCGCGCAGCGCATGCAGCAGCGGCATCCCGCGCACGGAGCCGGTGCCCACCGATCCGGCACCGCCGATCTGAAATGCCGACTTCGGCGACAGTCCGCGTTTGCGCAGCGCTTGCTCCGTGCGCCTAAAGTGCTCGAGGTGAGGCGGCCGCTTGTGGCCAGGGCGGCCCCAGAACGGTGCCGCGCACTCCTGGAGCCAACGCTCGCCATCCTGCGCGACGTGCGCCCACAGCGCCGGCGCACTGTCGATGCCGAGCTGGTCGAGATACCAACGCGGGAAGGAGAACGCGAAGTCCAGGCCGATGACAGTGTCCCGCGTGCATACCGCCAGAGCCTCCAGAATTTGGGCGCGGCTGAGGTCTCCGGTGAGCTTGGGCGAACCATCGGGGGCTTCGGCTTGGGCGAGCCAGATCTTGCGGTGCGCGCCAATCCGCGCGCCCGACCAGTCGATGGCGATGATCTCGATCTTCGAAAGTTACACTGTGACGTGCAAAGCGCCGTGCAAGAGAGCGGCTGGACCTATTTGTCCGAGGGATTCATCCAGGACCTGGAGCGCGCCATCGGCGACGGAGTGACGATCAGCTCGGTCCTTCAGGAGTACGGACTGAATCGGAGTACGTATTACAGCTGGCTCGCGATAGGCGAGGGGCGGATGACGCGCTGGCGTGACGGCACGCCCATCTCGGCCGATATGCGCACCAACTGCCGCCGCCTGTACAAACGCGTCCTGCGCGCTCGGGAAGCGCACTTGAGAACGAAACGCCAGGCGCTGCGGTAAGTCCGCTGGCCTGGCCGTCTCGTTAGCCGCCGTGGTCTTTGGGGTGGGTAGGCCACCGGCGGCTCTGATCTCTTGATCGGCCCACACTACGGCGAGCGGCCTATGCATCCGCCGAAGATCCACGTATCGGTACCGAAAAAACGCTGAAAGCCGTCGCTTGCGGCCGATGACGGTCCTAGCGCACGGGGTGGCAGGCGCCGCTGCCGTCGCCTGGCCTGAGCCTCAATTCCCTTTGGAAAACATCGCGCTGGCGGGTGGGGTGACGGCGGCGACCGCTCGGGATTTAGCCGGGGCTCAGGCGTCGGCGGAGGGGCAGTCCAGGACGTAGCCGTAGCCGGGTTCGCTCAGGATGTGTCTGGGGCGTTCGGGGTCGGGCTCCAGCTTGCGCCGCAGGTGGCGGACGTAGGCCCACAGGTAGTCGCGATCGTCGCGGTATTCGGGGCCCCACACTTTTGTGAGCAGCTCGGTGTGCGATAGGACTTTGCCCGCGTTCAGAGCAAGTTGCTGTAACAACTGGAACTCGGTCGGCGTGAGCTTGACCACCTCTTCGTTGACCATCACCCGACGGCGCACGAAGTCGATCGTCAGCGCACCGCAGCGCACAACCGACGGCGCGGACGTTGGACTGGCTTGCTGCGTCCGACGCAGCACGGCGCGCACGCGCGCCAACAATTCGGGCGGAGCGAATGGCTTGGTCAGGTAGTCATCGGCGCCGGCCTCGAAGCCGCGCAGCTTGTCGACCTGCTCACCACGCGCGGTCAGCATCACGACCGGCACCAATGAGAACTCCCGAATCCGGCGACACACCTCGAAGCCATCCAATTTGGGCAGCATCAGGTCCAGCACAATCAGATCAGGCTGTTCTGCAGCGGCGAGGTCCAGCGCCTCCTCGCCATCACCAGCCGACAACACGCGAAAGCCAGCGCGGTCCAGGTGCGTTCGCACCAGGCGCTGAATCAACGGATCGTCGTCGGCAACGAGGACGCGCTGCCGCTCGGTCATCGGCGACCGCCAGTCCCAGCACTTACCAGATCACGTTCATGGGGTATCTCATCCGGAAACTCGGTCAGCGCGGGCAAGGTGAAGGTAAAGGTGCTGCCCAGGCCCGGCTGACTGTCGACCCAGATGCGCCCGCCGTGCGATTCGACCAGGCTGCGGCAGATATAGAGTCCCAGGCCGACGCCGCGGACGGACCGTCCGCCAGACTCGACGCGGTAGAAGCGCTCGAACAGATGCTCGAGGTGTTCGGGCGGAATACCCATGCCGTGGTCGGCGACGCTCACACTGAGCATGCCGTCCGGATCGGCGCTGATGCGCACCTTGATCCCGCGAGCAGCCGCCGCGCGGCGAGCACGTGCTCGGCGACACGTTCGAGTCGAACTGGCTCGCGCTGCAGTCGCAGCCCGCCCGAGTCGAGCGTGGCCGCGTCGAGCAGATTGTCGACCAGCCCCGAAAGGCGGCCTGCCGAGACGGAGACGACCTCGAGGAATTCGCGCTGGGTGTCGTGATCCCACGGCCCATCGTGCAGCAGAGTGTCCGTGTAGCCGGTGATCGCGGTCAGCGGCGAGCGCAGCTCATGCGAGACCGTCGCGATCAGCGCGGAGCGCATGCGCTCGGCCTCAGTCTCCTTGGTGACTTCGCGCAGCACCACAATACGGCCGATGATGGCGCCGCCGTGATGGCGCACGGGCGCTGAGTAGACCCTGAAGCGCTGGTATGGCTCGAAATGTTCGAAGTCCGAGACGGCCACGTACTCCGAATCCGTGAGCCAACGCCGAGCGGCGTCGGCGAAGGTGTCGATCTCGCCACCCGCGTCGGCGCGCCGGAGCGCACCCGCGGCGGCCAGGCCGTCGCCACCGGTGAGGAACGTCCAGGCGTAGTTGGACACAACGGTCTGGCCGTGCTCGTCGACCATGAGGATGCCGTCGCCCGCCGACTCGAGCACCGCGTCGAGGACGTCGCGTTCGTCGCGCAGCGTGCCGGTCATGTCGGCGACCCGACCGCGCATCTGCTCGAAGGCAGTGGCCAGGGTGCCGATCTCGTCGTTGGAGCGTACGCTGACCGGCTGGAGCAGGTCGCCGTCGGCGATCCGCCGCGCGGCCGACGTGAGCTGGGCGAGCGGTCGGGTCAAGGAACCGGCCAGGAACCACGCGCCGATCGCACCGACGAGCAGGACCAGGGCACTTGCCAGCCACAAGCCATGCTGCGCATCGGTCTGCGCGCGCTCCAGGTCGGGCAGTGGCACGTCGAACGTAAGGTATTGATCGAGCTGTCGACCATCTGATGCGAACAGTGGTATGCCGCACGTCGCCACGAGGGTGGTCGGCGTCGGGCACAGCTCAGCCGACGGGGGCGGCCCGCTAATCAGGTGCATCTGCACCACCGGCGGCTCGCCGCCGCCCAGGTGACTCATGAAGCGCACGTCGAGCGGCTCGGCCATCATCACTGCGCCGACAATGGCGCCGCTGATCCCGTCGCGTCGCACGGGCACGTAGCCCCGTAAGGCCAGGCCCAGCTCGTCGCCGTCTTCGGTCGCGGACAGCTTGTCGCCTTCCAGGGCGAGCCGCAGGCCATCGAGAGATGACGCGAGGTCGTCGCCGACGCTCTCCGGCGCATGGCCGCGCGCAACGACTTTGCCGGCTGCGTCGACGACGGTGACGCTGGTGCCCTGCAGGTTGGCGACCTGGCTGGACCAGCGCTTGAACGGGGCAGGGTTACCGTCGACCAGGGCTTGGATGACGGCGGGATAGAGCGATGTCGCTTCGCCCGCGGCTTCGAGCGTGGCGGCGCGTTCGGTGTACAACGACTGGACCTGACGTGCGCGCGCGCGGGCTTGAGCTACGGCTTCGCGTTGGACGCCGTTCTGGAGTCGGTCCTGGACGACCCAGGTTCCGAGCACGTCGCCGAGCAGCAAGGTGGAGAGCAAGGCAAGCAGCAGTTTGGTTCGCAGGCGCACGAGCAGGTCCCCAATGTGCCCGACGATTGGCGGCTCGTCAAGGTAAGCCGCCCAAAGATGGCGCACCTGCACCTGAAAAGTTCATGAACTTGCGATTGGACCGTCGGGGTGCACGCCGCCGCCGTCATCACCCGCGCTCGCATGAGAATGGATTTTTTCTGTTCCAGAGGGTTGCGGTGAAATCGTCCCGCCGTAGGCGGCGCCGCCTTCAGGCGGCGGGACGATCGAGGTTGACGGTGTAGCCGAGGGCTTCGAGGCGATGCACCAGGCGACGTGTGACGCGCTGCTCGTCGCGTTGGTCGAAGTACAACGACCCGAGGTCGCGGTACTCGGTCTGGTCGGTCAGCAAGCGGTAGGCGATGACCAGGATCGTGTGGCCGACTGCAACCAGGGCTTTCTTCTTGCCGCGTCGAGCGGCCAAGCGGTGATACTGCGCTCGCAGGTAACTGCCGCGTTTGCGGCTGGCCGCTTGCGCTGCCTCGATCAAGGCGATTCGCAGCCAGTGGTCGCCCTTGCGAGTCTTGCCACTGCGGCGCTTGCCGGCGCTCTCGTCGTTGCCAGGGCACATGCCAGCCCACGAGGCCAGGTGTGCCGCGGTGGGGAAGCGGCTCAGGTCGGCCCCCAGTTCAGCGACCAGTGTCTCAGCCGTGCGTAGGCCGACGCCCGGAATCGTGTCCAGGCGTGCCACCGCGTCCGCGAAAGGGCGCAGGCGCTCCTGTACCTCCGCACTTACCTGCTCGATCAGTTCGTCCAGCGCGTCCAGGTGCGCCAGTTGCTTGGCCAGCATGAAGCGCTGGTGCGCGCCCACGCGGCCGCGGAGTGCGCGCTCGAGCGTAGGCAGCTTATCGCGCAGCTTGCCCTGGGCCAGCTCGGCCATGAGTGCCGCGTCGGTGGTGCCGGCCACGAACTCGGCCAGCATCTGGCGCCCAGAGACCCCGAGCACGTCGGTGGCCACCGAGCCGAGCTTGATATTGGCGCCTTCGAGCGTCTTCTGTAGCCGATTGACCTCGGCCGCCCGCTCGCGGATCAGTGCGGTGCGATAGCGCGTCAGCTCACGCAGCTCGCGCTGTGGTCGGTCCGGCACGAAGCTGCCGCGCAGTAAGCCATGCCGCAGCAGATCGGCGATCCACTCGCAGTCGTTGACGTCGGTCTTGCGACCGGGCACCTGCTTGATGTGGCGCGCGTTGACCAGCAGCAGTTCGAAGTTGCCCTCCAGCAGGTTGTAGTAGGGTCGGAGCGAGACGCGGTACAGGCCTTTCAGCCCGCCCGTTTCCTCGCTCCGCCCTCCGAACCGGACGTGCGAGTTAGCCCCGCATCCGGCTCTCCACGTGTTCATGCCAGTTGACTACGTCATGGCCTTAGTCGTTGTCGCCCACGGCGAGGGAATCGCTGCTCCCCGAAAGCGGTAGCGGGTGATGGCTACCGTTGCCGGGTTGAACAAACGCACCTCACCCTGCTCGGGCCACCAGTTCCGGGTGTGGCGCCGTCGCAGTATTCCCATCCCCGTCTTGGGGTATTTGTGGCACAACCAGCACCACACTCGCCGCCAGGTGAAAGCGGAGAGAAAGGAGAAGGTTTTGGCCGCTGCCCCGTGACGGTGGTAGTTCGTCCATCCGCGCAGCACAAAGTTGAGTCTGTGCAGCAGGATGGCGAGGGTCTGGTTCGTGGATCTGCGCGTCGCGTCACGCACTTTGGCCTTGACCGCGGCAAGAGCGGTTCGGGACGGATAGGTGTACACGAAGCGCTTGGTGGAGCCTCGCTGCTGGTGACGCTGGATGTGCATCCCCAGGAAGTCGAAGCCTTGATCAATGTGGGCGATCTTCGTCTTCTCCTCAGAGAGCTGTAGCCCCCGCAAATGCTCAGCGTCAGCTCGGGTTCCGGCCACCATAGCCACCCAATCGTCCGCGTAACGGACAAGGCGGTAGTTGGCCAGGCCTTTACGTCGGCGTTGCTCACGTTGGTAGGACTTTCCCATCGCCCGCCAGGCCGCGGCGAAATGATCGTCGAGGATGGAGAGTGCGACGTTCGAAAGTAACGGTGAAAGAATTCCGCCCTGCGGTGCCCCGGTGCTCGTTTCTTGAAGTTGGCCATCCTCGGTCAGAACACCAGACTTCAAGAACGCCTTCACCAGTGCCAGGACGCGTTTATCTCCGATTCGAGCCCGCATCCGGTCCAGAAGGGCGGAGTGTGAGATTTCGTCGAAGCACGCCTTGATGTCCCCTTCTACAATCCACTCGTACGAGCGGCTGGTGAAGTAATGGATCTCGGCGATGGCATCCTGGGCACGGCGTTCGGGGCGGAAGCCATACGAGCATGGCTGAAAGTCCGCCTCGAAAATTGGCTCAAGTACCAGCTTGAGGGCGGCCTGAACCACGCGGTCCCGCACGGTGGCGATACCTAAACGACGGCGCTTGGTGCTGCCGGGCTTGGGAATCGTCACCTGGCGTACGGGAAGCGGCTGGAACCTCCGTGTTTTGAGTTGGTCTCGCAACTCGGAGAGGAAGGCCTGCTCGCCCCGGACGGCCGTCACGTAGTGGGCGATCTCGCCATCTACGCCGGCCGTGCGAGCCCCTCGGCTGCTCCGCACTCGGTGCCAGGCCTCCACCAGGATAGCCGAGTCACAGACCAGGTTCCACAGATCGTCGAACTGACGACCAGGGTCTTTGGTTGTCCATTGGTGCAGCTTGGTCTGGATCTTCACTACCCGTCGCCAGGCCGTCTTGGCATCTGGCCACGGCGCGCCGATATTCACCGGCGACCTCCTGACATTCCAATTCCAGAACTGCGAACACGCTGTCCTCCTTCGCCCTGTGGCCAGCTTTCCTGGTCTCCGACTACTACGAGGACTCCGCCCCACCTCAGAACTATCGGCTGACAACGAGCCTGCCCACCGTCGATCTGGACGATCGACGGGGAGGGAGGTCCTGAGGTGGTTCCCGCGTTCACTGTTGACCGTTTGACGGGTGAGGCGCCCAGCTTTTCTCCTGCAGCATCGCCATGGGTACGCCGCAGACTTTCCCCACGGCCTCCTCGCCGGCCCAATTCACCGACGATGGGAGTCATCCGGCCTCCACTCAGATGTGCGCTGCGACCCGGCCCATATCCACCAGATTTGAGCCGGTTCTGGCCTTGAGGAGGTTCGACCACTGGTTCCTACTCTCGTACACCTTCCCGCCTTGCTTGCCGGACCCGAATCGTCTGGTAGTGCCGACTCGTTCCGTCGTTGTCAGGGCTGCTCCCACCTTCTCCTGCGTCCCCAGGGTCAGGCTGCCCTCAGCTTCAGCAGACCGCTGCGACGGTCCGCAGGAGGGGTCCTTTCATCCCCTCACGGTCAAACAGCGCCTCGCGGCGCACGATCGGCTTCCAGTACACGCCGGTACTCTCCATGGCCACGTGCGTGCAGGCGGCCGCCGCCAGCCAGTCCCCGAGCTCCAGCAACTCGTCGGTCAGCGTGCCGAACGTGCGGATCTCCTTGTGCGGTGTCGAACCTGAGCCGGGCACGATCAGGCACGCGACCACCGTCTGCTTGTGGATGTCCAGGCCACAGCAGCGCTCGTAGACCACCTCCACCATGCGCTGTTCCCCTTTCTAGCGGACCGAGTCGGGGGTAACCCCACACGCATAAGAGTTTGCGGTTCGTACTTCCCACGTTGGGAGCCACATTCGGTGGTGCCTTGAGGCACCCAGGTCATGTTTAGGACGGACTCACAGCACCAAAAGAACGTCGACCTTCATTCCGCTCGGCCCACCGTCGCCAGCGTACGCACGCGCGTCGCTCCATTTCATCTCCCGGTGGTGGCCCGTAGGGTCATGCCTGGGTCCGGGTCAATTCGAGGAGGTTACGCCGTGTCCAAACCGTATCAGGTTCTGCCTCCCACCGCGCCAGTCGCCGCACCAAACGACGTGCTCGAGACGGTCGTCCGCGAGGGAGCTCGCAAGATGCTGCAGGCTGTGCTCGAAGAGGAAGTGGACGAGTTCCTTGGTCGTCGCCGCTATCAGCGGAGGGACGCGCACCGCGGCTATCGCAATGGGCACCTGCCCGAGCGCACGATCGGTGTCGGGATGGGCGGGGTGGAGGTTCGCCTGCCGCGCGTGAGCGATGTGCCGAAAGAAGTCAGCCCGGACGGGTTCCAGTCCGAGATCGTGGCCCGCTATCAGCGGCGCTCGCGGACCCAGGCGCGCCTCATGGTGCGGCTGTATCTGGAGGGGCTGGCGAGTGGCGATTTCGAGCCCGTCTTCCGCGCCCTGGTCGGCGATACCGCGGCGTTGTCACCGAACAGCATCGTGCGGCTCAAGGAAGAATGGCAGCAGGAGTACGCGACCTGGAAGAAACGGCCGCTGCGTGGCCGGTATGTCTACCTGTTCGCCGACGGCTTGTATCTGAAGGCGGGCGGCGAACGCGAGAAGACGGCGGTGCTGGTCGTCTTGGGCGTGGACGAGCAGGGCCACAAGGAGCTGCTGGCCATGGAGGAGGGCTATCGCGAGAGCACCGCCGCCTGGGCCGAGACGCTGCGCTCACTCAAGGAGCGCGGGCTCCAGGAGGCACCGCTGCTGGCCATCGGCGACGGCGCGCTGGGCTTGTGGGCGGCGCTGGACGAGGTCTTCCCCACTACCCGCCATCAAAGATGCTGGAACCATCGGGCTCTAAATGTTCTCGACAAACTCCCCAAGCGCCTGCAATCCGAGGTCCGCAAGACGCTGCGCGGATTAGCCGAGGCGCCCAGTCGCCAGGAGTGCGAGCGGCGTCGTGACGCGCTGTGCGCTCGGCTGCGGGCCCAGGCCCAGGAACCAGCGGCTGCCTGCCTGGAGCGCGATTGGGAGGATTTCGTCGTGTTCTACGATTTCCCGCAAGAGCATTGGCTGCACGTGCGCACCAGCAATCCGATCGAGTCCATCTTCTCGGGTGTTCGACTACGAACGCATGCCAGTAAGCGGCTCCGCGTGCGAGAGAACGCGCTCTACCTGGTCTTCAAGCTGGTGACGCGGCTGAGCTTGAACTGGCGTGGCATCAACGCTCCCAATCAACTCCGACTGCTGCTGGCCGGCCACCAGTTCCAGGATGGTCAACTGGTCGTGGAAGACGCCC